>OIWU01000117.1_pt1 | contig 110581 bp, 81 predicted proteins | sample 1587711 | NCBI WGS metagenome assembly OIWU01 (sample SAMEA3888909, study PRJEB22519) | human gut metagenome | biome: human gut; feature: human-associated habitat; material: faeces | place: Denmark | collected 2010 | reverse complement strand
CGGAACAGCTACAGCAAGACCGATCCGGATGCCACGTTCATGCACATGAAGGAGGACGCCATGAACAATGGCCAAACCAAGCCAGGTTATAATGTCCAGATATCTACTGAAAACCAGTATATTGTCAATTATGACCTGTACTGGAGACCCACTGACTACGGCACGCTCATCCCCTTTCTGCAGTCCTTCCGTGACAAGTTCGGCTTCCACAGCAGCGAAATCGTAGCAGACTCGGGATATGGCAGCGAGCAGAACTACGAGTTCATGTTTGCCAACGGCATGACCCCATATGTGAAATACAACATGTTCCACAAGGAGATGAAGCGCAAGTTCCTGAAAAATCCATTCCTCCAAGCGAACATGTACTACAATGAGGACCAGGACTACTACGTGTGCCCAATGGGACAGCACATGGAGCATACCGCTGACAGGAGGACGGCATCTGACTTAGGATATGTATCCCACACTTCAGTGTACAGTGCGGCTGACTGTTCGAGATGTCCGTTGCGCGGAATGTGCTATACCGGCAGGCGCGACCGAAGATCAATGGAGGTCAACCACAGGGCGAACTCATACAGGAGCGCCGCAAAAGCACTGCTCACAAGCGAGCGCGGACTGATGCATCGCAGCAACAGGCCAATAGAACCCGAAGCCTGCTTCGGAAACATCAAGTTCAACCATGGCTTCAAGAGGTTCCGTCTGAGGTCAACGAGAAAAACGAAGGTGGAATGGGGGCTGGTGTCTTTGGCGCATAACCTCAGGAAGTATGTTGCTTATAAAGCAAAGTCCAAGCACAAGCAGGCTCAAAGTATGGCACTAGTTGCTGAAAAACCGGCAATGAAGTCAGCTGTGTAGTTGCCGGAAGGCTCCGACAGAGCGTGGCCGGCCGCGGCCTCGTGAGCGGCTCCCGGAGGAACGAAGTTCCGGAGGGTGGATGGAGCGAAGCGGAACTCTGTCGGAGCCTTCCGACAACTCTACGACACCCTATATAAAAAAGAGACCAACCCTTTTGGGTCAGCCTCGTAATTATTATAACTTTTAAGCCGTCTGCTAGAGAACTGTCATAATTGCACCTACGAGAGCAAGGATGGCATAGAACTCAGGAAGAGCAGCGTAGATAAGAGTATTGGTCATAACGCTGTGACCCTGGCTCTCACCAACGATACCGTTTGCGCAGACCTGACCCTGACGGATAGCAGAGAAAAGGCAAACGAGACCGACTGCAAGGCCGACACCGAAAAGCTTCGGACCCATAACGGCGAAGTCTGGCTTGAAGACAACGAGCCAAAGGAGGAATCCTACGAAACCGTAAAGACCCTGTGTTGCAGGAAGAGCAGAGAGAATCATATAGGTAGATGACTTCTCAGGATTCTTTTTAAGTGCACCCTCAGCCGCATTGGCAGCGATGGTGGTTCCGAAGCTGGAACCGATACCGGCGAGGCCAAGCATAAGGCCAAGTCCGAGATAACCAAGAATTTCGTTCATAGTTCTTAATTTTTATTTATCATTATTTTGTTTTCACCAAAGGGTTATATTTAGCACCGGTACCCTCATAACCGGAATTCTTGAAGTACTCCACAAAAGTAAGACGAAGCGGATGTACAAAAGCGCCAAGGCAAGACATCGCAAGATTCAGCACATGGCCGAAAATCAATATTACAATGCAGAACACCCAATTCACCACAGGCACAGGAATGTCAAGAATCATAGTACCCATGATATTGAAAGCATTTCCAAGCATACCGCCGGCAAGACCGAGCGCATACAGACGGATGTAACTCAGGACATCTCCGAGCAGACCGGTAACCATGTTATAGGTATCCCAGAGGCCCGAACCGATATTGACCAGAGGATTACGTCCTGGAGTATTGAAGACGAAAATCGCAAGACCGCTGACCGCTGCCAATGCAATAATCACCCACTTGAAGACTTCAGCGGAAAGGACTTCCATCATGCCGAGAGAAATCACGACGATACCGCCGACAATAAGAGTTGTCCATCCCCATGTGGAGATAGTCTTGCTGAAACCGAAACGCTTCGTGAAATTCACCGTCTTGATAATCATCGCAAGACAGATATGAAGCACACCGATAGCGACGGCCAGAACCATCTGGACAGGGAAACCTGCAATCTTTCCGTCAGGGAACCATCCGTCGATGCACAAAGCCTTAAGCCATGACGGAGCCCAAGACGCGCTCAGAATACTCATTCCGAAGAACGTACCCAGGAACAGTCCCACGAAGAAAGTCATTCCTCCGAGGAATCCGATAAGTCTGTACATCTTGCCAAGACCGGAATCCTGCATCTTCTGCTTCATATACAATGCGATAAGCATAAGGACAATTCCATAACCGGCATCACCCATACACATTGCAAAAAACAGCATGAAGAATGGTCCGAGGACAGGTGTCGGGTCGAACTCGTCATATACAGGCATACCGTACATGCCGGTCAGAACCTCGAAATTCCTTGCAAACCAGTTGTTATGCAACTTGATAGGAGGATTATCCTCCTTGGTCGCAGCCTCAGCCGTATAATATACGCCAAGCTCATCAAATGCCTTCTTGAGCCTGTCGTCATCCTCAACAGGAGCAAAACCGGTCAGGACAGTAACATAATTGTCCACAGCCTTTTCGGTCGCAGCCTCAGCGAAATAAAGGTCCAGTTCCCCGAGCCTGTCGGCATAAGTCTTTTCCAAGTTTCCTATACAAGACTTCAAGTTAGCAAGCTTGCGGTTCTCGCCATCAAGCCTGGCCTGAAGATCCGCCAAAGTCTTCTCCGCCTCATTCACAGAACCCGCAGGAGCCGCAACAGGCTCAATCGGGAAACTGTATTCCTCACCGGCAGGCGCAACAGTCACGAAAAATACAGTGCTCTCAGTCTCGCTGATAACCTGAAGTGGCTGAATATCACCCCATGAAGCATCGAATTTCTTCTTGGGACAACTATAGAACCTTATCTGAAGTCCTTTTGCCTCAAGCTTCTGGAGGTCCTCACTGCTGAACTCACCCCATGGCTTGCGGGCAACCAGTTCCTTCTTTGCAGAAGTCAATTCTCCACGAAGTTCCGCAATACGCTCGTCAGTATGGAGGACATCCTTGGCAGAACATCCGGAAACAGACGCCTTATCAGGCTCGCCCTTGCAGTTCTTCAGCACTGACAAAGCTTTCTTCACCTCGTCAGCCTCGGCCAGAAGTTTCTCTGACGTCTCATCAATCGGCTTAAGCGAACGGGTGATGTCAATGACTCCAAGTTCCTGAATCTTGGACAGGAATTCCTCAGTCTGCCCACAAAGCAGAACAAAGGAGTATTTTGTCATCGGGCTAATCATGCTGCAGCTCCTCCATAGCTTCTTCCTCCTCGTGGCGGTTCTTGACAATCTTGGACGAGGCCTTGCTCAAGTTCTCCTCATCCTCCATATATCTCTTAATCTTTCTGATAGCCTCCTGATAACCAGGTATCTGCACCTTCTCGTAGAGGTTCACCTTCTGAGTGGTCTTCTTCCTCTGCCAGTCAAGGATGCGGCTCTTTTCCTGATATACTTCCGACTCGATGCCAAGACGCGTAAGTTCCTTAAGGATAGTCACGCCGTCAGCATACCATGCCGGCTTCACAAACGCATTGAACGGACGGATTTCATAATGAATCTCCTTCAGTTCAGGCGTCTTCACTCCGGCGAGCTTGGCTGTAACCAGTTCCACATCCGTAATGGCTATGAGACCCGGTTCTAACTCATTCCAGAGTGCGGCAAGATAGTCGTACTTCTTCATGGAGGCATTCAGTTCCACAATAAGCTTTTCCGAACGTTCCTTGGCCTTACGCACCTCAAGACGCAGGGCAGACTCCTTGTTCTGAAGCGTAGGGAGTGCCTTCTGACGCATCTTCAGCTGCTTGCCGAGATTGTTCAGAGAAGTCTTATTGTATTGGAATTTTATTGCCATAATTAATTGCTATTCAGTTATTTTTTAAGGGTTACTTAGTCCTGATTCCCCTTCCAGTACTTGTCGATGAGCACCTGCTTGATACCAGTCTCGGCCTTAGAGAAGTACTTGCCGAACAGCTCCCATGCAGTGTCGAGCATCTCCTCAATGGTAATGTTGACATCGATGGAAAGAAGTCTTGTAGCATACTCCTTGGCATATTTGAGACAGCGGTGGTCATAGTCGCTCAAGTCGAAACCGTTCTCAAGTTTCGTCTTCGCATTCTGGGCATCCGCATAAAGACGCACACTGGCATTCATCACCTGGCTGTGATCCTCGCGGGTCTTCTTGCCCTGGACAAGCTGTTTCAGACGGGAAAGTGAACGGAACGGGTCAATGATAACCTTTCCGGAGTCAGCGTCAGCACGAAGATAAAGCTGTCCCTCGGTAATATAACCGGTGTTGTCCGGAATAGCGTGTGTAATATCACCGTCATTCAATGTAGTTACTGCAATGATAGTGATAGAACCGCCTGAAGGGAGCTGAACGGCCTTCTCGTATATCTTCGCAAGGTCCGAGTAAAGTGAACCTGGCATGGAGTCCTTCGAAGGAATCTGGTCCATACGGTTAGACACAATACTGAGCGCATCGGCATACAATGTCATATCGGTCAGCAGGACAAGGACTTTCTCATTCTTGTCCACAGCGAAATACTCAGCTGCGGCAAGAGTCATGTCCGGAATAAGCAGACGCTCTACAGGAGGCTCCTCAGTAGTATTGATGAAACTGATAATCTTGTCAAGCGCACCGGCAGACTCGAAAGCATGACGGAAGAAAAGATAGTCATCATTTGAAAGACCCATTCCGCCGAGGATAATCTTGTCAACATCCGCACGGAGAGCCACATCCGCCATCACCTGGTTATAAGGCTGGTCAGCATCGGCGAAGAAAGGAATCTTCTGACCTGACACGATAGTATTGTTAAGGTCAATGCCGGCAATACCCGTAGGGATAAGCTCGGAAGGCTGACGTCTCTTGTAAGGGTTCACAGAAGGACCGCCAATCTCGCGCTCCTCGCCCTCAACCTCAGGACCACCGTCAATAGGCTGTCCATAAGCATTGAAAAATCTTCCTGAAAGCTGCTCGCTCACCTTCAATGTAGGAGGAGCTCCGAGGAATGACACCTCCGCATTTGTAGGAATACCCTCAGTTCCGGCGAAAACCTGGAGAGTGACAGCATCACCCTTGGTCTTCACAACCTGGGCAAGCCTGCCGGCAACAGTGGCAAGTTCATCATTGGCTACTCCCGTTGCCTTCAATGATACTGTGGCCTTGGTAATAGCATCCAGCTGTGTATATGTTCTTTGAAAAGCTTTATTTGCCATTTTCTTCCAGAAGTTTTGAAAGTTGTGAGTTATATTTCTCGAAATCCTCGCTGTGGAACTCCGTATAGTTCATCTGACGGAGATCATTGATCATCTCCTTGAAGAAGTTGCGGCACTCCTCGAAGTTTTCGAATTCGAACTGCCTTCCGCAGATGTCCAGAATCAGGTTCAGCATGAATTTCTGACGCTCCAGACCGCAAAGGCTATCGACAGCATCGAACGCATCCTGCTGAAGGAACACGAAGTCCAGAAGCTCTGACTTCCAGAAGGTCTCATGGTAACTCATAGGAACGCCGTCATCTCCGAGGATATTGATCTGCTCGGCAGCGTCACGGCCCTGACGGATGATATTCTTCGCCTTGGAAACCTTGTCAGCCCAGCCGGCCTCAATCTTTTCGTCGAGGAACTCGCGGATTTCAGGATACTCGAGATACTTAGAATAAGAATCGATAGGGTTCACGGCAGGATACCTCTTCTGGTCAGCACGGTTCTGCTCGAGAGCATAAAAGCAACGTGCCGCCTTCTTGGTGGACTCCGTAACAGGCTCCTTCAGGTTACCGCCGGCAGGAGACACTGTTCCGATGAATGTGACCGCACCCGTCTTGCCATTGTTCAGCACAACCATACCTGAACGTGCATAGAAGCTGGAAATGATGGCAGAAAGATCGACAGGGAACGCATCCGCACCAGGAAGTTCCTCCATACGGTTACTCATCTCCCTCAACGCCTGGGCCCAACGTGATGTAGAGTCGGCAAGAAGCAGACACTTGAGTCCCATCGCACGGTAATACTCGCAGATTGTCATCGCGGTATAGACTGAAGCCTCACGGGCTGCAACCGGCATGTTGGATGTATTACAGATAATAGTCGTACGCTCCATAAGATGACGACCTGTATGAGGGTCAATGAGTTCCGGGAACTCAGTGAAGATTTCCACGACCTCGTTCGCACGCTCTCCGCAGGCAGCCATCACGATGACGTCGGCATCACCCTGCTTCGCAATCGCGTGCTGGAGCACAGTCTTTCCGCAACCGAAAGGCCCGGGGATAAAGCCTGTACCGCCCTCGGCGATAGGATTGAGAGTGTCAATGACTCTGACACCTGTCTCCATGATTCTGTTCGGCCTAGGTTTCTCCTTGTAGCACTTGATAGCCACTTTCACAGGCCATTTCTGAACCATTGTAACAGGAACTTCCTCGCCATTCTCGTCAACAAGCACAGCAACAGTATGGTCAATGTTATACTGTCCGGCCTTCTCAATGCTCTTTACGGTATAAGTTCCCTTGAATGAGAACGGAACCATGATCTTGTGAGGAAGCCATCCCTCCTTCACCTCACCAAGCCAGTCAGCCGCAACGACCTTGTCGCCCGGTTTGGCCATAGGAGTAAAATCCCAAAGTTTGTCGTGGTCAAGCGGAGCCGTATATTCACCCCTCTTGAGGAACACGCCATCCATAGTGGCCAGGTTATTCTGAAGTCCGTCATAGACACTGGACAGAAGACCAGGACCAAGTGATATCTCAAGCATCTTGCCTTCGAACTCGACAGCATCTCCGTTCTTAAGTCCTCGAGTACTCTCGAATACCTGGACGGAAGCATTTCTGCCCTTCACCTTGATGACCTCGGCCATGAGCCTGGTACCGCCCAAAGTGATGTAGCAGAGTTCGTTCTCAGCTACCGGGCCATCAACCTCGACAGTGACAAGGTTTGAAACGATGCCCGTTACCTTTCCTTTTGTTTTCATTTATTCAATTACTGTTTTAATTTCACTAATCAGCTGACCGCCTTGTCAGCAGCATCACGGATTCCGGTATAAGAACCGCGCACTTCATCCACGAGACGTGCAAACATCTGTCTGCCGGTCCCGTCATCAAGTTTAAGCCATCGTGCCACGATATGAAGTTTCGCGATGAAGCCGAGGACGGCGTCGATATCGAAATAGTCAAACGTGGTGAGTTCATCGATTTTCGCCCACATGAGATCGTCAATGCCTCTTTCCCTGGCCAGAATATCATCGGTCGCAAGAACCGAATCCAGTTTCTGTGCCTCCTCGAACTCTCCCGGCGCAGACATGAAGATGTCAGTTCCGGCAGGTCTGCCGAGAGCCTTGTTCAGATATGCGACCTTGGCATTCCTGACATTGAGGTCAAACCTGAAATACTCTCTGAGGAAATGATCCTTGAGCGACAATGCATTCTGATAGAACTCCAGATTCAGCTTTTCATCCTGATAGCCGTCCATGAGCATATCGATGAGACGGTTATCTCCGGTGGAGCTCATCTCCCTGATTTCCTGCACAAGAGCGTCGGCAGTGGCCGCATCAGCCCCTTTCCAGTCAGGAGTGATGTCAGGAAGACTTGCTATCAGATATTCGTAATTAGCCATAATTATTCCCCGAAAAGAAGCTTTCTGGTTGCAGGACGGAGATACTCACTGATGAGTTCCTTGAAGGTCTCGTCTGTAAGACTGATGAAATAGCTTCCGTCCTTAGGACCGATAGTGAATCCGCCTGCTATCTTCTTGGAGAAAGAAGCGTTCACCTGTCCTTTGAGAATGGAGGAAAGTTCATTCTTGACGAATGGCTCGAGGGAAGATTTCAATGATTCAGGAAGAACCAGATTCAGGTCCATAGCGGTCTCGGCATTGAACTTTTCAGCAACAGCCTTGATAACCTCTTTCACAAAAGCCTCATCTGAAAGTGCTTTCTCGGTAGCGGAACCTGTCATCTTGAACACTACAAGATCCTCGATGTCCTTTCTTGTAGCCTGGACACTCTGAGAAGCTGCCATCTTAAGATCTCCAGCGACCTTAACCTTGTATGCCTCAGCTTCTTTCTCTGCCTTGGTCATGATTTCAGCAGCTTTCTTTTCTGCTTCCGCTACGATATCTGCAGCCTGAGATTTGGCTTTGGCAAGAAGTGCCTCGCCTTCTTCCCTTCCTTTTGACAGGCCCTCGTTATAGAGCTTGCCTGTCAGTTCTTGCAATTTGTTCTGCATATATATAAAATCTTAATTTTAATCGTTTTTATTGTTAAATCAAGCAAATTTACACATTTTGCCTTTCTTTACAAATTAAGTTCCGTACTTTGTAGAAATTTTGTTCCAAAAGTCGGAACTTTCGTTTTGAAAGTGCATTTCTAACCAAAACGGAACATACAAACAGGTGACAGAAGTCCGGAAACTTCAGTCACCTGCCGCATTAAAATAACCTTACGTTACTAAATCTCGTAACCCCACTGGTCCACTGCCTTGCGCCAATGCTTGTTGACAGTATTTACAGTGCGCTCATCGTATTGGTATTTATTCTTCTTGAAGCCGCGTTTTTCTCCGACATAAGCCGCCATGAGCGGCTTCACTGACTGGAAATCACCGAGCTGCAGTTTTTCGTAAATTTCCTCGGCCTTCGTCAGAGGATCCTGCTCGAAATCCTCGAAACGGACCTCCACGAGATGTCCCTCAGGAATGAGGGCCTTGTCCGCCTCATATTTGTCATAAAGTTCCGAATATGTCTTTACAATCTCATTTTCAAGTTCTTCTTCGCTGATGTCCTGAAGCTGGAGAGTCTTGATGGTGTTCTTGATGAAACTCATCGTGGACTTGTAAACCGTGAACGGATTGCGTATCATATAGATGAACTTCGCATTCGGATAAAGTTCCAGAAGCGCCTTCACATGGCCGGTATGCGGAGGATTCTTGCTGAGGAACTGTTTCTTTCCGCTCACATGCAAAGCCGTATCTATCATTGACTTCTGACAGCGCTTGATTTCGGAAAGTTCATCCTCCGTCAAATCCTGCATCAGCAGATATTTGCGTCTGTACTCGGCGATGTGGCGAGGAAACATCCAGAAATGGTAATAGGAATACGGAGTCATGTTGGTAAATGCGAACTCCTCCTCCTGAGGCTGGTCAGGATTAAGTTCCAGGGAATCGGTCGGCCTGCTGTCCGGCATCACTGTCTTCATGCACCAGCGGAAGAAAGGTCTGCCGCAGAGCATCAGATGAGGGAAAACCGTCTGATATGTAGAGCAATAGCCGAACTGAGGGTCCTGGGAAAGCACATTGTGAATGAATGTAGTTCCGCTGCGCCAATGCCCGATGATGAAGACAGGGTCCTTGACACCTTCTATCGGACGAAGGTTCGCCGCCATCCTGTCATTGATTTTATACATTGGTGTAAGTATCGCAGACACGAATTTGGAAAGACGATATTTCGACTTGTATTTCTTATCGACTTCCTTTCCGCCGTAAGTCACTTTGTTGAATGTCCCGAGACTGGTTCCCACAAGGGTGTTGACCGGTAGATCTTCGAATTTGAAAAGTCCCATCTGCTAGTATTTCAGTTTAACATTGTCAATATGCAACATGGCTCCAGGTGAGCCGACATAAGCTCCTCCATGTCCGGAAGAGAATCTCAATATGATATGAGTAGGTTTTTCGCCGGGAGCAGCCCAGCCGACTTCATGGATAGGAACAGCCTCACCCTTGCTGTTCTTGCAGTGAGGTGCATCCTCCCCGGCCTCAATCAAGCCCATATACGGCTGAAAACCAGTGGATTTCGTAATATTGCCATACATAATCGGGACCTCATTGGCATTGACCCAACTCTTGGTGTCCTTGTCGTAGCGGACCCACGCGGTGCCGACACGCTTCGCATAGACCTTGCCGTCAGCATCCTCCCACCTTTTCTGAAGGAGGAGACACATTTCGGCGCAGTTGACTCCCGGGATATCCTGGACACGGCTGAAGCCAGTCATTTTCATGCGCTTGCCGCTCTCCGCACCCTGCTCGAACTTATAGTCATATATGATACTTTTAGGGCGTTCCGTGAACGGAATTCCCATCATGAGTTTTGCCTGGGGATTCTTGGTATCGCGCACCGGCTCGGCGATTTCGCCGAGGAAGATGGTGCCTGTCGCAAGAACGGATATATTGATAAGTCCCAGCACCTTGACCCTTTCGATGCGGGTCTCAAGCCTGGCGGCCCTGCCCTTTCCGTGATATTCCGGGAACACCGTACAACTGCTCTTGGTAACGCCCTTGACCACGGCAAGCACGCTCGACGTAGCCCACGGGGATACCTTGAGATTAGGAACATAAGGGGTATTGTTTTTCAACGTATCACCCGATGCCACCTCATAGAGAAATTTGGTCTTTCCTCCGATAATACCGGATTCATCCACCTGACGGACCATCCAATGCTCCATGTTTCCGAAAGGAATCGGCTTGATCTGCGCCGCAGCATTGAAAGAAACCAGAATAGCCGCCAGAACTGAAACGACGCCCAAAACCCGTCTCATGCTCCGAACGCAATTTTGGAAGAAATCTTGTCGAAAATTTCGCGTGCAGTCTCCTCCGGAGTAGCATTGGTAGTGTCAATGCTGATGTCCGCGTGCTCAGGCACGTCGAAAGGCGCTGAAATTCCGGTGAACTGCTTCACCTCTCCCCTTCTGGCCTTGGCATACAGACCCTTTACATCACGCCTCTCACACTCCTCCAGCGGGGTGGACATGTAAACCTCGAAGAAATCGTCTGCCCCGACTATGTCGCGGGCCATTCTGCGCAAATCCGCAGTCGGTGACACGAACGAGGCAATCGTAATTATTCCCGTATCAGTGAACAACTTGCAGACCTCTGCAATTCTCCTGATGTTCTCATTTCTGTCTTCCTCTGAAAATCCAAGGTTAGAATTAAGTCCGGTCCTGATATTGTCTCCATCCAGAATCCTGCACACATAGCCCTCGGAAGCGAGCAACTGCTCCAATGCGATGGCTGATGTGGATTTACCTGATCCTGAAAGACCTGTGAACCAAATAGTGATTCCATGCTGTCCAAGCATCTTTTCTTTGTCGATACGCTGCTGTATCTTGTTGAAAATCGGATAGATATTATTCATCTTGCTATCTTTCTATATATACAAGCGACAAAAATAACATATTTTTTCTGGAATCAGCAAAGGTGTCGACCTTTGGAACAACTATTGGCCAATTTGGAAACAAATTGCCGGTAGCCCACACATCAGTCCATACAAGAAAACAGCTCAGGACGCTCCACGCTTGCCATTATCGGGAATTATTCGTAAATTTCCAAGTCAGAAAAATCCACATACTATGACAGATACAAAAACAACCGGTATCAAGGAATACATCGAGAACAACAAGGAAAGGTTTTTCGATGAACTTTTCTCCCTCATGAGAATTCCGTCAGTCAGTGCAAAACCGGAGCACAAAGAAGACATGCAGAAATGCGCGGAACGCTATGCCGAACTCCTCCTGGAAGCAGGAGCAGATGAGGCAGGAGTCTTCCCGACAGAGGGAAATCCTGTAGTATTCGGCAGCAAGACATTGGACCCGTCATACAAGACCGTCCTCGTCTATGGCCACTACGACGTACAGCCTGCTGAACCGCTCGAGAAATGGAATTCCGACCCGTTCGAGCCTGAAATCCACGACGGCGCAATCTGGGGAAGAGGCGCCAATGACGACAAGGGACAGACATTCATGCATGTCAAGGCCTTCGAGTATCTCGTCAGGAACGGCCTCCTGAAACACAACGTGAAATTCATCTTCGAAGGTGAAGAGGAAGTCGGAAGCAAGCACCTCCCGGCATGGGTAGAGGCGAACAAGGAGAGACTCGCATGTGACGTGATCCTCGTTTCCGACACCACAATGATTTCAGACAAGGTGCCTTCGATCAACTGCGGAATGCGCGGAGTGACCTATCTTCAGGTCAATGTCAAAGGACCGGACAAAGACCTTCACAGCGGACACTACGGCGGCGCTGTCGCAAACCCTATCAATACCCTGTGCGAGATGATAGCCACCCTCATTGACAAGGACGGCAGAGTGACAATCCCAGGATTCTACGACGATGTCGCAGTGGTCTCAGACGCTGACAGACAGGAACTTGCGAGAGCTCCGTTCGATATGGAAGAATATAAGGAAAGCATAGGCATACGGGAAGTCAAGGGCGAGAAAGGATTCACCACACTTGAGCGCACTGCCATCAGACCATGCCTCGACGTCTGCGGAATCTGGGGCGGATATACAGGAGCCGGCAGCAAGACGGTCCTCCCTTCAGAGGCACATGCGAAGATTTCCATGCGCATCGTTCCTGACCAGAAAGCCGACAAGATTCTGGACATGGCCGCAAAACACATCCTCGCAATCGCACCTCCTTACGCAAGCGTCACTGTAGAGAAGATGGAAGCAGGAAACGGATTCCTCATTCCTATAACCTCTTCAGCATACAAGGCCGCTTCCAGGGCAATGGCGGAAGTCTATGGCATCGAGCCTGTTCCGAGCAGAGGAGGCGGCAGCATCTGCGTTCTCGCGGACATGAGGAACATCCTCGGAGCAGACCCGCTTCTCATGGGATTCGGTCTGGAAAGAGACACCATCCACTCCCCTAACGAGAGCTACCTGCTGAGACAGTTCTATGCCGGAATCGAGTCCATCGCACTGTTCTACAAATATTGGGAATAACAATGGAAAACCTTACAGACATCATCAACGGCTTCGACATCGCCGCCGAAGTCAATGACATCCAGCCTCTCGGAAAGGGGCTCATCAATGACACCTATCTGGTCAAGACCGAGGGAGATGCCCCCGACTACGTTCTCCAGAGAATCAATGACAGCATCTTCAAAAACCCTGAGCTCCTCCAGAGGAACATCGACGCCGTGACAGGCCACATCAGGAAAAAACTCGAAGCCGCAGGAGAGGATGACATTGACCGTAAAGTGCTGAGATTCATCAATGCCAAAGGTTCGGACAAGTCTTTCCTGGAAAAAGACGGCAAGTTCTGGAGACTTAGCGTCTTCATCCCGGACACCAGAACACTCGATGTCATTGACGAAGAGACCTCTTACTGCACAGGCAAGGCCTTCGGAAATTTCGAGTCAATGCTCTCTGACATTGATGTGGAGCTCGGCGAGACCATTCCGGATTTCCACAATATGGAACTCCGTATGAGCCAGTTGATTGAGGCTATTGACAATGATACCTTCTGCAGGCTTGACCCGCCGGAAGAAGGAGACGGGCGCATCGTGAGAGTCGGCGATCCTGACCATCGTGATGAAATCTATGACATGCTGGAAAATGAGATAGATGAGTATTCCGCTGTCATGTGCAAGGCCGAGCAGATGTTCCGCGACGGCATCCTCCCGAAGAGGATATGCCATTGCGACCCTAAAGTGAACAACATCCTGTTCGACAAAGACGGCAAGATACTGTGTGTCATCGACTTGGATACAGTCATGCCAAGCTTTGTCTTCTCCGATTTCGGCGATTTTCTTAGGACCGCGGCAAACACCGCTGCGGAGGATGAGCCGGACACATCCAAGGTAAGTTTCAGGATGGATATCTTCAAGGCCTTCGCAAGGGGCTATGTGGAGTCCGCAAAAGGCTTCCTCACTGACATTGAAAAAGAAAATCTGCCATTCGCCGCGTGCATGTTTCCGTTCATGCAGGCCGTGCGTTTCCTGACAGATTATCTCAATGGTGACGGATATTACAAGATTTCATATCCGGACCATAATTTCGTTAGGGCAAAATCCCAGATGGCATTGTTCAAAAGCGCGCTTTCGCACCTTGACGAGATGTCAGACTACATCAAGTCGCTGTAGAAAGTCCTGAATGATTTCAGCAGCCCTCACTCTGAGATTGCGGGAAAACAGGTGGTCGCCACGCGGAATCACATGCAGTTCAGCCTGAGGCAATGCCTCTGCTATACGTTCTGCAAGATCCGGTGCAACGAGCCTGTCACGTTCCCCCATGATAACGCATACGGGACCTCCATACTTCGAAATGACATCGTAAGTGTGGAGGTTCTGTGCTGCATGGAAGTATCCGCTGCCGAGTTCAGAGCCCCAGACCTCGACCAGGTCCGGAATATTGTCCGGATCAAAAGTCTCGAGACCGACCTTGCCGGCACAGGAATCCGCTTCGGCATTTACCGCCGGTGCCAGAAGAGCGAGACCCGCAATCCTCGATTTCAATGCTTCCCTTTCAGGTTGTGTCAATGCTGCCGCAGGCCCTCCTCCGGCTCCGTAAAGTCCGGCTGCCGTAAGCAGGGAAACCAGGCCTCCGAGGGAATGGCCGCAAAGAACAATCTTCCTGTCGGCATTGACAATGCTGCACGCATATCTTATAATGTCCAGCAGGTCAGCGGATTCGGTAAGAGGTGTCATCTTCGTGATATCTCCCCGGCTCCGGCCGCTCCCGCGGAAATCAAAACGAATCGTATCATATCCCGCCAAGGACAGACATTCCGCCACCCCGCATATCGGATTCAGGGAGCAGTTCATCATAAGTCCGTGGCACAGAATGACTAACGGTCTATGTTCCGCTCCGGGGACGACAGTATGGACAGCATACATGTCGCCTCCGGACATCGGAATTATCATTTCGGAAATTGTCATAGAATTAAAGCTATTTCATTCTGACATTGACAATGACTCCGGCCTTGGCCATGATTCCAGGCTGAGGGATATTGCCATAGTCATAGTATTCCTTGTCCAGGATATTGTTCACTTCGACATAGAAACTGTAACCAGTGCGGCGCGAAGAGGATTTGCCGTAGCCTGAGGTCCATGAAAGTCTTGCGTCAAGCAGGGAGTAAGGCTTGTATGAGACCATGTTGCCACTGGAAACCTTGTTCTCGAACAGTTCGTAATTGCCGACACGGTCCTGCCAGCGCCATGACGCATTGGCGCACAGGCCGTTCCAGATATGGAAATCAGCCTTCACCACGAACTTGTGCCTGAGATATTCCAATGCATATCTGGACTGGATGTTTTCCTCAAGCTTCTTGTCCTGATTTATGTGACTGTAGGAAAGTTCGATATTCCTGATGAAGAAATCGTCGCGCACCAGCATTGACACGAAATCTATACGTGCGGACACTTCCTGACCGAAGGTATTGATTTTCGTATAGTTACGTGATCTCCACGGAGCGTCGGCACCTTCTGAGAGGTCCTTGGTCCAGTCGATCATGTCGCTGCCGTGATTGTAGAACAATGTCACAACGGCATTGACCCAAGGCCTTGAGAAGCGGAGACCTCCTTCCACGGACTGCATCTTCTCTGCCTTGAGGTTCTTGTCTGCCGCATGGCCGCCTACGGAATAATAAAGTTCAGTGAATGTAGGCATTCTGAGAGATGAGTTGTAGGCTGCGTATAACTTCCAGTTGCCGAGGAAACGCCAGCTGGCATTGACTCCTGGATAGAATTTGAACCCGTCCGAGTTGCCGGTATTCTTCACGGCGGCTACGCCCGCGGACGCGGTAATGTTCCTGTCCTCATAGGTATGCTCCAGGAAAATGCTGTAATTGGTGCGGTTAAGACCCTTCTTGTACTCGGCATCGTGTCCTGGCACCTTCTTGGGATTGTCTCTGGTCTCTCCGAGGTTGGTACTCAGAAGGTCCTCGTTACGGACATCCGCTCCGAGCACCGTCTTTCCGGCAATGGTTTCGACCCACACATCGACATTGGCACCGGTGACGCTGGTCCTGTGGTAGTTGAACGGAACCGCAGCAGGATTGTCGCGGACGAGTTCGAACCTGTCCTGTCCCCTGTTCCAATATATTGAGGGCTTGACCTTTACGAATCCGTGGGTGCGGGCGCTGAATGCCGCATAAGTCTTGAACGTGTGCTCGAACTGGTTGTCGAACTTGGCACTGTAGAAAGTATTCGAACCGAAGTCACGGGAACTTAATCCGGCATACCAGTCCATGTCAAGTTTTTCGCTTTTGTAAGCGCCTCTATAAAAAGTCTTTACAGTTTCGTAATCACTATTCAGCCCTCCCTCGGAATTCCTGCTGAACCCGTCGGAACGGAGATATGCTGCGGAAATGCTGTTGGTTACTTTTCCGGTGACTGCACTGACACGCACACCACCATTGAAAAAGCCGAAAGAGCCTCCCTCCGCATGGGCGGAGACCTCTGAGCGGGCGGATTTCTTGGTGATGATGTTGATGGCTCCTGTCAATGATGATGAGCCGTAGGCTACTCCGGCGGGGCCGGAAAGGATTTCAACTCTCTCGATTTCAGAGATATCTACAGGCAGATCCACCGTGTTGTGTCCGGTCTGCGGGTCACAGATATTGATGCCGTCCAGATATACGCCTATCTGGTCACTTGTACCGCCACGCATACTGATGTCGGTCTGGGCGCCCATATCGCCACGCTGTCTCACGTCAATGCCGGCCACGTATTTCAGCAGGTCATTGACACTTTCGACAGGCAGCGACGCTATCGCGGTACTGTCCATGAGGGTTACTATTCGCGCACTCTTTCCCAATGCTATCGGGATACGGCTGCCCGTAACGGCAACTGCGTCAAGCCTTAGAGATGTTCCGAGTGTGTCTTTTTCTGATTTTGTTTCGGCTGAGAACGCCGGAAAGATACCGCATCGAACTGCGGTCAGGATGACTGCCAGACGGCAGATCCATGTTCGCTTCATAAAAATTTTTAAAACTTTAAAGTGTAATACGCGACAAAGATAAGAAATTATATTTATCTTTGGCTTTTGCATAGTGAATTATCACTAGAACTGATAGGGCCCCAGGCCGTCCGAAAAGTCCTCGCGAAACTGAAATACTCCGTACCCCTATACAAGGCCAGAATCGGATTCTGGGTCCTCTCTGTGGGATGTTTGACTTTTTAGACAGTCTCCCCCTTGCCGGAACTGCTACCCCCCCCGGCACCAAGAAAAAGAGTATGAAAGTTTCGATAATTGTTCCAGTCTTCAATGCAGAAAAGTACCTGCGCGAATGCATTGAAAGTGTGATTGCCCAGACGTTGGGCGATTATGAGCTGATTCTTGTAAATGACGGAAGCACAGACAATTCTGCCGCCATATGCGATGAATACAGCAGCCTTGACAGCAGAATACAGGTTTTCCACAAACCCAATGACGGACCGGCTTCCGCGAAAAACTTCGGCATGGAACGGGCTCAGGGCGAGTATATCATTTTTCTCAATGCCGATGATTTCTGGACAAATAAAGATTGCCTCGACACGTTGGTCAATATCGCCGACAGCACCAAGGCGGACATCGTCAAGGGCGAATTCAAGGTCATCGGTTCCGACGGCAGGGAAATCAGGAAAGAGCGTCACAGAAAGATACTTGACAAGAAGATACTCTCCAGAAAACTGTTCTTCGGGAAATGTCTGGACGGAGAGTTCTCCTGCTTCCAGTTTCTTATCAGGCGGGAGTCAATGTCAGGACTTACTTTTGACGAGAGTTTCACGTTCGATGAGGATGCCGAGCTGGCTTCCCGTTATTTCAGGAAGAAGGTAAAATGCGCATATTCCGCGAAGTGTTTCTACGCAGTCAGGCTGCACAGTCATTCATTGACAGCATCTTACAAGAATTCAAACCTCAACTGCGCGTTTTCTCTTCCTCTGTATTTCTTCAGATGTTCGCATGGTCTGCGTGCGGGACTGAGGAGAACATACCGCAGATATTCGGTAATGCTATATTACAGGGCGCTCGTGATGATGTCAGAAGGAAAGTACTATGATGACAGGAGCTCTATCATCAAAGCCCTCAATCTGGATACCGTGCACAGCAAGACTGTTTCTGTAATGCTCAAGTGCTGGATTTTCACCAGACATTTCATCTGCATCATGGCATCGCCAAAGGTCGGAGCCTCACTGATCAGATTCAAGAAGAATTTCCGCCCGCACAAGGGCAAGGACATCAGCAAGGTAAACTATACAGGCAGAGAGAGTTGAAAATATGGCGCAACCGGAAAGGGACTCGCCAGCACGTGATTGAAAGACGGGGACGTGAGTGACCTCGGGAGAGACATTGAAAGGGACATGTCAGCAAGTGATTGACGACCAGTTCGTGAGTGACCGCTCGTGAATGGCAGAGAAGGCTGATTTATTTGAGCCACTAAAGGAATCAGTCTAGGGGACTTCGAAGCGGCGCAGCCGTCCGCGGCTTCTAAAAATAAGCACAGATAGTTCGCGCCACCATTGGAAGTGTCTTTCTGGAATGATGGCGAAAATCTAAAATTAAGAGGACTCGGGCCCGCCTAGAAAGCGGTGGGAAAGACAGCCCCAACGGGGCATACCACTCCGAATACCCTTGCCGGTTTAAACACTACATTTTATGAGTAAACCTCAAAACTTTATGAGTAAACATCAAAAACGTCCGTAAAAACCCGCCTTTCTCCGGACAAACAGTATTTTCCTGATTTTGGTGGCAATATACATCTGTAGAGTTTCTTCATCAGACTAACTTCAAATATAATTCTGCCCTTCCCTGCGTGTCGATATTAGCTTGGACATGTGCAAAATTTCGACCCTCTTGGCAGGCGTAATTCCGGACTTATTCGCGGTAAGATTCTGAAATTGAGCGCATTGCGAGATTAGAGCCAGAAAAGGGGTCTGCCAAGACCACCTTTCATTGACACCTCTTGGCAAGAGACTTATTACTTAATCAATTAAGATACAAGCAATTACAGATGAATATACCTGTCAAGAGGGTCGAAAATAGCACAGCGAAACGGACGGCGCGGACACCCTTGCCTTTGGCTGTAACCTTCCCACTATCAGGGCGGTTTAGGGACTTGCACCCATTAGTGTATGTTCTTGCTGAACGAACATAGAAAACTCCGCCCGGGGATTCCGGACGGAGTTTTTATTTGTAAACAGTGATGACAAGTGCCATCACTGTCATTTGTTCAGACTAGAGCTGTGGACCAGCCTTTACGAGAGCCTTGCCGGCGCGGTTTCCTTCGTACTTGACGAAGTTCTTGATAAACCTTGCAGCGAGGTCCTTAGCCTTAACTTCCCAGTCAGCAGCATTTGCGTAAGTATTACGAGGATCGAGGATGTTAGTATCAACACCTGCAAGCTGTGTAGGAACTACGAAGTTGAAGTAAGGGATAGTCTTGGTAGGAGCGCTGTCGATGCTGTGATCGAGGATAGCGTCGATGATACCACGAGTATCACGGATAGAGATACGTTTTCCGGTACCGTTCCAGCCAGTGTTTACGAGGTAAGCCTTAGCACCGCTCTTCTTCATGTGGCGAACGAGCTCCTCAGCATACTTTGTAGGGTGGAGTTCGAGGAATGCCTGTCCGAAGCAAGCTGAGAATGTAGGAGTAGGCTCGGTAATACCGCGCTCTGTACCTGCGAGCTTAGCTGTGAAACCTGAAAGGAAGTAGTACTTTGTCTGCTCAGGATCGAGGATAGATACTGGAGGAAGTACTCCGAATGCGTCAGCAGAAAGGAAGATAACCTGCTTTGCTGCTGGAGCGTGAGATACAGGACGAACGATGTTGTGGATGTGGTAGATAGGGTAAGATACACGAGTATTCTCGGTAACGCTCTTATCTGCGAAATCAATCTTGCCGTTCTCATCTACTGTTACGTTCTCGAGGAGAGCGTCACGTGTGATAGCACCATAGATATCCGGTTCTGACTCTTTGTCGAGGTTGATAACCTTTGCGTAGCAACCACCTTCGAGGTTGAAGATACCATTGTTATCCCAGCCGTGCTCGTCATCACCGATGAGGAGACGCTTAGGGTCTGTAGAAAGGGTTGTCTTACCAGTTCCGGAAAGACCGAAGAAGATAGCTGTGTTCTCGCCGTTCTTGTCTGTATTTGCAGAGCAGTGCATAGAAGCGATGCCCTTAAGAGGCAAGAAGTAGTTCATCATAGAGAACATACCCTTCTTCATCTCACCACCATACCATGTATTGAGGATAACCTGCTCGTGTGAAGTAACATTGAAGAGAACTGCAGTCTCTGAACGGAGACCGAGTTCCTCATAGTTCTCAACCTTAGCCTTAGCTGCGCAATATACAACGAAATCAGGCTCCTGATCGAACTCTTTCTGGTTCTTAGGACGGATGAACATGTTGGTAACGAAGTGAGCCTGCCATGCAACTTCCATAATGAAACGAACCTTCATTCTGGTATTCTCGTTTGCACCGCAGAATCCGTCAACTACGAAAAGTCTCTTGCCTGAGAGCTGCTTAACTGCGAGTTTCTTGCAGGCTTTCCAAGTCTTTTCTGAAGCAGGATGGTTGTCGTTTGGATACTCAGGGGTGTTCCACCATACGGTGTCCTTTGAGGTTTTGTCCATGACGATGTACTTGTCCTTAGGAGAACGTCCGGTATAGATACCTGTCATAACGTTGATGGCACCGAGTTCGGTCTCCTGACCTTTCTCATAACCGGTGAGTTCCGGTCTTGTCTCTTCGTTAAAGAGAACTTCGTAAGATGGGTTGTAAAGGACTTCTTTTACACCTTTAATTCCATACTTGCTTAAATCCAATGTTGGCATAATAAAAATAATATTTTAAATATTATAACTAATTCGTCTAACTGTGCGGTTTTCCCGCATTTTGGTCTCGTCTCTGTAAATCGGGTGCAAAATTAAGAAATTTTGTGATTACTGCCACTTTTACAGATTATATTTTTGCTATTTTTGCACAAACTCCGGTGTTTTTTACCTGCAAATATTCTGCCATGGAAGACACGACCGGAACTTAAATTGTTTTACCAGCTTTCTTTTGAAATGAAGTTTTATAACTTTCGTTTCGAAATGCAAAATTAGCGCATTTTTTTCATTGACACAAGACGTTAATTCGCTTTTAATAAGAAAATTATGGAGCCGATAGACATACTCGAACAATATTGGGGATATTCTTCCTTCAGGCCGATGCAGGAGAAAATCGTCCGCACCGCACTGGAAGGCAAAGACGTGCTCGCCATCCTCCCGACGGGCGGGGGAAAGTCAGTCTGTTTTCAGGTACCGGCATTGATGAAAGAAGGCATCGCACTGGTCATAACACCTCTCATAGCATTGATGAAAGATCAGGTGCAGAACCTGAACGACAGAGGCATAAAGGCATTGGCAGTATATGCGGGAATGTCGCGCAGGGATGTGGACCTGGCATTGAACAATGCAGCTTACGGCAACGCGAAATTTCTCTACCTCTCCCCCGAGAGGCTGGGAACTCAGCTCTTCAAGGCCTATCTCCAGGATATGAATGTCAGTTTCATTGTCATTGACGAGGCCCACTGCATTTCACAGTGGGGATACGATTTCAGGCCGGACTACCTGAAAATCGGCGAATTGCGAAAGACAGTCGATGCGCCCGTGATAGCATTGACAGCGACCGCGACGCCGGAGGTGGCAGACGACATCATGGAGAAGCTTGGGTTCAAGGAGAAGACGCTGCTGAAAAGCGGGTTCGAGCGCAAGAATCTTTCCTACATCGTCAGGAAATGCGAGGACAAGATGGGACAGATGCTGAACATCTGCAACGGGGTGCCAGGAACCGGCATCGTCTATGTCAGGAGCAGGAAAAAGACAGAAGAAATCGCAGCGGCATTGACAGCAGCCGGCATTTCGGCATCTTTCTACAACGCCGGACTGGGGCACGAGCTGAGGATGAAGCGACAGGCTGACTGGAAATCCGGCGAGACTCGCGTCATGGTCTGCACCAATGCATTCGGCATGGGCATTGACAAGCCCGATGTGCGGTTTGTCGTACACGCGGATATGCCGGATTCTCCGGAGGCGTATTTCCAAGAGGCGGGACGCGCAGGTAGGGACGGTAAGGATTCCTTCGCGGTTCTCCTATGGAACTCCACGGATATCAGCAGGTTAAAGCAGCTGGAAACGGTGTCCTTCCCGACATTGGACTACATCGAGGACATTTACCATAAGGTTTACGCGTATTTCAATATCGCTTACGGGCAAGGGCTGGGCAGGCAACTGAAGTTCGACCTGATGGCGTTCTGCCGCAAGTTTTCCCTGAACCGCGCCTCGGCCTATTATGCCCTGAAATATCTCGAGCGCGAGGGCCACTGGACTTTTTCCGAAGACCTGGAAACGCCTACGAGGATACGCATCATCATCAGCCGCGATGACCTGTACGACGTGGATTTCAGCGACCGCAAGATGCTGGATATCATGGAGGTACTGATGCGCCGCTACACCGGAATCTTCTCTTTCCCGGTTCCGATAGAGGAGGATTATGTGGCGGAAAAATGCGGCATCACAGTCCCCCAGCTCCGCCAGCTTCTATACAACATCGCCCTCGAGCATACCATTATATATATACCGGGTGACCGCGCGGACGTGCTCTCGCTCCACAGCGAGCATCTGGCTGAGGGCAACGTAAAACTTTCCCCGGACAGGTATGCCATGCTGAAGGCGACCTGGCACAAGAGGATGCAGACGATGATAGAGTACGTGAGCGAGACGGACACGTGCCGGTCTCGGTTCCTGCTGGCCTATTTCGGCCAGACCGAGTCCGCGGACTGCGGCAGGTGCGACGTCTGCCGGAAAAAACGCATCACGCCTGCCGGGCAGAGGACGATAATGACCGATGCCGAGACCGCTGCCGCGATTTGCAGTTGGGTCAATGACAATATGAAAGGCGTCTATAATCTGCGTCAGGTCAATGCCAGATTTTCAGACCCTGCCGCCAATTATCCGGCAAATTTCCTCGAGATTCTCAGAAACCTGATAGACGAGGGCAAAGTTCCGCCATACAGAAATTAGAATCAGTCCGCGTCAGGCGTATATGTTTTCAATGCCAGTTTCTTGACCAGCATCACGAAACCGCCTGTGAGGATAACTTTTTAGTAAGCATGAAAAAAATAAGTTGGTAAAGATTTGTGATGGATTTTCGAGGATAGATTCCTTTTCGAAGAAGGAGTGTACTGGACGTACACGACTGATGAAGCAGGAATATAGACCGGAAAGACAAGCAAAGATTACCAAGTTATTTTTTAAGGATTACTTAGCTAAGGGAGATGAATAAGATGAAGAAAACGATACTTTCTATTATAGCTTTAGTCTTCTGCGTAATGGTCAATGCGCAGACAATAACGGATGCGCGTGTTTATGAATCTTTCAGAGTAAAGGCCACTGTCATTGACATTAAGAACTCTGTATCTATACCATACGTATCGGTATATCTCATCCCGAAAGGAGATACGACTGTTACAAATTTTGCGATCTCTGACAAAAATGGAAGAGTTGTAATGGAGAATGTCCGGTCTGGACAATATGAACTGTATGCTGAACATCTCGGTTATTCAGTATTCAAGAAAAGGTATGACATAACATCTGCTCCAGGGTGGGACATTGACTTGGGCTCGATTGGCCTGGAAGAAAGCATGGAGCAGATAGATGCTGCGTCCATCTCTGTGAGTGGTCATCCGATCATGATACAAAATGACACAATCTTCTATAATGCTTCGTCATATACGGTAGGAGAGAATGATATGCTTGAAGACTTGCTTAAGAAGATGCCTGGGATGATAGTCGGAAGTGATGGCAGTGTTTCCGTAAATGGCGAAAAAGTGAGCAGAATTACGGTCGGAGGCAAAACCTATTTTTTTGACGAACCCTCTATCGCCCTGAAGAATCTGCCGGCAAAGATAGTTGAACGGATTAAGGTCTCCAAGCAGGAGAGCAAGGAAGAGAAGATTATGGGTATAGGTGCAGATTCGGGCAAAGAAACTGTAATGGATGTAGAACTGAAAGAAGAGTATAGAAAAGGATTTTTCGGAAATGCCAAACTCGGAGGTGGTTCTGTATTGACAGGAAAGAGTGGGGAAAACGCCCTTGTGGAGAAGACAAAAGGCCTATATGAGGGCAGCTCCATGCTGTCTGCATATGGCGAAAGGGATCAAATTGTTATGATTGCCAATGCTTTCAATACCGCAAAGGAGAGGGGAAAGTATGAATCGCAAGAATTTCAGGGCAACGATTTCTCTGAACTTGGAGGTTTAGTATCATCTGTGCAAACCGGAGCAAATTATAACACTAGTCGTATAAAGCATTTTGAAACAACTGTTTCTGCAATCTACAAACACACTGCAAAAAATGACAAGAGACGCTTTTCAAGGACTTCATTTTCAGGTACAACTAATGATATCCTGACAGATGGCGGGACAAATTCTCTCGGAAAAGAAGACCTTTTGAGCGTCGCGCTTGAAATGTCAAAGCAAAATGGTAAATTGTTGGTTGAAATTCTCCCGAAATTCAATTTCAGCAAGAGCAGCATGAACAGTTCAAACTTCTCGACCGCGACTGATATCCTGACGAATTCCTTGTTGAACTCTCTTTCTGCAACATCTTTCCTCGAGGACAAGCATTATTCCTCAAATGGGTATATAGGTGTGACAGGAATAGATCTCGGCAAAGCTAGGAGAAGATTAGGCTTCGGTGTCAATTATGATGTGGGGACTTCAGATGGCAATGAAGCCGATAACTCCATTAAGAATCTGAATTACGAGAACAGCAAGAATGCTCTTGACATTGACGGAAAACTGTTCTATTACGAGCCTCTCAGCAGACGGTGGGGTATGCAGGCAACATTAGGAAGCGTTCATAATTCTGTTGCCGATGATAGGGATGCGTTCAATAGTGCCGGTGTATTAAACGCTTATCACACGAGTTCGTCAAACAGGAAGTTCAATGAGGAGTATGCCTCTGTATTGCTGCAATACAGCAACGATACAAGTAAAGTGAAACTTGGTGTAAAAGCATCGGCCCGAAGTGATGTGTCACGTGCGGTAAACATGGGGCAGACTATTGTTTCAGGCAAAGATGTCTGGAAATGGAATATATCTCCTGTCCTGGCATATGACTATTCAAGGGATGGAATGAACTTGAGCCTGCAATATTCAGGTGAAACGAGTCCGGTTTCAAGCCCGTATATGATTACGACTCCAAATATTGCCAATCCGATGCGGATTATGCTTGGTAATATCTATTTGAAGTCTGGATTTGTCAATAATCTTATGGCGTATTATGATTACGTCAATTACTCGACATATACGTTCTTTACGGCTTATATGCAGGGAAGTCTAGAAAATAGAGGTGTCGTCTATGCAAATTGGTTTGACGATGACGGCATCAGATATGCTGTTCCTGTCAATGGCGACAAGCCGAATACCAGGTTGACTGCCTATGCGCTACTTAATCAGCCATTCGGCAAGAAGAAAAATATCACATTCAGTTTTGCCGGGCAATTCGGAATGAACCGAAGTCGTAGTTATCAATCAGAAAAAAGAAAGCCTGGCATTGACCTTTTGAAATTTGACTACCAGACGTTCATGAGCGATTTCTGGGGTAGCATTGATGGCGACAGATTCTATAATGATATCAGTGGATTCAAGGAGAGTCTTACGCAAACTTATGATTGGGGCGCAGATGTCCGATTGAAGTATAACAACAAATGGTTCAACGGTACTGTATTTACGTCCGCAATGAATAGCGTTTCACGTTATTCTCTTGACAAGGCTGCAGATATGAACATTTGGACATTCAATTCAGGAACGGAACTTCTCTTTACTTTCGGAAAAGGATGGGAAATAGGCAATCAACTGTCGCATGTTTTCCACCGTGGCTTTTCGAATGGCTTTGGTGAGCCTGAATGGAGGTGGAACATGACTGTTGCCAAGACTGTCAAATCATTGACAATGAGCATCAAGTTCGACGATATTCTCAATCAAACCAATAATCTTACTCGAGTGGTATCCGCCGGATTCGTTGAAGACCGGTACTCAAATGTTCTGGGCAGAACGCTTTTGTTCAGTCTGTCATTCAACTTCGGGAAGATGAACCAGAACAAGTTTTCTGCGGTGTCAAAGGGGATGAAGCGATTTGAATGATGACAATGCCGTAGAATGATATGTCTCAGTCCGTTTTGCGGCCTATAATTAATGTCGCAACCAGCGAGATGATTTGAATGGCCAACAGCAACAACACAATTGAGGTTGTTGAGGTCTTCACTAGAAGCAGGAGAGTAATACCGATTCCTTGGATGGAGAGAATCCCCCAGAGAAACTTAACTCTGATAGCCTTTACTTTGCGATAAGAAATAAGCGCATCCCAGATGATTGCAAATACGGCGAGGAGTGCGCCAAAAATAATGCATGTCCATTGCAGCCAAGGCGACATCGGAAATATGAATGATATAATGCACATGAAAAGAGCCATTTCTTTCGCTGCAAAACATACTGCATCATTTTTTGCAGCATTGAACAACTCAATATCGGACAACATTTTATCTCTCGAACGTTTCATAACAGCGTCTTTTGCCCCAAATTTACTAATTTGTCCTGAGAGGCACCCTACAATCCGAAGCAATTATTGTTTGAGCACGGAAACGTCCGTGAAAACCGGGGTTTACCCGGACAAGTTGCATCTGAGGCGCAACTTATCCGGATTAAAACGTTTTCTCACGAACAAGTTGTTCAAATTCAATCAGTTGTCCGTAATTAAACGTTTTCTCGCGGACAAACATAAAATTCCGCAGCTCAGAGAGACCTGAACTGCGGAACAACGTGGTGTAACTATCAATCAAATAAACATTATTTTCCCAAATGTTCGAGGATGCCGGATACGGCAACCTTTGCGGACTGAACAGCCTCGACTACGGTGGCAGGTCCGAGGATGAAGTCGCCGGCTACGAACAGGCCCTTGACACTGGTCTGCTGTTTGTCATCTGTTACAGGCCAGCCTTTCACCATCTCGACATCCAATCCTTCGAATACGCTGTAATCCACGTTGGCGCTAATCGCTACCAGCATTGAATCGAACTCTACGTCATGGTCGGTTCCGTCAATGATTCTGGTGGTGAGGCGTCCGTCTTCTTTGGTGACGTTTTCGCACTTGCGCATGACAGCGATATTGTCCTTGACTGCTACAGGAACCTCGAAGACCTCGAATTTCACGCCTTCCTCGATTGCCTCATGAACCTCGCTTGAGTTGGCAGGCATGTTCTCGAAAGACTTTCTGTAATATACCCATGTGTCATGACCGCGGCGCAGAGCCGTGCGGCATGCATCCATGGTAACATTGCCGCCTCCGATAACGAGAACCTTGTGTCCGAGCTTGAATGCATCCGGATCCTTCAGATAATCAAGAGCATAGATTATTCTATCGGAGTCCTCTCCAGGAACATCGAGTTTTCTAGGAATGGAGGCTCCGGCTGTCATGAGGACGGCATCGTAGTCTTTCATGATGCTTGACAGGCTTACGGAACCTTTCTCTCCGGAAGCAGTAACATTGACTCCTCCCTTGAACTCGACTCCGGCTTCAGCCAGGATTCTGTCGTACTGCTCCACGAGTTTCGGGTCGAGGCGGAATTCAGGAATTCCGTATCTGAGCACTCCGCATGATTTTTCGTTGCGGTCGAAAATCGTGACTGCGCATCCGGCCTCCCTGAGCATGAGGGCCGCAGTGATTCCCGCAGGGCCTCCGCCGACGATGGCCACTTTCTTTCCGCAATCAGGACCTGCCGTAACGTGGGCATTGAAAAGATAGCTGCAGGAAAGTTCCTCCTCTATCTCATGCCATCTGACAGGTACGTTCTTGGCATTGAGCACGCAATGTCCAAGACAATTCTTTTTCCAGTCACACACGATGCTGGTTATTGCTGAAAACGGATTGTTCCTGAAAAGCATTTCAGCGGCTTCTTCATTTTTTCCTTCGCGATACAGTTTCATCGCGGTAGGCACATCCGTTCTGACAGCGCAGGCCGTAGAACAGCGCGGAATCTTGCAGAGCAAGCATCTTCCTGCTTCTTGATTAATCATAAGTTTATAACAACGTGGTTCTTTTAATTATTTACCAATTTTGCCGATTAATTCACAAAAGATAACTCGGACAGCCAAAAATAGTAAATATCTTTAATCAAAGCAAATCAAATGTGACATATTGGTATTTTGGTCGATTTTTTGTAACTTTGCGGCCCTAAATATATTAGGCATAAATATGCCGACGGCGCTAAAACGCCGGTTTATTCACAAATACCTAATACTGTCATTTGATGAGAAAAGTACTTACCTTTTCCCTCTTTCTTCTTGTCGGACTGGCTGTCTCTCAGATTCTTCCACAAGTCATCGGTGAAGCTGCGGACACCGTCAAAACCGCAAGCGACATGCTTTTATACATTTGTCTGGCTTTTATCATGATCAATGTCGGTCGCGAATTTGAAATAGACAAAACCAAATGGCGTTCCTATGCTCTTGATTATTTTATCGCTATGATAACGGCGGCGATGCCGTGGATTCTGATCTGTATCTATTATGTGTTGGCTCTCCTGCCGCATGAGTACTGGTCTGATTGGGAGGCATGGAAGGAAACTCTGCTGATGAGCCGTTTCGCCGCTCCTACCTCTGCCGGAATTCTTTTCACTATGCTTGCTGCATTGAAGTTGAAGTCCAGCTGGATGTACAAGAAAATTCAGGTGCTCGCGATTTTCGATGACCTTGACACGATTCTGCTTATGATTCCTCTCCAGATTTTCATGATCGGAATGAAGTGGCAGATGGCTGCAATCCTGACCATAGTAGTTTTCCTTCTGATTCTCGGATGGAAGCGCATGGGGTCTTATAATATGAGGCAAGACTGGAAGGCGATCCTGTTCTATTCTATCATAGTAATTGCTGTGACTCAGGGAATTTACTTCCTCTCAGAGCATATTTTCGGAAAACACGAAGGCGTGCATATCGAGGTCCTGCTGCCGGCTTTCGTTCTCGGAATGGTTATGAAGCATGTCCATATCGACAGCAAGACGGAGGAGAATTTCGCTACGGGAATTTCCTATTTCTTCATGTTCCTTGTGGGAATGAGCATGCCGCAGTTCATCGGCATTGACCTTTCTGCAGGCAGTGCCGGTGCGGGCTCGATTACCGGTTCCCAGCCGATGATGTCATGGGGTATGATTGCGCTGCATGTGGTCATCGTTTCTGCTCTTTCCAATGTCGGCAAGCTCATGCCGCTGTTTTTCTACCGCGACCGCAAATTCAGTGAGAGGCTTGCGCTTTCTATCGGCATGTTCACCCGCGGAGAGGTCGGCGCCGGTGTGATTTTCATTGCTATCGGCTATAATCTCGGCGGCCCGGCACTGCTCATTTCGGTACTCACGATTGTGCTGAACCTTATCCTCACAGGCGGTTTCGTGATGCTGGTCAAGAAACTGGCATTGAAAACATATACGCCTGACGCGGACTAAGACACATCATTCTAGGGAATTGTCATCTGAGCCTTGACAGAGAAATCTGTCAGGGCTCATGCTATTATCATTGACAAGAATCCTGCTGCGATGGCGAGAGCGGATTTCAGGAGCTTGGCCGTCAGCCAGCTTTTCGGGTTCTCGGCGATGAGCGGCAGGCAGGCGTGACCATCCTGCGCTATGCAATTGGCAAGGAGGACGGAGAACGGCAGGATGCCGGAGGCGTACATGGTGACGAAGATAAGGTGCGGTCCTGACTCAGGAATCAAGCCCATGAGGACGGCAAGAAGAATCATAATCCAGACATTGCCGCGAATCCATGTTTCGATGTCTATATATATGGACAGGATGCCGAACAGTGCCAACACGCCGAAAGTCCAGGCAAAAATCGTCGGAAGATGACGCTTGATGACATGCCTCCAGACATGCTCATGGACAAAATGGATAATCCTGGAATGGACGGCACCTTCCTCATGCCCGCCATGCTCATGATGGTCATGGTGATGCTCTTCACAGTCACACGCATGAAGCTCGTAATTGTCATCACATTGACGGTCCGAACCCACATTCAGAAGTTTTCCCCTCTTCTGCATTGACCTTATAAAAATATCGGTCGCATAGCCGACGGCTATTCCGAGCACGCACAGCCCCAGCATCATCTTGAGAGCGTCCCCTGGAAACGAAGCCAGCATGATGAACGCCTCGTCGCCTGTCGTCGCGACAAGTGTCGCCATCAGGGCGCCGAAACCCACCATCCTGTGCGAATAGAGGGACACACCCGCGAAGCCGCCGAGACAGCCGGGAATGAAACCGAGTGCAGAAGACGTGCAAATCTGCGCAAACCGGTGATTTTCAAGCCCCCGGAAAAGACGCCCCTTCGTCACGACATTGAAAATTTCTATCAATGTCATCATAAGGATGACGAGTGCGCAGATGCCTATGGATTCTGTCAATGCATTCAGAAGGGCATCAGGTATGCCGGTCGGGATGTGGTGTTCAGTATGTACGTGCAAAAAATAAGGAATCATGTCGAAAGTCAGTTATCACTTGGTGACAGTGCCTGATATGTAAAGACTTATCACTGGTCTTAAAGGTGAATTGGTGGTGAGGATGACGGCCACGTCATTATCCCCGGCAGGAAGTCCGGTCGTGTCAAGCCGGCAGACGAACTCGCCGTTCTCGCCCGGCGCGGTATCATTGACAGAAGCGGGAACCGTCACGCGGCTGTTCTCAGGATCCATCTTATATATATGGAAAGGGCGGCCTCCCATGTTCTTGAACTTAAACTTGGCAGTCACAACGGTACCGCTCTTCACCTTGCCGAAGTCGAAAGTGCTGTAATCAAATATCGGCTGAGCGCCGTTTTCCTGCTGCTCCGCCGACCATGTTGAAAAATCCTCTTTAGTGAACGCCCATATGTCGATAGGCTTGTATGACTGCCCGTTGACCACCGGAGTCGCATGGTAGCAGTTCTTTCCCCAACGGGACCTGTCAGCCGTCACGATATATGTCATCTTGGCAGTCTTGCCCGCCGGTATCGGATTCGGAGAAACCGATATGGACAGACCTGGAGAAACCTTCGCAAAAGAGACTTTCAACGCGCCGCTCCCGACATTCGCGACCGAGACCGCATCGCTACGCTGGCCGCCCTGGGAAAGGTTCCCCAGCTTCAGTTCAGTTTTTTTCAATGCCAGTGAGCCGCGGCGCTGAGGATACAATTCATTGAGACTCAATTTCTTCTCATGCACAACACCCCTCAGTCTCAGGACAACCGGCTTCTTCAGTCCGGACATATATACTGTCAATGTCTTGTCGAATGGATAGGGACCTTCATCATTGGAATATGTGGCGGTAATCTTTCCAGTCTTGCCGGGAAGCACCGGCTCGCGGGTCCATTTCACTCCCGTACAGCCACATGATGACACCACATTATATATAACTGCAGGCTTCTGAGAGATATTGGCAACAGAGAATGTGCAGGTCAATGCTCCCTGTCCCAACGTCACGTCCCCGAAGTCGTAGATAACCCTGTCAAATCTCGCAATACCGTCAATGTCAACGGTTTTGCCATCCGTCTTCGTCTGAGCCCATGACGCAGACGAAACCACTACCGCAGACAGAACTGCGGCAATATATCTGAAAATCTTCAACATAACTGCCATTCTCTTGCAAAAATCTTTCCATGATTTGATTATTTGAGAGAATTCACATACATTTGTAATCCGGTTCTGCCGGTTCACCCTACATATAAGGTGTATCCCTGCAGATGGTCCGGCAAAATAGACAACAACAAACAAAAAGAAGTATTATGGCTTACAAAATCTCAGAAACAGAGTGCGTAGCATGCGGCACATGTATCAGCGAGTGCCCTGCAGGTGCAATTTCAGAAGGTGATGTATATCACATTGACCCAAACATCTGTGTTGACTGCGGCACATGCGCCGGTGTCTGCCCTATGGGCGCAATTCACCCTGGTGACGAATAGTCATCTGAAGCGATCTAACAGAGAGCCCGGATAATTCGATTATCCGGGCTCTGTTTTTCTGGGTCATCAATGCTTTTGCAATGTTTTCCGGACACAAAAAATTAAAGAAAATTGAAGAAAAGTTGCAAATTTGTCGCCTCGGGTATCTTTTATCAGAAATAATTTTATAACTTACGACCATAAATAAATTAAAAATCAAGATATGAAGCGAAATTTACTCGATTCTCTCCGCTATGTCGCATTTGCTGTGGCAGCGGGCATTGCATCACTCGCAGCTGTAAGTTGCGATAAAGAAAATTCTAAGGAATCCCCAGCGGATGTCCTCAAGGTTACTCCTAGTAGTGTAAACTTCGACGGCAAACAGTCATCCCAGACTGTCGAGGTTAACACAAAAGGTCTCTCATGGACTGCTACACCGAAGGATTCATGGGTAACTGTATCTCCTGCTTCAGGAACAGGCGCAGCAACTGTAACAATTACTGTTGCCGAGAATCCTAATGAGGCCGACAGATTCTCTTCAGTAACATTCTCAAGTGAAAACAATGTAAATGTCGTTGTATTCCAGAGCGCAAAGGTTGTAGAACCTGAACCGGAGCCTAAGCCGGAGGAACCTGCAAAAGCACAGGACAAGACCATGAAATTTGCTTTGGCTACATATTTGGGTGATGCTTTCCAGTCAGGTGGACAGTGCGATGTTGTTATCCTGACTCTGATCGATAAAGAAGTTTCTGCCGAAGGTCAAGTTGAGTTGCCTTATGACGATGTATCATTCGTAATAGCATTACCTCCTGCCGCTGACGTAAATGCAGCGATAAATAGCATGATTGGAAAAACATATGAAGGTTGCAATAAGGGAAAGGTTGAACTCAACAAATACGTGTATGATTTCTCTTCATACAGTTTCGTTTACGGAACAGCAAAAACAGACCGTTACGAATATGGTATGACCGGCGGTAAGGTTATTGTAGGCACAACCGAAGACAAAAAGCTTAAAGTGGATTTCGAAGTTACACTTGCTGGAGACAGAACCTATAAGGGAACTTATACCGGAACGTTATATGTTGCAGACCAGTCTCAGTCTGGCGGTGGAGAAGACGCTTCCAAATGGACCAGACTTACAGCTGACTACAGCCCGACAGTTACTACTGCATCGGCACAAGTTAGCGAACTCATAAACGATAAAGGAGCAGTGGTTACTAAAGATTGTGGTATTGCCTATGTTTCATTAGAGGGTAACAACTCAGCTGGCGAAAAAGATATATTGACACTCGCTCTCTACATTGACTATAGCGACGTCACAGGCAAAGACCTTTCAGGTACATATCCTTGCGCTCCCGCAGATGCAAAATCATATGCAGACTTGTTAAACACATTCGGACCAGGTGAGGCTGAATTCCAAGGAAATAATGTAAGACTCTACCCTTCAATCTTATATTCTGTAAAGAATGGCAATTCTCTCACACGTTTTGCTGTTCCAGAAAAGGGACAGGTAACTCTCACAAAGGGAGAAGGCAACAATTACAAGATTGAACTCGCTCTTAAGGACAGATTGGATCACGCAATTTCAGGAACTTACAATCTCAGCATGCCTGTAACCGATTTAGCTAAAGCATCAGTTTCATCTGCAAGAACTCCTTACGTTGTAAAAATGGCAAATTTCACAAAGCCGTTCAACTACGTTGTCTTGGATAACGCACCTATCGTAAAGACTCTTTTCTAAACCATAGAACAGAATATATTTGAAAAGCGACCGGAACATCCGGCCGCTTTTTTTATACTCTATAAAATACGATTGCTGAGGACTAACGATGCAATTGATCCAGTGTCTGCACGATCCTGTCAAGTCCCTCTGTCAGAAGAGATTTCGGACAGGCAAGATTGATACGGATGAAGCCGTCGCCGGCCTCACCATACATCGAACCGGCATTGACATGCACCCCTGCATTGACAAGAATCCTCTCCAGTTCCTTTGAGCTCAGGCCGAGGCTGCGACAGTCGCACCACACAAGGTAGGTTCCCTCCAGGCGAGTGACGGGCAGCCACGGCAGCTTCGAGGAGAACAAATCGCAGAGGATGCGATAATTGTCATTGACATAAGCGTTCATGGCGAGGAGCCACTGCTCCGCCTGAGGGTCGGTGTAGGCAGAAATCAAAGCCTCGACTCCGAACGGGTTCACATCGCATATTTCATTGACATTGATAGCCTTGTCGATTGCTTCGCGCCAGTCTTCGCGGCTCGTCACGATGTTGGCAATCTGGAGTCCTGCGATATTGAAAGACTTGCTCGGCGAGCAGAATGTCACGGTATTGTTCTGAATTTCAGGCGAAAGGCTCGCCATAGGGCTATATGTATAGCCCGGCATGACGATTTCGCAGTGAATCTCGTCGCTGATGACCGGGACATTATGCTTGAGGCAGATTTCTGCCATCCTGCGCAGTTCCTCAGGGGTCCAAACGCGGCCGGCAGGGTTGTGAGGATTGCAGAGTACGAATACGGCAGCCTCCTGTACTTTCGCCTCAAAATCTTCGAAATCAATGTGATAGGTAAATTCATTGGCAGTGTCTCCGGAGGTCTCGCCTATCACGAGACGGTTGTCGGACATGACGCAGCCGTTGTTCCGTATTGATGAGAAGAAGCAGTTATAGACCGGTGTCTGGATGAGGACTTTGTCGCCGGGTTTTGTCAACGCCTTAATCGTAGCGGAGAGGGCAGGAACTACGCCTGTGGTATAGATAATCCAGTCTTTGCTGATGTTCCAGCCATGTCTGCGTGCAAACCAGCCGCATACGGCTTCATAGTAGGCGTCAGGTACACGGGTGTATCCAAAGATGCCCTGGGCGGCGCGCTTCTGCACCGCTTCCGTGATACATGGTGCAGTCTGGAAGTCCATATCGGCCACCCACATTGGGATTACGCCCTCTTTCTCCACGTCCCACTTTACACAATTGGTACCGCGACGGACATTGATCTTATCGAAATCGAACATAGGTCAATTATTTTGTAATGATTTCACAATCAGCCGGTTGCTTGATATTTTCATCAATGATGAGCTCTCCGATGCTGTCGGCCTGGATCTTTCCTGTACGAGGATTCTTGACAGAAGTTATATGACCGCGGACATCGGCATTGACAGAACTGTACTCGAAGGCGAGGTCGGCGTCAGGGGCCATTGTGCAGTCCTCCATGATGAGGTTTTCAGCGTAGCAGAGCGGCTGGGTGCCGGAGATTTTGCATCTCACGAGGCGGAGATTCTTTGCATACCATCCGAGATATTCGCCATTAATCTCTGAGTCATAGACAGTTACGTTCTCAGTCCCCCAGAAGGCATCCTTGGTGTTAAGAATAGAATCGTGAATCTCGACATTCTTGCAATACTGGAAGGAATAGTTGCCGTCCAAGCGGAAGTTACTGATCTTGACGTCGCTGCAATGCATGAAAATATAATCGGCATGGTCGGCACTCACGTTGTCCAGTTCAATGTTCTTGCAGTGCCAGAGGGTTTCAGCAGCACCAGGAATCTGGACATTCTTCAGTCTGATACCATCCATCTCACGGAACATCTTCGGTGCATCCACGTATGTATCAGTCATTTCCAGATTTCTGGAATACCAAAGTGCGGCTCTTGCGCCACCTGTAAAAAGACAGTTCTTCACTACGAAGTTCTCGCAGCACCAGAACGGATATTTTCCTTCGAAGACACAGTTTACAGCTGTGATATTACTTGTTTCTTTCAGGGCGGACTCGCCTCTGTGGATTTTCACGTTTTCAAGATAGAGATCATGTTTGCAGTACAGCGGCCTTTCGCCAATGAATTCCTGCCCGATAATTTTTTCCATATGAATCTGTTTTGTAATTGTCAATGATAGACTATGCGCACTGGCATTGACAATAGCCTGCGCGCTCCCCCTTCACTTCAATTATCATTCCTCCGCCGTTACCATTTTTACGGGAGTTTTTGCCCGGATCACTTCTCGGTCTGAAGTCTGACTCTCATCCATTTTCCGCTTTTCAGTCGCCACAGGAAAAGGACGCCCCTGATATTCAGTTCAATACACATGCTAACCCAGAATCCGGCGAGGCCCATGACCTTGGTAAGGAAGAAGGCCGGGATGATTCGGAAAATCCACATGGTAGAGAAATTGATGGTACTCGGGATAAGGGTGTCGCCGGCTCCGACACAGACTCCATACCCGACGATGGATGCTCCGAACATGGCTTCGGCAAAACATTCAATACGGAGGACATGGGCGCCGAGCGCAACGACTTGGGCATCATTGGACATGAGCCCGATGAATTGCGGGGCCAGCGCATACATTATCACGGCCATGAGGCCCATCACGACCATGCCAAGTCCGACGGTAATACGGGCAAAACCTTTCGCGAGGTCTTGTCTCTTGGCTCCGAGGCTCTGTCCGACAAGAGATGTCGCGGCATCTGCAATTCCGTAGCCCGGCATGTAGCAGAAACTCTCGGCGGTAATTGCAAACGCATTGGCCGCAATGGATATGGTTCCAAGAGGTGCGACAATGATGGTGCTGAGCACATGTGCACCACGCATGATGATGTTCTGCATGGTCATCGGAAGGCTGATTGTCAATGCGTTATTGATACAGACTCTGGTAGGTCTGAAACTTCCCCGCTCTCCCCTCTTGAAGATTGACAGTTCCTTCGAACGGACGATGATATAATACATCAATACCCCGACGGTGCAGCATTCGGCCATAACGGTTCCGAGCGCAGCCCCTTCGACGCCAAGACCGGCTCCCGGAACAGTAAGGTCAATGCCACCTAATGTCAATGTCCTTGTCGGATAGATGAGCATGAAGTTAAAGCAGATGTCCAGTACGCACATTATGATGCTCATGATGCTAGGTATCTTCATGTTGCCGCAGCTCTGGAGCATCCCTGCGCCAAAGAACTCGAACTGTACTGCCGGCAGTCCGGCCATGACTATCATGAAGTACATACCTGCATCGTGTCTGATTTCATCTGCTCCTCCCAGCCAGCCAGGAAGACTATGGCTGATGCAAATTCCTGTCAATGCCACTATTACGCTGAATGTGAGCAGTGCTGTGATTCCCTGCCGCAGAATCTTCCTTGCTCCTGCGAAGTCCTTTGCTCCGATAAGATGGGCAGCCTGCACTGAAAAGCCGGCTGCAGCGGCAGAACAGAAGCCTCCGAACAGCCAGGTACAGGTTGACATCAGGCCGACTGATGCGGCAGCATTGACCCCGAGGTTTCCGACCATCGCAGAGTCGATGAACTGCATCAGCACCGATGAGAGCTGCGCCAAGATTGCCGGCATACTCATTATGCCCGCCAGTTTCGCCTGCTGCCCGAAGGTCATCGGCTGACCTCCACGCAGCATTCCCAAAAGTATGTCTTTATTGATTTTTCCCATAAGCGACTGCAAAGGTACTCAATTTATAACTTTCGCGAAAGCCGGCGCCTCCTGTCGCCACACACGAAGACTTACGGGAGACCTAATCCTGTGTACCAAGAAGGTCTTCTGGAGTTATTGACAAAGCCCGGCATAACCTGGCTGCCATTTTAAGGGTCGGAGTGGCACGACCTGAAACATAAGCATTGACACGCGCGGGACTTACCTCTATCTTCCCGGCCAGATCCTTCTGGGTCATCCCTTTGCTTGCTTTGTCAAACAATTTTCCAGTCTTCGATTCTACGCGTGGCAGTCGAGAAGTTAACACCGATCTTGAAAAGTTTCCTCGAATCACCTTCAAATGGTCGAGCATAGCCCTTTTCATCTATCTGCCGCAGCGCAACGCCAGCATCAGCATTGACCTTCAACTCAAAGATATAGATAAACTCTTTAGTCTGGATGATCAGATCGATACGGCCATTGCTGGTAGTACGTTCGACCTGGACATATTCGCCAAGAAGAGCAGAGATTATGTACATGGCATACTGGAAGTCCTTCTCAGTCTCGCCTTGGATCTGGTAACTGGTATTGGCAAACAAGGACGAGAGTATTTGCATAAACGATTTCGGGTTACCTTCGGTTATGCTATGCCATAGCTGATAAATCAATGTAGTTCCTGACATATCTGGCGACATCGGAACGTAATACTTCAGCAAGCAGTTTAGGAAACCATTCTTCACCTCTTGATTTGGAAATCCTAACTGATAAAGGCGGAACATATCGTTGTAGCCGGTTATGGTCAGATAACCGCTCTGGAAAAGGTACGGGACAGGATTCTCAAAAATGGCATCTGCGTTCGACATAAGGGTCGAGTCAACAGTCTGATTTTCAAGTGTAGTCACATCAAAACTTGTCTTACGCATTACTTCCACAAGAAATCCTGGAGTTCCGGTTTCGAACCAATATTCACGGAATTTTTTATTCTGGAATGTATTCAGCAAACTGAACGGATTATATATACCGATAGAATCTTCACAGAAGTGGTAGCCGTCATACATGGACTTGAGTTTTACATAACACTCCGCCTTGCTCATTTCATTTGCAGATGACAACTCCGATATGCTTTCATCGAAATATTCATGAAGTTCAGTTTCTGAAACACCGCAGATATCCACATAGTCTGGAATCATCGAAATATCATTCAGGTTGTTAAGCCCACTGAATACGCTCATTTTCCCAATCTTGGTTACACCTGTCAGGAAACCGAAACGAATTCTTGCATCCATCGATTTCATAACGCTATAAAAACCTTGGAGTGTAGATCTGAGATGTGACAGCGCCGGTTCATTTCCGAGATTATCAATAATGGGTTTATCGTATTCGTCAATGAGAATAGCTACCTGGTTACCGGTCTTATTATACGCAGCCTCAATCACTTCCTTAAAACGGAGCCCTAAAATATCACTCGTATTTACTGCTCCATATAATGTCTCCCACTTGGCAAGTTTATCAGAAAGTACTCTTTCCAGAACAAACTCATCTGTATATGACACCCCGCTAAGGTCCAAATGCAGTACCGGATGTTGTTTCCACTCGGTCTCCAGTTTCTCAATGGCAAGACCCGAGAAGAGCTCTTTTCTACCTGCAAAATAGGCTTCCATCGTGGAGACAAGAAGACTCTTGCCGAATCTACGAGGGCGGCTCAGGAAATAATAACGGCCCTCTTTGGCCAATTTATATATTTCCGCTGTCTTGTCCACATAAAGAAAATCCTCCGTTCTGATTTTCTCAAAATTTTGTATTCCTATCGGGTATATCATAATCTACTGAATTTTTCGGTCTACCCGTATTGCGAGCAATCCATTATACACAAATATACGCATAATATCATGAAAAGATTTCAGAGTGAGATATAAAAGTTACAGAGACTGACTTAGAACAGACTCGTGTCGCATTTATTAAAATGGGGCGCAGACTGACAGAGTCTGCGCCCCAAAAAGTTATGTGTGTAAGTTAAGACTTACTTGGTAATCTTGATGTTGTCGATGAAGATACGGCCTGCACCGCTGACCTTGTAATTGTACTTGTTGTTGAACTTATAAACTCCGTTTGAATCTTTGGACATGACAACACGGTACATAACTACGACGAGTCTTGTCTCTGATGTCATACCCTTAACCAAGGTTCCGGAATGAGTCCATCTGTAAGTACCCTTCTCCTGAATGACAGGGAGAATGTCACTGCACTTTGTGCCATTCTCGAACTCACCGTCACCTTCAATGACAACAACAACCTTTGCATCATCGCAAGTTCCATCACTCTGACACATGGTCGCATGATCAAACTCAACAAACACATCAGAAGGGGATGTCAATGCAGTAGCAGCAGGCAAACGGATTGCATTGTTATGATTACCGGTTTTGCCAAGTTTCAGATACTGATCCTGAAGATAGATTACTTGCTCTGACGGCTGAAGGTCTTCATAACCCTGAGCCTTGAAAGCAGAGGCGAAAGATGACTTGATTGTGGCGTTAGAATATACATTAGGAGCCTCTGTATCCTTACCTGAAGAACCGACAGTATCACCTACCTTCTTCCCTGAGTTTGCATCATTCCAAGCTGAAACCATAGGAGCAACCCAAGAGAAATCATCTGAGAATACTACTGAACCACCAGCCTGATAAATTTCAAATGTAGTCTTATAGTTATATTGAGCATTCTCGAATGTAACTGAAAGTTTTCTTGGAGCTCCTGTATTGGCAGGAACAGGGATATTCAAATCATAAGTACCGGCCTTCGCAGAAGATACAGGCAAAGTCATACCTGCAGCTGAAGCTGTAAAGTCAACGTTGGAAACAATGTGAACTGGAACAGATTTGCCCTCAGACGGCACTGCGTTGTCAGTTGTAGTAACCTTGATAGATGGCTCGAACTTATCCTGCTTTACAGTAAGAACTGACTCGATAGCACCTTTCACAAAACGTACTGTACCAGTTCTGGCGACACCTGTAAGGTTAGCGGCAGCCTTGAACTTGAGAGGTGTCCACTCAACCTTTGCAGTTGTAGAAGGAACGAGCTGGATCCAATCCGCATCTATCTTTGTATCAAATGAAGTATTGGCCTGAACAGTTACCGCAAATTCAGCACCCTGTCCAAGAACTTCTACAGAGTTACCATCCTTGATACTGATGAACGGATCAAGTTCCTGACCTGCAGCAGACTGCACGACCTGAATCTTCTTGGATGTCACACCTGATTTGATGGTAATCTCACCCTTTCTCAAGACGCTGAGGTCACTAGGGTCACAAGTAACCCTTACAGTCTTGGTCTCACCTGCAAGTCCGGCACCATTCTCAATATGGAGCCAGTTGGCACTTGCAGAAACATTGAAGTCAACATCAGAAGTAACCTTGAAAGTATAAGGTGCCTCAGGTGTTCCCTCGAATGTAATGAGGTCGGAATCGATGCCGTCAACATTGATATTGGCCTTGACAGCGTCAGCTGCAAGCATCACCTCGATATCATCTACATAATATCTGTAGTAGCCGGATTCCTGAGCTCCGTCGTGTCCGAACACAGAAGGATGGAATGAAATTGAAGTTGCAGTCGTAGCACCCTTGATAGTGAACATCACATCCTGCCAGAACATCTTGCCTTTAGCCTGAGAATGAGATACAGGATCGCTTATCTTGGCATTGGAAGTACCGGAAGCAGTCTCGATTGTACCAGGTCCGTCGATTTCCAGAACAAGTTGAGTCTTGTCAATGACACCGTCACCCTGCATCTGTGAGCACCATTTGAATGATACCACGATATCCTGTTCTCCATCCAATCTGAAGAGAGGCAAAGTCAATCCTGACTGTTTCTTGTTTGCTCCGAATTTGAAATACGCATCCTGAAGATAAATTGTCTTGAATGCAGGATTCAGATCAGTATATCCTCTTGATCTGAGTTGACCAAGAACGTCACATCCGTTGTTGGCAAGTGTAGTATAAATGTTAGCACATCCGTCAGAAGAAGAAGTTACGACACCGACGCAGTCTGAAATCTTGTTAGCTTCAGGCAATTTGGAATTTGCCATCTCGATATAAGGAGCCAACCAAGAGAAATCATCCCTGTAAGGAAGTTCCTTACCGACTGTCTTGTCCTCACCCTTGTCTGTCAATGAACATGCGACAAAACTGTACTGCTTGTCAATGTTACCGACATAATATCCCAGAATTTCGACCTTATGGATATTTACAGCGGAAAGATCAATGTCTTTCACAGGATCCAGAATCACACAGTTATTACCATCGGCCAGACGGAACAGACTGCCAATCACAGTACCTGCAGCTTTCACATATGTCACTGCGGTGAAAGGAGCCGTAATACCAGTTTCAATTACGACCGGATCCGGATATTCAACATCACCAGATGAGAGAACATTGACCTCATCAGCCTTGATTCCGACAAACTCTCCGAGTTTTGCAACAGAACCATTAAGGGAAACCTTGTCTCCGCACTTGACATCTTTGGCACCTTCAGCATAAACAGTGGTGGTACCGTCAGAAAGTACGAAGCCGACCTTGGATACAGCCATGACTGTAGCTGAAGGAATCTTGACTTTTGCCTCGTCATCCAACTTAACAGCCTCTGTAACAGTATATTCATCTACTCCAAGATAGTTGTCACCTTTCTGGGTAACGTAAACCTGTCCCTGACGGACAGAAGAAGAACCGCGGAAAGTAATGACAGCCTCTCTAGGAGCATTCAGTTTACCGGACGCGTCAATATTATCGCTCAGAATAGTGACAGTAACCTCTGTGTTCTTGTCACCAGACTTAGGATTTATGTCAAGCCAATCTTCAGAAACATCTGAATTCCAAGTTCCATCCGCAAAAACAGATATCACCTGCGGCTCCGCATTTTTAGCATCAAACGTAAGGAACGTCTCCTTCGTCTGAACTGCCATCGCGACTGAATCATTCTCTTCCTCACAACTTGTGAATAAAGATGCTCCAGCAGCAAAAGCCAATGCTATTCTGAATATCTTATTAAATTTCATAATTATCAGATATTAAAGTATCTTAAAAGTCAAGATTGTCATCCCAACCAGGATTCTGTGTCAAATTGTGATTCTTGGTTCTCTCTCCTATTGGAATCGGATAGAAATAATCTCTCTCCTCATTGAAAGAACGGTTGATGTTCTGGAAAGGCTCAAGATATCCTGATGTTCCATTTGAAAGATAGTTGTCAGTTCCGACCTTAACCCATTTTTCCTTATCAACACCTGACTTCTTAGGGTCCATAGTATCATCATACAGATAAATGTCATAGACATCGTCACCATCTATATCAAATGCACCAAGATGAGGGAAATACTGTCCGTAGATAGGCTGCGCATTGCACATTCCTTCTCTCCAACGGAGAAGGTCATCCCATCTGCGGTTTCCTTCCTGTGCGAGTTCAACAGTCCTCTCACGGCGGATTTCAGCTATAACACCGGCATTGTCGCCTGCAATATGGCTATATCCATACTCCGGATTGAGAAGGTAATTGACATCAGGGTTCGAGTTGCAAGTAGTAAGGACCATATCCTTCATGCCGACTCTCTTACGGAGAAGGTTGATGGAGTTGTCAAGATCAGTCTGGGTAAGAGTACCAAGTTCAGCTTTTGCTTCTGCAAAAATCAAGAGAGCCTCAGCATATCTGTAAATCGGCAAGTCATTGGTCGACTGGTTATTCTGGAATGCTTTCTCGTTATCTGCTGACATGGCAAACTTGACAGGCTGATATCCGGTCACAGTCGTAGAAAAGTCCACGGAAGTCTTGACTCTTGAGTTAATCATCTTGTAGCCAGGAGTTCTGATAGTCTGTGCAAGTCTCGGGTCACGGCCTTCAACCTCTGCAGCAAACTGCATTGTCTGCCAGCCTTCCTTATCAGTGAATCTGGAACCGTCACGCATCAGATAAGAGTCAACTATCTTCTTGTTCATGCCAGGCTTGCCATGTGATGCCATAAAGATATATCCTGTAGCATCATGGAACACCTGCACAGTGCTGCTGTACTTACGGGCAAGAATGTATTCCTGAACATTGGCATCCTCTTTTGCAAAAAGATTGACGTAATCTTCCTCAGGCTTTCCGGTAGAATAAAGTGAATAGAGGCCGGAATTCATAACCTCTTCAGCAGCCTTGGCCGCAAGGTCAAGATAGTACTCTGCACTGTTTCCTTCGAAAGTCATACGACCCTGATGATACTTTCTGAAAGTACCTTCGAAGAGACAGAAATCAGCTTTCAGCATAAGTGCGGACCATCTGTTCAGACGATAAGGAGTCACGTCTTTCGGCAAATACTCGATAGCCTCGTCAATGTCTTCAAGCATATGGGTGAGAACAACTTCCCTGTTGTCCCTCGGCGCATACAACTGAGCATCTGAAGAACCGAGTTCCTTGTCAATCCATGGAACATCGCCAAACATCTTCACCTTGTCAAAATAGAACTTGGCACGGAAAAATTTGCCGACACCGATATACTTGTTCCGCACCTTCTCATCAGAGCAATTATTGATATTGCCGAGAAGAATGTTGATTCTCCTCAAATTGCTCCATGACCAGCCGCCGCCAGAAACAGGAACCTGTCTGGAAGTACCTCCCTGAAGGAGACTTGAAAGATTGCTCTGAAGATACTGGTCAGACTGATGTCCCCACACGTTGTCATCCAGAAGATTGTTATACAACGGATTAGAGAACAGCATCAAGTCAGTCTCATTCCTGAAATATGTCTCAGGAGTAAGCTCTGATTTAGGATATTTGTTCAGCATGTCATCACATGATGTAAGGCAAGTGACGGCAACTGCCAAAGCTATTATTATTCTTTTCATCTTGAATTTCTTTTAATCAGACTAGAAAGTGATATCAATACCAAAAGTGAATGTCTTCTGCCAAGGATACCACAATCTGTTCATATCACTGACATCTCCATTACTTTCGTATCGTGTAAATGCTCCCTCCGGATCGATTGTAGGATTAATCTTCTTGATAGGAGACCAATATGCGAGGTTTTCACCTGTAAAGTAAGCACGTACTTTCTCTATACCGATCTTCTTGGTAAGATTCTGCGGAACAGTATATCCTACAGTAAGATTCTTGAATCTCAGATACCTTACATTCTGGAGATATTTCGTATTGAACACTGCAAGTGGAGATTTTCCGGCATTGCAATAGTATGCACGTGGTCTTGGGAAATAAGCATCAGGATTATCCTCTGACCAGACCTTCTTCATGAAGTCTTTCTGGATATATGATGCGAAACCGCCACCATAAGGGCCCCAGAAAGTACGGGCTTCACTGGTAGGATACCAGTAGTGATTTCCTGTTCCCTGGAAGAATGCAGAAAAATCGAATCCATAGAAATCAAATCCGAAAGAGAAACCATACTGGAGGCTTGGAAGTGAGTTTCCTATAACCTTGCGGTCTCCAGGTTTGTCAACAGTGTTGCTTCCGAAACTAATCTTTCCGTCACCATCAAGGTCAACAAACCGGAGGTCACCGGCGCGCCAACCATCAGGCATGTAACCCATATTGAAATATGACAAATCGACTTTGTTGGCATATTCCTGAGCCTCTTCATCAGTTGCAAACAAACCATCCACTTCAAATCCCCAAATCTCACCCAATCTCATTCCCTTGTAATAGAGAGGATTGGCTGCAAGAGACTTGTTATCATTGGAATACTTGGTAATGACAGATTTATAGTCACTCAACGTAGCCTTGATGAAATATCCCAACGGCTTGTTGGCCACCCTTATCTGGTCACGCCATCCGAATGAAAGTTCATAACCGGTGGTACGCAAGTCAGAGCTGTTGGTCTTAGGTGCAGTCGCGCCATATACAGCAGGCAAATCCAATCCTACTGAAAGCATACCCTCAGTTGTACGGGCATAGCCTTCTGCAGTAATTGAGAGTCTGTCCTGAAGGAAAGAAGCATCAACACCGACGTTATACTGGCGGGATACTTCCCAAGTAAGGTCAGAAGCATTAGGAGATGTTATGCTGGCATACTTGTCAGGAGTATTGCCACCAAATGTGATACCTGAGAAGTTATGCAAAGATATCGTCCTGAGATACTGGTAGTTGCTTACGTTCTGGTTACCAAGGCTACCCATAGAGGCTCTGAGCTTCAAGTTGCTTACAACCTTGTGTGTAGGATCGAGCCAAGGCTCTTCAGAAATTCTCCATCCGAGAGATGCTGATGGGAAGAAGCCCCAACGTGAACCGCTTGCAAAGCGTGAAGAACCATCATAACGGCCACTGATTTCAGCGAGATATCTTCCCTTGAAGTCATAGTTCAAACGACCGAACACGCCGGCAAGAGCATACTCAGACTGTCCTCCAGATACACTTGTAATGATAGCGCCGGTATCATCCGGACCAACAAGGTCAAGGTCGCTGAGGGTGTTTGAAAGCAGATGCTGCCCCTCAGCCCATACTCTCTTGCTGTTCTGAGTCTCATAGTTAAAACCGACCATAGCTGTCACATGGTGAGCCTTATTGAATGTCTCCTCGTATGTAGCGAAAATGTTGGTTGCATAGTAATTCCATGTCTTGATTGTCTCATCAAGAGCGTCCTTACCTGCACCAGTTACATATCTGTCCTCAGAAGTAGGGCCTGAAGAACCGACGATATTGGTAGTTCTGCTGGTATTTCTGTTCTGATATGTACGATATGTAAAGTTGGCAACGATGTTGAATGTCTTGAACGGAGTAATCTTCAACTCTGTCGTATTGGAAAAATCAGTCTTGAACTGATGGTTGATATTGTCTTTGTTACCGAACACAATATGACGACCATTCGCAACACGACCTGAACCGGTCATGATAAAGTCAGACTGAGCGACCCAAGATCCGTCAGGGTTCTTGAGAGGGAACATTGGAAGAGCATGAGTTGCACTATAGGCAATTGCATTCTCGACTCCACCCACACCGACATATTTGTATGTTGAGCTGTAGTAAGAAGTATTATTGGAGAGTTTTGCCCACTTTGTGATATTGAAATCGAGCTTTGCCCTCATATTGTACTTGTTATAGACATCAGGATTCTGCTTAAGAATACCTACCTGCCTGTCATAGGCACCAGAAACATAATAGTTGACACCCTTGGAACCACCGCTGAAAGAAACGTTATACTGCTGAGTCGGGTGAGTATCGGTAAAGAGTTCATGATACCAGTCAGTGTTGGCATAGTAAACATATTTATCTTTTCCTCCGCGATTCTGGACAACAACCCAAGGACGATCAGGATTCTCTGTCTTATCATTGACACGAGCAAGCAATTCAGCCATATCATCATCTGTGTAGTTGATGTATTTTCCCTTTCCTGCGGTCTGCCAGAACAGGTTGTGAATATAAGTTCCCCAATATCCTGAAGAAATGAAATCCGTGGATGTGGTAGGCTGCTCCCATCCCCATTTTGCACTGACTCTGGCCTTGGCTTTGCCATCGGAAGTCTTACCCGACTTGGTTGTCACGAGTACGACACCAAACGCTGCACGAGCTCCATAAACAGCTGCCGCTGAAATATCCTTGATAACGGAAATTGACTGAACGTCATTAGGGTTCACTCTGGCGATATCACCCTCAACGCCATCAATCAAGACAAGCGGAGCTGTTGCTGACTCGCCAATACCATTGATGGAAGCGATACCACGGATGTTCAATGTTGCTGAACTGCCAGGTACACCACTCGAAGTAGTAATGTTCAAGCCAGGTACAGAGCCCTGAAGCATAGTGGAAAGGTTGTGAGATGAGCGATCCTGAAGCTGCTTGTCATCCACAACTGAAATTGCACCTGTCAAGTTCACTTTTTTCTGAGTACCATAACCCACAACGACGGTCTCGTTCAAGGTCATGTTGTCTTCTTCAAGAGTAACATTGACAGAAGACTTGGTTGCCGGAACACTCACCTTTCTGGTTATGTAACCGAGAGATGAAACCTCCAGGACTACGTCACCGGAAGGAACCGACATTGAGAAATTACCGTCCACGTCAGTCGTTGTTCCGGTATTGGTGCCGGAAATCATAACTGCCGCTCCGATAAGAGGTTGCTGTTGGTTGTCCAGAATCTTTCCGGAAACCGTCCTGTTCTGTGCAAAGGCACCTATGCAGGCGGCCAATGTCAGAAGAAGAGTCACAGCAAATGTTTTAAAGACTCTCATAAAATTGGTTTTTTGGTTTGTATTTATTAATGGTAATAAACTTTACTAGTATTTCTTGAGTTCAGAATCTGTCAATGAATTGAATGCCTTAGGGCGTGCCATGTTCTCCGTATAGACATTCCCAAACGGATCCGTAACCTTGATTGTCAAATCGACATTGGCATCGTCAGCCTTGACCATGAAGAAATGCGGCATTTTTTTCTCGGTTACGAAAGCAGGAGCCTTTGTGATATCTTCATTGAACCTCTTGACTGTCAATGCCTTGATATGAAGAGGGTCATAAGCATAACATCTGGTCCACTCGAGTTTCTTTCCAGTCTCATCCTTGACTTCCATAGTCCAGTCAGAAGACCAGTTCCAGACATTGATAAGCACTTCGTTCCTCTTTGACAATGATGGATAGGCAGCAATATATTTTGCGAACTCAAGTTTCATCCCGCTGTCTTTAAGTTTAGGAACATCATCGTATGAGAAGGACACGTTGTTAAGGTCATAAGAGCGGAACTGATAATTCTCTTCCTTGGCGGTAGCCTTGTACGTCCACTTGAAATCAGTACCGTTCACATCCCAGATACTGTATCCGCCAGGGGTACCATCCAGACCGACATAAACACCTTCGGTAAGATTGCCTGACCACCACCATGAAGCGCAGATAGAGCCGGAATTGTGCTCGTAAGTCTCTGCCGCTCCAAGTGAAGAGGCCTCCTTAGGAGTAACATTGAAAATAGTATGGGTATGGCCTGTCACATAGTGGACCTTATAGCCCCTGACAGCATCGAACATAGCATTGGTGCTGGACGCATCATGGTCAATCTTAAACGCACTCTCACTCTTAGGAAAGAAAACCTGCGCATGCATCATAATCACCAGAGGCGTGCTCTTGTCCACGTACTGGAGATCTTTCTTGAGCCAGTCAATCTGCTCCTGAGGAAGGTCTTTCACATAATTTCTGGACTTGTCGCCATTGTAAAATTTACAGTCAATGTCATCAAGCACAATGTAATGGACCTTTCCTATATTGAATGAATAATAGTCCGGAGCAATGGTATTGACATAAGGAAGTTTTGCATTCCAGTTACCCTTGGCATTCATATCATTGTCATGGTTACCCATAGTATGATATACAAGGATATCCGAAACCCTCCTGTTCATATCATCGACATACTGAGGGAGCTGGTAATTACGTGTGTACCAATACCAATCCCATGTCATATCACCGAGAGTGATGGCATACATCTTCTCATTCTTGTGAGAATCACGATAATTGTTCCAGTCATTGGTAAAAGCCGTGAACTGTGACAAATCTTTTGTTCTGTTGGCAAGATGCATGTCACCGAGGAAGAACACCTTGTATTTGTCCTGGTTATCTACCTTTTTCAAGATGAAGTCTTTACGCTCTGCAACATCAGCTTTCTTTTCCAATGCAGAAAACATCTTCGGAAGGATACCCTCAGATGCCGGCTCATAACCCGAAGGGACTGACATGAACACATATTTCAACTCTTTATCGGAAGGAAGCTGATATACGCCATTGGCATCAGTGCATGCAACCTCAAATCCGTCAGATACGACAACGCCTGCGACGCCTTTTCCGTCACAGGAAATCTTTCCATATACTGTCGAGCCTTTCTCAGGATCCACACCGTCACCCTTGATGGTAACATTCATAGTTCCCATCGACTTGACCCTGCTTCCGCGCTTTATAGAAATCTCGTAAGCACCAGAACTGATTCCGTCGAACAAGGCAATCGTAAACTTGGTCTCGGAAACTGAAAGGATTTCGCACTCTTTCTTTTCTTTTGCAGAATTTTCGAAGACAATCTTGTCTGTTTTAGCCGGGGCTTTCTGGAATTGCACTCTGAAATCGAAAGTCGCCGCGCCGAATTCGATAGTGACTTCTTCCGGCACACGGAACGCCACATCAAAATTGCCCCCACCATCGTTTTTGGAAGAACTTCCGGTACAAGAAACCGCCGTAATCCCTACAACAAACAGGACAACAGCCAGAAAAGTTCGTATAAGTCTCATTTTATTCAAACAATAATTATTACTTGAAATGTTTTAATTAATAAGTTAAAATCGTTTCGAAAGCAAAATTACGTATTTTTCGATAAATTCAAAAGTTTTAAAACCATTTCCAGGTTCAGAACGTAAGTTTAACCACTGTTTCGGTTTTCTAAAGTTTCGTTTCACAACAAAATTACACCTGAATTATTTCATAATTAATACAAAAACATTCCATTTTCAATAATTCACGTTTCATATGATTTCATTTTATAACCAGATGATAAATATTCACCAAAAAGTCACAAAATTATCACATTAAGACGAACACAACTTCAGCCAAATCTCGGGTCAACACAGACAGGAGACAAAAACAAAAACTGCCCGATGACGTAAAACACACGTACATAGAGGCAGTTCTTATATTGTCAGAGCGGAAAACGGGGCTCGAACCCGCGACCTTCGGCTTGGGAAGCCAACGCTCTACCAGCTGAGCTATTTCCGCATTTTTCCCTGAAAGGGTTCTGCAAATATAATCATTAAAATCCGTTTTGCAAGAAAATATCGAGTCTTACATGCAGAACCCTTTCAGGGGGACGCAACACTATCAATTATTCACTCAAGTTTCGCAAGTTGTCAAACTTGCTGAACGATAGTGCGAATTTGAGGGTTGTCACTTGTTCGAAAGCTGTAAGCCCAACGCACTTTTTTATGTACACGTTACCCTCACCCTAAATCCCTCCCCTCGGGGAAGGGACTTACTCTCGCCCTCACGGGCTCAATAAGCGGTGTTTCGCACTTGCGAAACTTGAGTTATTTAAAACACGCCCAATCACTCAATTACGAAATCCGTCACATTCTTGATTCCCGGAATATCGAAATAGGATTCCACGATATTCCCTTTCAGAAACACCTTCCTTTTAAGATTCTCCGGATTTGTCACGAGATTCAACGCATCTCTGGCGGATGCCTTGGAAGGAATCTGAACTGAAAGACAGGACTCTTTGTCAGTAACGCTGGCCCTACCGGCTATCGCGAAGTTAGAGCTTGCCTCGAACGGAGGGTCAGTCGACATTCCAGTCTTGGTAAGATCGCCTCCAACTATATATCCATATACCCAGACTCCTTCAGCACCAATTTCCGTCATTGCCTTAGTCACGCTCATTGCATTTTTATACGAATCTCCTGAAGAACTTCCACCGCCGGTGTTCCCGCCTGATGAACCTCCGCCGATGACATAGCTGTCCTTAAGCCAAGTACGTGAAGTATCCAGGTCAATGATAATCTTCCCTTCTGATGTGCTGGGCTTTCCGGGCGCGGACACGCTCATGTCCAGAATCTGTCCCGCCTTAAGAGTCTTGGTAAACAAAGTCTTGTCAGTTCCTGCATTGCTCAAGACCAAGGAAATGCTCCCGGGCTGGAAATATGCGACCCTCTTTTCCGTATAACTGTACATGAGACGGCCATCGGAAGATTTAAGGAACAGCACTCCCTCAGGATACGATATCAGAAAATTGCTCGAGATTTTCAGCCTCATACCGGCATTGACCTGTTTACATTCAAGATGGACATCAGCAGTCTTCCCCGACTTCACCACCACACACTGCTCATCCCCGAAGACAGGAGATGCGAAAGCAGGCTTCTTGAACTCGCGGGACTGGGCTGTAACTGTATATGTACCGGCCTTTACCAGCATCTTCTCAGGAGAGTCTCCGTATTTCCCGTCGAACAAGACCTTGCCCAAAGCATCCGTAACCTTAAGCAGGAAATCACTCGTATCAGGGACAGTCTCTCCCGTCACTTTCGTCTGGCTATAAGACGACTCGACAAAATGGATTGTGAGGACACCTTCCCCATCATCTATGACGGCCCTTGTACACGACATGGCGAACGCCGCAAGCAGAACTTCCGATGAATGAAGCGCAAGACGCAGCAAAAAATCATGAATCTTTTTCATATCAAATTTTGTTTTGCCGCGAATCTATAACTTTTTCACCCGAACTGATTTAAGGATCATAAAAACAACCGATACATATTTTTTATTTAAGAAAAACACGAGTTGTTTTTATGATTTTTAAACAAAAAAGTCCGCAGGACATTTGGAATATAAGACAATTTTTTCATTTCGTGCAAGTTTTTTCGGTTCCGGAATAAAAAACCACCGGATTTCTCCGGTGGCCGTGGCCAGTGCCTGTGTGATAATCAAGCGAACTTTATGGCCGTTAATTCTTTGGCAAAGCGGTCAACACCGCTCTGGATCTTGTCGATGGTCCTACGGCTTGGCTTGCGTCTTCCGTGCAGGAAGTGGCCGAGCTGTGCCTGGCTGACTCCGGTAATCTTCTCCAGTCCAGAGAGGGAGAAGATGCCTGCATACTCAGAGAGGAAGCTGGCCGTATCGTAACAGAACTCGATATCCACATCCTCGAACTTGTTGCCGGCAGCGATGTAATCCTGCTTCATTGCTTCGAAGGTTCCGAGAAAGTCCTCTATAGTCTCCTCGACGGTCTTGCCTTCCCCGATGCACCCGAACTCAAGCGGAGTATCTCCGATGTAAGCGGAATATCCGTATTCGGATTTCTCGATAAATACTTTACATTTCCTCATAACTCAATAACTTCCTATTTTATGAAGGTGTGGGGCTATTGTAGCCCCGCATCCCTCAAGATTGATTTCAATGTCCCCGTTGCGACTTCCTGGCTTTTGTGGTTGCTGGTCGTGAATTTTTTGTTGGTCTTCGGACTGAACCAGACAGGATGTCCATGCTGCTGCTCCCCGGTGGGGTAACAACCGAATTTGAGCAGCTTCCGTTCCAATTCGTTGTATTTCATAGAGCTCCTTGATTATCACACTACGAATGTAGGAATTTTCCTACATTATACCAAATTTTTTTATCATTTTATGCAAAAATTTTATTCCGGAATAAAAAAAACCACCGGATTTCTCCGGTAGTTTGACACTTTAGAATCCGAAAAAAGTTAAAAATCAACAAGTTCGTTGATTAGACGAAGTTTGTTGTCTTTTGGGACAACGACGTCATACAGAGACGAGTATTCAGAGGACTTTTTCAGTGCCCTCTCGGAAAGTGGGAAGTGCCTGCCGGATACAAGTTCTCGCGATGGCGAGGACGCAGGAGACGGTAGGAGGGCCGAACGAAGCAGCGCGGAGTGAGTTCCGCCGTGACGGACTGCCAGTCGGCGCGAAATCACCATTGATGCATTACATAATTGCAAAAGCCCCAGAATCGCCATTACAGCGCTCCGGGGCCTTGATATCTTAAAATCAAAGTGTCAAAGACAGAATATCCGAAAAAAATTCACGGGGGCTTCGCAATCACTGCGAAACTCCCCGCTACTTAACCTAAACTTAAACTATGAAAAACTTCAAATGCAAAGATAATATTTATTTTCTTACCTGTCACTTATTTTCGTTATCCACGCGAATTTTCGCATACTTGAGCAGAATAATCTTCTCGCCACAAGAATCAAACAGGATATTGGCCTTCAGATTGTCGCCCGTCCCGGTAATGCTCTGGACGACGCCATAACCGAAACGATTGTGCTCGACACGCTGCCCGGCCTTCACGTCCAGCACCGAAACCGGAGTAAACTGGGAATCAGGTGTCCTCGGTTTTGCCGGACTGGAAACGGCTCTTGACATTGACACCATCGGCTTTCCTGTCGCCGAGGAAACAGGAGTCTGCCTGATGACCTTGACAGGACCGGACTTCCCATAAGAACTGCCGCCGGACCTGTCATATCCTCCTCCGTATCCCGAACCGGCGCCTCTGCCCGCATTGACATTCCTCCTTCCGGAGAACGATGCGCCGGAACCGAACCCGGAGCCGAATCCGGAAAAGCCTCCCGACCTTCCAGAGAACATCTCGGAATCATCCAAAGGATTGTCCACATATCGTGAATCGATTTCTTCGACGAAACGGCTGGGAGAATTCTGCTCATGCTTTCCATTCCTCATCCTGGTCGCCGCAAATGAAAGATTTACAGCGGCTTTGGCCCTTGTCAACGCCACATAGAACAATCGCCTTTCCTCCTCGATTTCAGTCGGTGAAGCATAGGCTCCGCCTGAGGGGAAGAGATTCTCCTCCATTCCGGCAACATAGACATACGGGAACTCAAGTCCCTTCGACGAATGTATTGTCATGAGGGTAATCTTGTTGTTCGCATCCTCGTCAGCCGACATGTCGATTGCACTGAGCAAGGAAATGTCCTCGAGGAAATCGCCCAATGTCACTACCGGCAGTTCGCTGTCCGAAATCGAGTCCACATCAGTCACATTGCCCTCGATAAGAAGTTCCTCCTTGTATTGGTTCTGCCTGTCCTCCACAAAACTCTTGACACTATTCAGAAGTTCCTCGATATTCGCGGCCCTGGACTGGCTCTCTATCGAGTTATCCATCTTGAACGAAGCATAAAGCCCGGATCTGTTGGAAAGCAGGGCCGCAACAGCGAAAGCATCCTCGGTAGCCAGTCTGGCATTGGCATCGGCAATCATATCATGGAATTCCATGATTTTTCCGGCCGTACCGGATTTTATGCCGGCGGCAGCAAGAAAAGCCGGTGTGCAGGCATTGAAAAGGGACACCTGGTTTGCCCTGGCCACTGAAATCAACGCCTCCAGCGAGGTCTGTCCGATTCCTCTTGCCGGGGTATTCACGACGCGCCTGAACGACTCGTCATCATTCAGGTTCACAGCCAGTTTCAGGTACGCCATCATATCCTTGACCTCCGCCCTGTCGAAGAACGAATTTCCGGACACGATCATATACGGGAGGTTCTTCTTACGGAGCGCTTCCTCCAGCGCACGCGACTGGGAATTTGTCCTGTACAATATCGCAAAGTCCTGATACTGACAATGATCCTTCTCCATCCTCGCCACTATTGACGACGTTATCAGCATCGCCTCCTCCTGCTCAGTATAAGCCTTGATGAGATGAATCAGATCACCTTCCGGACCCTTGGAGTAACAGGTCTTGGGAATTCTCGATTCATTATTTTCAATGACAGAGTTCGCGGCATCCACGATGACCTGCGTCGAACGGTAGTTCCTCTCCAGGCGGAACAGCTTGCAATCGGGATAATCCTTCTGGAAATTCAGGATATTCTCGATTTTGGCTCCTCGGAAAGCATAGATTGACTGGGAATCGTCACCTACCACACATATATTCCTGTGGACCTGGCTGAGCTTCTTCAAAATGAGATACTGGGCAAAGTTCGTGTCCTGATACTCATCCACCATGATATAGTCAAAACGGCTGGACACGGAAGCGAGCGCCTCCTGATTATCTCTGAACAAGATATTCATATTCAGCAGGATATCATCGAAATCCATAACGCCGGCCTGTTTGCATTTGGCCGCATACAGAGCATAGATATTGCAGATTTCAGGCTTCTTCGCATGAGTATCATTGGCAATGGCCTGATTGCTGCGCTTGTAGGCCTCCGGCGTGACAAGATTGTTCTTCGCCATCGAAATGCGGCTCAGCACATCCTTCGGCTTGTAAATCTTGTCATCCAGTTTCAGTTCCTTAAGGCATGACTTTATCGCACTGATGGAATCTCCTGTGTCATAAATTGTAAAAGATGACGGATATCCAAGACAATCGGCGAATTCACGCAAGAACCTGATGAACACGGAATGGAAGGTGCCCATATAGAGCCTCCTCGCCTTCCTCTCCCCCACCATCGCCGCAATCCTCGTCTTCATCTCGGCTGCCGCCTTCTTGGTAAAGGTCAATGCCAGGATGCGGTCCGGCTCCCCTCCTTTCTCAAGTATATACGCGATTCGTCCGGTAAGGACTCTCGTTTTGCCGGCACCTGCTCCCGCGACTATCAGCACAGGTCCTTCCGTCTGGCTCACCGCCGCCCTCTGCTGTGCGTCAAGCCCCTCTAATATAGCGCTATTGTTTTCCATAATAAGAGCGAAATTACGAAAAATTTCAGTATCTTCGCGTCGGAAATCCGAAATACTATTAAAGGTTACCTATAATGTCAAACAACATCGATTTGAAACAAGGGCTGAACATTCCTATCTCCGGAACAGCAGCCCAGAAGACCAGAAAGACGATCGTGCCTGACGTTATCGCCATCAAACCAACTGATTTCAAGGGTCTCATCCCTAGACTTCTGGTGAAGGAAGGCGACAAGGTTTTGGCAGGTTCACCTGTTCTGTCTGACAAAAAGAACCCTGACATCCTCTTTACCTCACCGGTAAGCGGTACCATAGCGGAAATCGTCAGGGGTGAAAAAAGAAAGTTGCTTGAGGTAAGAATCAAGGCTGACGCACAGCAGGAGTTCGTTGATTTCGGCACACACAAAGTTGCAGACATGTCTGCTGCCGACATCAAGTCACTTCTCCTCCAGAGCGGTCTTTGGCCTTCTCTTATCCAGAGGCCTTACGGCATCCTCGCGGATCCGACATTGACCCCGAAAGCAATCTTCGTATCCGCATTCACTACAGCTCCTCTTGCAGCAGTTCCTGAATTCGCATTCAAGGATGAAATCGCTTACATCCAGACTGGTGTGAACGTACTCGCCAAACTTACTGACGGCGGCGTACATTTCTCGCTCAGCAGCGAAAACTATTCAGGCACTCCTCTCCACAAGATCGAGAACGTTGTAAGCCACGTTTTCAGCGGCAAGCATCCTGCAGGCAATGTGGGCGTACAGATCAGCCATATCGCACCTATCATGAAGGGTGACACCGTATGGACTGTATCACTTCTTCTCCTCTCTGCCATCGGCAAGCTTTTCAGCACCGGAAAATATGACATGAGAAGAAAAGTTGCCGTTACCGGCCCTAAGGCCATTGATCCGGCATACGTTGACGCCCTTCCTGGAATCAGCATGAAAGACCTCAAGGACTTCTATGACAACTCCGCAAACGACCTCAGATTCGTAAGCGGTGACGTGCTCACAGGCGAAAATGTCGGCGAGAACGGATTCCTCGGATTCTTCGACAATCAGGTTACATTGCTTCATGAAGGTACTGAAAGAGAGGTTCTCGGATGGGCAAAACCGTTCAGATTCGGCAAATTCAGCTCAAGCCGCACCTATTTCTCTTGGCTCTGCCCTAAGAAGACTTATGACATGGACACAAACTTCAACGGAGGCCCTCGCGCATTCGTGATGTCCGATGTTTATGGCAAAGTTCTTCCGATGGATATCTTCCCTATCTATCTCGCCAAGGCATGTCTTGCCGGTGACATCGATAAGATGGAGAAATTCGGAATCTATGAAGTCCTCCCTGAGGATCTCGCTCTCTGTGAGTATGTGGATCCTTCTAAGAACGACATTCAGGCTATAATCCAGAAAGGCATTGACCTTATGATTAAGGAAATGGCTTAATTTAACGGAAGTTATGGAAGAATCAAAAAATACAACACAGCAGCCGGGCCTTTTCGAGAAGGGCGGCAAACTTGGATTCCTTCACTCAACCGTTGACGCATTCGACACCTTCCTCCGTGTGCCTGGTACTGTTACCAGACGTGGAGCTCATGTCAGAGATGCTGTCGATCTGAAGAGAATCATGATTATCGTTGTGCTGGCGCTTGTTCCTGCAGCCCTCTTCGGAATGTGGAACGTCGGCTACCAGCATTGTCTCGCAACAGGACAGGAATGGGGACTTTTCCAGAATTTCTGGTATGGCTTCCTCAGAGTTCTGCCTCTTTATATTGTAGCGTATGTAGTAGGTCTCGGCATCGAGTTCGCTTCTGCCCAGATCCGCAACGAAGAGGTCAATGAGGGTTACCTTGTTTCAGGTATGCTCATTCCTCTCATCGTCCCTGTGGACGTTCCGCTTTGGACTCTTGCAATCGCAGTTGCATTTGCAGTGCTTTTCGGCAAGGAAGTATTCGGTGGTACCGGTATGAACTTCCTGAACCCTGCACTCCTCTGCCGTGCATTCCTTTTCTTCGCTTATCCTAGCAAGATGTCAGGCTCAAGCGTTTGGGTATCATTGAAAAACGGCGAAAGCCTCATCGACGGTGCGACAGGAGCCACTCCTCTCTCATTCGCCTCTGAAGGTCTCGACGCAATGAACAACGCCGGAGTACAGTACGGCATGTCAGCATGGGATATGTTCGCCGGAATCATCCCTGGTTCTGTAGGTGAAACATCAGTTATCGCAATCCTTATCGGAGCGGTAATCCTCATCTGGACAGGCGTCGCAAGCTGGAAGATCATGGTTTCATCAGTTGCAGGAGCACTCTTCGTAGGCTGGCTCGGCAATTTCTTCGGAGCTACTGACGTTCCTGCCTACTACCAACTTCTCATGGGTGGTTTCGCCTTCGGTACAGTATTCATGGCAACAGACCCTGTGACATCTGCACAGACCGAGTGCGGCAAGTGGATCTACGGATTCCTTATCGGCGCCCTCTGCGTTGTCGTCAGACTGTTCAACCCTGGATATGCAGAAGGCATGATGCTCGCTATCTTGCTGATGAACACATTTGCACCGCTCATTGACCACTACGTCACCGACGCTGCGATCTCAAGAAGAGCCAAGAAAGTTAAAATCGCATAATATATATAATAGGTATGAATACTAACGGAAATATATATACAGTCATCTATACGACAGTAGTCGTTGTGGTGGTAGCTGCGGTTCTTGCGTTCGTCTCAGAGACACTCAAACCGAAGCAGGAGGCCAATGTCAAGGCCGATGCCATCAGCCAGATGCTCACAGCCAGCAAGTTCTATGAGAAGAGCGAGCTCGACGCAATGAGCAACGAGCAGAAAATCGACGCATACAAAGCTGTCGCAAAGTCTTCTGTACTTGTCAATGCTGAAGGTCAGGAGTGCGGAACACTTGATCTTTCAAAGCAGGAAATCTACACTACCGGTCAGCTTAAAGCACAGGACAACCTCATCAAGAAAGGTTCAGCAGATTTCAAACTGCCTGTTTTCGTATTCGAGAAAGACGGACAGAATGTAACTGTAATCCCTTGCTATGGTGCAGGTCTTTGGGGTCCGATCTGGGGCTATATCGCTCTCAATGAGGATCTTCAGACAATCCGCGGCGCATATTTCGACCACGCCAGCGAGACTCCTGGTCTCGGTGCCAAGATTAAGGACGATCCTTCCTTCAGAGCAGAATTCGAAGGAAAGAAAGTTGATTTCGAGGACGCAGAGGCATTCCAGGTCGTGAAAGGTGGCGCAGGTGAGAAAGCCAATGCTGTCGATGCAATCTCAGGAGCTTCCATCACAAGTAAGGCTCTCGGCGTTTCCATCAACAACTGGCTTCAGGCATACAAACCATTCCTCAAAGCTGCCGCTTCCAACGTAGCACAGCCGGAGGAGGAGAATGCAGCCGATTCCCTCAGCGTTTCAGCTGATTCACTTGCAATCGCCAAATAATGAGGAGGAAATAAAATGAATGCAAAACTTAAAGAAACAATATTGAACCCGATTCTGAAGGGCAACCCTATCACTGTCCTCGTACTCGGTATCTGTTCCTCATTGGCTGTGACCGTGCAGATGAAGGGAGCCTTCGTAATGGGTCTTTCAGTAATCGTCGTTACAGCACTTTCAAACTTCGTCGTATCTCTGATGAGGAATTCAATTCCTAACAGAGTTCGTATCATCGTCCAGCTCGTAGTTGTGTCGCTTATGGTTATCCTCGTGGACCAGTTCCTCAAGGCATACGCATACAGCATTGAGACCCAGCTCTCTGTCTATGTGGGACTTATCATCACGAACTGTATCGTAATGGGTCGTATCGAGGCTTTCGGTCTCGGCAACAAACCGATTCCGTCACTTCTCGACGGTCTCGCAAACGGCGCCGGATATGCCATGATTCTTCTCATCGTCGCATTCTTCCGCGAACTGCTCGGTTCAGGATCCCTCTTCGGATTCCGGGTTATCCCGCAGTGCTTCTACGATGCAGGTTATATGAACAACGGACTTGTGATTCTTCCTCCTGTAGCACTCATCCTCCTCGGATGTATCGTATGGGTACAGAGAAGCATCCAGAAAGATCTTCAGGAGAAATAACAACTAACACGCAAGTAATATGGAATATATAAGCTTATTCGTAAAGTCAATTTTCGTTGACAATATGATTTTTGCATACTTCCTCGGTATGTGTTCATACCTGGCAGTATCGAAAAACGTGAAGACAGCTTCCGGACTTGGTGCGGCTGTTATCTTTGTGCTTCTGGTCACATTGCCTATCAACTACCTCCTGAACACATACGTGCTCAGCCCGGGTGCATTGAGCTGGCTCAGTCCAAGCCTCGCAAGCGTTGACCTCAGCTTCTTGAGTTTCATCACATTCATTGCGGTCATTGCCGCTATCGTTCAGCTTGTCGAGATGGTTGTCGAGAAATTCGCACCGACTCTCTACTCTGAACTCGGTATCTTCCTGCCTCTTATCGCAGTGAACTGCGCAATCCTCGGTGGTGCGCTCTTCATGCAGCAGAAGGATTTCGTCAATGTCGGTGAAGCAACTGTTTACGCTCTAGGTTCAGGTATCGGCTGGTACCTCGCTATCGTGACATTGGCCGCAATCAGAGAGAAGATGTCATACTCCAATGTGCCTGCACCTTTGAAGGGTATCGGTATCACATTCATTACCGTAGGTCTTATGGCCATGGCATTTATGACATTCATGGGTATTTCACTTTAATAGGAGACTTGAGAAATGAATGAAATTACTCTTACAATTATAGCCTCTGCAGCAACTATCACAATAGTTACGCTTATTCTGGTAGTCCTGCTGCTCTGGGTAAAGACAAAACTTACCCCTAGCGGTACAGTCAAGATCGACATCAACGGAGGAAACAAAATCCTCGACGTGGCTCCTGGCAACTCCCTCATGGGAGCACTCGCTGAAGAGAAGATTTTCCTTCCTTCTGCCTGCGGCGGTAAAGCAAACTGCGGACAGTGCAAAGTCAGAGTTCTCGAAGGTGGCGGAAATATCCTCCCGACCGAAACAGGATTCTTCAACAGGAAGCAGATCAAAGACAACTGGAGACTCGGTTGCCAGGTCAAGGTTAAAGAGGACCTCAAGATCGAAGTTCCTGAGTCTGTACTCAGCGTCAAGAAAGTTGAATGCGAGGTCATTTCCAACCACAACGTTGCAACCTTCATCAAAGAGTTCACAGTCAAACTTCCTGCTGGTGTGCATCTCGACTTCAAGTCAGGTGAGTATATCCAGATTGATATTCCTCAGGGAACATTCAATTTCAGTGACATTGACGTAGATCCTGAGTACAGGGCAGACTGGGAGCACTTCAAGTTCTTCGACCTCAAGTGCGTGAACCCTGAGCCTACAATGAGAGCTTACTCTATGGCCTCTTACCCTGCAGAGGGCGATATCATCAAACTTAATGTGCGTATCGCAACTCCTCCATTTGACAGGACAGCGCCTAAGGGAAGCAACAAACTCCTGCCGGTTAACCCTGGTATCGGTTCTTCTTACATCTACACTCGTCACCCTGGTGACAAGGTAATGATTTCAGGACCATTCGGTGAATTCCTTCTTCCTAAGGATGACCCGGATTCACAGGAATACATCTTCGTCGGTGGTGGTGCAGGTATGGCTCCGCTCAGAAGCCACATCATGCATCTGTTCAAGACTCTCAAGACCAAGAAGCAGGTCAACTTCTTCTATGGTGCACGTAGCTTGAAAGAGGCATTCTACCTCGAGGATTATGCTGAAATCGAGAAGGAGTTCCCTAACTTCCACTTCCACCTCGCTCTCGACCGTCCGGATCCGGTAGCCGATGCAGCTGGAGTGAAGTATGTGGCAGGATTCGTTCACAATGTCATGTACGAGACATATCTCAAGGAGCACGATACTCCAGAGGATATCAAGTACTTCATGTGCGGCCCTCCTATGATGGTCAAGTCAGTCAACACATTGCTTGACAATCTTGGAGTTCCACCAGAGAACATACTCTACGACAACTTCGGAGGTTAATCCTTCACTTTAATCATAAAACCCGTTTGGATGCATTTCCAGACGGGTTTTTTATTTGATTATATGTTCTTAAACCACCTCCCGACAGTTTTTTTAAATTTTCCGGCAATTTAAGAATCATAAAAACATACACTTAATAAGCCACTTTTCCGAGATTTGACGAAAAGGTCAGAATATATTTGCAGCAACAAAATAACTGCAAATGACACGATTCACAGACAACTGGACAAGCCGGCAAACAATTCAGCCTAGCTTAACAACATCTAATCATCACACGGCCGTTCTGACCGTAGCCTTGCTTTTACTATCATCCCTGCCGGTGTTCATTTCGTGTAGCATTGACGACAGTTATTATCATAATGAAGAGGGATCCGGTGCCCCGGAAACTGTTAAGACAATTCTGACCTTTACGCCTGAGACGGGTACGATGGCAGACGGGACACTGGATATCTTCTTCTTTAATAATGACAGACTCAGAAAACTCGATTCATATCAGAGGACACAGATTCATAAGAACAATATCATAGAAGCGGCATCAAGAGAAGGCGACAAGATTATTGTGGTCATCGCGAATTCCCACATAAAAGAGGAGGACTGCGAAAACATATATGACTATGCAGACTTGTCCGGATTATATGCCGAGCTGAAAGATGAGCAATCCGACTACCCTATCCTGTGCGCGGAAACCACAGTAAATGCCGGACATGAAAGAAGATGCGCCATAACTCTGGAGCCGCTCATGGCACAGGTCAAAATCAACAGCATCAGCTGTGATTTTTTCAACAAGCCTTACTCGGATGCCGAACTGACGGATGTCAAGATATATCTTACAAATATCTGCAGCCGTTATCCAATAGCAGGACAGCAGCCGTCAGTCCCGGAAAGCATCATCGACTACGGAAAATTCGAGCCTGAAGATACGTCAGGATTCATTGACAGGCACCTGTTCTATCAGAGACTGGACAGTCCACTTAATGCATCCGTCATATATCCTGAGATTATGCTCTACTGCTACCAGAACATAGTGGAAGAGGAGGCTCTGGGATCTCCTTTCACAAGGCTAGTGATCGAAGGGACTCTGAACGGCGAAACCACATATTATCCTATCAATGTCAACAGAGGTGTCTGGAGCAGTCCGGACGGCAAAGCCGGAGTCTCAAGAAATGGCTGCTATGTATATGACATAACCATATCCCAGCGTGGAGTTCCCTCCCCTGACACTCCAATAGAGCCGGGAACAGTCACATGCAACTTCAGCATAACACCTTGGCAGGAACAAGATAAAAGAAACGTAACCTTCTGATTATAAGACAATGCCACACAACACTTACAAATTGACGACAGCAATCATCATGTCGATACTCGTGTCATGTTCCAGGGATACATCATCATACGACATGGCAGAGGCAATGCTGACATTAAACACAGGTACAATGTCAATCACGCGCACCACGGATCCGGACGAGGAAAGGATTACTGACCTGAACATCTTCATATTCGACGAAAACGGAAGCCTGGAACGCCATGTGTTTCTCGGCAGGAATTCACTTCCTTCCACGAAAAACGGCATTGAATACAGATTCACCTGGCTTCGCGGCAAAAAGTGTCAGGTCTATGCATGTTCCAACTTCGGATTCGACATTGTGGGCATCAGCTCGACGGAAGACCTGAAAGAATACAGATATCATCTTTCTTACCCGGATGAATACAGCCGTGGCGTACCGATGTGCGGGAAAAGCGACATTACTGTAATTGACAATAACAATAGCGTCATCAAAGTCAAGATGGAGAGGCTGATGGCCAAGATCTCCCTGTCGATAGACCGCAGGAAACTGAACAAGAACATCAGTTTCAATGTCAGGAGCGTGAGAATCGGCGGCTGTCCCAAATCTGCGGCATTGTTCTCACAGAGCGCGGCAGAAGGAAGCAATGACGTATTCAGCAACGGCTATATGAAGAGTTACAGCGATGCCGACGACCTCAACATTGATGATAAGACAGGTATAAGCAGAGAAGTCAATGTCTATATGCTTGAAAACAGGCAGGGCAATCTGCTTCCAGATGCAAAGACAGAAAAGGACAAGATTCTGGATTCATCCGATGCCCTGTCCGAAGTATGCTCCTACATTGAGTTGAAAGCCGAGTACAAGTCAGACTCTCTGTTCACGGGACCGGAAGAATATCTCATCTACAGGTTCTACCTGGGTGATGCCCCTTCAAACTTCGATGTAGTAAGAAACTGTCACTACCACATTACGGTTGTTCCGAGCGGGTCAGGAATTGAGGAGGACAGCTGGAGAATCGACAAATCCAATCTGTACAGATACGGAAAAACTGCCATCACGGTCCATCCGGCAAAATATCTGGAAGGAAAGGTAGGTGAAGACCTCCATATATGGGCTGAAGTAAATCCGGAAGGCGCAAGGATGGAGTTCGGCAAAGAAGAACTCGAATACGACAAAAGCCGTGGCATATACGACTATTCCATGGACAAGGACAATCACGGAGTCACGCTGCACCTGAAAAGTCCTGGAAGCGGAATTGTCTATATCGAAGCCGGTGCACCTGCCGATGCTGCGGAAATGGTTGCAATAACTGTCAATCCCTGAACACTTATGAACAGATATATTTCAATTCTGCTGGCAGGACTGGCAGTTGCCGGTTCTACTGCGTGTCATGAGATAACAGAAGACAAGGGCACTGAAAGTCCTCTCAGACCGGAAATAATAGCCACCAAGGCCGATTATACCGCTAATTTCTGTGAGAGTTTTTCATTGTCCGCTTATCTTGTCGAGCCCGATAAGGAACCTGTCACGGATTATCTCTGGAACATGAAAATGACATTGACAGGAAACAAATGGGTCGGCGAGTATCCTGTCTTCTGGATGGATGGACAGGAGATTGAATTCTATGCAGTCAGCCCTTATTTCAGAGAACAGGACAGCAGACGCGGCATTAGTCCCGGGACTCCCGGAACCAGTCCAGTATTGTATTATGACACTCCGGAAAGCACTGTGTTCCAGACAGATATACTTGCCGGCATTGACAGGCGCTCTTCAGGCGTGGTCCAGTTGGAGTTCAACCATATAACATCGTGTGTCAGGTTCGCCGTAGGAAGCAATTTCGAAGAAGGAGCCAAGGTAAAGTCTATAACAATCTCCGGAATTGCCGGTTCCGGAACATACCATCTCGACAAAGGGACATGGGAGACCGGAGACCGGAAATACTCTGTACATGACAATGATATAGGTTTCACAATGAAAAACGGAATGGGCAGGGGGACCATCATTTCTGAGCGGTATTTCTATCTGCCCTCCCAGAACTTTACGCAAGATGGTGACGCAGTCATACATGTCAGCATTGATGAAGACGAGTTCATCACGGATGGCGAGATTCCGCTGAACGGAACCACATGGGAGCCGGGAAAGATATACACATTTTATCTGAATTATTACGGAGGGCGTTTCTCCGCCACAGACACGGAAACACTTTTCAATGCAGGTCATTATGAAATCGATGACTCTGACGAGATAGAGGGAGAAATTTAGAAAGACAAGTGATATGAAATCGAAATTGACATTGATAAGCGCTGCCGCCGCTGTTGTACAATTGGCGTCATGCAATGGAAATCCTCTTGAGGATATTGACTACAATGACCCTGTTTTTCACGCTGTGACTGAGACGGAATCAGGGACAAAGACTGTGCTCGGAAAAGAAGACAATGCAGGAAATGTCCCGATAATGTGGTCATCCGGGGACGAAATCATTGTGACCGGTGACAGCAGGGAGAAAGCATGTTCATACTATAAGACAGCTGACAAGAACACATCTGCAGCTGAATTCAGATATGACAGGAGCAAAAACGGGAACCGGAGGACTCTCAAGAAAGACAAATGGTATGCCTTCTATCCGTCATCCTCATATTCATTCTCCGGAGAAGAACATATCATGGAACTGCCTCAGAAGCAGACATATTCACCTGACAACATAGGAGAGGGAGCCATGCCGATGTATGCCGTGTCCGATGACGACAATCTGAGTTTCCGGAACCTCTGCGGAATATTGCGAATCAGATTGAACTCTCTGAAAAACAGATTAAGTATCAGCAGGATAAAGATTGCATCCGACAAGGACCTGAGCGGTAAAATAATACGGTACTCGGCCCAGGATGGAATCGGATATCTGACAAGTGAAGGGAGCAGCAAGGCTAGCGCGTGGCTGGAGTGCCCCAAAAACGTAGTCCTATTCTCCGATCCTGCTGATTTTTACATAGTTATGCCTCCAGGAAGCCACTCCAAGTTCAAAATACAGTTGTGTGGCAGCAACGGTGTGAATTTCATATATGCCACGCCGAAACCGATAATAATCGAACGGTCAGGAATCACCACTCTGGATTTGGACCTGTCGAAATTCATATGCACAGGCACTGATGATATAATTGCCGGCAAGGACAACAGCGCCCTTACGGGACTGGAATACTCTTTTACAGGAGGTGATGAAGACATCTTTCTTTTTAAAGATGGTGAGAAGGGTAACATTGATCTCACCAGCATGGTCAGCGAGAATTATGAGAATGGGGACTCCGTAACCAAAGGAGTGGCCTGGCATAGTGAATTCAGTACAGACGGAGGAAAGACATGGAGCAGGACACTGCCTGACATGTTCTCTTCATTTACGCTTTCCGGAAATGGCGATAAAGAGCACGATATCATTTCATACGAAGTGACGCAGTCTCCTGATGACAGGGAATGCAAAGTAAGACTGGTGCAGGAAATGAGCGGAAAGAACAAGGAATTCTCTGTCAGACAACTGTCCAGCGCCATCATCGTTGAAGTGGAAACCAAATCGGCAAATGAACTCCTGACCATATTCTACAGGAACGGCAACAATATTGAGACCGCATATTACGATGACGGGACGTCCACGTCTTTTAAGCCGTCCAATTATGAAGAAGTCATAACCCACAAATACAAAGACATCGGCATCCACAGGGTTATCCTGAAAGTCAGAAAAGGTATACCGGCTCTGGAGAATCTTTTCCTCAAGAACTTTTATGTCAAGTCGCCTTACAGAATCCACTCCGTGGATATCAGCCATGTCGATTTTACGGAAATAACCAGCCTGAAGAAACTGTTTGACAACTGCGTCAAGGTCTCGAAAATCATACTCCCCGCACCGGGGACAAAGACACCGGTGCTCAAGAACATTTCAGGCCTGTTCTTCAACTGCCAGTCATTGAAAACAGCCGACTTGAGATGGATTGACAGCAAAGTACTTGAGGATATCTCGGATTTATTCAAGTATTGCTATTCTCTGGAATCAGTTGACCTGAGTTCAATATGCACTGACCATGTAACAAACATGGCGAACACGTTCTACTACTGCCGTAGTCTTAAAGAACTGGATGTGAGACATTTCAAGACATCAAACGTCACTGATTTCACAGGCATGTTCAGTTCATGCACAGGACTGACCGCCCTTGATGTCACCGGCTTTGACACCTCAAATGCCACCTCAATGACTACCATGTTCAGGAATTGTTCATCCCTCAGGACTCTTGACGTCTCAGGATTCAACACTTCAAAGAACACAAGTTTCGGCGACACCTTCAGCGGATGCGAATCGCTCGAAGAACTAGATGTCTCAGGATTTGACACAAGAAGCGCCAAATATTTCAATGGGACATTCCAAAAATGCCGGAAACTCAAGAAACTGGACGTAAGCGGATTTGACATGTCAGTGGCGGTCAATACGTCTGACATGTTCAATTATTGTTCATCTGTCACCGAACTCGACGTCTCAGGCTTCAGGACAAGTTCACTGGAAGACATGAGCTACATGTTTTCGTCCATCAATGTTCCGCATCTGGATCTGTCAAAATTCGACTTTTCCTGTGCGACCAATATGAGAGGGATGTTCTCTTACTGCAAAACGGACTCGCTCGTATTGTCCGGGATTCATGCACCGAATCTCACCAATGCGTACATGATGTTCTTTCAGACCAATACAAAAAGCATTACGATAAAAGACCTGGAATGCCACGAAGGATGCAGTTTCAGCAATATGTTCAGCCAAAGTACTGCGGAAAAAATAACATTGACCAACTTCAATGGTGCAAATGGATCTGATATGAGCTACATGTTCAACTCCTGCCGCCATCTGAAGAGACTCATTCTGGACAATTTTTCCACAGACAATGTCCAGAACATGAATCACATGTTTACGGCCTGCTACATACTGGAGGACCTCGACTTGTCCATGTTCAAGACATCAAATGTCACAAATTTCAACTGCATGTTCCAGGGCTGCAGGGCACTTACGTCAATGAACCTGTCATCTTTCGACACGTCGAACGGAAAGGAATTCTACAGCATGTTCGAAGACTGCACAGGGATTTCAGAACTGGATGTCAGCAATTTCCGCTTCAGCAGTGCGACCAGCATGAACAATTTGTTTGCAAAAAACTACAATCTGCGTTCAATACGCATGGACATGAGAGACATTCCGGCAAACTGTACCCTCAGCAAGGTCGTGTATGGTGTAATGACTGTCGGAACCATGTTCTGCAAAGACAACGTACAGGATTCGAGAATAACTGAGTCCCTTCCAAAAGACTGGACCATCTCATCATTTTAAGCTTCAGAGATATGGACATACGCAACTATCTGATTTTCATATCAGCATTGACACTATTCTCATGCGGAAAACAATACGGGACAGAACCTCAGGACGATTTTGTCAATGCTGAAGTCATCTCACCTTCCTATACCCGCGTCTCCACGGGAAATGAAACGGGAGGCAAGATTCCGTTGATGTGGGAAGCCGGAGACAGGATTAGAATCTTCGGAACCGGATCTTCTGCCGGAAGTACATATGTCACCTATGATTCCGGGACAAAAACAGCCAAATTCAAATACGATGAAACTGTCCCGGACAATGTGAGACTCCCCTGCGGAGAGACCTTCACGGCTATGTATCCGGCAGAATATCTGCCTTCCGGACGAGTAGTGACTTTCCCCGGGCAGATTACCATTCCGTATCCGGGAAAGAATAATTCACATATGCCAATGCTCGGTTACGGTGGGCGCAAGTCAATGATATTCAGATATTCAGCCTCAGCAATCAGAGTTAGGCTATATAGTCTGACAAAGAATATTCCAATGCAGGAACTCCGTATCGGCGCCCGACAGGACATGAGTGGAGGAGCCGGCAAGATAGAAGACAACGGCACCATCACGTGGTACAATACCGGAAACGAAGATTCCATTTTCGGGAATATCGTGAGAGTCCGTATCGGCGGGAACACGGATGAGAACGCCAATGAAAACACAGATGAAAATGCAACTGGCATGGCTGAGATCACCACCAATGATACAATCAGCCTGACCGTATCGGTACCGCCGGGAGAGTATTCAAACCTGGCGTTTCAGATACAGGATGTTGAAGGGAACTGGCACTCCTATTTTGTTCCGGGAAGCAAGACTATGGCACAGGGGACATTGACAAGTTTCACATTGCCGTGCGAAGCATTCAGCAGCGCGGACGGCCCCATTGAAAAAGGCCAGCACTTCAGCCCGCAAATCACAATGGAATACAAACTGACAGCCGCACACGATGCAGACAAGCACACGATATCTGTCGAAAGCTGCCGGGAAGAACAGTTCGCCGACGGAAGAATCCTGACTACAAACATACCATGGGCAACCGAATTCAGCATTGACGAGGGACAGTCATTCAGCAAATCCGTGCCGCCGGATATCTTCGGAAGCTTTGACATCAGCGGAACCGGGATAAGTTATACGGCCGCCGCCTCGGCAGGGACAGGCTCGTGCATAGTCAGAATACGTCAGGCCGTAAGCGGAAAGACACAGGACTTCCTAATCAGCTATTCCGGGCAAGCCTGAGGTATTTGGCAGTATAAGTCTTACCATTTGCAGCAAGTTGCTCCGGAGTTCCTTCGAATACTAGACGTCCTCCGGCATCTCCCGCATCAGGACCGAGTTCTATGACCCAGTCTGCCGCACGTATCACGTCCATGTTATGCTCGACGACTACTACCGTATGACCTTTCTCCAGAAGCGCATCAAATGCTTTCAGCAACCTCTCCACATCATAGAAATGAAGTCCGGTAGTAGGTTCATCGAAGACGAACATTATCTTCTTGGATTCAGGACGGTCAAGCGACGAATTCATCGAGAGGAAATACGCCAGTTTGATACGCTGGCTCTCACCTCCTGACAAAGTGCTGCTGCTCTGCCCGAGCTTGATGTAAGACAGGCCTACATCCACCAGCGGCTGAAGTTTTCTGGCTATCGACTTGGCCTCCGGCTCAGGCTGCGCACCAAAGAAAGATATGGCTTCATCGACACTCATGTTCAGGATATCGTCAATATTCTTTCCCTTGTAGCGGACCTCCAGGATTTCAGGCTTGAAACGCTTTCCTCCGCAGGCCTCACATACCATCGTCACGTCAGCCATGAACTGCATGCCGATATGCACGAAACCCTCACCCTGACACTCAGAGCAACGGCCTCCGTCCTGATTGAAAGAGAAATATGATGGCGTAAATCCGTTGATTTTGGCAAACTGCTGCTCACTCATCAGTTTACGTATGTCATCGTACACCTTCAGATATGTCACGGCATTGGATCTCGAACTCTTTCCGATAGGATTCTGGTCTACATATTCTATGGCTGAGATTCTGTCCAGATTGCCAGTCAGTTTTCTGAATGTTCCCGGCAAAGAACCTGTCTGATTCAGATGCCTGTAAACCGCAGGATACAGGATATCGCCCACAAGAGAGGATTTGCCGCTGCCGCTGACTCCGGAAACGACAGTCAGGACACCAAGCGGGAACTTTACATTGATATCCTTAAGGTTATGCTCAAGAGCGCCTTCAATGCCAATGTAATATGTCCAGTCACGTTTTTTCCTGGAGACACGCTGACGGGTTCCTGTCAGATACTGGAGAGTAAGCGACTTTTCAACGACAGCTGCAGGCATCTCCGGCCTGACCTTGCCCTGGAAAACGACCTCCCCGCCATTGACACCGGCCAAAGGGCCCATGTCGATGAGCATGTCCGCCGCCTTGATGATTTCCTCATCATGCTCGACCACGACCACAGTGTTGCCGACATCACGGAGACGTCTCAGAACACTTATAAGCCGGTCTGTATCACGCGGATGCAGTCCGATGCTCGGCTCATCCAGAATATACATCGAACCTACAAGGGAACTGCCAAGGGCAGTGACAAGATTGATTCGCTGGCTCTCACCGCCGGACAATGTGTTGCATGCCCTGTTCAATGTCAGATAAGCAAGTCCGACATCGGAAATATACTGCAGGCGGGACATAATCTCGGCAATAGCCTTATCCGCGATGGAATGCTCATATTCAGTAAGTCTGATATCACGGAAGAAAGACAGGAGTTCACCCGCATTCATGCACAAGAGCTCATAAATATCCTTTCCTCCGACTTTGACATAGAGTGCATCTTTCCTGAGACGGCTGCCATGGCACTCATGGCACACTGTCCTCCCGGAATAGCGGCTCAGGAGATATTTGTACTGGATTTTATACCTGTTGGCCTCAACCCACTTGAAGAATTCATTGATACCGATAAGGGATTCCTCCTCAGTTTCCGCTTTCTTGCCCTCCCAGATGAGATTCTTGACCTTCTCGGAAAGATTGCAATAAGGTTCGAAAATAGGAATGCCATACTTGTCCGCGACACTTACAAGATGGTCCTTGAACCATCCCATTTTCTCACCCTTCCAGCACGCAATGGCCCCGTCATATATGCTCAACGTCTTGTCAGGGACCACAAGGTCTTCGCTCACGCCTATTATCTTGCCAAGTCCACCGCATACGGGGCATGCACCAAGAGGGCTGTTGAAACTGAACATATACTCATCCGGCTCACGGAACGTCATTCCATCAGCCTCAAACCGGTTGACAAAGTTCTTGATGCAGGTATCTTTCTCCCCGGATTCGGAAACGGACTCACGCCACACTGACATTGACCCGTTCCCCTTATTGAAACATGACGCGATGGAGGCATGGAGACGCGCCTGCATGTCCTCCCAGTCAGGCTGCGGCATAGGCGACCCGTCAGACATGACAGGCAGCCCGTCGCGCATTGAAGGAATCTTCATCCTGTCCACCATAAGCATCAGCCCCGGCTGGAATTCGCCGGAAGAGGATGCCTGAAGGACATCGTCAATCCTAGTGACACCGCCGGCTTCGCTCCAAAGGCGGGAATAGCCCTCTTCTTTCAATGACAGCAGAAGCTCTACCTTATCACTGCGTCTGTCCCATCCCAGGTCCGCCAGAAGATATACAGATGTAGGAATCTTGCTCCCGAGCACAAACTCCATCACGTCATTTCCGCTATGGCATTTGACCTCAACTCCGCTCACAGGAGAAAAAGTACGGCCAATCCTTGCGAAAATGATACGCAGATAGTCATATATCTCTGTTGTCGTGGCGACTGTAGAGCGCGGATTCTTGGTATTGACCTTCTGCTCGATTGCAATTGCGGGAGGAATCCCCTCGATTGCCTCGACATCAGGCTTGCTCATTCGTCCCAGGAACTGTCTCGCATAAGATGACAGACTCTCAGCAAAACGCCTCTGCCCTTCGGCAAACAAAGTATCGAAAGCCAATGACGACTTGCCAGAACCTGAGATTCCTGTGACCACCACCAGCTTGTTACGAGGGATTTCGACGCTAACATTCTTCAGATTGTTAACTTTTGCCCCTTTGATTATAATGTTCCCACTATCTGCCATAAACGATTATCTAAGAATACCCGCACCTGACGAGGATTGTCAATGCCGGGATTATCAAACCAGACGACAAAAATAATCATTTGTAAAGAGACGACAAACTCCGGACGCAATAACTATTACTGGTATAAGCGAGCATTCCGCAGCTGAATAGCGAACAAACGGTGTAAAAAACAGCCTGATTTTACCCCGTTTCTCATTTTTGTGGCAAACGGTGTAAAAAAACGCGTTTTTTGTCACCGTTTTTCTATGGCTTTGTATTTTCATGATCAATGTCAGAACGATAGCAAAACCCAGTACGTTTTGTCCGGAAAATGGTGGGTATTTACGGACAAGTTATTAAATCCTTATCCGGGAGGAAACGTTTTAATTCGGACAAAGTGGACTGCAACTCATTTTGTCCGGGGAAAGGCCGGTTTTTACGGACGAAAGTGTATGTTTTTAAACCCGGTCCCCCCCTGACCCGTTTTCTTCCCCCCTGGCCCATTTTACTTTGTCCCCGACAAACTCCGGACGCAATAACTCCGGACCTGCAGAACCGCAAACCCCTATATACGACAAATGCCCCTCATTTTCATGAGAGGCACTTGGCGGTGCGGAAGGGGCTCGAACCCTCGACCCCGGGCGTGACAGGCCCGTATTCTAACCAGCTGAACTACCGCACCAGAAGTTGCTGTGTTTGGTTTGTTTCTCAAACGCGGATGCAAAGTTACGTATAAAATTTGAACCTGCAAGTATTTCCGGAAAAAATTTTCATGATTTTGAAAATAAATTGTTTTAATGAGTAACAATAACGGCAAAACATAGACAAAAAAACCACATCATCCTGCGACTGACACAAAATGACGTGGTATAAACTTTCGAAAGATTATCTGTCAAAAGTTAAAAAGTTATTTGACTTCGATTACCTTGTGGGCAACTTCAGGCTCGACTTTGACAATCTTAGGGATGTTTACCTTGAGAACACCGTGCTCAACCTGTGCGCTGATCTTTTCCCTGTCAGCATCGTCAGGAAGCAACATGGTCTGCTGGAATTTACTATAAGAGAACTCACGACGCAGATAATGTGCGTGCTTCTTCTCACCATTCTCTTCTTTGTTCTCCTGTTTCTTCTCCATATTTATGACGAGGTCGCCATTCTCATCGAGAGTGACATTGAAATCCTCTCTGGTCATGCCAGGAGCTGCAAGCTCGAGGTCATAACTCTTTTCGTTCTCAAGTACATTGATTGCAGGAGCTGTAGCATTTGACCTCTCCATCCAATCATTATCAAAGAAATCATTGAAAAATCCTGGTAACCAATTCTGGTTATTTCTTCTTGAAGGTACCATAATAAAATCTCCTATTTTTAATTTTCTATAATCATTTCCGATTCCGAAGTCTCAGTTCCCAAGGCCTGCGCCCTGCCGGAACCCTTCTGGAATCCGCCCCGTCTTTCAACGGAACGACTAGAGATAAGTCAATCTATGTGCCACTCCAGAAAAAGTCCCTTTCTTCGCCAAATTGGCATATAAAAAGACATTTTGACATTGATTTATTGCCATTTTGTCGCTTTTACCAGACAAGGTGTCACAAAAAACACATCCGTAAGCCCTTCAACAACATTGATAATTACCCCGACAGTATGTATTTTTGCCGATAAAGAACAAAAACGACGGATGGCACGCGAAAGCAAAAAGAAAAGAACATTGGCCGGAAGACTCTGGAGGCTTCTGCTGGTAAAGATACCGGCAGCCTTCCTGGCATTGACAATCCTATGGGTCGTGGCGCTCAAGTGGATTCCGGTAGCGGTTACGCCATTGATGATCCAGAGGAGCATCCAGCACATTGACGACAAGAATTTCCACACGCACAAGACCTGGGTCAGCTACGGGAAGATCTCTCCTGAAATGGCACGTGCAGTAATCGCCAGCGAGGACAACCTGTTCGACACGCACAACGGATTCGACTGGAAACAAATCAACCAGGCCATCTCGGACCACGAACAGAAAGGGAAACGGCTGAGAGGAGCCAGCACCATATCGCAGCAGACCGCCAAAAACGTCTTCCTCCTCCCGACCAGGAGCATCATCAGAAAAGGATTCGAAGCCTATTTCACGGTACTTATAGAAAAAATCTGGGGCAAAAGGAGAATAATGGAGGTCTATCTCAATGTTGCAGAAATGGGAAAAGGAATCTATGGAGCACAGGCTGCCGCCGAACGATTCTTCAATAAAGACGCAGCAAAATTGTCCCGCAGAGAAGCCTGCCTAATAGCCGCCTGCCTGCCAAATCCGCTGAAGCGCAACGCATCCGCACCGACACAATATGTAAGCAGGAGAGCATCAATGATAGAAGGCTTGGAGACAAAACTTCTCTATCCAGACTGGGTATATCATAAAAAACAGTCCGGCTCATCTGTAGATAAGGCAAGGACAGGAAAGAAAACGAACAAAGGAGCGCACAAGAATGTTCATAAGAAAACCCGATAATCCTTTGCAGAAAGGAATTCTGGTTCTAACTTTGCGCAATAAAACAGGCTTACGGGAGCCCTCATGAATCTTACGGCAAGAAACCCGTACGACTTGCCATAAAACTGAACATGGCGATGGACGCAATTGTAAAGACCGATTTCAATTTCCCGGGACAGGTCGGCAAGTATGTCGGGAAAGTACGCGATGTCTATGACATTGACGGCAAGTATCTGGTAATGGTAGTTTCCGACAGGATTTCCGCATTTGACGTGGTTCTCCCGAAAGGAATTCCTTTCAAGGGACAGGTACTCAACCAGATAGCAGCGAAATTCCTCGACGCGACCTCAGATATCGTGCCTAACTGGAAGATAGCATCACCGGACCCTATGGTGACAGTCGGATACAAATGCGAGCCATATAAAGTGGAAATGGTCATCCGCGGCTGCCTTGCAGGACACTCATGGAGAGAATACCAGGCGGGCAAGCGCACACTCTGCGGTGTAACCCTCCCCGAAGGCATGGTAGAAGGACAGATGTTCCCGGAGCCTATCATCACCCCATCTGCAAAAGCATCAGAAGGACACGATGAAGACATCACCCGCGAAGAAATCATCGCACAGGGCATCGTACCGGAAGAAGATTACATAAAAATCGAAGAATACACCAGAGCAATCTTCAAGCGCGGACAGGAAATCGCAAAGAAGATGGGACTCATCCTCGTGGACACCAAGTACGAATTCGGAAAACGCGATGGTCAGATTTACCTCATGGACGAAGTCCACACACCTGACTCTTCACGTTACTATTACGCTGAGGGCTACGAAGAAAGACTCCTCAAAGGCGAAAAACAGAAACAGCTTTCCAAAGAGTTCGTAAGAGAATGGCTCATGGCCAACGGATTCCAGGGCCAAGATGGCCAGAAAGTGCCGGAAATGACACCGGAAGTCGTTTCCCACATCACCGACAGATACATTGAACTTTACGAAAAAATCACAGGAACAAAATTCGAACGTCGCGAGTACTCTGCAGAAGGAATCTGCAACAACGTGACAGAATACCTGAAGACTATCAGATAGATTAATGCCATCGGGCAAGACGATATTTGACACTGCCCATATTCAGATGGTAAAACATACCGGAGACGGTATCCGCCCTCGACAATGCAGTCCTCACCCAGAAAACCGGGTCGATGACAAATTGGACCGGAGGGCGGATTCCGTCTTCAATAAAGCCAAGCCGCTCATAGACAGCACCATCCGTCCACTCCATATCAGCATAGCTCATGATATCATCAGGATGCACATCCTCCTCAAAGGCCTTAAGCACCTTACCCATTCCCCCTACAACACGCACATCAGGAAGAGAAGCATAACGCACCCACTCATAAGAACGCACAGTCCTACCCTCCTTCACCCAAGTCCTCCCGGAAGAGAAGGAAGCCACAGCAACCAGTTCTCCAGCCTTCGTGAACACCCCATAGCGATATCTGGAAGCGGCATCTCGATAAGAATGCCACCTGTCCAGAAACGAAGCAGCCTCCTCCTTCCCGATTCTCGAAACTACAGTATTTCTCGCAAAAACAGATCTGAACTGACCAAGCTGGGCCAGCAGTCTCGGCCTCATCATCTCAGGCCTTCCCCGCCACATATCCTCAAGTACAAGCACCTTCCTGCCGGACAATCCAGAAACCGCATCACACAGCCTGACATGCTGGCTTTCAGCATCTTCCATTGACATTGACCTCACCAGAACAGGAATAACATTGACATTGCCGCACACAAAGACACTGAACCCGTCATTGACAGTTTCAGTTGCTGCAATCCCGTTTTGCGAAAGGAAATCCCGTATTTCAGAAATAAAATCCATCAGTCATCACTCCCCCGGGAAACCCTGTCCACTGCACTCATCACCTGATCGTAACCATAGCCACGCCCGAGCGCAAACCGAATCAGTTTCAGCCTCCACTGCGGGTCCTCCTTCAGAGTCCTATACTTCGCAGCAATCACCGACTCAAGCTTCCTGTCCGCAGAAGCCGCATCGATTTCCGTCAATGCCTCATCGACAGTTTTCCTGTCAATGCCCTTACGCATAAGCATGAAACGAATCTTCTGGGCACCCCAGCCGGAAATGGACGCTTTTTCCCGGGCAAAGGCCGAAGCATAACGCAAATCATCTACAAACCGGTCAGAAACCAAAGACGCAACTATCTGTTCCGCAGCATCCTCGTCACCATCCATCGCCTTTAGAGCCTTGGTCTTCATGTCCGCCGAGCAGCACTCCTTCCTGGAACACTGAGCCTGCAGGCGTCCCAACACCTTCACATACAACTCATTATCCATACTCTAGAAATAAAGGCCAATGTTAAGATAAGCACCAGGCTTGTACTGCTTGCGTGACGCCCAATGGACATCGATTTCAACAGGACCTATGATGGAGTTGTAAGAATACTTGAGACCGGCCCCGAACACGCCCCTAGTCTTGTCAACATTTCCGAAATCCTTAATCTCAGCGACAGTAACAGCATAGTTGAACATCGCCGTAAGGTAATTGTTCTTGAACAACTTGAAACGGAAATCAGTACGCGCTATAGCCAGGAAATTCGCACACGCCGTAGCATAGTTGATTCCGGCAAAAGTCATCTGCTGGTCAAGATATCTGCCCGGAATCGCACCGCCCATGACATTGACATAAGGCAAAGTCGGATCACCTCCGAAGAGATAACGCGCCTGCAGAGAAGGAATAATCGCGAGCGCACCCCTCGTCTGAGCCACCGCCTTCACATCGAAGGTCAATGAATGGAAAGGATCCACATGATAATTGGTTCCATGGAAAATCCATTCATAACCAATTCCGAGAGTAAAGCCCCTCGTAGGGAAATAACCATCATCGAAAGTATCAGCCCTCATATTGCCGAACACTGACTGATAATTATTTGTAAGATGTCCGAAATCATAATCTCCGGAGACCTTGTCAGTCATCGCGGAATTAAGCTTGAAATAATTGTTTCTGATACCCGCCCTCATATCGAACCTCCTCCAACGGATATTCGAAAGGTAGATTTCCTGCATCATATTGAAATAGGCCACCTTATAGTCACTGGTACCAAGTTTGAACTGATTACGGTCAGTCCACTTGAAAAGCAAAGAGGCATTCAGAGTAGGCCCCTTAGGCGCCATCAGATAGAAATGAGCCTTGCCATAAGGATTTGTACCCACCTTTCCGGTAAAATCGACTGCAGGTCCCTGAAGCCTGTGGACATTCAGACCGAAATTCAGCAACACCGAGACAATCTCCTCAGAATCAAACCTTCCACCGATTCCGAACTGATGGATAGGACCTCTCTTGCAATGAATCAGAAGCCCGAACGGCTCACTCTTCCCGACCAGTTCATAAGTCACGTAATCGAAGGCATTGGTACCGAAAAGTACCGCCACAGCATCCTCAATGGCACCTTTTCCGATTGTCTGGTTCGGTCTTATGCCAATCTTTCCCATAAGGTAGCGGGACTCCTTGTCAGACACGCCGGTAATCTCCACGCTCGAAATCCTCACCGGCTCGGAATTGATGTCAATCGCCCTGCGGTTGTGAAGTTCCGTGCGGAAAGGACCTATCAATGCTTTCAGGCTGTCCAGTTTGTCAATCTGTGTCAATGCTGCCTCATAGCCCCTGTCAATGATAGTACTGATGCTCCTGTCGTCGAAACTCATCATCGTAAACTCATCCAGACTAGGCTTGATGGTCACGTCAGGAATCCCCACATTCTTCTCATACGACTCCCTGCCGAGCATGTCCACACCCTGGGAAATGATATCTCCAAGGTTATTGAGGCCGGAATAATCACGGAAACCGGACGAAAGGTCCACACCAATGATAATGTCCGCGCCCATGGCCTTCGCAATATCGGTAGGATAGTTGTCCCTCATGCCTCCGTCCACCAGCACCATTCCGTCAGTCTTCACAGGAGCAAATACTCCCGGTATCGACATTGTCGAACGCAGTGCCGTATTAAGTTTGCCCTCATACCAGATTTTAGGCTTGGCAGTAACCATTTCAGTAGCCACGCACACGAACGGGATAGGCAGTTCCTCGAACGACATATTGTCCTGATAACCTACTGTAAGCGAACTGAATATATTATTCACATTCTGTCCGAAAGCAAAGCCGGAAGGCAAACTGCCGAGCAGATTATCCCTCACGACTCTAGTGGCATCCTCACCCTTGGCCGCGCCAAAATTAATCCGGTCATATTTCCTTTCAGTGCCGGTATATTGGATATTCTCCTCCATGCGTTCCACATAGTCCTTCTTGGCATAATAGAACGGGAACGAGAGAAGAATCTTCTCCTTGTACTTGCTTGTAGCGTATGAGATGTAGTCGCGCGGCACCTTGTCCGTCAATGCCACATCCCAGTCAAAGGACCTGAGGATGGAATCCATCTGTTCCGGCTGGTAACCAAGGGAATACAGAGAGCCTATCAGACCTCCCATGCTGGTTCCGAGCACCACATCGACAGGAATTCCCAATGAGTCCAGACACTTGATGACTCCGATGTGGGAGGCGCCTTTCGCCCCGCCTCCACTCAAGACCAATGCAACTGTAGGCCTCTTTTCACGTATCATAGAAAGATAATCCCGCAGAGACTCCAATGAAAGGGAATCGCGGGTTTCGTCAATGCCGGGAACCTGTTTTTCCGGCAGACTGTCCGCAAAGACCGGCATTGACGCACATAAAAATGACGTCAGCGCAGCCAACAACATCAAAATTCTCCCACGCATAGCCTACAATAAATTAACAGTTAGTCAGATATCTTATTTGTCACCATGTTTTCCGGCAAGCATACCGCAGGCCGCAAAAATGTCCTCACCCCTCGAAGCACGTATTGTCGATGTGATGCCGGCCTTGTTCAGACGGTCTCGGAAAACCTCCATAACCCCCTCAGGAGAAGACACATATGGGAAGTCAGGAATCTTATGAAACCGGATGAGGTTCACGCGGCATTCCAGACCGGAAAGCAGACGGATAATTCCATCCGCATGACGCTTGTCATCATTGAAACCGGAAAACATCGTATATTCGAAACTTACACGCCTCTGGCCTGTGAAGTCATATTGACGGATAAGCGAAATCACATCTTTCAGCGGATAAGCCTTCTGGACCGGCATCAGTTCGCCACGCTCATCAGGGAAGGCATCATGCATACTGATTGCAAGATGACACCTGGTTTCATCCAGATAGCGCTTGAGATTAGGCAAAACACCTATGGATGATAGGGTTATTCGTTTCGGGCTCCATCCGAACCCCCAATCGGCAGTAAGAACTTCTATCGCTCTGCGGACATTCTCATAGTTGTCCAACGGCTCTCCCATACCCATAAATACGGTACCTGTAAGGTCAGCAGCCTCATCCACAGATATGAACTGGGAAAGGATATCGGCAGCCGACAGATTGCCATGGAACCCCTGACGGCCGGTCATACAGAACTTGCAGCCCATCTTGCATCCGGCCTGAGATGACACGCAAAGCGTCTTCCTGTCCAGTTCCGGAATCATGACTGCTTCAATGCTGCTGGACTCCACCTTTCCGGGATTCTCCCCTTCAATGGCATTCAGTCCGCCGCCGAAAGCGCAAGTCACAGGAAAAAGGTACTTCTTGGTACCGTCCGAGGACTCGCGGCAGTCAGAATAGGCAACCGCTCCCGTCTCATATTTCTCCGACAACTTCTCCCTTCCCGCCTTGGAAAGGTTCGTCATCTCATCTATTGTCTTTACCTTCTTCTTGTATAGCCACTGGGCAATCTGGCCGCCCGCATAAGACGGCAGTCCGCATTGGACAGCTATTTCCTTCAACTCCCCGGGAGTCTTCCCAAGCAGTTTATATTTAATCACTTCGCTCATAACTCTACAAATTTAACTAATTTTTCATTTCTAATTACTGCGTTTTTTCTATCTTTGTAAAGAATGCGGAATAATCCGCAGATAAGAACAAAAAATAACACATTATGGCTAAAGAAGCAGTAAAAGACGCCGGCGCCCAGGTTGATACCGGGAAACTGAAAGCGCTGCAGGCGACGATCGACAAGATTGAAAAAGACTATGGGAAAGGCACGATCATGAAGCTGGGAGATCAGCCACAATGGGATGAACATCAAGTAATACCGAGCGGCTCCATCGCTCTCGACCATGCTTTGGGAATCGGAGGATACCCTAAGGGCAGAATCATAGAGATCTACGGACCTGAGTCCAGCGGTAAGACCACCTTGGCTATCCACGCTATCGCACAGGCCCAGAAACAGGGCGGAATTGCAGCGATGATAGATGCGGAACATGCCTTCGACCGTTCTTACGCGAAAGCTCTCGGTGTAAATCTGGATACACTCCTCATATCACAGCCGGACAACGGAGAGCAGGCACTTGAAATCGCCGACAACCTCATCAGGTCAGGTGCCATTGACATCATTGTCATTGACTCAGTCGCAGCCCTTACTCCGAAGGCTGAAATCGAAGGTGAGATGGGTGACAACAAGGTCGGTCTTCAGGCAAGACTCATGAGCCAGGCCCTCAGAAAACTGACCGCAAACATCAGCAAGACAAACACTTGCTGCATCTTTATCAACCAGCTCCGTGAAAAGATCGGAATCATGTTCGGTAATCCTGAGACCACTACTGGAGGTAACGCGCTGAAGTTCTACGCATCAATACGTATCGATGTCCGCAGGACCACCCAGATCAAGGATGGCGAAGAGGCTCTCGGAAACCGCACCAAGGTGAAGGTCGTAAAGAACAAGATGGCTCCACCTTTCAAGAAGGCGGAATTCGATATCGTTTATGGTGAGGGCATCTCACACACAGGCGAGATTGTCGATCTCGGAGTCGAGTACGGCATCATCAACAAGAGCGGCTCATGGTTCAGCTACGGCGACCAGAAACTTGCCCAGGGCAGAGAGGCTACCAAGCAGCTGATTGCAGACAATGCCGAGCTCAGCGATGAAATCGAAGCAAAGATCAGAGAGGCTCTGAAGAACGTCCACGACTAGGCCGGGACTCCCAGGCATCACTCAATGACACATCTTGAGAGACGCGTTGCTGTCTCCTTGTCGATTATCCCTGCACGTTCGAGACCGGAAACGGTCCAAGACGAGCGGGGATTGTTGTTTCTGTAAAGCACTATGGCATTGGCAGTTCTGAAATCCCGCACATACGGATGCCTGCGGAGCGAATCGGCCGGCATTGACCACAGCCTGAACGGCACCGGTCTCTTCCCTACCTCTATAATGTCAGAAAACTTCGCAAACTTCTCTTCGTCAAGATGATAGATTTCCATAAGTTGCACGATGTCAGAATAGCCTCCCAGCTTTTCCCGATACGACACCATCTTGGAAGCGAAATATCCGCCGATGCCTGGAAGAGCGTCAAAAGCCGCCGAATCCGCAACATTGATATCGACAAGGGGTATGTCAATGTATTTTTCCAATCTCTGGAACAAGGTATCAGACACCACATAAGACTTGGCGAAATCACTCGGTCTCCAGAAGCGGCCTCCCTTTCTGCGGTATGAGTCAATGGATTCCGCCTGCTTTTCCGTGAATCCCAGACGGCACAAGTCAGACACTGAAACCGTATTCGGATTAAACCTGAATGATTCGTAAGTACGTGGCGTGAACGTCCTTATCACCTTCTCCGCCTGTTCCGGACGTTTGGCATAATGCCTTTCGGCCCGGGTTTCCCCACGCCTTTTGTCAATGCTGCCATGCTGATTGACAGGCACTTCTTTCACAGGACTTTCTATCACGAAAACCGTATCCGGAGCGGCCGCGCCGGACAAAATCTTAAGCGTGGCAGCCCTGTGCACGAACAAAGCTGTCTGATAACCGATAATTAGAAATGCAAGGGCAATCGCCCCTGTTACAAATGATGCGGAAACACGTTGTTTCCTTTTCTGTTCAGACATTGTCTTTCCAAGCCACCCGCCCTGAAAAGATACATTACATTGACCTCCGGTATCCTCTTCCGGATGTCAGTTATTCTTCGTCTTCGTCGTATTTGGACTCCTTGCGCTTGCGTGCAGGAGCGCCAGCAACAACTATCACGATTTCGCCCTTCGGTTCATGCTCGCGGAACCAATCTGCTACCTCTGCCAATGTTCCTCTGCGGTGTTCCTCATGGACCTTGGATATTTCCCTTGCCACAGAACACTCCCTGTCAGGACCGAAGAACTCGGCAAACTGCTCCAGAGTCTTGACAAGACGATAAGGGGACTCGTAAAAAATCATTGACCTTGTCTCCTCTGAAAGCGCCTTCAGCAAAGTCTGGCGTCCTTTCTTCACCGGAAGAAAGCCCTCGAAGCAGAATCTGTCGCATGGAAGCCCGGACGAGACAATCGCCGGAATACAGGCCGTTGCTCCAGGAAGTGTCTGCACTTCAATGCCTTCCGCTGCACATGTTCTGACCAGCAGAAATCCGGGGTCCGAGATACCCGGAGTTCCGGCATCACTGATGAGAGCCACATTCAGACCCTCAAGAATCCTGTCCTTGATAACGGAAGCGGTTTGGTGTTCATTGAATTTATGATGTGACTGCAGTTTGCCATGAATGTCATAATGCTTCAGCAGTACAGAACTGGTCCTGGTGTCCTCCGCCAGAATAAGGTCAGCCTCCTGAAGGACTTTCACGGCCCTGTAGGTCATATCTTCGAGATTTCCGACAGGTGTCGGAACGATGTATAGTTTTCCTGTTGTCTCCATTATCTATCAACACGTAATCAGCTGTTCTGACGTATCTTACGCCTTACAGCCATCATAAACCTGTGAACATTGTCCGAATAAATATCCCACTCCGGGAATGTCTCCGAAAGATATTCCACCGCCTTTTCCAATGTCGGGAATGAATTTATGCGGTTCACCACATCCTGGAACAGCATCGAGTCGTCACGGAACAGGCTGCAGATGAACAACACCCTATCATTGAGGGAAATAGCGCTTCTGACGTCCTTCACTTCCGAGCCCGGAATATCGGTGTACCACCGTGGCTTGTCAGGCCTTGAGTCAATGACAGCCTTGTGGACACTGGCAGCATTGACATCATTCAATGCCCTGGGCACAGGCTTTTTGGCGAGTGCAGGCTTCGATTCTCCCCAGAGTTCTCCGAATACGCTTTCAGGCGCTTCCTCTTCCGCAGCAGGAAGGTCCCCGGTGGCAGTCTCAGACGTTGCAGGGATTTCCGGCCGTGGCTCCACCAGAACGGATTCCGCAGGGCCCTCTTCCACAGCGATAATCCCAGGCGCAGTTTCTTCCTGTACCGCCTCGGAAATCTCCGGCAAGAAATCTTCATGAACGAGTTCTATATGTTCGGCCACCTCGCCATTCTCTTCAGAATCAGAGGTTTCCGTTCCGTTATATTCCGCTATGAGCTTTTCCATCACGGCTATCTTTTCCTTAAGTTCGGACAGGCCGCGCTCAAGTTCAGCCAACAATTCCTTCTGGTTGTCCATTTTCCGCAAGGTTACAAATTACACAGTTCATGTTCCGCATGTACGGAACACATATCACACAAAATTACGTTTTAATTGCGACAATCGGAATAGCAGCATGGAAAACTCTGAAAAAATATTTACACGACATGAAAATCCCCCGAAAAATTTTCCGAACGCATGAAAAAATGTTAAATTCGCAGCCTATTCAAACAAAAGCCATGTATTCTGAAAACCCTATAAAATCAGGCTGCATAGAAGTGATATGCGGTTCAATGTTCTCAGGCAAGACCGAGGAACTCATTAGAAGACTGAAAAGAGCACAGTTCGCCAACCAGAAAATAGAAATATTCAAGCCGGCTGTTGACAAGAGATATTCTGACATGGACGTCGTTTCCCATGACCTCCACAGCATCCCATGCACCCCGGTAAAGGACGCGGCCAAGATGCTCGAATGTTCGGATGAGACACAGGTCATCGGCATTGACGAGGCCCAGTTCTTCGGCGAAAACCTCATCGAGGTGGCCCAGACACTTGCAGACAAGGGTAAAAGAGTCATCGTGGCAGGTCTTGACACCGACTACATTGGCAAGCCTTTCGGTCCTATCCCGGGTCTCATGGCAATCGCCGAGGACGTCCAGAAAGTCCATGCCATCTGCGTGAAATGCGGCAATCTTGCCAACCATTCACATCGTCTGTCCAAGAGCCACAAGCTTGTGCTCCTCGGTGAAAAAGACATCTATGAGCCTCTGTGCCGCCAATGCTACAATGAGGCTATGGCTCAGGAGAATAAGGAAAGCGAAGATTAGAGTACCAGACCCGAGGCCTTGTTCCAGGACAAGGTCTTGTAGAACTCGTCCAGTTCTGAATTTCCGTCAGCCGGAAGGTACATGCTCAGGCCGCAATGCGTTCTGATATCGAAATTTATGAAGGTGTCCGTTGCCGCGTTATATAACACGCAATCGGACATCGCTTTGTTATAGTCAGTCATGTCCGCCTCCGGGACACCGCTCTGCCGGAGGATATCAGTCAAGTCATAGAACCAGTGTTTCCTGGAGCGGAAATAGCCCTGGACATTGGCGGCATTGACAAGTGAAATCTGGTTGCGGTACTTGGAAAACAGCGACTTGCAAGACTCTGCCAGCCCGTCCAGGCGGGTGCAGTCTATCATTGATATTGTCAATGACCTGTAAATCGGATCATCCTGATTCTTATAGTGCCGGTATGAGTCTTCGCAGAGGTTGTAAAGGTCCGGCACTACCGGCCTCAAGACTCTCTGTGTCAATGTCGTATAGTCGCACAGCCCGTCTTCCAGAACCTCCGCCTGCGAGAAAACGAGTTTATCGCACTTGTCTTTCAACGCATAGGCCACCTCGATGCCGCCCATCAGGCAAGCGTCAATGATAATGTAATCAAATTTCATCGGCAGCGCCTGCGCGAAAGTCTCGATTTCCATTTCGTAGGTATTCCTGCTCGTAATATTGTCAATGCCAATGCTTTTCACCCTCGGCATCGAACCATCAGAGTTCGGGTCAATGTAAGGGACAGCCTGGAGTCCTGCGGTACCTGCCGTAATCTTGCCCGTAGAATAATAGCCTGATGGCAGCCATCCGCTTCCATGTGACGAGAAGACCATTCCGTAACTTGCATGAGGATAGAGTCCTTTCACGGTTTCCAGAACGTCGGTCATGGTAGATGCCGACACAGCTTCGTCCGTTTCAGGCCAGGTTTTAAGCGTATCAGAGACCACTTTCCCCCATCCGTCAACTGAAAGCCTTATAAGATATGATGGCGTTCTGTCCGTGTATCTTCCTGTCTCTGACAGCCTTCTGGAATAAACCAGAACCGCCTTTGACATTGACCCTACCAACGGGAGATAGCCGGATTTTATATCATTGACATCATCCTCAAGGGCAGCACACAGGGAGTTGAATCCGGCGGAATACAGGATCATCACCTGCGCTTTTTCGGGCGTCACGTCCCGCACCGGTGTTGTCCCTTTGTTTCCCGGCATGTCATCAAATGTCTTGTCACACGCCACCGCCGACAACATAAGCAATGATGCCAATGCCGCCCGTATATTATTGACCAGCTGTTTCTTTCCTCTCATAATCTTTGTCTTTGCAGGCGTCTGAAATCTTAGCTTTCCCATGGCAAACTATTGTCGTTTAGAAACACCCAACATGCAAAAATAACAAATTTTCAGATATCCCAAGCGGATAGTTTCTTCTCAGGAGCAAAATAATCAGATACCACTGTCATCCTTTCTCGGATGATGTTCCAGGATGTCGTTCTGCCAAGTTGTGCTGTCCAGATGCGTGTAGATTTCCGTTGTAAGAATGCTTTCGTGCCCCAGCATTTCCTGGACGACACGCAGGTCAGCTCCGCCTTCGATAAGGTGTGTCGCAAAGGAGTGCCTGAAGGTGTGCGGAGATATTTCCTTGGTTATCCCTGCCAGCATGGCCTGTTTCTTAACCATGTTGAAAACGGATATGCGGCTGAGTTGCTTGCCGGATTTGTTCAGGAAAAGAATATCTTCGGACTTCACATCCGCGGGCTCCGGACGGACCGCCAGATATGCTGTAACTGCCTCTGCTGCAGGGTCACCCATAGGAACGACACGTTCTTTATTGCCCTTTCCGACTACCCTGACGAATTTCTCTTGAAGATAGATATTTGAGATTTTCATGTCGGACACTTCCGTGACTCTGAGTCCGCATCCGTAAAGCAGTTCGAGGATAGCCCTGTCGCGTACGCCGCCCCACTTGGATTGGTCCACGGAGTTCATAATATCATTGACTTCATCAATGGAGAGCACCGAGGGGAGGTAGCGGCCGATTTTGGGGGTGTCAATGCCGTCGCATGGATTTTCCGCAATGACGCCGTCTATCTGGAGCCAGCCGAAGAATGACCGGAGCGAGCTGAGAATCCGGGCCTGCGTCCTGCCAGTTATCGCCGGTCCTTCGTTAGGGTCAATGCGGGTGCCCAGGTATTGCCTGATGTTCTCGCCCGCGGTTTTTTCCAATGTCACTCCGGGACCGGACTCCGAATCAAGCCATGACGCGAATTCCTTCACGTCCGAACCATATGAATTATAAGTATTTAAGGACATACCCCGCTCCAAGCGAAGGTATGTCCTGAAACCTTTGATATATTCCTCGGTAGAGTTATACATATCGAATAGTGATTACGGAATCATCAGATTCCGGCCGAAGAACAGCGAAGCGCCGGCCTCGAGCGGTGGTGCGCACGTAGGCCCACTCCCCCCGTAATGGGGGCCGGGGGGGGGGATTAAAGGGCACTATACTTATGACAGTACTCGAGCATCTGGCCCATGTAGTCATCAGGATAAACGACCTCGTAATCCACGACCTTGCCATCCTTCTCTACCGGCACGATATCCGGATTCACGAAACCGCCATAAGGCTTAAGACCGAGAGCAGCGTAACGGGTCAGAACCTCCTTGTGAAGTTCAGGATCCACATCGACAGCATACTTCATGATAAGATTCTTGCCAGCCTCGTAATCACCCTCTGACTTAATTCGCTGAATCTCAGCCAGAAGCTTGCCGAACAAACCACGGAGCGCCTCATAGTCATTGACAACAAAATAAGTCTTGCCGCCCTTGACCTTCTTCTCGATGACATTGTCCTTCATGCCCTGCTCGTAGCACCAAGCAGCGATGAGCTGACGGTTCTGCATGTGCGCCTCAGTAATCTTGCGGCCGAGTTCAATGCGGGTGAGCTGTGTCATGAGACCGTTGCGGATGTAGTTCGCATAATGAGGTTTGTATGCCTCCGCTGAAATGATACCGAGTTCAACGAGCTTAGGATCAGCGATATAATAGAGTCCAAAGAGGTCTGCTCTGGCTTCCTCGAGGGCAGAAGCATACTCGCCCATCGCTGAAGTTGACACGCCCGGAAGAAGCTGTCCTGAACCATGTCCGAGGCACTCGTGAAGGTCAGTGTGAATCTCGTCAGCATACGCGCCATACTTCTTCATCATTGACTTTTCCTCATCTGAGTATGCGAATTCCTCGAGCACTGACTTAGGCGACTCGTTGGCTGCAGCGTCATAGGCGTGGGTAATATTGGCAATTGTCACAGACTTAGAGCCGTGTTCCTTGCGGATCCAGTCAGCATTCGGGAGGTTGATTCCGATAGGAGTTGCAGGGTAGCAGCCGCCACCGAGGCAGGTCACGTCAATGACTTTAGCGGAAACACCCTTCACGCTCTTCTTCTTGAAACGAGGATCGATCGGGGCATTGTCCTCGAACCACTGCGCGTTCGAGCTCAGAACTTCGGTACGGGCTGAAGCGGCAGAATCTTTGACATTGACAACAGACTCCCAGTAAGCTTTTCTTCCGAGAGGGTCGTTGTAGTCCTCCACGAAACCGTTGGTGAAGTCCACGATGCCGAGGGTGTCATTGACCCAAGTGATGTTATACTGGTCCCAAAGTTTCAGGTCGCCGGTCCGGTAATATTCCTGAAGCTCAGATATTTCCTTCTTCTGAGTCTCATTCTCAGCCACGGCCTTTGCTTTCTCGAGTTCCTCGCAAATCTTCTCCAATGCCGGTCCGTAGATGCCGCCGACTTTCCATGCTTTCTCGCGGATGACGCCGTCTGCGCCCTTCACAACCTTCGTGTTGAGACCATAGGAAATAGGTCTAGGGTCGTTCGGGTCAATGATACCAGCGTAGTATTTTTCGACTTCGTCTCTGGTCACGCCTTCATAGAAATTGACTGAAGAAAGTGCCACGATATCGCCCTCGCTTGCAGATGAGCGTCTGTACGGATAGAGGTCCGGAGAATAAATCACAGGAAGGATGGTCTCACATTTTTCGCCCTCTCCTACCGCTTCCATGATGGAGCGGAAGTATTCCTGGCTGCTCTCAGGGAAGAATTTCTCTTCTCCGTAGTGGTGATGGATACCGCTGCTGAAGAACACTCGCTTGATGTATGTCATCAGCTGTCCGAACTCCTTGGTGGTCCTGTCACCTTCATAGCATTCCACGATGTTCTGGAGGACTTTGCGGACTGCCAGGTTTTCTTTGCAGTTCTGGTCCCAGTAGATGTCCCAGCCGTACTTCGCTGCTTCGCTCAGATGATAGATGTATTCTTTCTGCTGGAGCGACAGCTTTTCCCATCCAGGAATCTGGTAACGCATAATTTTCACGTCCGCAAATTCATCGATGAGATACTTGAAGTTCTCGTCTGCTGACTTGCTTCCATTGCCGCATGATGTTACGGCAGCGGCTGATGCCAATGTCAATAGCATTTTGGTAATGTTTTTCATATAATCTATAAAGTGTTTGTGTATTCAATGCCAGTCGGTTACGGCTGCTGTTCCGGCCTGATTGCCAGAGGTGCCATCCGAACTCAGTGGTCTCAGCCCCGTAGCGTTCACGATGTCCGGTGGTCTTCCGTAGCTTGCAGACATCAGAGCCTTCAGAACTGTGCCCCTGCCGATTGTCAGAGGTTCACTACGTCAGACTTGTATATCACGTGATAGTCGGTACTGTCCGCGTCGAGAACAAACATCTGGTAACTGTTTCCGCCCGGATAGACTCTCACGACGATATGGCCCCACGGCTTGAACTTGCTCCACAGTTCCTCTCCGAGTTTCTTCCTCGACTGGTTCACTGTAATGTAATAGTCTCTGTCGCCTCTCCACACCTGCGGGTCGCAGATTCTTGTCATAGTGGATACGACCGGATGATTCTCGCTACGTGCGTCAATGATAATGACTTGCGGAGACAATGTCTGGAGGAAGAACGCGTTGCATGTGTCGAAATATCCGTGGTGGTTCGCCTTCATAACCGTCACCTTTCCGCAGACCTTGGCTACCGGAGTCTCGAAGTCTCTTTCCTGTGACTTGTAAATCGGCCAGTTACCTCCCGAGAGATCTCCGCCATTGTAGTACGAGAATTTTCCGTAACGCAGTCTGATCGCGCAAGAGTTCATGTTTTCGTCGAAGAGTCCCGTGTCTCCGCTATACATTTTCTCGGACTTGGTTCCCCGTCCTGTCCACACTTCCCCATTGGCCGCCAAGTTCCTGATTTCAAATTCCTTGGCATATGGTTTAGGGTTATGGACCATCGTGAACTGTTTCCTGCTTCCCACCTGGAATTTTTCTGCGACTGTTCCGTGCTGTGCAATATAGTTCACGAAGTTAATGTAATGTGGCATGAAGCCTTTGTCGGCATTGAGCACCTTCTGTTTTGACGGAAAATCATATTCAGGATATGCCCTGTCAACGAATTTATTGAAGTGGATTTTTTCTCCTACCAATGTCATTCCTGACAGATCGTATCCGTGTGTCCCAGGCAGAGCATCCTTTATAGTTCCGATATGATCATTATGAAGATGCGTAACCATCGCATAATCAAGGTTTTCCTTATCCGGCAGCTGTTTCAGGAAATGCTTTATATATATCGCCTGCCATTCGCCAGGTTTCTTGGTTGCATCAGGGTGCTGGGTATCTTTTGCCTTGGCATTGTCTCCAGCATCAATCATCATAGTAGTTCCGTCCGGCATGATTATCAACGCCGCATCGCCACGTCCGGTAGCGATTGTGTGGATATCCAGATAACCTTCCTTCCATTCCGGCAGATATTCCGAATTCTGCCCATAGGCCATTGCCGCACTCATCAATGCGGCCAAGAATAAAATTCCTTTTTTCATCTGTTATTTCGTCTTATCGTTTCTAGGCCGGCATTTCCATGCTCAGCGACACGATACATCTTACAAAAATAAACATTTTGTGGAATATTCAAGCGGATAGCACGCGGAAAAGACGCCATAGCCGGCATTTGTGATGGTCCAGTTCCGGTAGTCAGGAGTGACTTACTGATTCGGGATGACGCGGATTAAAGGATTATTACTGGTATAAGTGATCATTCCGTAGCCGAGCAGAGAACAAAACGGGGTAAAAAACGGCCTGATTTTACCCCGTTTGTTCAAATTTTTCAAAATGGTGCAAAAAATGACGTTTTCTTACACCGTTTTCCAATGCGGGGCATCTGAATGGGACGAATCCCGGCAGGCGGGACGACGCCACGGCCCCCTCTGTAACACATTGATAATCAAGCATCATTTATTTTAAGCGTGGATTTCCGAGGATTTTTTGGCCACTAATCCACACCCTATTTCATAACTTCCTAAAAATCAAACCATTGCAAAAACCGATGTGGCGCCGTCCCGACGACAGACGCAGCAGACGTAACCCAGGAAACCCTTACCAGATAGCGGGCATGAAACATTCCCCCCAGCCCCGCGCACATACGACGACAAACGGATGCTGATTTCTCAACGTCCGTCTTGGTAGCGGGGGAAGGACTCGAACCTCCGGCCTCCGGGTTATGAGCCCGACGAGCTACCAACTGCTCTACCCCGCGATTTGATTGGATTACAAAGGTACGCATTATTTTCTAATCTGCAAACTTTTTTAACATTTTTTACAAAAAAGTTTGAATAATATCCCTAAAACCTATAAAACATGTAGTCCATAGAACGCAGGACCTACTACTTCTTGCCGGTCAGGACCATGAACGTCACGGCAACCAGAGTAATGACAACGCCCACAATGACATTGACAGTAAGCGACTCTCCGAAGAAGATTGTACCGACGGCGATCGCGGTCACAGGCTCGAACACACCTAGAACAGAGGTGCGGGTCGCACCGATGATACGAGTCGCGATGGCAAGAGTCAGGAGCGAGACAAGAGTCGGGAAAATGGCAAGGCCAATGATATTGAACCAGCAATACCAGCCGTGAATACCGGTCATGATACCGCCGCCACCAATGAGATTATGCAGAAGGAACACCAAGGAACCGATAAGAAGCGCATAGAAAGTCAAGAGATGGTTGGAAACGGTACGGAGACGACGGCTCCGGTTCACCACTACAAGATAAAGGGCATAGGCCAATGCCGAACCGCCGGCAAGAAGAAGACCGACAGCATTGAGAGAAACATTGCCGGAAGGGCGACTGAGAATCACCACTCCGACGAAAGTCAGAAAAATAGACACCCAGACCTGCCACGTAGGATAAACTTTGAGGAAAACCATGATGAAAGCCACAAGAACCGGATAAAGGAAGACTATGGTCGTGGCAAGACCGGCAGGGATATACTTATAGGAAAGGAACAGCAACATACTGCTCAGCGCAAAAAGGACACCCAGAATACACAAACGGAAAAACTGAGGCCTGTTGACCTTGAAAGTTTCCTTCCTCAGAAGCAGCCAGACACCGAGAATCAGACACGCTACAAGATAACGGAAAGAAAGCATTGAATCTACCGAAACATCCATCTGCAGAAGAGGTTTCGCAAAAAGAGGATTGAGACCATAAGTGACACCGGTAATGATTCCTGCAGCGAATCCCCATACCATATTGCCGGAAACCTTTAACTTGTTTGCCATAAATCACGAATAAGCCGCCATCGCAATAACGATGACGGCAACATTTTATAAGAATTAATTAGTAATATTCATCACAACGACACGAAATTGACAAGGCCTGTAATATCCTCCTTAGAGAACGAACGCTGGTCACCCGTAGAAAGATTCTTGACATTGACCATTCCCGCAGCAGCCTCATCACTGCCATTGATCGAAACGAAAGGAATACCCTTCTTGTCAGCATAGTCAAACTGCTTCTTCAGTTTGCTCTGGTCAGGATAAATCTCACAAGAGACACCAGCCTCACGCAAACTCTTCACGACAGGCACGATATACGGAAGGACGGACGCATCCATATTGGCAAAAAGCACTGAAGCAGAACCGGCAAGACCCTTAGGGAACTTGTCCAGACCCTTGAGGACATCATAAATACGGTCAGCACCGAAAGAAATGCCGACACCGGACATGCCAGGCAGACCGAAAATACCGGTAAGATTATCATAACGGCCACCGCCACAGATACTTCCGATAGCAAAATCAAGAGCCTTGACCTCGAAAATCGCACCCGTATAATAATTCAGACCGCGGGCAAGCGAAAGATCCATCTCCACCTTCTGGGAAACACCGGCATTGCCAATGAAACCGAACAACTCGGCAAGCTCATCAAGACCCCTGAGGCCCTCCTCCGAAACAATACCGGAAGCAGACTCCCCTTTCATCAGACGCCTCATGACCTCAATCTTCTCCGCAGTCTCACCCTGAAGCAAGAGAACAGGCTCGATAACGGCTACCGCCCTGTCATCCAGACCCTTCTCACGCATCTCAGCCTCAACCGCCTCAAGACCAATCTTATCCAGTTTGTCAATGGCAACAGTAATATCAGTAACCTTGTCAGGATAACCGCAAATCTCAGCGAGACCGGTAAGCACCTTACGGTTATTGATCTTTATGGCAACATTAATCCCGAACTTGGTGAAAACAGTATCCACAATCTGGACAAGTTCAAGTTCATTGAGCTGGGACTTGCTGCCGATAACGTCAGCATCACATTGATAGAACTCGCGATAGCGGCCCTTCTGCGGCCTGTCCGCACGCCAGACCGGCTGAATCTGGAAACGCCTGAACGGGAACGCAATCTCATTCTGATGCTGTACCACGTACCTCGCGAAAGGCACGGTCAAATCGTAGCGCAACCCCTTCTCGCACACAGACATGGCAAGCTTATTACTGTCAATGCTGCCGTCCTCGTTCCTGTAATTGTCAATGTCAATGCCCTTGAACGCATCACCGCTGTTCAAGACCTTGAAGAGCAATTTATCCCCCTCATCACCATATTTTCCAAGAAGAGTAGAAAGATTCTCCATCGCAGGAGTCTCTATCTGAACATAACCATAGGTCCTGTAAACAGAACGGATTGTGTCGAAAATATAATTCCTTGCGGCCATCTCTTCCTGGCCGAAGTCCCTTGTTCCCTTAGGTATAGACGGTTTTTGTGCCATATCTTAAAATTGCAATCTTGCGATAGTTACATCTTTGTTAAGTAACCTTCAAGAAATAACCTGCATCATCTTAAGGAATCTTTTCGGTCTATATCTTTTTTCTCATCAGTCGTGTACGTCCAGTACACTCCTTCTTCGAAAAAAGATCTATCCTCGAAAATCTTCTCCTAATCTGAGGCAACTTATTTCTTTCATGTTACTAATAATCCACAAAATTAGGAATAAATATAGTGATAATCAATACTATTTTTTACCTTTGTATAGAGGCGTAGGCCAATGCAGACCATGCATCCTGCGTCACGAAACAGAACATTTACAAACAAAATATTTTGATAGCATGAAAGACTTTATCAAAATGACATTGGCCGTAATCTGCGGCCTTTTCATAATGGGAATCATCGGTTCATTCCTATTCTTCGGCTTCGTCGGAGCCCTGGCTTCATTGGGAAGCAGCACCCCGGTTCTTCCACGCTCAGGAGTACTCGACATGAACCTCAGCAAGATTTCATTGACAGAACAGACACAGGAAGCAAACCCGATGTCACGCCTACAGGGAGATGAGACAACACCTACAGGACTCTGGGACGCAGTCAGAAGCATTGAAGCAGCAGCTGCAGACCCTTCAGTCCAATACATATTCCTCCGTCCGGAAGGACTCCAGGGCGGCCTCGCACAGATAGAAGAACTCCGCCAGGCCATCTCAGACTTCAGGAAATGCGGAAAAGCAGTAGTCGCATACATTGAAAATCCGACCACCGGAGCATACTACCTCGCCTCAGCGGCAGACAAAATATACATGGGCAAATACTCAGGCGGCAGCAGCATGATGACAGGAGTCGGCACCCAGCTCATATTCCTGAAAGACCTTCTCGACAAGTTCGGAGTCAATGTCCAGCTCATCCGCCACGGAAAATACAAGTCGGCCGGCGAGATGTATATAAAGAACAAGCCAAGCGACGAGAACCTCGAGCAGAACCAGGTAATGATAAACTCCATCTGGAACAACATCGCAGACAAGATCTGCGAAAGCAGAGGCATCACAAAGGACAGGCTCAACGCCCTCATCGACAACCTCGAACTTTGCTCACCGGAAGATTTCCTGAACGCATCCCTCGTAGATGAACTCCTCACCAAAGAAGACCTCCGCGACAGGCTCACAGCACTGGCAGTAGAAGATAACTACGAGGATGTCAATATGATACCGTTTACAGATTACTTCATGGTACAGTCGACACAGGCAACTCCATCAGCCAAGAAAAACATCGCCATCGTCTTTGCGGAAGGTGAAATCATCGACGGAAACGGCAAGCAGAATGTCGCAGGCGACCGCTTCGCATCCATCCTGGCAGACGTCAGAAACGACGACAACATCAAGGCCGTTGTCCTCAGAGTAGCCTCCCCTGGCGGAAGCGTCCTCGCCTCAGAAAAAATCAAGAATGAAATCGACCTTCTCCGCAAAGTGAAGCCGGTCATCGCATCTTACGGTGACTACGCAGCATCAGGAGGATACTGGATATCAAACAGTTGCGACAAGATTTTCTCAGACGCATCGACATTGACAGGTTCCATAGGCGTCTTCAGCATGATTCCTGACGTCAGCAAAACCGTAAAGAACGTGCTCAATGTCAATGTCACTCCGGTCGGTTCAAGCCGCCACAGCGACATGTTCTCCATGATGAGACCGCTCGACGCACAGGAAACCGCATACATGCAGAAATCAGTCAACAACATCTATGACGCATTCCTGAAAAACGTCTCAGAAGGCAGGGACATGACCACGGAAGCAGTCGATAACATCGCCCAGGGCCGCGTATGGACTGGTTCAGACGCCATCAAGATCGGACTTGTCGATGAAATAGGAACTCTCTCGGATGCAGTAAGATACACTGCCATCGCAGCAGGAGACGCAGAACTCGGCAACTGGGGCATCACATGCTACCCTAAGCCTCAGACACTCGTCGAAATGCTGATGGAGACATTGACAGGAACAACAAGCGTCCTCGCAAACACTCCTTTCGAGTCCATCGAGAAAGCCTACAGAAACTGGAACTGGAATTCATCCGAAAAGATTTATGCCAGAATGCCTTACGTAGTTACAGTTCAATAACGACAACAGAATCGGTGGTCGGTGAAGCCTTCACAGCCTCATCGGTCCTGCAATAAAACCTGCCGGAAGCATAGCCGCAAACACCAGCGACATGTTCTCCGGCATCTTTCGTTTCATCATACCCCTTGTTCAGATGCGGAGCGACAATGACCAGAGCCTCAGCCTTCTCGTCAATGCTGAGTTTCATATCCTTAAACAAGTCGCTCAATTTCTTACGCCCCTTCGTGCCTATCGGCCTCATCCAATCGCCGTTGCGCCAATTCCGCAAAAGGAAGGGAAAGGTCAATGCTGCACTGTCAGCCGAGAAGGCGCCTGCTGCAACCAGCTCCCTGACACGCCCGACACCACCACGGTCAATGTTTTCCACTCTGACATTGACCTTGACCGAAGCAAATTCATACGTTCCCGGACCGGGAACGACAGCACAAACGTCATTCTCCCTAATCTTGCCCAATGTCTGGAAAGGCAGCCCGAAAGATGTAGTTTTCTTCTTCACAACTATATGATTATCAGTAGTTACAATCCTGTAGTCCTGGCTCACAAACTCACGTCCGGAGAAGATTTCCCCGTCACGGACAAGACGAATTATCGGATCAAGCTGACGGTCCCGGAATCCGAACGGCTCCAGAAGCCGGTACAGGACATATTCCCAATGCGCATCCTGCCTGAGCAGACTGACATTGACACGTAAAAACTCTCCGGGCAGCGGACTGGCATTGACCTTGGCCGCAGCAGCATTGAAATAGTCATCCACGATAGCATTTTCCTGGGCGAAGGTGCCCATTTCGCGGGAGAAGGTCCGCAGAAACGACGGGTTAATGCTCTCGAAAAGCGGAAAAACCAGGTTGCGGATCTTGTTCCTTTTATAGACGGTTTCAGCGTTGGTGAAATCCTCGTGCCAGGTCAATGACGACTGACGCGCAAAGCCTGTAATCTGTTCACGGGTAAAGCCGAGCAGCGGACGGAACAGCCTTACGCCTGCGAGTCCATCATTGCTTACTGCCACCTCGGACATCTCCTTCATACCTGAAATGCCACGAAGGCCCGTTCCGCGTAAAAGATTCAGTATCAATGTCTCCGCATTGTCATTGGCATTATGGGCGACAGAAACGCCATAATATCCTTTGTCCTTGCAGAGCCTGGCGAACCAGTCATAACGCAACTCCCTGGCAGCCATCTCGATGCTCATGGAATGCGAGGCCGCGTACTCTTCCGTATCGAAATCCGCCTGATGGAACGGCACTCCGGCATCCTCGGCCCATTTCCTTACCAATGAAGCGTCTGAATCGCTATCATCGCCGCGCAGATGGAAATTGCAATGGGCCACCGCAAAACTCGGATGCGACATGCTCGAGCGGAAGAGTTCCGCCATGCACATCGAGTCCACACCTCCGCTCACAGCAAGAAGGGCTGTTTCCCCTTCAGGAAGCAGCCCCTTCAAAATCTTGTCAAATGCTTTCTGCATATCTATCTTTTCCTTGAAGCAATCGTATATGAGAAGCCGAAAGCCAGGGACTCCTTGAACTGCAACATCTTGCGTCCATTGGGATATTTCTTCAGAGTCTTGTCTGTCTTCACCAGCACCTTGTCATCATATATGAGGTTCGTCGTCACTGTCAATGAGAAATACTTAGCTATTTTCCAGTCGAATCTGTTATCCCAGTTCACACGGATGTTCTGCGGATTGTCGAGATAGTCGGAGAAGAGTACCAGCTGTGAAGTATATTTGAAATTGTCATTGATCTGGAGCTTACCATCTATCTTTATCTGGGCACCAAGCTCGAATCTTGCAGGACGATAAGCGGAGCCGTCAGCTTTGGCATTGACAAAGTTCTCATACGCGGTCTTTTCCGAACCGGTCAGATTGGAAACCTGGTCCGATGTCATTTCGGCATACTTGTAATACTCCTTCTTGAGTTCCATACTATATGAGGTTCTCAGAGCCTCGTCTGTCACCACTACAAAACCGCCCGTGACAGGAGCGATGTTTATGGTAAGCCACTTGGTAGGAACCCAGTCGATACCGAGCGCCAAGTTCGTGTAGGCAGGCGACATGAAACCGGATTTATGCTTGCGGCTTGCCTTCCAGTCACTCTTTCCCGGCTGCCAGTCTTCATCCGCACCGGTCGGCTTCGACGGAGTCGGATAATTGTAGCTGTTGGAGAACTGCGACTTGAAGCTGAACTGTGCAGAGTAATTCAGCCTCTGGGTTGCCTTGTAACCGAACTTGCCCTCATAATAGATACGGTCATCACTCTTCTGGATGAACGGCTTGTCCTCCGAATAGAGGAAGCCGTAATCCAGCTGGAGACGATTATTGAAGAAAAGTTCTTCCTTCTTATAGTTTGCATTAGCATCAATGAAAGACTTGAGAGTCACACTGTTGTAGCCACCGGCCGCCCAGTTCGTAAGGTTGGTCTGGCCAAAGTCGATCTTGGTCAGAAGTGAATTGGTCCAATATCTCGGCCTGGGCACCTTAACCTCAGCCTGTGGCGCACCGGCAATTGCCCTTGCGGCCTCTTCAGCGGCTTTCTGTGCATCGGTAATGTCCTGTGCTGATGCCGACATGAATGTGAACATCAATGCCGACAGGCAAAGAATAGATCTTTTCATTATTTTCATTGACTTTAAAGCAGGAGATGGACTCCTGGAATTAACAAAAGAAGTGCGGAGCCGTACGCGGTCCGGGATTAGTAAGCAATCGCGAACACGACTCTCTCGTGTGAAGGCTTTCCGGAATAGATATCCACACCTTCCTCCTTGCAAACGACAGTATCCACAGGGATGCAGCGGATAGTAGCCTTCGTCTCGTCCTTGATCTTCTGCTCGGTCTCGGCAGTGCCGTCCCAATGGCAGAGAAGGAATTTGCCCTGAGTGATCTTCTCCTTGAACTCCTCCCAAGAATCACATTTCTCGATGCGGCTCTCACGGAAGTCGACAGCTTTCTGGTAGATATTCTTCTGGATATCAGCGAGAAGCTCCTCAATATATTTGTCAATGCCTTCAAGTGAGACTGTGTTCTTCTCCAAAGTGTCACGGCGGTGAACCTCGACAGTGTCATTCTGAAGGTCACGTGCACCGATGGCAAGTCTTACAGGAACACCCTTCAACTCCCACTCGGCGAACTTGAATCCTGGTCTAAGAGTGTCTCTGTCATCGATCTTGGCTGTATGTCCGGCTGCCTGGAGGGCTGACTTGATCTGATTCATCTTCTCGAGGATGGCTGCGTGCTCCTCAGCTGTCTTGTAAATCGGAACCATGACGACCTCTATAGGTGCAAGAGCCGGAGGGAGGACAAGACCGTTGTCATCGCCGTGCGCCATGATCAATGCTCCCATGAGACGGGTAGAAACGCCCCACGAAGTAGCCCATACGTACTGCTGCTGGCCTTCGTTGTCGGTATATTTTACGTCGAATGACTTCGCGAAGTTCTGTCCGAGGAAATGGGAGGTACCTGACTGGAGGGCCTTTCCGTCCTGCATCATAGCCTCGATGGTAAGAGTATCGAGCGCTCCGGCGAATCTCTCGTTAGGGCTCTTGTGGCCTACGATAACCGGCAATGCCATGTAGTTCCTTGCGAAATCAGCATATACATGAACCATCTTCTCGGCCTCTGCCTGAGCCTCCTGAGATGTGGCATGGGCGGTATGGCCTTCCTGCCACAGGAACTCTGCGGTACGGAGGAACAGACGGGTACGCATCTCCCATCTTACGACATTGGCCCACTGGTTGCACATGATAGGAAGATCTCTCCAAGACTTGATCCAGTTCTTGTAGGTGCTCCAGATAATGGTCTCCGAAGTAGGTCTCACGATGAGTTCCTCTTCCAGTTTAGATGACGGATCCACCACGACGCCGTTACCGTCAGGATCGTTCATGAGACGATGGTGTGTCACCACCGCACACTCCTTCGCGAATCCTGCAACATGCTCTGCCTCACGGCTGAAGAAAGATTTCGGAATGAAAAGCGGGAAATAAGCATTGACCGCACCGGTCTCCTTGAATTTTGCGTCGAGGACATGCTGCATCTTTTCCCAAATTGCATATCCATAAGGTTTGATGACCATACATCCCCTGACCGGAGACTGTTCTGCGAGGTCTGCCTTGACTACCAGGTCGTTATACCACTGTGAGTAATTAACTGACCTCTTGGTTATCTGATCTGCCATCTCTGTTACTACGTATTCTTCGTACCGGGCTGCCTGGTTCCGGCACGGTGTCTATTTTACTAATCGGGTGCCAAGCCACCGTAATAAATTGTATTTGAATGTAATTTTCACTAACTTGCAATATTGATGCACGGAATGCATTTAAGAATGCAGGTACGAAAATTGCAACTGGATGCATGTTTGCACCAGCAGTGCACAAAGATACAAACTTTTTAACAATATAGGAGGTCCGATTATGAAAACGAACATCTTGACTCTGACAAGTATGCTGATAATTCTGTCAGCGTGCGGTCCGGCAGCCAGATACTCCGGAACTCAGACATATCAGGACGGCATTTACAGCCATCCAGATAATTCGGCAAGCAGGGCTGCCGCTCTAGCTTCCCGAAGCAAGGTCAATGACCTTGTAAAAGAAACTGAAAACTCCAGTGTTTTCCTGAAGGCAGGACAGACCGACACGCTTTTCATTCCTGAGAACATGTCCACTACCCTGAATCTCGGCAAGACGCAGGGGGGCACTTCCGTGACAATCACAAACAACAACGGCTACTCACTGTATCCTCAGGGATATGCCGACGGGTTTGCGGCCGGATTCGCATCCTCATATTGGCCCGGTTACTACTGGGATTCGTGGCGTTATCCTTACTATGGCTCATCATGGTACTGGGGCGCGAATCCGTGGTATTACTCTTCTTCAATATGGTGGGACGCATGGTACTGGAACGACCCGTGGTATTACAACAGATGGTATTGGGGACGCCCAGGATACTATTGGGGGTATTATGACCCGTGGTATTACAACAGATGGTACTATGACCCTTGGTGCCCTCCGATGTACCACCATCACCACCACTGGGACTACGGCTACTTCGACAGGGGCGGCAACGGATGGTATTACGGAAACAGGACTTATACCGAAACCACCCGCCAGAACAACGGCACCATAAGAAGGAGCGACGGAATGGGGGTCACGACTTCGACTGTCAGAAGAAACAACGGAACTTCAGTCGCATCTGCCAGAAGAACATCAACGTCAGGCGTGACCAGAAGCAGCGGCATGTCAGGTTCGACATCAGCACCTTCAGCCGTAAGGCGCACTTCCGCGTCGGCTGTAAGACAGAACTCAGGAAGCGTCTCAGCAAGACCAGGAATGAATATTTCACAGAACAGGACCGGTTCAGGTTCAGCAGTCCGCAGCAGTTCTTCGTCAGCCGTAAGGAACTCCGGGACCACCGTTTCCAGATCATATGGAAGTTCAATGTCAGGAGCGACTGCCAGCAGGCCGTCCGTAAGCCGTCCGGCATCTTCAAGTGTCTATCGCAGACCTGCAGGAAGCCAGTCAGCCGGCAGTTCGGTCCGCCAGTCATACAGCACTGGACAGTCCGCAGGCACCGCATATAGAGGCGGTTCTACAGGCTCCGCTTACAGGGGAAGTTCATCAGGTTCTTCATACAGAAGTTCCGGTTCATCTTCCGGCTCGTCATACCGCAGTTCTTCGAGCAGTTCATCTTACAGAAGCTCGTCGTCCTACAACAGCGGCGGTTCTTACAGGAGTTCATCATCTTATAATAGCGGAAGCTCATACAGAAGTTCCTCATCTTATAACAGCGGAAGCTCTTACAGGAGTTCATCAAGCAGCTCATACGGAGGCGGTTATTCCGGCGGAGGCGCTGTCAGGTCATCGGGAGGAAGCTACTCCGGAGGCTCTTCAGGCGGAAGCGTCCGCAGACGTTAGAAATCTTTCATACGCAAGCTCTGCAGGTCGTAGGGCTTGCGTAAGTGTATCATATAATTATCAATAACCACAAGAACGGGATTCACCAGTTTTCCATTCTGAGTAAAAAAAATTAATAAAATGAAAAAGACTATCCCGATACTGCTTTTTACAGTAATCGCAGCGGGCGCCAACGCCCAGACGACTGCAGACGCTTTGCGTTTCAGCGAGAACAACTATTACGGCACTGCCAGGACCATCAGTATGGGCAATGCCTTCACTGCTCTCGGAGGTGACCTCGGTTCCATCGGCATCAATCCTGCCGGATCCGCAGTGAACAACTACTCCCAGGCAACATTGACACCGAACATCAGCATCATCACATCGAAAGCGACATACGACGCAATGCCTGGAATGGCCGGCTCGTCGCTGATGGAAAACAAGAACAGCAAAGTAAGATTCTCCGTTCCGAACTTCGGCTTCACGATGAATATCAAGACGAATTCCGGAAATGCGCTCAAGGCCATAACCCTCGGACTTGTTGCCAATGCTTCAGCCAATTATCTTGATGACCTGTCCGCAGGCGGAAGGAACACTGCCACCAGCTACGCAGGATATCTCGCCACAAACATGAACGGATTGAATTCATCAATGCTGAACGGCGAGAACGCATATTATGATGTAAATTGTCCATGGAACCAGATTACCGGATGGCAGTCAGGCATGGTCTCCACATTCGGAGGCTTCAACAACCAGTATGTAGGAGTTACAGAGAAGACCATCGAGAGCGGATATGATGCCAGCGGAAACAAAAAGTATGACATCCAGCTTGCAGATGCAATCGACCAGATTTACGGAAAGAGGGCACATGGCATCAAATATGACGTCCTCCTGAACCTCGGAATGAATTTCTCCGACAGGTTCTTTGCCGGAGTCAACCTCGGAATCACCTCTATGGACTACTCCATGAACGAATACTTCAAGGAGTTCGCAGTGGACCCGAACAATTTCGAGCTTGAATTCGACAATGGAGCCGGTGGAACTTCGATTACATACTTCAACAGCCTGAGATACCGCTATGCATATAGCGCAGAAGGGACCGGCATCTATGCCAAGTTCGGTTTCCTCGCAGTTCCTGTATCAGGACTCAGACTCGGCGTTGCCATCCAGACACCGACCGCCAACTTCATCACCGAGCATTGGCAGCATGCAGGAGAGACATTCTATGAGAATTCTTCTTTCGATGCGACAGCGACGTCACCGAAGGGTGAATTCAAATACAAGCTCGTTTCACCGTTCCGCGCCAATTTCGGTATCGCATACACATTTGCAGATTTGGGAGTTATCAGTGCCGACTATGAACTCTGCAACTACAGCACCATGAAGTTCAAAGAGACTGAGACCAATGACAATACAGCTTTCAACGGAGTAAACAAAGACATCAAGGATTTCACAGGATCCGCCCATAACTTCCGACTCGGAATCGAAGTGAAGCCTCTTCCTTTCATCGCTGTCAGAGCAGGTTACAATCTCACGACATCACCTGAAAGATACTACGATGCGGCAGGTACGAAACTTATCCCTAAGGCATTCAAGAACTCGTTCGCATTCGGTCTCGGATACAGCACAGAAAATTCATTCTTCTGCGACGTGGCTGTGAGGGACACATTCCTGCCTAAGGAGTATATCTATCCGTACGACACTTACATTGAAGGAGTCCTTTCACCTGAACTCGCGGTAAGAAGATCTCTCTGGGATGTAGTCGTGACCTTGGGATGGAGATTCTAGAATACTATAGATTCTTCAGATAAACAATAGAGTCCGGACCTTCATTGAAAAGGAGGTCCATTATGGACAAATCGGATTTGAAGCCATACTTGGGAGAAAAAACCTGCCAGTATGGCTTTTTCAGATCCAGCAGTTCAAGTATGTTGTTGGGACGTTTCGGATGAATGATGCCGCGCAGGTCCTTCCCGTAGCGGCCGTCATCACGAGACGTGAATTCCTCCGTAAAACCTATCTCTGCCGCGATTCCGATTTTGCCAAGGAAAAACCTGAGAATGGATGTGTTCAGATCCAGCAGGGTATCTGTCCGAGAGTCCAATATGGCGAACAGTTCATCCTTGTAGTAATCGAAATAAGCCGATGATTCATAGGCAGATACGATAGCCCTTTCCATTCTTGTGAGCCACGGGCGGGAATAATCCACACGTATCTCCCTTATCGGCAGCGAGCAGGTTCCGCCATCATGTACCACAGGAACCGACAATGTTTCCTCTCCACCTGCCGCATAAATCTTACAGCGGCTTCTGTAGGACTGCTTCTGATAGTTCTCAGACGCTTCGATGAACACATGCGCAGGCATATAAGAATTTACCCTGCCGGGTGACAGGGTAAATTCTTCAGCAATCGCCGCGAAATATGATACGGGCGGAAAAAAAGCTGTTTCAAGCAGAATCATGTTGACGATTCATTATGAATTAGTCAATGTCGCCTTTCTCGTTGGCGGTATTGGCCTTGATGATACCTCTCTTGGAAGAACGGATGAAGTTAAGAATAGTAGCCTTCTCCTCTGAATCAGGGAAGCCTGCCTCAACTTTAGCACATCCGTCAGTGATATTGTATCCCTGGAAGTAGATAGTATCGTAGATATCCTTGATGTTTCTTACAACGTCAGCAGAGAAACCGCGACGACGGAGACCGACGATATTCACACCAGCATAGCAGATAGGGTCACGTCCGCAGAGAACGTAAGGAGGGATATCCTTATTGATCTTGGACATACCGCCCACCATGGCGTGGCAGCCGATTCTTGTGAACTGGTGAGCCTTTGCACCACCACCGATGATCGCCCAGTCAGCAACCTGCGTTTCACCGGCGATTCCGACGTAACTTACAAGAATACAATGATTTCCTACCTCGCAGTCATGTGCCACATGCACGTATGACATGAGAAGAGTATTGCTTCCGATCTTTGTAACGCCTTTGCCGCTTGCCTTGGTACCACGGTTAATGGTAACGCACTCACGGATAGTTACATTGTCACCGATTTCAACATAAGTGATCTCACCGTCAAATTTAAGGTCCTGCGGAACTGCTCCGACAACTGCTCCAGGATAGACCTCGCAGTTCTTTCCCATCTTGACATAAGGGAAAACCACAGCATGAGGATAAATCTTGCAACCATCACCAATCTCTACATTATCATCGATGAATGCATAGGGTCCGATTTCAATGTTATCTCCAAGAATTGCCTTAGGGCTTACTGAAGCCAATGGATGAATCTTGTTCATACTTCTATCTTTTATTTTATTTGGCAAGTAGTGCACGCACTGCCTTTGCTGTATTAGTATTGATGGTGTGGCCAGGCTTGAAAGCTGTCACGGCAGCATTGAGGTAGCCTCCGGCCAGTCTCATGTCGCCTATCATGTCCAGCAGTTTGTGTCTGCCGCACTCATTAGGGAAATGCAGTTTAAGATTGCTGAGATAACCGCTCTCGCTCACGCCAAGTTTTGGCTGGTTGAACAGTTTGGCTACCCTGTCAAGCTGCTCGTCAGAAACGGGATGCTCTACGATCACAATCGCATTCTCCACGTCACCGCCCTTCACCAGATTATTGGCAAGCAAGAATTCCACTTCATGGAAGAACACGAATGTACGGCAAGGTCCGATCTCCTCAGCATAATTTTCAGAAAGATTCCATGATGCCTTCTGTACACCAAGGACATGAGAATTGAAATCGGCTGTTATCTCGAACGAAGGCTTGTCCGCAGGAGTAAGCTTCACCCACGAACCGGTCTTCTCATCTTTCAGTTCAATGTCTTCAGGAATATCCAGATATACGCGCTCGGCATCCTGCTCCACCACGTTACCGGCAAAAGCCTTCACATAAGGAAGGGCGCTTCCGTCCAGAATAGGAACCTCCACATTGTCAAGTTCGACAATGGCATTATCAATGCCCATTCCGGTCAATGCTGACATCAGATGCTCTATAGTAGATACAGAAACCTCTCCGGACGAAATGGTCGTACTTCTCGCCGTGCTGGAAACATTCTCCGCAAGGGCTGCCACAAATGCCTCTGTACCAATATCTTTTCTAAGGAATACAATTCCTGTCCCGGCCGGAGCCGGCTTCACTGTCATCTCCGCTACACGTCCCGTGTGGAGACCTTTGCCATGAAATTGACAGGCATTGATAAGTGTAAGCTGCTTCATTAACAAATCATTTTGTTCCGCAAATGTGGAACTTTACTAATAAATATATGTGTCTAAAATTTCACAAATATATGTATTTTCAGCAACTTAGCCAAAAGTTGCGGCATTTTGGACTCTTTTGGCTCCAAAACAGCCCACCGGCTCCACGGAATTACTTGCCCTGCTGCTTGAACACAGCGTAACTCCTGAGATACTGGCTTACAGGGATTGCCGGAGAACCGAGAAGCTTCTCGCCGGACTTCTTCACATTGCTGATTACGCCGGCCTGCGCTCCGATCTGGGTATTGTCAGGAATATTGAGATGACCTGCAATACCTACCTGGCCTCCGAAAATACAGTTCTTTCCGATCTTTGTCGAACCCGCGATACCGCACTGTGCAGCCATAACGGTGTTGTCCCCTATCACGACATTATGCGCAATCTGGCAGAGATTGTCGATTTTCACGCCATTGCCGATGATTGTCGATTCCATTTCAGACCTGTCAATGGTAGTGCACGCGCCGATTTCGACATTGTTTCCGATGATGACATTGCCGATATGCTCGATCTTCTCCCATGTTCCGTCAGGCTGAGGGGCGTTTCCGAAACCGTCAGAGCCGATTACGGCATTGGAATGGATAATCACATTGTCACCGATAATCATACCAGGATAAATGCTCACTCCAGGATAGATGATGCAATGCGAACCGATCTTGGTATTGTCACCTATATATACATTCTCATAAATCTTTGTATAGTCACCGATTACAGCATGATGACCTACATAGGAATGGCTTCCGAGATAAACCTTCTTTCCGAATTTGGTGGTCAGGAACCATGATGACCTGAAACCGCGATGCCTCCTGTCAGTCCTCTTCTGGAGAGTCACATACTTGAGGAGTTCCGCTACTGCAGTATATGCATCATCCACCCTGATCATGGTGCACGACACCTTCTCCTTGGGCTCGAAAGACTTGTTCACAAGAAGGATACTTGCCTTGCAAGTATAGACATAGTGTTCGTATTTAGGATTCGCAAAGAAGCACAACTGACCCGCCTTGCCATGTTCAATCTTGGCAAAAGAAGTAACCTTCGCCTCAGAATCCCCGTCAACGGTTCCTCTCAGGACTTTCGCCAGCTGTTTGGCTGTAAATTCCATAATTTCAATATTTTATTTCACTTAAGTGTGCCCGCAGCTAACGGACCGGATAATTATTAATGCAAAGTAAACACTTTTACGTTACTTTAGCAAGAATGTAACACCCCAGTTCCCGCGCCAAGCGCCAAAATAAACATAAAATCCGGAATAAATCAATGTCAGCCGGCACCTATGGTGAAAATAAAATTTCCCATTTCAGAAAATAATGCTTATCTTTGCAAAAGTGAGTTGAGATAGGGGACGGGCGCGTCTCCTATCTTTTTTATTGGAAACATGATATTTGCTTATGGACAAAGCATTGATATATAAAGAAATGACAGCACCGGTGGAGTCCCGCGGATGTTTCATCACAGAAGTGACCATCAGCTCGGACAACGACATCGTGCTGGCCATCGAATCAGAAGAAGGGACAGTGGACATGGACGACTGCGTGGCTGTAAACAACGCCTTTCTGGCAGTTTTCGACCAGGAAAAGGAAGATTATTCCCTCACTGTCACATCAGCAGGCCTCGACCAGCCGTTCAAGATTCTGAAACAGTATCAGAAGGCCGTAGGTTCCAAGGTGGAAGTCAAGACACGTGACGGAAGAAAACTTACAGGCACCCTCGTCTCGGCTAACGAAAACGGCTTCGTGCTCTCCTATGAAGTCAAGGAAGCGGTTCCGGGCAAAAAGAAGAAAGAAATGGTAAAACACGAGGACACTTTCGCCTACGACGAAATCAACTCAGTTGTACCTCATATAGATTTTGACTAGAAAATATAAAAATTATAACCATTATGGAAGGAGAAAAAATAGACCTCAAATCAGCTTTCGCGCTTTTCAAAGACGAGAAGCACATTGACCGTCCGGTCATGATGGGCGTTTTGAAGGATGTTTTCATGACACAGCTCGCCAAGACATTCGGCTCAGCTGACAATTTCGACGTCATCATCAATGTCGATAAAGGCGACTGCGAAATCTATCAGAATCTGGAAGTCGTAGAGACCGTAGAGAATCCGAACACCCAGATTTCCATCAAGGAAGTGAACAGGGACGGAGACGACTACGAACTCGGCGAGACATTCACCAGAAAGGTGGAACTCAAGGACTTCGGCAGACGAGGCATCCTCAATATCAGACAGAACCTTCAGGGAAGGATCATGGATATCGAGAAAGCCAACCTCTACAACAAGTACACCGACAAGATAGGCGAGATCTTCACAGGTGAGATCTACCAGACATGGGCAAAAGAGGTCCTCATCCTCGACGAAGACGGAAACGAGCTCAGGCTGCCTAAGTCAGAGCAGATTCCGGGAGAGCATTTCAAGAAGAACGACACTGTCCGCGCCATCATCAAGAGCGTGGAGATGAAGAACAACACCACTCCTTACATTGTTCTTTCCAGAACATCAGACGAATTCCTCAAGAAACTCTTCGAGCAGGAAGTTCCTGAGATTTATGACGGACTCATCACTATAAAGAAGGTAGTCCGCATCCCTGGCGAAAGAGCCAAGGTGGCAGTAGAATCATACGATGACAGAATCGATCCTATCGGAGCCTGCATCGGTGTCAAGGGATCACGTATCATCGGCATCGTACGCGAACTCCGCAACGAGAACATTGACGTTCTCCAGTGGACAAGCAACACACAGCTCCTCATCCAGAGAGCGCTCAATCCTGCTAAGATATCTTCTATCGACATGGGCAAGGAAGAGACAGACAAGATCAAGGTCTTCATGCTTCCTGACGAAGTCAAGAAGGGCATCGGAAAAGGCGGTTGCAACATCAAGCTTGCAAGCATGCTCGTAGGCAGGGAGATCGAAGTTTGGAGAGAGATTCCTAAGGAAGAAGGAGAAGAGGAGGGAGATGACGAGGACGTACTCCTCAGCGAGTTCAGCAATGAAATCGATCCTTGGGTCATCGAAAGACTCCAGTCGATCGGCTGTGACACAGCCAAGAGTGTTCTGGCATTGGATCCGGCAGACATCGCAAAGCGGGCAGACCTTGAAGATGAGACCGTTGCCGATGTTGTGAACATTCTCCGCGCAGAATTCGAAGAGGAATAGAAACAATGGCCGGCGACAGGGAAAATTCCTGAACCGGCCACAGTTTGCGGCACAAAATAGAGTAAAGTATTAATTTTAAAGGGGTTTTTATGGCAGAAATCAGACTAAACAGGCTAACAAAGCAATTCAATATCGGACTTCAGACTCTCGTTGATTTCCTCAACGGGAAAGGTGCAGAGTTGGAAATGAATCCTAATGCAAAAGTTTCGGACAAATTCCTTCCGGACCTCGAAAAAGCTTTCGGCAGCGACGCCAAGGCAAAAGAGGACTCAGACAAAGTCCAGATCAAGTTAAAGGAGATCATTGAAAAAGGATCGAAGAAGAAAGAAGAAGAGGAAGAAGAGCCGGCAAGTGGAAACACTGTCATAATCAGAGGCGCGGCCGGAAACCGATTCCCTAAACAGGAAGAAGAGGTGAACGTTCCAGAGGAACCAGTCAAGGAAGAAAAACCTGAAGCCGGATCTGAGAAAGTCACCGTAAAAGAACCTGAGACAAAGGAACCGGAAGTCAAAGTACCTGAGGTGAAGACACCTGAGGTGGCTGAGCCTGCCGTGAAAGAACCTGAGGTGAAACCTGAAGCAAAAATCGAGGCTGCACCTGTCCCTGTTGCCGCAGAGCCAAAAAAAGAAGAACAAACAAACAATATGAAAGTCGAGACGGCAACACCTTCTCAAGAACCGTCAAAAGAGGTTAAGACGGCTCCTGTCAATGTTGCAGAACCATCCGTACAAACCCCTTCGGAGCAGGTTCCAAATCCATCTGTCAAGAAATCTGATATGAAAAAGAGCGACAGAAACCTCAATCAGAAAGAATTCAATCCGAAGGCGGACAAAGCCAAGATCAAGGCCGAGCACAAACTCCAGAAAGCCGCATCAAGCACAGAGGATGAAAGCAGTTCCGTAACAGGCGGTCTCAAGATTGTCGGCAAAGTGGACCTTTCACAGTTCGACAAGAAGCCGAGCAATAAGAAGAGAGAGCGCATTTCCAAGGGAGGCAGCCAGAAAGTCGATGTCAATAAGATCGACGCTGACGAGAAAGGCGGAAAAGACTCCAAGAAGAACCGCAACGGCAACGGCAATAACAATAACAACGGAGGCGGAAACAATAACGGAAAGAAAGATTTCCGTGGCGGAAAAGACCAGCAGGGCGGTGGAAAGAACAACCGCAGGAAGGACCGCAACAACGACCGTTTCAAGCCGGCCATGACTGAGGCCGAGCAGGAGGAGATGCAGAAGGAAATCCAGAAGCAGGTGAAAGAGACCTACG
>OIWU01000112.1_pt1 | contig 112041 bp, 94 predicted proteins | sample 1587711 | NCBI WGS metagenome assembly OIWU01 (sample SAMEA3888909, study PRJEB22519) | human gut metagenome | biome: human gut; feature: human-associated habitat; material: faeces | place: Denmark | collected 2010 | reverse complement strand
CACAAATTGTAAATCTGCCTGCGCTTTTATTCTTTTTACAAAAAACTCGACATTCGGGCAAATTAACAAAAATGAATAGCCGCCGGTGAAATCACCGGAAACGCGGATGGCGCTTGAATCAGTTGAATTCCGGCAATGTCTTTAGCATTTCCACAAGCGCTCTTGTCGCTTTTCCGCGGTGGGAAATCGCATTTTTTTCTTCTGACGAAATTTGAGCGGCTGTTTTTCCGTACTGCGGCAGAAAAAATATAGGATCGTAGCCAAAGCCGCCTGTTCCGGCCGCATCTTCAATGCGTTCCACAATTGTTCCTTCCATAGTTTCCTGGGAAACAAAAATTCTGTCTGTTCCAAGGTACAGAACCATGGCGCAGGTGTAATGCGCGGAACGCAATCCGTTTTTGAATGAATCAGAAGTTATTCCTGATGCGACGGCGGCGTTCAGCGATTCTATAAGGAATCTGTTTTGCAGTTCCTGCGGTGTTTTTGAGCCGTCTGGTTTTCCATGCGGAAATTCCGGTCCGCCGTAACGGGCTGAATAAATTCCTGGAATTCCGTTCAGTGCGTCTACGCAAATTCCTGAGTCATCTGCGATTACAGGGCAGCGGACAATCTCATACAGCGTTCTAGCCTTTATTATGCTGTTTTCGTAGAAAGTCTTTCCGTTTTCAATAGGATTAAAGTCAATTCCCTCGTCTGCAGGAGTGATGACTGTATGCGGGGAAAGAATTTGACTCATTTCCCGTTTTTTGTTCTTGTTTCCGGTTGCTAAATAAATTTTCATAGACAGATTCTATTCAATTTTTTTTTTCTAGTCTACGAGTTTTCGGCACTGTCGTTTATTTCTTTTATGATGAATTCTGCCATTGTCTCCGCGTTCTTTATATAATTTCCAACCTGACGTTCGCCGATTCCCAGCACATCCGCTACCTGTCTGTTTGTCGGACATAGTTTTATGGGTTTTGTCATTAAGCTGCTGTTTCTGTCCTGCCATTTTTTTGTGTGATATTCATATTTTTTTGAAAGCTCTTCTTTTTCGCTTGTTTCTACTGCCTCTGAAAGCTGTTTCTGAAGCTTTATGTGATAATTGAATGATTTTACAAGTCTGTCCTGCATCTTTTCCAGTTTTTCATGTTTTTCCGGTATTTTGCTTTTTAATTCATCAATTGTTTCCTGCATAAGTTTTTTTGAAATTGCGCAGTAATCGCATACTGAGTCGATGGTTTCGTCCGTTATGTAATAGCTTGATTTTAGTGCGAGTATAAGCGCTGTTTTTGCCTTTGGAGATCTTCTGTTTGCCCAGTAGGTTACAAGGTCTTTTATTTTTACCTTTGGTTTTTCCCCGGAAAAATGCTCCGTATTTTCTGCGCTTGCTTTTTTTCCGGCGAGCCTTTTTTCCTTGCAGGTGATTTTATCCTCTGTTCTTTTGATAAAAGGTCTCAGGTGCGCGATTTTGAAGGGCGCTTCATCCATTTCGTATCGTTCTTTCTGTGGTTCGTATTGAATCTGGGGACATTCCCTTGCAAATGTGTCGCCAAAACATTTCCGTCTGTTTTCCCGGATGATTGTAAGAATCTGGTACTTGAAAAAGGCTAGCAGATAGGTCTTGAAAGAACCTTTTTCCTTTTTGTAGTTTTTGAAAATCAATGCCCCGGACTGCAGTATGCGCACGCTCAGCTCTCCGATAATATCTTCATCATTTGAAATCAGGTGATATTTTTTAGGATTTCGGATCAAGTCTTCTGCGACCATTTTTGCCGCATTTTCCGGCGTGATAAAACCGGAATCAATCATCTCTGGAATTGAATTCAGGTCGATGCAAAGTTTTTTCATTTTAATACTCCACTTTTAAATAATTTATAATTATTTAAAAGCAAGTATCGTGCCAAGTTTTTGTTTTTACGGCGTTTTTTTTTTACATTATCCGTGAAAATTCTTTTACGACGGACGGAATCAGCGTTTCAAGTTTTCCGTTGCAGCTGAAACCCGATGCGTTTTTGTGTCCTCCTCCGCCAAATTTTGCGGCAACTGCGCTTACGTCAATCCTGTCTTTTGAACGCAGGCCGGCTGTGCAGGTCGTGTCTGTGTCCTGCCTTAAAAATACAACCGCTTCAACTCCTGCTACTGCAAGAAACGCCGAATACAACGCGTCTGAATCGCGTCCTTCCTGTCCCCATTTTTTTGTGTCATCCATGGTCTCGTAGGTAAGTACAAGTTTTCCGTCTATGTACCGTTCCGCGTGGTCTAAAAGAATTCCCAGAAGTTTTCTGGTTGAATATGCTTTTCCGCTTGTTATGTAATCGTAGGTTTTTCGCGGGTCTACACCGGCTTTTACAAGTCTTGAAATCGCGACAAGAACATCCGCGTCGTTCGGAGAAAGGAATTTGAAGAATCCTGTGTCGGTCATCGCTCCGAAGAAAATGATTTCCGCAAGCTCCAGAGGAATTTCTCCGGCAAGATTTTCGTACAGGAACTGTACCAGTATTGAAGCGGCGGGGCAGGTTGAGTCGATTATGCAGTTCGCATCGTCTGGAATTTCCGCTGTTTTGTGGTGATCTATTATAAATGTGTCAAAACCTGTCAGGTCGCCGTCTATGTCTCCTAGCCTTGAAATTTCAGAGCAGTCGCATATTATGAGTCCGGTTCTTTTTCTTTCCTCATTTGTCTGAAAATCCATTTTGCCGGTAAAAAAATCTGCGTATTTTTTTATTTCCACTCTTTTGAAAGGTCCGGCATTCAAAAGGACATACGGCTTGTTGAATCGCTCTATAATCTTTGAAAGCCCTATGCAGGAAGCGATGCAGTCTCCGTCAGGTTCTTTGTGCCCGGCGATATAAAAATAGTCATGATTTTCAATGAATGACTTAAAAGCGTTAAATTTTTCTTGTGGTATAGTTTTCATGAGGTAAAAAATCCGTTTTATAAAAAAATGGGCTGTCTTTTTTTTAACAGCCCGGTTTTATTATCAGTAAAGAGATTCTAAAGAATCCTTGTCAATGTCAAGTTTTACACCGCTTTCTACAACGCCCCAGGCTGCATTTGATTTTTCTATTGGCATAGTAAGAATTGTGTATTTGAATTCGCCGTTGTCTTTTACGACTGTAAGGAACGGCTTTAGTTTTCCTCTTGGCAAAGCCCTTATTCTAAGTTTTGGAAAACTGTCTTTTGTGGTGTACGCCCATTTTTTAGGAATGGTTGTATTTCCGACGCCATATTTACCTTTCTGGTAAATCACAACAAAAGCTTCTTGTCCTTCAAGAACTTTGTAGACAGGAATATAGTCATAAGACATTGATGTCCAGTTCTTTTCACTGGTTTCGTTGTATGCAACTGGTACTGCAAATGCGGCTGTTGCTATGGTTGCTAATGCTAAAAGTGTCAGGATGATTCTTTTCATGGTCATCTCCTTTTTAGAAATAGTAATCGCCTATGCTTGAAATTAAATTAATCCCAGCATTATCGCTTTTATGGTGTGCTTTCTGTTTTCAGCTTCGTCCCATACGCGGCTCGCCGTGCTTTCAAACACATCCTCTGTAACTTCCTGGCCTTTTACGGCTGGAAGACAGTGCATGAAGATGGTGTTTTCCTTTCCGGTTCTTTTCATAAGCTCTGAATTTACCTGGAAAGGCCGCAGCAGCTTTGTGCGCTGATCCTTCAGCTTTTCTTCTCCCATAGAAACCCAGACATCTGTGTAAAGACAGTCTGCACCTTCCACAACATCCATTTTATCACTGATTTGAATTTTTGCACCTGAAAGTTTTGCAAAAGGTTCACAAATATTGATTATTTCCTGGTCAGGGAAGAGCTCCTTCGGGCTGAAAATTGAAAAATTGATTCCGAGCTTTGCCGAGATAAGCATCATCGAGCGCGCCACATTGTTTCTTCCGTCGCCGCAGAAAGTCCATTTAAGACCTTTTATTGTTTCAAAATTTTCTTTCAGCGTCATGATGTCTGCAAGTGCCTGGGTAGGATGGAATTCATCCGTAAGTCCGTTTATTACAGGAATTCCTGAATATTTTGCCAGCTGCTCAACGTGCTCCTGCTTGAATCCGCGGAACTCGATCGCGCTGAACATTCTTCCAAGAACGCGCGCTGTATCCTGGACAGATTCTTTTCCGCCGAGCTGAATGTCGTCTGTGGACATAAAAACCGGATGACCGCCTTCTTCGCCGAAAGCGGTCTCAAATGAGCTTCTTGTCCGTGTTGATCTTTTTTCAAAGATAAGGGCAATCGTCTTTCCTAAAAAACGCTGGTGAATTTCGCCGCGATGAGATTCTGCCTTTACCTGAATGGCAAGGTTCAGCAATGTTTCAATTTCTTCTGGTGTCCATTCAATCCAATTTAACAATGAACGGCCTTTAAAAGGTGCTTTAAATGTTTCCATTTCTATATAATAAATCTTTTTAGAATGGTTGTAAATAAGCTGCGTAAATCCAAGTCCTGCTCATGGAATCTGAATTTCGACTTTTATATAAAATCGTATAAAACAATATAAAGTCATATAAAACCGTATAAAATTATATAAAAAGTCCGAATGTTGAGTTTTATTAATTGAGATGAAAATTGAATGTGCTGCCATAAAAAGCGAATGCGGCAAAAAAAAAGACCTGCGGAAGCAAGTCTTTTTAGCGATGATGGGGCTTGAACCTATGACCTACCGGATATGAGCCGGGTGCTCTACCTGCTGAGCTACATCGCCATACGATGTTTATGATTCTATCGCATAATTCTATTGAATGTCAATATCTAAAGTTCAAAAAAAATTGAAAATCATCTGATTTTTGCGTTTGGAATACGTCTGCGCGCTATTTTTACGAATTCCTCGGATTCTTCGTCTGTGAACGGGGCAATCTTGCAGAAGTCTGGATTAAGGCAGTTTTCATTTGCAAACCGTGAAAAGTTCCATTCCGCATCGGATGGCAAAATGGAAGAGATTTCTTCAATGTCTTTTTTTTCTATGATTGAAGGAACGAGGACTGTCCGGAATTCCCGCTTTTCTGCCGGATATTTTGAGATTATTTTTACAGATTCTGCGATTTTTTCGGAGACAGGACAGAGGTTTGCCGCCGCTGTGATTTTTTCTTCATATTTTAATGGGGATGTTTTTATATCCATTGCTATAAAATCCGGCTTGGTGTCATTTGAAGAGATTATTTCCTCAAGCTTTTTTGGAAGCGTTCCGTTTGTGTCAAGCTTTATTTTGTAGCCAAAAGCTTTTGCGGTAAGGATTATTTCTTTAAGATGCGGGTTTAGCAAGGCTTCCCCTCCGCTTATGACAAGTCCCGATATGACATTTTTTCTTTTTTTCAGATGTTCGTATAGTTCGTTCAGGGAAACCGCGTTTTCCTCCGGCACGATTCCCTTGGCAAGCTCCGCGTTGTAGCAGTATGGGCATCTAAGGTTGCATCCGGGCAGAAATATTGTGCTTGCGACAAGACCGGGAAAATCAATCAGTGTTGTTTTTACAAGAATTCCGACGGCATTTTCGTTTTTTATAAGCATCGCCTTTATGCCCCGACAGGAATATTTAGGAAAATTTCCTCAAGTTCCTCGACATTGTGTCCGCGTGCTGTTTCGTTTCCGTTTTTGTCGTAGAAAATGACTGTGGGCGCGGCGAATACACCTTTTTCCGCGGCTTCTGCAAGTCCTTCCGTTGAGTCCACATCGACGGATTTTCCGGCAAGTTTTGATTTATTCATAAAATTCCATACGGGAGGGCAGTTCGGACAGGTTTTTCTTGTGTAAATTTCGTAATATCCGTTGTTTTTTACTGGAATTCCAAGCGCCGCGTCTTTTTTAGCGTCTGATTCCTTTTTATGTATTCCGACGCCCTGAGGTGCCTGGCATTTTTCAGATTTTATGTTTTTTTCAGGGGAAAAACCGTCTTCGGCTGAAAACATTTTTCTTAGCTCGAATTCGTCCCGTTTTCCACGGTTCCAATTTCGTACTGCGCGGTAGTAACCTACAATTCTTGAATATACTTCTGTTTCCGTTCCATGGACATCCGCAAGCTCTGCCTTTGTCTCTGCGATTTCAGATTCAATTTCCTCAAGTGTACGCATATATTCCTCCCGAAATTTTTATTTCCCCAAAATATGCTCAAAGTTGAATTTAGCAGCCAGCCCTGCTGGTGTCAATGAATTTTCCGGCCGGCCTGTCTGTTTTCAATTTTTTTTGTAAAGTTCCTTTTTTTCATTTTCAAGCGCCGACAGTTTTTCAAGAAGTTGCTTTTGTCTTTCCTCCCTGCATTTAGGGCATTCAAAATGAGTTCCGCTTAGATATCCGTGGACAGGGCATACTGAGTACACCGGTGAAATAGTAAGGTACGGAATCCTGTAGTTTGTAAAGACTGTTTTTACAAGATTCGCAGTGCTTTTCCAGTCTTTCAGCTGTTCGCCTACAAAAGTGTGAAAAACCGTGCCGCCTGTGTATTTTGTCTGGAGGCTTTCCTGATGGTCGAGCGCTTCAAAAATATCTGCGGTAAAATCTACTGGAAGCTGCGTGGAGTTTGTGTAGAACGGTTCCTGCCTGCCGCTGGTGATTATATCCGGATACTGCTCCTTGTCGTGTTTTGCAAGGCGGTATGATGTGCTTTCTGCCGGAGTTGCCTCCAGGTTGAAAAGCTCTCCGGTTTCTTCCTGATATTTCTGAAGCCGGTTTCTCATATAATCAAGGATTTCTTCTGCGAATTCTTTGCCGTCCTTGTCCGCGATGCTGACTTTTAGGAAGTTTAGGCAACATTCGTTCATTCCGCAAAGTCCGATTGTGTTGAAGTGATTGTCCAGGGTTTTCAGGTAACGCTTTGTGTACGGAAAGAGTCCGCCGTCATAAAGCCGTTGTATTACTTTTCTTTTTATGCAAAGGGATTCTTTTGCAAGATCCATAAGATGGTCCAGACGCGCAAAAAATTCTTCTTTGTTTTTTGAAAGATAACCGATTTGCGGAAGATTTATTGTTACAACGCCAAGAGAGCCTGTGAATTCATCCGAGCCGAAAAGTCCTCCGCCGCGCTTTCTGAGCTCTCGCTTGTCGAGCCGCAGCCGGCAGCACATTGAACGGACATCGTCCGGGTTAAGGTCTGATGATATGAAATTTTGAAAATATGGAGTTCCATACTGACCGGTCATTTCAAAAAGCATTTTTGCGTTCCCGCTGTTCCAGTCAAAATCTTTTGTTATGTTGTATGTAGGGATAGGGTAGCCGAAACCGCGGCCATCCGCATCGCCTTCTTTCATTATTTCAAGGAAATGGCGGTTTATCATATCCATTTCTTTCTGGCATTCGCCGTAGGTGAAATCCTGTTCTTTTCCGCCGACTATGGCTTTTTTGTTTTTTAGATCCTCAGGGCAGGTCCAGTCAAGCGTTATGTTTGTAAAAGGAGCCTGCGAGCCCCATCTGCTCGGCACGTTGATTCCGAAGATGAATGACTGGATGCACTGATGCACCTGTTTTTCCGTAAGACTGTCTTTTTTTACAAAAGGCGCAAGGTACGTGTCGAAGGAGCTGAAAGCCTGCGCTCCCGCCCATTCGTTCTGAAGAACGCCAAGAAAATTCACCATCTGGTTTACAAGCGTTGAAAGGTGCGCCGCTGGTTTTGAGGAGTTTTTGTCTGAAACGCCGCCGAGCCCTTCCTGAATCAGCTGGCGCAGGGACCATCCGGCGCAGTAGCCGCTCAGCATTGAAAGGTCGTGTATGTGGAACGCCGCGTGCCTGTGCGCGTCTGAGATTTCTTTTGTGTATATATTGTTCAGCCAGTAGTTCGCTGTTATAGCCCCGGAATTGTGCAGTATAAGACCGCCCAGGGAAAAGTTTACATTTGCATTTTCCTGTACGCGCCAGTCGGTTTTCCCAAGATAGCCGCCGATCGTCTTGTTTATGTCCAGAAGGCTTAAGGAGCCGCGCATCGCTTCGTGCCGCGCCCGGTAGATTATATATGCCTTTGCAACTTCGACTTCGCCGTTTTCTATTAATACGGATTCCACAATATCCTGAATTTCTTCTATCGCCGGAATCGAATGGGCCCGGTTTCCTGCCATCTGAACGCGGATTCTTTCTTCCACGAAGTCTGTAAGGTTTTCAGCCCTTTCCGGGTCAAAATGGTTTTCCACTGCGTTGATAGCCTTGTCTATGGCATTCTTTATTTTATTCCGGTCGTATTTTGCTATTTCACCGGAGCGTTTTACTACCGCTTTGATGACATTTTTGGTTTCCTCATCTTCTGAAGAGCCTAAAAATGCGCGCCATTCTGGAAAAACTGACTGTTCGCTCATTGTTTGTTTTCCTCTACGGATTTTATTTCATTTATAAATTCTTCAAGGCTTTCAAAGTGCTTGTATGCGGATGCGAAGCGTATGTATGCGACTTTGTCTGTTTTGTAAAGCCAGCGCATGACTATTTCCCCTATTTTTTGTGTTGAAATTTCGCGTGTTGTCCTTGCGCTCATGATGGCCTCGTCTTCAATTTCAAGGACGATGTTTTCTATTGTTCCTGTGGCTACGGAGCGTTTTTCAAACGAGCGTTCGATTCCCTTCGCAAGCTTGGCTCGTTCAAACGGCTGGCGGCTTCCGTCCTTTTTTATGACCATAAAAGGTTTTTCCTCTATTTTTTCGTATGAGGTGAAACGGTAGCCGCAGGAAATGCATTCCCTGCGCCTTCGTATGCTTTCTCCGTTCGCCATTGTTCTTGATTCTATGACTTTGTCATCGATACTTCCGCAGTATGGGCAGCGCATTTTGTTTTCCTTTTGTTTTTTATTTTATTTTATCAGAATTTTTATTTTTTTTGTTTTTTTTAAATAATTTTCTTTCTGATTTTACTACAAGACTTTCGTCTTTTGTAATAAATGTTTTTGTCATCTCAACAAGGATTGTTAAAAACGCAAGGACCGGAAGCCAGTTCCCGAATCTCTGGTATATTGTAGTCTGCCTTTTAAATACCGGAATCTGAACAAATTCCGCGTGCTCCTTAAAAAGCGGCATTTTCATAACGATTTTTCCGGCAGGATTTATAACTGCCGAGCAGCCTGCGTTTGTGGAGCGCGCCAGAGTCGTCCTTTGCTCTATCGCCCTGAAATATGAAATTACAAAGTGCTGGTATTCTGCGGATTTCTTTTTTGACCATGAATCATCGGTTATGTTCATAAAAAATTCTGAGCCGTGTTTTACAAGCGGGCGGCACACATCCGGAAAGGCATCGTCGTAGCAGATAGGCGCGCTGAATGTCACAAAAGGCTTTTTCTCTTCAAGTGATTCTTCGTAGCTTTCTTCCAGCGAGATGATGTTTGAGACTTCCGGAAGTCTTTTCTCCGGAAAGCTGCATGGAATTTTGAACATCGTGTACTTGTCGCCGGCGGACCATCCTGCCGAAATGCCTATTGCTTTTTTGAAAAAGTCTGCGACCGGCTTTATGTCTGCGAACGGAATTGCCTCCGCAAGCGGTACAAGGTGGTTTTTTGGGTATGCGCCGCGGAAATTTCCTTCCGCATCAAAAAGGAGCGCTCCGTTAAAGTGCTTTTCTGCATAGGAAGGAGCGTACGAGCCGCCCAGCAGGAAAGGAATTCCTGTCTCTTTTATAAATGGGATAAGCGGTTTTTCAATCGGATGATACTCGTAGTGCGGTATTGAGCGGGGAAACCTGTATTTAAGGCAGCCTTCGCTCCATACGATAAGGTCTACGGATTTTCCTGATTCTTTTGCCTCGTCAAGTTTTTCCTGTGTAAGACGTTCGGAAGAAAGTATTGTCTTGTCATCGGAAGAGACCGACCATGGGTCGGCGTTCTGCTGAACCATTATTGTGTTTACAATTTTTACTGGCTGACGCGGCCTTGCATATTGAAAGATTCCATATAAAAAAGATGCCGCGAAAACTGCGCCCAGGGTAAACGCTGTGCATAAGTAGCTGTATGCCGAACGGAGCTTTGCCTCTTCCGTATATCTTGAAAAATACAGGCAGAATCCTTCCGCAATAAATGCCGCAAAGCCTGCCATAATGAAAGTTATTCCGTAAACTCCGGTTATATCGGCGATTTGCGTAAAAATTTTCATGTGGTAAGTCGTCTGGTAAAGAGTTCCCCATGGGTAGGCAAGAAATCCTGTTGACTTGACCCATTCGTAGGTTACGTAGCAAAGCGCGAACCATAATATTTTGAACGAAGTGAACGCTGTGTCCGTCTTTAAGAAAACGGCCTTCTTGTCTCCCGGGCCGCCGTGCCTGCTGAAGGGAATGAAGAAAAAAAGTCCGCAGAGTCCGCCGACCACGGCAGTTCCCGCGGCAGAAGCTCCAAGCGTCAGCGCCGCAAAATCCTTGAAATACGCAAGCCAGTAGCTTGACATAAGGTGTGTCGCTCCTGCATGAAGGAACATGAATATAAAAGAATCCCTGTAGGATTTTGTGTTTGCAAAAACAATGTACAGCGGAACAAGCGAAAGAAAACCGAGAAACGGCGAGCCAAGAAGGTAAAGTTCGTTTGGAATTCCAAGTGAAAGCGTTGCGGCTGATAAAAAAATACAAAAAACTTGTAAAATACGACTCATTGATTTAATATTAACAGTATATAAATAAAAAAACAATAATTAATGAAAGGTAAGAAGTCAGCTTATATGAGATTATTAAACGAGGCACATAATTCAGAATACGGTGTGAATCCGCAGGTTGTAGCTACTGCGCCTGGTCGTTTCCATCTTATTGGTGAGAACACATGGTTCTTTAAGGACAAGACTTTGTCTATGGCGGTGGATCTTCCTGTTTATGTAGGTATTTCAAGAAGGGAAGATTCCTATGCGCATTTTTATTTTGCCCAGCTTGATGACAGGAAAAAAACATCCGTGGCATCGTTGAAATACAAGAAAGAGGACAGGTGGGCGAATGCGCTGAAGGCTGTTATCTATGGATTTACTTCCGGCGGATATGAATTGGGAGGAATGGATATTACAGTTTTCAGCGAGATTCTTCCGTCTGCCGGATTTGGAGTTACTACAGCCATCAAGGTTGCGGCTGCAAAGGCAATCTGGAATCTTTTTAACCTTAACTGTGACGACATAAAGCTTATTCAGGTGATTGAGCGCGCTAACAAAATCTTCCTTCAGCAGGTGAACCACAACGCGGATAATTTTTCGGCTCTTTTTGCAAAAAAAGGAAATTTCATCGTGACAAATTATTCAACGAATTCATGGGATTTAGTTCCTTTTGAATTCAGCGGAAAGCATATATTTCTTGTGGATGCAAAAGTTCCGCGCTATGAGCTCTGGAACCGGGAAAACCTTTATGAGCCTCAGAATGCGCTGGTTCTTGGAGACCTTAGGGAGTCAAAACCGAATGTATACGGCGGATGGCAATATATAAACGATGTCACGGACATAAATGAGGAGCTTTCTGTCGTTGGTGAAGATACAAAGCGCAAGCTCCTTTGCGTTATGCGCGAGCATCAGGATGTTCTGGATGCGATAAACGCCTGCAAAAAGGACGATTTTATGCGTTTTGCGCGCGCGGTGAACCATAGCCATGAAAGCCTTAGGGATTATTTTAACCTTTCATGTCCTGAAATTGACTGGATTTTAAAAAGGGTTAGTGAGCTTGAGCCGAACCTTGAATTTATCAGAAATCCGGTGACCTGCGGACGTCTTACCGGCAAGGGATTTGGCCGTTGCCTTTACGCGTTTATCCGCGGGCAGGATATTGATCCGTTTAAGCAGAAACTTTCTGAATATGAGCGTATCTTTGGATTCAAGACAGACTGCTATGAAGTTCACTCTAGCGACGGCGCAAGGATTGTAAAAAACTGATATGACTTTTCTTCTTACTAATGATGACGGATATGGGGCTGAAGGCCTTGAAGTCCTGAAGAAACGGCTTTTGAAAGACGGCCATACGGTTTATGTTATTGCTCCGTCGGGAAACCGTTCTTCCGTTTCGCATGGAATGACGTTCAGTTCTCTGGATTTTGTTAAAATTTCGCAAAATGAATGGACTTGCTCCGGAAACCCTGTGGACTGTGTTGTGACTGCGCTCAGCGGATGTATTTTTCCAAAAAAAATAGATGCCGTTATTTCGGGTATAAATGCCGGTGCGAATATTGGCACAGATGTCGTTTATTCCGGTACTTGCGCCGCTGCCCGTCAGGCGGTTATGATGGGAGTTCCGGGAATTGCGCTCAGCATTCAGCCGGTCGGCGAAGGTCATTATCTTGTTTCCGGGGCTGCGGATGAAAATGTTTTTATCTATGAGCCTATGGCGGATTTTGCCGCCAAAAATATTGAAAATCTTATAAAGCTCTGCAGGGTGAATGTTCCGTCTGCCTTTGCAAGTGTGAATGCGCTTTCCCTTCCTAAATATAGGGGCGTGGAATTCTGCCCGCGGCTTTCGCACAGGGTTTATAAAGATGTTGTTGAGATGAAAGAAAAAAATGACGGCGAAAAAGGATGCTCCTTTGAATCTGTTTTTTACGGCGAAGTTCCGCTTTCTGTATACGCGGAAGGAAATGATTTTCATGCCGTTGTGAACGGAAAGGTTTCTGTTTCCCTTATAAATGCGGAACCTGTGGCCTGTGCTGTGGACGGCATTAAATTTTCGTTATAGAATAGAAGAGTTCTGAAAGGATTTTTTCAGGCGGTAAATGTCATATCTTAGTCAAGGTGGTGGGGACTATGGGCGATACAAATATTTTATTCCAGGGAATAGATTTATATAATCAGAAAAAATATTCTGATGCCTTGGCGTTTTTTCTGTCTCTTCCGGAAGACTCCGGTTTGGATTCCCAGGAAATCGCTTATTATCTTGGCTTGTGCTACACAAAACTTAAGCGGTATGAGGATGCTCTTTTGTATCTGGAGCAGGTTGTGACAGGAGGCGGGCAGCTTGAGCGTGTCTTGCAGTGCCGCTTTATTCTTGCCGTTATTTACACAAAATCAAAACGAAAAAGGCTTGCGTCCTTTGAGCTGAACAAGCTTCTTGAAAGCGGATATAAGCCTGCTTCCGTATATGCCTCAATGGCTTTTATTGCGTGGGAGCAGCAGGAGATTGATGTCGCCCTTTCTTATTATGAAAAATCTCTTGAGCTTGACGAGAATAATGTTACTTCGCTGAACGGACTCGGCTATGTTCTGGCTACAGAAAACCGGGATTTGACAAAAGCGCTTTCTTGCTGCAAGAAGGCCGTGCAGAATTCTCCGGATTCGGCTGCATGTCTTGACTCGTTGGGTTATGTTTACTACAAGCTCGGTCTTCTAAAAGATGCCAGAAAGTATCTTGAAATGGCGGAACAGATTGATAATGACAACGAGATAATCGCAGAGCATATCCGGGAAGTTCAGCTTGCCGGTGCATGATAGCTGCATCTGGCGTATTCACCGGAGCTTGCGCGGAACAAGAGATACGCCTTGCTGCGGAACCTTATAGGAACGGTTTATTCTTCAGAGAACCATAGATTGATGCCGTTCATCAGGAGCGTAAAATGAAAAAAAACAAAAAGATTGTAATTGCCTTTGTATTTTCTGCGTTTTCGTTTTTTTCCGTATTTTCGCAGACGTCCAGCGCGGGGCTTTACAGCGGCAATGTAAGGACCTCCGAAGAAGGCTTTGCGGCCCAGGAATTCAGGCGGGGCGTGCAGTCTTATTACAGGGGAACGTTCAACGATGCCGTAATGCAGTTTGAGAAAGCGTTGGGCTATATGCCGAATGATTCCCTTATTTTGGAATGGCTCGGTAAATCTTATTACCATTCCGGAATGGAAGGAACTGCTGTAAAGAGCTGGAGCAAGGCTGTTCAGAACGGTTACGGCGGGCTTCTTCTGAAAAATAAAATAGAAATTGTGCAGGACCGGCGCACAGGCGCATTCCGTTCTGATTTCAATGCAAGATACACGGAGGCGGGCGCGTTTTCCGGTTCTCACGGCGAAGGAATGGTCTTTAGCGGACCTGTTTCGGTACTTCCTGAAAATGACGGAACTGTCTGGGTTTTGGCGTACGGTTCAAATGAGCTTGTGAAGCTGAATATAAACGGAACTGTTGTCTCAAGGGTTACCGGACCAATGAACGGTTTTGACCGTCCTATGGATTTAATCCGGCTGGAAGACGGAACTATGCTTGTTACGGAAAGCGCAGGAAACAGGCTTTGCGTTCTTGATAAAAAAGGAAAATTTATAAAATATATCGGAAAAAAAGGCCGCGCGGTCGGAAATCTTGTCGGGCCGCAGTATGCGGCGCAGGATTCAAGGCAGAATATTTACGTTTCTGATTATGGGAACCGGCGCATTGCGGTTTTTGACAGGGATGGAAAAGGACTTTTTTGTTTTGGAGCAGCCCGGGATGATTTTGCGGGGCTGAAAGGACCTACTGGAATCGCCGTTGCTGGTGAAAACGTTTATGTGGCGGACAACATTTTTGGCGGAATATATGAATTTGACCTGGCGGGAAATTTTCAGCGTGTTCTTGTGCCGGAAAAGACATTTCAGCATCCGGAATCGATCCGTGTGTGGAATGACTACCTTGTGGTATGTGACTCAAACAGGGTATTTTCTGTGGATTCAGGCTCAGGCTCGGTGTTTGAGAATATCAGCGCAGGAAATGCTCCTGCCCGGCTTACGTGCGCTGTTCCTGACGTGAACGGGAATGTTGTTGTTTCCGATGTCATCTCAAATGAAGTCTATGTTATGTCAAAAATGCAGGAGCTGGTCGGCGGACTTTTTGTGCAGATTGAAAAAGTGAATGCCTCGAAATTTCCTGAAGTATTCGTTGATGTCCGTGTAGAAAACCGTTACCGCTCGGCTGTCGTAGGTCTCGGCGAAAATAATTTTTATATCACTGAGCAGAAAAGGCCTGTGAACAAGCTGAAATATCTTGGATCTTCGTCTTATTCGCAGTTTTCCGACATAACCCTGCTTATTGACCGCAGCCGGCGTTCTTCTGAATTCGGCGAGCAGATTAATGCCGCAGTCCGGGAAATCGCCGCGTCCATGAAAAACCGCGGAACTTTGAAGATTGTTTCTGCGTCAAAGATTCCTGCGCTGGAATATTCCGGTAAGCCTTCCGGCGCATTGAAGTTTGATGTCGCCGCGCTGAAAAATCCTATTTCTGACGAAATTCCTCTTGACCTGGCGTTGCGGCTTGCGGCAAACGACCTTGTCAACGCGGAACATAAGCGGGCTGTTGTGATTATTTCCGCAGGAAAGGTTTCCCTTAACGCGTTTGAAAAATACAGCCTTTCTGAAACGGCGGCATTTCTTAATAACAATCATATTTCAGTGGCTTCGGTGCTTTTGACTCAAAATGCCTGCGATGAGGAGCTTGATTACATAGTGTCGAACACACCGGGAAAAGAATATTACATTTTCAGACCGGAGGGGCTTTCTGGCATTGTCGGGGACCTTGTGGATATTCCGAGCGGACTTTATACTTTTTCCTATACATCGGTGCTTTCAACAAATTTCGGGGAAAAATATCTTCCTGTGGAAGTTGAGGCGTACCTTTTGAACCGCAGCGGCCGCGACGAATGCGGATATTTTGCTCCGCTCCAGTGATTTATGCGTAAGAGCGGCTTTTTCCATGAAAAGGCTACAGCCGGACAATGGCGGAAAAATCTAAAAAGTGATTTTTCCCCCTGCTGTGCCGGAAACACCGAAGGCAGTTGTTTCTTTTTTCAAGTCAAGTGAAAAAGAAAATCCGCAGTCAAAAGAAATAAAATCTGATATTTCTGCTGAAATTTTATGCGCAAAATCATAATTCTGGTTTATAAAATCGTCTTCCGAATCGTAGTTCAGGGTAAAATCTATGCTGTCTGTTCTGGAAAGTTTTGGCTTTTTATTCTTTTTTTTGTCCGCGGCCTTTATTATTTCAGACAAAAGGTTTCTTTTGACGCGCCTTTTGTAGCGTGCGCTTCCCGTGATTTTCCATTCTGATTCCGGAGAGATTTCTGTCTCAAAGCCAGTCCTTATGATGTCTGCATCGTTTATGTAAAATCCTGCCTGCGCATAAAAATTTAAATTCCACAGCACATCAGAAGGCGAGGTTTCAGGAATTTTTACAGTTCCTGAAACAGAAATTGCATATTCGTCTGTCTTGAACCATCTGAAAAATCCAGATTTGCTTTGCGAGCCGAAAATATTCATCGGTGTATTTAATGCCGAAGCTTTTAAAATGTAAAATCCGCTCAAATCCGAGGCGGCCGTAATTCTGTGTTCCGACGAAAAATCGAATGCGGCGGGAATAAAAAAATCTTTTTCGTCTGCAAAAAGCGGTCTTTTTAAGCTGAATGTGTATTTTCCGCTGTAATAAAGGTTTTCCGCTCCGCTTTTAGAAACGTGGCTAAAGATAGAATCAGAAAAATTTGTGTCGAAAAAATCCTGGAAAGGCGCCGCATTGAAGTACCAGCCGCTGCTTTTCATAGAATCAAAAAGTTCCTCAAAATCTTTTCTGTAGTTTCCGCCGTATTCTGCCGCCTCAGTCTTTGTTCCTGTTTTTGAATATTTAAGAGTGAAGTTTGTTTTTTTTATGCTGAACGGAATCAAAATATCAAGAATCTGGCTGTCCTCGTGTTTTGCGGAATTTGTGCCTGAATATTTTTCGTGCGCTGAAAAAATTATCTCCGGCGAAAGTTTTATAAATGGAACAGAAATCCTTGAGGAAACTTTTGCCCTGACGTTTCTTCGTGTTGCTTCCCCTGAACCTGAATTAAATGAGAAGCACGTCGCGTCCGCATAATTTTCTGCATAATTCTGCGAGTTTATTTTGTCCAGTTCTTCCTGTTTTGCAGGAATTTTCTGCGAGGCTGAAATTTCCGTCTTTAACAGCGCGTTCCATTTTTCCTTGTTCAGGTTGAACGAAATTCCGGATTCCATTTCATTTGACGAATTCCATCTGTTCTTTTCGCCTTTTGATTTTATATTTACCGAAACAGGAATTTTCAGTTTTTTCAAGTCCAGGACTGCTTCCGAAGCTTTTTCAGTTGAAGAGTCTGCCCTGTTGAATACAAATTCATCAGAAGCGTCAAGAATTTTTAGCAAAGGTTCCGTTGTTTTTACAGAATGGCTTGCGGAAGCCAGCAGATTTTCCTCATCGGAAGAAAAATCCGCGTCTGCGGAAAATTTTATTGTCGCAAGTGTGATTTCTGCTGATGAAACGGAATGTATGAATCCGTTTTTGTTAAAATCGTTTTCTTCCGGAATGGAAGTTCCGCATTCAAGTTCAGTCTGAAAGATTGCGTCCTGTACAAGCGGAAAATTTTTTGCGCTTACAAGCGTTCCGCTTCTTTTTGCCTGAAATTTTGAGATATTCTGAAAATTGAACGCCGCCGATGATTTTTCAAGAAAAAATTCGTCCATGCAGAATTCACCCTTGTCTTCCGCCGGCGTAAAAGCGATTTTGAGCCTGGAAGGCATTTTGTTCCGCCTTATGGAAATGGAAAAGTTTTCCCCAGGAATTTCAGTTCCGTCAATACTCACGGATTTATCAAGTAGATTTATTTCCAGCGAATGCCATTTTCCGTCTGTTCTGTTAAAATGTTCAAGGCTCTGCCCGTTGAATTTTAAATTAAGGGCTTCCGTTCCGTTTTCAGAAAGAATCGCCGCATCTTTGTCCATAATAAGGCTGAATTCTTTGAAATTTGCGTTTTTGTAGAAAAATTTTAAATATTTGTACGAAGAAATGTCGGTTTCGTTTAAAAATTTTCCAATTATTATGTTTTTTTTCTGCTCATCAACCGGCGGCTCGAAATTCCACGAGATTTTTTGTGAAAAATTGTCATCAGAATTAAAAGTTTTTTTCTCCGGAACAGAATTGTCCTTTATCTGTTCAGTTTTTATGTTCGCTTCGTCCGCCGCTGAAACAGAAAGACCTTCAGGAACTGTTTCGTACGGACCTGCATAGATAATTCCGTGGAAAAGCTCCGGGTTTTCAGAATTTGACTTTACTATAAGCCGGGCATCATGGTAAACAGCAAGGTAACTTTTGTCGTAGTCTGTAATCTTGACTTCCACCGTCTGCCAGCCGTTTGCAATGTTTTTATCCGCGTCTTGCGAGCCTGCGTAAATTTCTTTGTTGATATTAAGTTTCCACGTTGGAATTTTTTCAGTTTCTTCTGCATCTGGATTTTCGTCTGCGTGGACTCCAAGCTGAAGGTAGATGTCAACTGCTTTTGGAAGAGGCTGCGCAAGCTGCAGGGCAATTCTGAAAACCGAAGAATTTTTTAAAATATCTCCTGCCGGAAGTTTTATGTTGCAGGCGGCCCAGGCATCTGCAAGGCTGATTTTGGAACTGTCTGAACCTGACGGAAAATTCCATTCAAGCGGAATTTTATATCCAGAGATGTGCGAATCCTTTTCTCCGGTTGAGCATGAGCCGGTAACTGTAAAATTTTGAGCTGGTTTTAGTTTTTCTCCTGATTCAGAAGAGTCCGGACGTGGATTCAGCGCAGGAATTTGTTCATTTTCCAAATCAAGCCCGGAATTTTTTTCAAGATACCAGGTCGCAGGCTGAGCGTCATCAAATCCTTCGATTCTGTATTTGTCCGTAACGTCTTGTTTTTCATAAACCGCCGCCAGCGCAGTTGAAAATTTTAAGTTTTCTGTTGAATAATCGAGTCCTGCGGAAAAAGCCGCATAGCCGCCCGCATTTCTGTTGTATTCTGAAAATTCGGCGAACGGTGAGACTGTCCAGTCGGCGGCAATCGAAATATCTCCTGAAAAATCAGGTGTGAAAAAATATTTAAATGCGGCCTGGCCTGCAAGCGCCCCTGATTTTGCATCGCCGGAAGTTTCGTTCCATGTTATGTAAATTTTGTCCATATCTGAAACTGAAAAAGACAGTTTTACCGCGCCAGATTCAGAATCGTATTCTGCGCTGGAAGTTAAAATTCCGTTTCTGTAAACTTTTACAGAATTTGCTTCGGCGTTTGTTCCTATGTTGAACGTTGAGACCGGATTGTATTTTTGAACGATGATTTTTAAATCCGTTCCGGAGGAAGTGTTCAGATACGCTTCTGGAATTTTTTTTGCAAGCGGAAATCTGTTTTCTGCGCTGAATTCGAAGTCAGTATTGTCGTTTATAAAAATTTTTGCAAAAGCATGCTTTGTGTTCAAGAATGACGGAGAAATGAAATTTTCAAAATCTTCCGTTATTTCTATAGAAAAGTCATTGTTTTTTTCCTCTGAATGTATGTTTCCGATTTTAACTTTTGCCGAGCCAGAAATTCCCAAATCATAGTAGTTTGCGCATAAAAAAGGAGAAAAGCCGGTCGCTTCCTGAAGTACAAGGGCTTCTGAATTTTCTATGACGCCGGTAAGCGAATTTGTATATTTTTCAAGTTTTATTTTTTCGCCGAAAACTTCCTGGACTTCTTTTAAAAATGAAATATTTTTTCCGCCTGATGTGTCGCTGTAGCCGCCAAGCGCAGTCTTTAAATCCTGATTATAAAATGTCGCAAGAACAGCCGGTTTCTTTCCGTTCTTTTTTGTTCCGCCTGAATCCGCGGAAATAATCAGCAGTTTTTTTGACTCTACTGTAATAAACTCATCTTCTGAAAGTTTTTTGAACCTTCTTTTTTTTTCATCGGTGTAGTTTCCGGTTTGATTTTCAATATAAATTTCTTTTATGGAGGAAATCAGCTTTTCCGGTAGCGAAAAAAATTGTCCCGTCATAAAATTTGAAAGTTCAATGTAATCGGTTGTTACGCTGTTTTTTCCGTAAAAAGTGGCATCGCGCTGTTCATTCATATCGTATCGGAAAGCAAAATCTGCTGTCCATTTTTTTGAAAAGGGTGATTCAAAGCGGGCTGAAATTCCCGGAGCCTGGTTTTCTCCGCCGCCAATGCTTCTTTGAAAAAGGCTCATCGAATAATAATCCGGAAAAACAATGTTTCTGTTGGAGATTTTAAATTCCTTTAGAGGATTCTGGTCTTTTCCGTAAAAACCAGCGGTGATTGTGTTTTTTGTAAATTCATCGGCAAAATTTGCGCTAAAAAACAACTGCCTGTTCAGCATAAACAGAAATGAAAGGTCCGCCTTTTGCCTGAATACAAAATTCGGCGTAGAGCTGTTGAATCCGTTTTTAGAACTGTAAGTTGCGTTCAGCCGGCCTTCTGTTTCTATGTTCCACCAGCCGTCGGCAAGAAATACAATTTCACTGTCGTTTATGTTAAAATTAAAAAGCGAGCCTGGAGATTCTTTTGGAAACGGAAGCCTTTCAGAAGGCGAGTTTATTGAGCCTGCGCTTTCTGAGTTATTTTTTGAAATATAATCCTCCGCATCTGCATTTTTTCTTGAAAATAAAAGGAGCGTTGCAAAAATCAAGGGCAGCGCCTTCATTTTGTTGTTTAATGTCCGCGCCTTTTGAATTTTTATTTCAGGATTTTTTGAAGAAAGTTTTAAGATTGCGTTTTCCACAGCCTGCTTTTTCTTTTCTCCGAAATCGAACAGAACTTCCTGAACAGGCGCGTCTTTTCCCTGGATGTTTTCAAGTCCTGCCCCAAGAAGTCTTATACCTCGTCCTTCTTCATATTTTTTTTCAAAAACGGATTTTATTTTTTCAAAAAAGTCATCGCTTGAAGTTACATAATCGCTGAAAGTCTGCTGGAAAGTAAATGTTGAAAAGTCATCGTAGCGGATTTTTAAAAATACGGTCTTGCTGAAAGATTCTTCCCTTAAAAGCCTGAACATTATGCACTGGCAAAGTTCCATCAGAGCGGTTTCTGCCGTATATATATTTGATATGTCTTCGGGAAATGTGATTTCGCTGCTTATTGAATGTGCTGAAGGTCCTTTCGCGGGCGTTTCAATTCCACGGACTGAATTGTAAAGAAACGTTCCGGTGCATTCGCCAAATACTGAAATAAGAAAGCCTTTTGAGCGCAGAAAAATGTCCTTTGTTGTAAAAAATCCGTTTTTGTTCAGTTTTTCCAGAGTTTTTGTCCCGATTCCCCAGACTTTTTTTAGCGGAATGGAAAGCATGAAGTTTTCCTCCTGTCCCATGGGAATCGCAAAAAAACCGTTAGGCTTATTTACTTCGCTTGCCAGTTTGGCAAGGTATGCGTTAGACGCTAAGCCGATAGAAACCGTAAGCTTTGTCTCGTTGAAAATTTCTTTTTGTATTTTAAGTGCAAGCGCATCAGGCTCGCCAAAAAGTAGCTCCGTTCCTGTAAGATCCAGGCTGGCTTCATCGATTGAAACCTGACGCAAATCCGGTGAATATTTTGAAAGAATCTGCATAATCTGCATGGAAATTTCAGCGTAATGCCTGTGGTTTCCGTGCGTAAAAATTCCGTCCGGACAAAGTTTTACAGCCTTGAATACCGGCATTGCCGAATGAACTCCGAATTTTCTGGCCTCGTATGATGCCGTTGACACAACGCTGCGCGGCTCTCCCGGAAGTCCGCCTACAATAACTGGTTTTCCCTTCCATTCCGGGTGGTCGCGCTGTTCTACAGAAGCAAAAAAAGCGTCCATATCTATATGAAGAAAACATTTTGCATATTTCACTGCCGGATTCCTTTTTCTTCATGGGCTGTTTTTGCCGGAATTTTCATTGAATTTTCAAAAACAAGGAATTTGCCGCTGTCTGAAAAACTCGTTTCTGAGACAATTATTTCTGATTCCTGAAAAATGTCCGCTATGTAGCTGAATGTCATTTCTTCGGGCGGCCATACAGGCAGCCGGAAAACTGCATTTTTTTCAGAAGCGTCGTAATAGTACGCTTCATCTGAATAAAGAACAGGATTTCCATTTTTTCCTTTTATTCTGATGGAAACGGTTTCTTCCGGATTTTCCAGCTTGACGGAAAAAGTTCTGATTGTGTCTCCGAAAAAATCCTGGTCGTAGTATGAAATATGGATTCTTTCTGAATTTCCGGATATTTCTGTTTCAGGCGGTTTTTTTTCAGGACGTTTGTATTCATCCGGCATAAAGGCTGTCGCAGAAATAAGGATTACGGCGAAAATCAGGAATGCGGTTGAAATTGCAATAAAATTCTGTTTTATAAAAGTTTTCTTTCCGCTGTCAACGCTCTTCCAGATAAAATTCAGCCGCCCTAAAATTTTAAACCACATAAGCTCAAACGGAATGAACGCAAAGGCAAAAATTGTGTTTATAAGCGGGGAGGCTAGAAGAACTGTTTCAAGAGAATCCTCTGTCGCGCAGGTTAAGAATTCTATCAGATACGGAAGGAACGGTACGGCCATCAGAAAAAACGATGTGATAAGAAAAGGCATCTTCTTGAATTTCTGCGTTACGGCGATTATAAAATATTCTGCGGCGAAAAGATAAAAAAGGGACAAATCAAGGGCGGAAAAAAGGAAAATGTTTAATATTCCGGTTGCATTTATAAGCATGGAAAATAGTTTGTAGCCGGAATTTCTTGTAAGCTTGAAAAATAAAAAATAAGTGCATGAAATTAAAAGAAACGTGAAAATCAGTTTAACCGCATACGCCGAAATTATTGAGCTGCCCAGTATTTTTTGAAAAAAAAGCGCCGCATACTGTCCGAGCCAGAATGAAATCACGGTGAATATCAGGCAGAATATAAGCAGATACCATTTTTTTAAAATTCGCCTTGAAAAAAGTTTTCTTTGCAAAAGCCGTATAAAATAAAATTCGCACAGAAAAAACAGGCATACCGCTGAAACAAAAATAAAAAGGATGACCGTGAATTTTTCAGAAAGAAGGACAGTGTAATTAAAGAAAGTAAACGGCCGGCTGTGACGGTCCCATTTTATCGTATTTTCCGGGTCAAAGTTGTATGATACCGACGAGATAAATTTCGCGGTCCTTTCGTTGTATTCTTCATTTTTCGTTGGAGAGTAAAGTTCAACTCCGCAGGCAGGAATTCCTTTTTTTAAAAAAAATCCAGTCTGCCTGTCGGACTTTAAGATTTCCAGCCGGTGCAGGGTGTTCAGAATTCCGCCTTTAAGGCGGTAAAACATATTGTTTTCGTGGAAACTTCCGGAAATAAGCTGGATCATCCATGCCGGGGAACAGTCTCCGCCTCCGCCGGGAAGAATGCTGTTTTGCGGACTGTTCAGTTTTACGCAGATTACAGCGTGATTGTCTGAGTCTTCAATCTGCTCGGCAAAAACTTCTGTTCCTGAAATAAGGCTTTCTGTTTCGGACGCAGTTTTGTCGCCATAAGTAAAAAGTATTTCGATTTTTCCTTTCCTGGAAAAATTTCTTATGGAATCAAGGATTTTCAGAAGAAAATCATAGTTTTGCTGAACTTCTTCAATTGAAAAAAGAAATACCAGCGTGTCAATTTCTTCTGAATTATCCATGATATTTTTTGAGGTTTTTGAAGCCTCTGGAAAAAAAACGAGTTTTATGTTGAATGGGAATTCCGCGGAAGTATTGTTTATAATCGGATTTTTTTCGGCAGGGTAGTCGTTTGCTTGAAGAAAAATCAGAAGATTGTTGCATTCATCCCAGCCTTTTTTCTGTTCTGAATAAGAAAAACTGCGCAAAAAAACGAGAATGACTACGAATAAAATGAAAAAAAAATTGTTTTTCTTCATATTTTATAGATTATAATAATAATGGTTTACATTGCAAGAACTCTAAGTTATAATTTGCATTGTTATACTTTAGGAGAAAGCAAGAGCTGATGAGTGCATCCGGTAGAAAAATGATGATTGAGCTGCCTTTGAAGGTGGTTCTTACAGAAGATGGAGTGTCAAATTTTATTAGCCACAAAAAGAAGCTGATACGTTTCCGCCTTGCTGATAATATAGAGGAATACGGCATTTCTATGCGCCAGTTCTCACCACAGTCTATACAGACGATGCTGATGCTGGATTATATTTCTAAAATTGAAATTTCAATGCCAGAATTTGTTACTTCACGTCAGGAAGTAATGGATTTGTCAAAAATTATTGTATATTCCCTTCTTTATAAGCAGTTTGACCGGGATATTTATTCTGCAATCATTCAGTGTGACTGCGTTCGTAAATATAACCGCTCGCATGCTTCGCAGCTTATTGATGAAAAAACAAATATGAGCGAAAAGCAGTTGCGTTCAATCCTTATGAGCAAAGACGAAGTGATAGGGCAGACCCGCACTGAAATCCTTGAGCCGGTTTGGGATTCAATCCGCAAAAATAAGGATTATTCAATAGAAGAAAAAAATATTTATATGCTGATGACTGAAAAGTTTATGAACCGCATGAGCCTTCAGAACTGGTATGTCATCACTCTGTTCTATAAAAAAGAAGGCTTTAAGGATATGATTGTTTCAATCAGAAATATCCTTGCCCAATACATGGAAAAATCAAGGGTTGCAGAATACATTTCCGTAATGGTGATGGAGCTCGCGCTCAATAATGAGAATACAAATATCCGCAAAGAAGCTAAGAGCATGTATCCGACTGTCGATGATATAAACGCGCTTGTGGTCGATCCGGATGTCCGTTCAAAAATCGTAAAGGAACTTCAGAAAAAAAGGGTTCTTGTTTCAGTTTCATGGAAGCTCGGCGGCGGTTCTACTTCTATCGGAAAACAGGGAAGGCTTCAGATTACTTTGTACAACAAAGACGACGAATTCCAGGAAGTAAAGGAAAATATCGAGACAAAGGCAAGCGCAGACACAAATAAAAGAACTCTTATTGATTTCTATAGGGAAACACCTGACGGCGGCGGCACAGACCTTGGCCTTTATTATCTTTCGTACCTTGATGATGCCTGTAAGAAGGTTAATGTAAAGTTTGAGTCAATTGTAAACCAGTTCTCTACCAGTGATCTTACGGTTATCAACCTTATTTTCAATTTTTAGTATGAAAGACTTGCCCTTATCAAGACTTGTTTTATCTCTTTTTACAGCCGGAATTTTAGTTTTTTCAGGTTGCTCAGATTCTGAACCTGAGCTTGTGTCTGCAAAAGGCTATGTTGTTTTCGATTTTCAGGATGAGACAAAAACGCCTTCGTCGCGGCTTGCCGCTTTTGCAGAAATTTCAAGCGAAGTTCGCCGTGTAAGCAGCATCCGGGTAAAAAATCTTTCAACTGATTTTGAGTGGAACTGCCTTACGCCTGCGATTTTTGCAAACGACAAAAAGCAGTGGTCAGGCTATGCGGAATTCCTTTCGCCGGACGGAATGGAAATTCCTTCTGGAATTTACGATTTTTTCTATGCGGACGCCCAGGGAAAAGAAGTTTCTTCTGCTTTTTTGATTAGCTATGATGAAAAACTTGCCGGTTCAACTGCTGAAAAAGCGGTCCAGCTGGTTCAGGAAAATTCAAAAGAGCTGTATGCCCTTTATACAGAAAAAAATATTCTTCTGTACTTTGGCCCTAAAAAGCAGAACTGGACAGAAGATTCTAAAATTTTTAATTTTGACAAAAAAGCGGATTATTACAGAAAAATTTACACAGGAACAAACAGTTCTGTTGTGTGCATAATGCCGCCTGTCTATAAAAAAACAAATTCTGAAGCAAATAAATAATAAAAAAAGGACTTTATGGGAAACGAAAAATTGCAAAAAGAACAGGAAACTGTGGAAAGCTCTGAGGATGTGTCCTCGAAAAATCCGTTTTATCGTGCGGTAAAAACTTATGTTCTTCGTGCCGGCAGAATGACTGCCGCTCAGGAAAGGGATTACGCTGAACTTTCAAATGTCTGGTGCATTCCGTATGAAAATAAAAAGTTGAATTTTCTTGATATTTTTGGAAATACAAATCCGGTTGTGATTGAAATAGGTTTTGGAATGGGAACTGCCACTGCGATAATCGCGGAGCAGAATCCTGATATAAACTATATAGGAATTGAAGTTCATACACCGGGAGTGGGAAAGCTTCTTGGCGAAATCCGTTCAAGGGATTTGAAGAATCTTTATATAATTGAGCACGATGCGCTCGAGGTTCTTGAAAATATGGTTGTTGACGGTTCTGTAAATGGTTTTCATATATTTTTCCCCGATCCGTGGCCGAAAAAACGTCATCACAAGCGAAGGATGATTCAACGTCCGCGAACAGATCTTTTTGCAAAAAAACTTGCTTCCGGCGGGTATCTTTATTTTGTTACGGACTGGCAGGAATATGCGGATTTTGCGCTGGACCAGCTCAGCTGTACTCCGGGCCTTCACAATAAGTACAGCGGTTTTGCTGAGCATCAGGAATGGCGGCCTAAGACTAAATTTGAAAAAAAGGGTCTTGCAAAAGAGCATATAATAAACGAGCTTTATTTTATAAAAGATGAATGATTTGTTTGATGTGAACGAAGCTGCCCTTGAAAGCAAAAAGGCATTGAGGGTAAAAGAATTGGTTTCCCTTATAAAGCGCTATCAAAAAAGTTATTATGATGGCGAGGGGGAAATTTCAGACGCAGAATTTGACCGGCTTTGGGATGAGCTGAAGAGCCTTGACCCCGAAAATGAGATTTTAAAAAAAATCGGCGCTGATTCAGGTAATTTTGCAAAACTGCGCCACGTTATGCCGATGGGCAGTCAGGAAAAAGCCGCTTCGCCGGAACAGTTTTTAGCCTGGGCGGAAAAGCACGTTTACAAAGAATATCTTGTGGAATTCAAATTGGACGGCGCAAGCCTTGAGCTTCAGTATGAGCATGGAACTCTGGTTCATGCGGTTACCCGCGGAGACGGAACTGTTGGCGATGACATTACAGTCAATGCAAAAAAAATGCAGGGAGTCCTTTCTGTTCTTGTTGACTCTGATTTTAATGTGTTGGATTACACAGGCGGCGTACGCGGTGAAGTTATAATGACGCACCAAGTTCATGCCGAACGCTTCTCTGACAAGGCAAACTGCCGTAACGCCGCGAACGGACTTATGAAAAGAAAAGATGGCGACGGATGTGAATATTTAAAGCTGATTACTTACGACGCATGGTCCGCCACTGACACCCAGCCTTTTTCGGACGAAGAAGAAAAAATCAAATGGCTGAAAAAAATCGGGTTTAACGTCTGTCCTCTTTTTATTGCAAAAAATCCGCAGGAAGTAATTGATTACAGGGCGCGGATTATGGAAGAACGCGCTGGAATTGAATATGATATTGATGGTCTTGTTATAAAGGAACGCAAGATAAACTACGAAGATGCGGCCAGAAACCGCCCTGACCGTCAGATTGCCTTTAAATTCAGTCTTGAAGAGGCCGTTTCAACATTAAGGGATGTGGAATGGAGCATAAATGGCGGAACATACACTCCTGTTGCTGTTTTTGATGAGGTTGCCCTGAACGGAACTGTTGTTCAGAGGGCAAGCCTTGCGAATCCGGATACAATGCGTTCTCTTGGCGTAAAAATTGGATGTAAGGTTGTTGTCGTAAAGCGCGGCGAAATTATTCCGAAGATTGAAAGCGTGATTCACGAGAGGGAAGATTCTGAGTCTCCTGTGAAAATTCCTGAAAAATGCGAATGTTGCGGAACTCCTCTTGTTGATGAGGGAAGCCGGCTGTTCTGTCCGAACAAGTCCTGCGAAAAGCGGATTCTTCATCAGATTATGAAATGGAATTCCGTGGTTGATATCCGTGACCTTGGCGAAACTCTGTTGAACCAGTTGTTTAAAAGCGGAAGGGTAAAATCAATTTCAGATTTGTATTCTCTTACCGTTGAGGACTTGACACCGTTCTTTTTGAACGAAGAAAGCATTGCTAATGAAAAAAAATCTCTTGGCGCCCAAAAAGTCATAAAATCAATCCAGTCAAAGCGGGAATTGCCGCTTTCAGTTTTTGTTGCAGGATTTGACATTGAAGGGATAGGGGAAACTACGGTTGAAAAACTGGTTTCGGCAGGCTTCAATACTCTTGAAAAACTTTTTGCCATGACCGAAGATGAATGTGCAAAAATCTACGGTTTTGCAGAGACAATGGCAAAGATTGCGGTCGAAGGGCTTGCTGAAAACAGGGAAGAAATGCTTTTTCTTGCAAAAAATATAATAAAAATCAGGCAGGCGGACGGCGGCATACTTTCCGGAAAATCTTTTTGCTTTACCGGCGAGCTTTTTGCCATGAAACGGGCAGAAGCCGAGGCGTTGGTAAAGGAAAACGGAGGAACTTGCAAGTCGAGCGTCACAAAGGATTTGTCATATCTGGTGACGAATGACACGGAATCCGGCTCTTCTAAAAATGTTAAGGCTGTTAAATTCGGAATTCCGGTTATCGATGAAAAGCAGTTCCTGAAGCTAATTGGAAGATAATATATGACTTTAAGGAAAATCTGCAGACGCAGGGTATTTTTTGGAATTCTCTTTTCGCTGGCAGGAATTATGCTGCTTCTGCAGCTTATAGGTTATCTTCAGTGCTATTATTTTGTCCAGAAAATTCCGCAGGACAACGGTCAAATTCTAAGAATCATGCTTTTCGGTTCAAGCGAAACGCCGGATGGAGAAACTGTCAGCGCAAAAATTTCTATTCTTGACAGAAGCGGTTCTGAGATTGCGGCTGTAGAGCGTTCGTGGCCGCAGCTTTATCTTGCGGTTACTTTTCGGAACGCATCTTTTTTGAACAAGACATATTTTTTTCCTGAACGGATTTTCGGAACAAATTCTGTGGCGGTCAGCCGGACTTTTTTCAAGAGGAATTCAACCTCCTATATAGTCCGCTATTTTGTAAAAGAACATAAATGCTTTCTTGGCGCTGATGATTTCCAGCGTAAAGGTCTGTTCAGGATTTTCTATTTTGCAGTGAACAAGACAACCGTAAGCCTTTCCGAATGTGAGACTGGAAAAATTTACGGTGTTTTCGCCGAGAACGGCAAGCTTATTGTCCGCTCAGAGTAAAATCCTGCATAAAGAATTCCGGCTTTAATGCCGCCATGTTCAGCCTTACTTCCCAGTGCAAGTGCGGGCCTGTCGCAAGCCCTGTAGAACCGGAAAGCCCTATTTTTTCTCCGGCCTTTACATAATCGTTCTCTTTTACGTTCAGGCTTTTTAAGTGGTAATAAAGGCTGTAAAGTCCAGGAAGATGTTCTATTACAACTGACCAGCCTGTGGAAATTCTGTTTTCAGCCATGACAACCCGGCCTTCTGCGCATGCTGATACATCTGTTCCTTCCGGTACACCGTAATCATTTCCGTAGTGCGGCGAGGTCGAGGTTTTTCCATTTGAATATCTGTAGATTCTCTGGTCTCCGAAATGCGCCGTATATCTGTCCGTTTTTACAGGCTGAATGAACGGTTTTATGCTGTATACATCGTTTTCCATGACAGTTCCAAGTATGCCGTTCAGTTTTTCAATCTGCGCAAGGCGTTCCGGTCCCATGTTCTGCTTGATTTCTGAATTTTTTTCATCAAGCGGAATAACTTCTTTTGGCCATTCAACATTCTCAAGGGTGAACGGAAGAATCGCCTCTTTAGGAGTATCTTCTGCTCCTGTTGAAAAAATGACTTTCAGGGAATAATCCTGATTTGTGTCAAGCCATAGCGAAAGCGGAACACCTGCGAGCATCTCCGGCATCGTCTGCCTTTTTCCTTTTGAATTTAGGTGGTAGAATTTTGCAGAGTCAATCTTCATGTTGTCTTTCATAAGCTGGAGAACCGCCACAGGTTCGGCTGAATTTTTACGTTTTTTTTCAATCTTCATATTCAGCCTTGCCCAGATTGCCTCTCCGGGTTTTGCTTTTTCGTTGTAAGCTATTGTTCCGCTGCAGTAATTGTTTTGGAACGAAACCGTGCCTGCGTAAATACTTCCGCAGAAGGCGGCAAAAACCGCCAGCGTTGCTATAATTTTTTTCATTTTTTTCATTTTTTTCCCCCTATAAAACACCGCGTCAGTACGTAAAACTGCCAAGTTTTTACAAAACTTGCGGCGAGCCATGGATGGCGAGCCTCCTCGTTTACTTTTTTAATCAGCATTTTTCATGTCGTTTTTTGTTTCTGCGTCAATCAGAATCATTTGCGGCGTCACATTTCCCTTGAATGTGTTTTTTGAAACCGTAAACAGAACGTCCAGGCTATCTCCGGTCTTAAAATCTCTGTTAAGGCGTTCAGCCTGTCCCCAGAACATCGCGGGGAATTTATATTTTCCGCAGTCAAAAATAAGTTTTAAGCTCTGCACCTGTGATTTTCCGATTGGAATTCCATCCTGGAGCCTTAAATTCTTTGAGACAAACACAAGCTCCTTGTTCTGCTCTCCGTAAGGTTCAAATTTGTCTACAAGCTCCAGAAGCTCCGGCGTTATGTATTCGGCGGGAAGTTCCGCATCAACATTCACCGCTTCATCCTCCGCATCAAGATTGAAGTCGCGGGAAATCATCCATGCTTTTTTCATAAACTCGTTGAGCTTGTCCTTAGTAAAACTGAATCCGGCCGCCGCGTCGTGTCCGCCGTGATTTATAAAAAATCCTTCGCCAAACGCGTTAAGAAAATTGGTCGCCACAACAGAGCGGCAGCTCCTCATTGAACCTATCGCGATATTGTCAAGGAATGTTATGGCAATCGCAGGAACGTTGTATTTGTTCATTATTTTAGCGGCAAGGATTCCTGTTACACCCCGGTTTATTTTTTCATCGGTAACAACGCAAAGTTTTTTATTGAATTTATGGAAATTTTCTTCCGCCTGCCTTGCGGTGTACATTTCACCATCGGAAACGTAATGCTTTCTGTCTTCATTGAGTTCCATTATTTTCGCCGCAAGCCTGTTCCGTTCTGCGGAATCACCGGCGGTAAGAAGCTCAAGGCTTACATTTGACTGGCCCATTCTTCCCGAGGCGTTCAGGGCCGGAATTAGTTTCCACGAAAGGTCCGTGGAATTGATTTCCTTTCCGGCCAGATCAAGCCTTGCAATCAGTTCCGCTATTCCTTTTCTTGTTTTTCCGCCGTTTATTGCGCTAAGGGCATTCTTTACAAAGATACGGTTTTCGTTCTGCATCGGCATAATATCGGCAAGCGCCGCTATTCCCACAAGCTGCAGATCCTGCGCGGCGTCCGCCGTATGCTCCGGAAAAATGCGTGAATCGGAAAGCTCGGCAAAACTTACAAAAATATTGTAAAAACCGTCAATTTCATTTATTGAAGTTTCTGAATATTTTGCAAATTTCGACATTTCCTTGATTTGCGCCAGAGATTTTCCCATGACATGGGGAATTGCCTTTGCAATTTCCTGCTGCATGTCAAGCATTTCAAATTCAACGCCGGAACCAAAAATATCTTTTAAATACGAAGAGACAATTTTCTTGTTCCAGCACAAAATCTGTTGTCCGCGAAGAACAGACGGCAGGCATGTGTCTGCGACAGAACCGAATCCCGGTTCAAATATTTTTGAATAGTTCTGCTTTTTCACAAGGTTTCTTGTCTTTAAAATGTCAAGCTTGTATTGTCCGTCTGAAAGTTTCTGCACATCTAAAAGAGCGATGTCCTGGCCGAAAAGCTCCGATTTTCTGAATCTCAGCGCCTCGGCAAGTTTGAATGCGACCGCCGCGCCGGAAATATCCTTGAAAGGGTAGCCGGAATCCTCAAGCTTCGGGTCAAGAAAAACTGCCGCGTCTGGAAGCGTTGCAGGCGGATTGTGATGGTCTGTAACAATCACGTCGAGCCCAAGCTCGTTTGCATGCGCAATTTCCTGGACATTGGAAATTCCGCAGTCAACCGTTATTATCAGCGAGCCGTAGTCTTTTGCAAAAGTATCTACAGCTTCCATGGAAAGACCGTAGGAATCATCGCCTACAGGAATCCTGCATGAAACATCCAGTCCCTGGGATTTTAAATATCCGTAAAGAATTGCGGTGCTGGTAATTCCGTCTACGTCCTTGTCTCCAAAAATAAGGACTTTTTCACCTTCGTCAATTGCGTCTGAAATTCTGCTTACAGCGTCCTCCATGCTGTTGAACTCAAACGGAAGATGCATGAAACGCTTGTCGGATTCAAGGAAATACATAAGCGATTCCCCTGACGTGATTCCGCGCCGCGCAAAAATCGAGGCTTCAAGTTGTGAAAGTCCAAATTTTGAGTGAAGTTTTATCACCTCATCGCGGGTGACATTTTTTTTATTAAATTTTTTCAATTTAGAATTATCCTTGAGATATTCTTTTTCGAGGCAATCATTAAAGCTGTCCTTGGATTATTTTATAGACTAACGGCTTTCTTGCAGGCTGCGCGTCGGAATAGGCGACCGCTTCTTCCAGCTGCTTTTTCGCAGGTTCAAGAGAAGCCTCGTCTTTGCCAAAAATTTCCATTATAACATCGCCCTTGTTTACGTAAGAACCGCTTGTTTTGTGCAGGATAATGCCCGCATCTCCACAGACCGGATCAGAAGTCTTGTTTCTTCCGACGCCTAGAGCAACGCCGGCAAGACCAGTTTTATATGCTTCAATAAAAATATATCCCGATTTATCAGCGCGCAGCTCAGTCCTGAACGGACTTCTTCTCTTTCCATACTGAGCTTCGACTTCCTGAGGGTTTCCGCCCTGAGCCCTTATGTTTTTCATAAAAAGCTCATAGGCCTTGCCGGATTCAACGGCGTTTTTTGCCATTTGTGCCGCCTCATCCCTGGTGGACGCTTTTTTTCCAAGAAGAATCATTTCTGCCGCCAGGGCATAGGTTTCTTCCATAACATCTTCAGGCCCGTTTCCTTTCAGGCAGTCAATGGTTTCTTCAATTTCCAGGAAATTTCCCGTCTTCAGCCCCAGAGGTGTGCTCATGTCAGTTATTAAGGCGGTCGCGTTTTTACCCATGGCCTGCGCTGTCTTTACAAGAAAAGAAGCCAGCAGCTCTGCGTCCGGAAGTGATTTCATAAACGCGCCGGAACCGCATTTTACATCAAAAACCAGGGCGTCAGAGCCTTCTGCGATTTTTTTAGAAAGAATGCTCGAGGTTATAAGCGGAACAGATTCCACAGTGCCGGTAACATCCCTCAGTGCGTAAAGAAGCCTGTCCGCCGGAACAATTTCTTCTGTCTGGCCGGTCATTGCAAAGCCGGTTTCAGCGATTATTTTTCTGAATTCGTCCGCAGAAAGATTTATTCTGTATCCATGTATGGATTCCAGCTTGTCCAGAGTTCCGCCGGTATGCCCCAAGGCGCGTCCGCTCATCATTGGAACCTGAATTCCGCAGGCGGCGGCAATCGGGGCAAGCGGAAGGGAAATTTTATCACCGACACCGCCGGTGGAATGTTTGTCAACAAAAGGGCCTGTCAAGCCGGAGTTTTCATAGCCATGCAGCTCGATTACATTTCCGGATCTAAGCATACATTCAGTCATTATTCCGGTTTCCTCAAAAGTCATTCCGTTAAAATAAACGGCCATCAGAAAAGCCGAAATCTGGTAGTCAGGAATAGTTCCGTTCACATATCCGTCTATTATGAATTTTATTTCCTCGGCAGAAAGAACCGTGTTTCCCTTAAGTTCTTTTCCATCTTTTGTGCGGACAAAAGTTCCGCGTTTTTTCATAATGATGTCTGTTGCCCTCATAAAATCCACCCGTTCCAATAAGTAACTTTACAGAATTTAACTGCCTATATGTTACATTAAATGTTGATTATACGCAAACAAGATTAAAAAAATATTTTCTTTTCCTTATGGGTGGCTTTTTGACCGTTTGCTTAAGGCAAACGCTCAAAAAACGGGCTTTCCGGGGTTTCATTCCTGCGCCTTGCGCAGGAACAGCAGGTGCCCCTCCAATCCCTGCCACAGCTTTGCTCATTTCCGCGCAGGCTGAAAAATTCAGCCTATAAAATTCCTCTGCCGGTTTTTAAAGAAACAAGCTCCGTTTCGCAGGCGTTTTCAATAAGAAAGTAAATAAGCTGCTTTACAGAAGAAACGCTTTCCTTAAAAAAAGGAACTTTCCTTGCGTCTTTTGGGGAAAGGCTGGAAATTCCGGAAAGATATTCTATTCCGTTCTGCGGGATTTCCAGCGGACTTTTGTTCTGGGCGCAATTCCTGCAGAAAAATCCGTTTTCCGCAACGTTAAAAACAGCGCCGTTTTCTATTTTTCTGCCGCAGCAGCAGCAGTTCGCGGCATCCGGCTGAATTCCCAGCAGGGCAAGGTATCTCCATAAAAAACGTATAAGACCAGCCATGCTCTGGTCGTTTTCTGTGCAAAGTTCCAGGCCGTCAAGAAATCCGTTTGTAAGCGCCCAGCATCTTGCAGGGCTTCCTGCGCACTTTGTCTTGATTGCGATTTCTGCCGCAAGCGATGCCGCCCAGAATTTCAGGAGATTTTCCCTGAAAGTAAGCCTGTAGGTTTTTACGTCAAAATCTGAAATCTTGTAATTTCCCAGATTCGTTACAGAAAAATAAACTGTTCCGGTGTTCCATGGCGATACAAGGGATTTCATCTTGCTTTTAGGACCGCCGTAAAGAGTTGCGTAAACAATTCCCTCGTTCTGTGTAAGAAAAGTTACGGAAGAATTGTTTTTTCCGGCAGGTTTTACGGAAATTACTGTAGCCAAGGTAAAAAATGATTCAGGCATAAATCAACTATAAACAAAAAAAAAAGACTGCTCAACCAGTGAACAGTCTTTTTGTGAGCTATGATGGACTCGAACCATCGACAGCCGCCTTAAAAGGGCGGTGCTCTACCACCTGAGCTAATAGCCCCTGCATTTCGTGAATGCTTCACTAATATATAAAATATAAAAAAAAGTGTCAACAGGTGAAATAATAAAATTTAAAAAAAAGTGTGTTTTTTTTTGATTTTTTTTATAAACCGGATTTATGACTTTTCTGAAAAAATTATTAAAAAAATATTGACCAGTTTTTAATTTGTTGCTATATTATAACCAGCTTGTAAATAAGCTGATAAACTCTCTCCGATGACCGTGAAAATCGGTCGGCGCGGCTTCTGGAAACGTTGTTCTTCGGAAGCCGCATTTTTTTTACACAAAGTTTCTTTTGTTTGACCTTGTGCCTTAATTTCTATATAATAAAAATATTGTTTTGATTTTTAATTGAGGTGGTAATAATGGATACGATTTTTCCTTTGGAACAGTTGATTGGTTTTAAAGATAATATTTATATGATAACAGTTGCGGCGAGTCGCCGTGCGTATCAGATGTCAAAAATTGATGACCCGGAAGTTGAGCGCCATGCGGGAAAAGCTGTTTCACTGGCTGCGCGTCAGCTCTTCTGCAATAAAGTAACTTACAGAATCGAAGACACATCTAACAGATAAAAAATATGCGGATACCGGTTGTTGTTATTTTCGCGCCGACTGCATCAGGAAAGACTGCTTTAGCCATAAAACTTTTTGGAAAAAGCAGTCTCTCTTGTTTTAAAGGCAGGGCTGAGCTTATCAGCGCTGATTCAATGCAGGTTTACAAGGGTCTTGACATTGGAACGGCAAAACCGGATCCGGCTGAAAAATCCGAGCTCGCGCATCATCTTGTTGACGTATTTAATCCGGACAGCCAGTTTTCCGTCGCGGATTTTGTTTCAATGGCAGACAGATGCTGCTCCGAAATCTATTCACGCGGAAAAATTCCTCTTGTCGCCGGCGGAACCGGTTTTTATATACGGAATTTTATTCTGGGGCTTCCAGAAACTCCTGTTTCCAATGAAAAAATAAGAAATCAATTAAAAGAAAGGCTTGAAAAAGAAGGGAATGAATCTCTTTACGCGGAACTGTCTGCGGTGGATCCCGAAAGCGCGTTGAAGATAAACGTTAATGACGGGTACAGGATTTGCCGTGCGCTGGAAGTTTTCTATTCAACAGGAAAAAAGCGTTCGTCATTTAAGGTGAGCGCGGAAATGCGGGAGCTGTACGATTTTAAGGTTCTGGTGCTGGAAACGGAAAGGGCGGCTCTGTATGAAAAAATAAATTTGCGCGTTGTGAAGATGTTTGAAAACGGCCTGGAGGAAGAGGTTCGTTCCCTTTACGCTTCTGGTTTTGGAAAATCATCGCCCGGAATGCAGGCGATAGGCTACAGGGAATGGTTTTGCGGGGATGGGACGCTTCGTTCTGACTCTGATAACGTGCTTCGGGAAATTCAGCGCGACAGCAGAAAGTATGCGAAAAAACAGTATACCTTTATGGCTGATATTCCGGGGGCGGTGAGAATAGATGCTTCTGATGAAGAAAAAATGTTTATTGAAGTTCAGAAAAATTTGCGGCCTGTATTTTTTTAGAAAAATTCATTCTGTGTCTATTGACCTAAGCTGTTATTTGTAACATAATAGACCTACTTTACTAGTAGAGGGGTGCCATCGTGCCTTGTGGAAAGAAACGAAAACGCCAGAAGATGGCGACACATAAGCGTAAGAAGATGCTTAGAAAAAATAGACATAAGGCAAAGTAGTTTACTTTGATATGTCTTGAGAGACCGGGTCAGATGTTTTTGTCCCGGTCTTTTTTTTAAAGTGAGAGGTTATTGTGTTGCTTTCATCGATTCATTCGCCGGACGACATAAAGAAATATTCGCAAAGCCAGCTGAAGGAGCTTGCTTCTGAAATCCGCAGGACTATCATAGAAGTTGTCGGAAAAAACGGAGGGCATCTTGCAAGCAACCTTGGGGTTGTGGAGCTTACCATAGCGCTTCACCGGGTTTTTGAAAGCCCGCGGGATGCTATTATCTGGGATGTAAGCCATCAGTGTTATGCGCATAAACTTCTTACCGGACGCTACGCGCAGTTTTCAACGTTAAGAACGGCCGAAGGTCTTTCCGGATTTACAAAAAAAGAAGAGTCCCCGCATGATTATTTTGACAACGGACATTCTTCAACTTCCATTTCTTCTGCGCTGGGGCTTCTTGTTGCCCGGGATCTTCAGCATCAGGATGGCAAAGTTATTGCGGTTATTGGCGACGGAGCGCTTACCGGCGGAATGGCGTTTGAGGCCCTTTCGAACGCGGGACAGCTTGGAAAAAATCTTATCGTCATTGTTAACGACAACCAGATGTCCATTGACCACAATACAGGCGCTATTTCCAGCTATCTTAGCCGTATAACGATGACTTCTCCGTATCAGTCTTTCAGGCATAATGTGGACCGCTTTATCCAGAAAATCCCAGGAATAAATAAAATTCTTACAAAATTCGTTTTCAGGTTCAAGCGCGGCCTTAAGGGGCTTTTGCTTTCAAATAATCTTTTTACGGATTTTGGCTTTGAATACGTAGGTCCTCTTGACGGACATAACGAAAAGGACCTTGAGACGATTTTTAACCGTGTAAAGAATATGAAGCATCCTGTTGTGGTTCATGTCTTGACAAAAAAGGGAAAGGGCTACAGACCGGCGGAAGACCATCCTGAAAGATTTCATGGAGTTGGACCTTTTGCAATCAGTGATGGAACTGTTGAAAAGTTCGATACGCTTAGCTTTACTGAAAGTTTCAGCAACGCCCTTATGGATCTTGCCCTGAAAAGAAAGGATATTGTTGCGGTTACTGCGGCGATGGCCAAGGGAACAGGGCTTGATATGTTTGCGCGGCATTATCCTGAGCGTTTTTTTGACGTAGGAATTGCCGAGGAGCATGCCGTGACTTTTGCCGGCGGGCTTTCAAGAGGAGGCTTGCTTCCGTTTGTATGTATATACTCAACGTTTATGCAGCGCGCTGTAGACCAGCTGATTCATGACATTGCGCTTCAAAATCTTAAGGCTGTGATTGTTCTGGACAGAGCCGGCGCCGTGCCGAATGATGGTGAGACACATCAGGGGCTTTTTGATATTTCTCTTTTCCGTCCTGTTCCATACATAAAGATTATGTCTCCGGCATCTGCAAAAGACCTTTCCGTATGCCTGGAATATGCTGTTCAGTCGGACAAGGCTGTGGTAATCAGATACCCTAAGATGTCATGTCCTACGGAAGTTCCTGCGTTCAGCGAAAAGGCCGAGGAGGGAAGGGGCGTTTTTGTTTCTGCGATGGATTTTGAGCCTTCGTTTGCCGTTCAGTTCGAGGAGCAAGGTTCTGCGCGTAGAATTCTTTTTGTAACTACCGGAGGAATGTATTCAGAAGTTCTTACAGCCTCCCGCTCCCTTTCTTTTGATGATGTTGTATGCGACATTTATTCTCTTCGCTTTATAAAGCCTTTTGATGAGAAATATTTTCTTGATTTAGCTAAAAATTATGACGGAATTATATTTGTTGAAGATGGAATAGAAATCGGCGGAGTAAGCGAATATCTTGCCCGCGTGTGCGCTGAAAACGGAATTGAAAAATTCGCGGTAAAGGCGTTTCCTTCTGAATTTTATCATCAGGGAACAATAAGCCAGGTTCTTGCGGAAGCGGGACTTTCTCCGGAAGACCTACGCCTTGCGGCCTTAAAATTATTGAAAATTAAAAAGTAAAGGAAAAAAAATGATTGAGCTTGAACTTCGGAACAGGACTGTTTCTACAGAATTACCGGCCTTGGTGATGGGAATTGTGAACGCCACAAAAGATTCCTTTTGGGAAGGAAGCCGCGGCGGCGCGGATGAGGCTCTTCGTATGGCGGATGAAGGCGCGGATATAATTGACGTAGGCGGAGAATCGACCAGGCCGGGAAGCGAGTATGTGGAGGAAGACGAGGAGATCCGCAGAATAGTTCCGGTTATAGAAAAAATCAGAAAATTTTCCGATATAGCGGTTTCTGTGGACACAAGAAAAAAGAGTGTTATGAAAGCGGCTTTTGAGGCTGGCGCGGACATCTTGAATGACATTTCCGCCCTGGAAGATGATTCTGAAATGGCTGCTTTCTGCGCGGAAAAAGAAATTCCTGTGATTTTAATGCACAAGAGGGGAATCCCGTCTGAAATGCAGTCGAATACGGATTATAAAGATATTTTTAACGAGGTTAATAATTACCTTCTTGAACGGTGCGAATTTGCAGAAAAAGCCGGAATTCCTGCTGAAAAAATAATTGTAGATCCGGGAATCGGTTTTGGAAAAAATCTGGATGGAAACGCCGCTCTTATAAAGCATATCGGCGAGCTCTGCGGTAAAAAATATAAAATACTGATGGCGCTTTCCAGAAAATCCTGTATCGGGCAGATTACCGGCCGGGAAATTCCTGACCGTCTGGCCGGAACACTTGCGGCGGATTTGATTTCTGTAATGTACGGCGCGCAGCTTGTACGCGTCCATGATGTTAAAGAAACTGTAGATACTTTGAAAGTCTTGGGGTATATTAACAGGTAGGCTGAATTCCGGGCTTTTCGGGAAAAGCTCAGACGGTGAAAAATCAGGGGATTTAAAAGTGAAATCAATTGATATTGACAACATACTTGCAGTTTATAATTTTGTGCGGCCGGTGCTTGACATAGGCTTTCTTACATTTGTTCTTTACAAGGCCTATCAGGTTATGGTAAAGACCAATAGCATTCAGATTTTAAAGGCTGCGGTAATACTTTTGATTTCATATTTTGTGGCGTATCTTTTAAAGCTTGATACTTTGCTTTGGATTTTTAAGACAGCCGCTCCTGTAATAATAATCGGACTTGCAATCGTTTTTCAGCCTGAAGTACGCAAGCTTTTCCTTCGTCTTGGTCAGAACCAGTGGTTTGCTTTCGGACACCGCTCAAAGCATACTTATGTGGATTCGGTTCTTATCGCGGCGGAAATGCTTTCAAAGCAGAAGAGGGGAATGCTTGCGGTTTTTTTGCGGCACACAAAACTTGATGATATAATTCAGTCAGGAACAAAACTTGACGCGGATCTTTCTTCCAGTCTTCTTGTTACGATTTTTGGTATGGATACACCGCTGCATGATGGAGCCTGCATTATTCAGGGCGGAAAAGTTGTTGCGGCCGGATGTTTTTTGCCTTTGAGCGAGCAGTACGATATTAAAAAGACGTTTGGAACCCGGCACAGGGCTGCCCTCGGACTTTCTGAGGTTTCTGATGCGGTTGTCCTTGTCGTTTCTGAGGAAACAGGCGCGCTGAGCCTTGCCTATGATTCAAAGCTTCACTACGACCTTTCTGTAAAAGACTTGACAAAAATTCTTGAAAATCTTCTGGAAATCACGCCTGATTCATTTAATATGGAGGACACGATTGATGAACATAAACAAGCTGATTGACCGTATTTCAAACAACTGGGCTGCAAAAGTCATTTGTCTTATCCTTGCGTTTTTTCTTTATATTTATAACAGGACTACTTCCCTGCAAAAAAAGACATTCACAGTTCCGCTCGCTGTCGAGGCGGAAGGGCTGATGATGCCTTCTGCGAATCTTCCGAAATTTATAAAAGTGCAGGTTACGACTACAAAGGAAAATATGGCTTTTGTTCAGGAAAGCGATTTTTCCGCAAAAATTAATTTGAATAATTATACCGAGCCTGGTGAGTATACTGTTCCGGTTTTTGTTTCGGTTTCTGAAAAACTAGAGATGCTTGAAACGTTTGAGTGCCGTTCAAAGACAGATTCCGTAAATGTTCTTCTTGATGAAAAAATCCTTAGATACATTCCTGTTGAAGTCGCTCCGTCAGGAGCTCCTGCGTACGGCTATAAAATTTCCCGGTTTGATGTTTCTCCTGAGACCGTAAAAGTTGTAGGACCTTCACGTATTGTAAAAAAAACAAAACAAATCTACACAAAAAAAGTCATTGTGGATGGAGCGGCAAAAAGTTTCTCTCTGGAAACAAAGCTTGACACCGGTTCTAACACAAAAATAAAAGTCCTTCCGGAAGGCGATTTTAAAGTTACTGTTACAATCGAACCGCTTGAAGAAACCCGGAAGTTTGAAAAAATCGTTCCGGAGATAATAAATCTTTCAGAAAACCTTGAGATTTCTGATGAAATTCCAAAGATTTCTTTTTCCGCGGCAGGCACCGTTCTTTCGCTTGATTCGTTCAATCCTGAAAGCAACACCGTTTTTGTTGATTTGAAGGATATTTTTGAACCGGGCGAATACGAGCTTCCTGTGGAAATAATAGTTCCGGCCGGCATTTCTGTTGAAAATAAATCAGCGGAAACCCTGTTCCTGAAAGTCGCTCAAAAAACGGAGACTGACTCATCCGCAAAACCAGAGGAATCTGGCATGGATTCTGAGGATTCTCAGAAAAATGAAGAGACAGAAAACTCTGAAAATAAAAACTCAGAAGAAAAGCAGGAATAGCGAATCGGATGATATACGGAATTGGAATTGATATTGTAAAGGTCGACCGCATAAAAAAATGGATTCAGGACGGAAATATGATCCGGCGTTTTTTTAATCCGGCGGAAATGAATACCTGTACCTCGCTTCAGGCATCCGCTGAGCATTATGCCGCCCGTTTTGCCGCTAAGGAAGCGTTTGGAAAGGCGCTTGGAACAGGACTTGCTGAGTTCAGGCTTCAGGACGTGTTTGTGAAAAATGATGAATTCGGAAAGCCCGGATTGTTTCTGCAGAAAGATGCCGAGGAATTGTTTAAAAAAAAATGCGGAAATGCGAAAATTCATATATCATTAACACATGAAAAAGAGTATGCGGCTGCATATTTAATCATTGAAAAAATCTAGGAGCGGAACAGTGTCTGTCGTAAAAAAATCAACTGCTGCCGGTGAAAAAAAGAAACCCGCGATTTCGTATTGGTCAAAGGAAAAGTGCACCTGTCCTGTATGCAAAAAAACTTTTGAAAAAGAAGTCATGCTCAGTGGAAACGGACGAATGATTGCGGGAAAGCTTTCTGATGACCTGCACAGGACTTTCGAGCCTTCCATAAAATTCGGCAGAGTTTATCCTCTGATTTATGAAATAGGTGCCTGTCCGTATTGCTGTTCAGCAATGCTCTGGAGCGATTTTAAGGACTTGCGGGACAAAAATACAGCTGATGAGCTTTTTGACTCAAGGGAAGAGCGCCGCGAAAAATGCGGGACAATTTTTCCTCATTTTAATTTGAAAAAAGAACGTTCTTTGTATGACGGTTGCGCCATGTATTATCTTGCTCTGCTTACGTATGCCAAAATGCCTTCTGATAATCTTCCGACTATAAAGAGCGCGATCCTTTCTTTACGGATGGCATGGCTTACGCGTGAGCTTGACATGGCTGTTCCGGGACACAATTTTAAGTATATCTCCGATGTCATGTACAGAAAGGCCCTGTTTTTTTATCAGCAGTCGATTTTCTGCGAGACCGCGCGAACAGAAAAGACTTCAACATTGAATAATTTTGGTCCGGACATGGATAAAAACTACGGATGGGACGGAGTTATTTATCTTTGCGGACTTCTTGAGTACAAATACGGCCAGCGGGAAGATTTGCAGCTTAGGCTTAAAAAACTTTCAGAATCAAAAACTGCGATCGCAAGGATTTTTGGTCTTGGAAAATCTTCAAAAAATAAGCCGGGTCCATTGCTCGAAAAGGCAAGAAACTTGTACGACCTTCTTTCAAAAGAGCTTAATGATGATGAATTTTAATTAAGGATCCGGTATGCGTAATATTCTTCTTACAGTTTCGTATGACGGAACCGATTTTTGCGGCTGGCAGCGACAGGATTCGGCGGATAAAAAAAATGTTTTCAGAACCGTTCAGGGTGAGCTTGAAAATGCTTTGGAAAAACTCCACAAAACTCCGGTGCTTCTTTACGGTTCGGGAAGAACCGACAGCGGCGTTCATGCAGTTGCGCAAAAGGCAAATTTTTTCTCTCCGGTTGACTCTATTCCGGCTGAAAAATACGTATGCGCATTGAACTCGCTTTTACCGCAGGATGTTCGTATTACCGCTTCGTGCGAAGTCCCGGAAAATTTTAACGCAAGGCTGAGCGCGACCAGCAGAGTTTACCGGTATTTTCTGACGCCGCAAAACATTCTTGCCAACAATTGCCGCTATTCGTGGTTTGTAAACTACGAGCCGGATATTGAGCGCCTGAACAGTTACTGCAAGTGTCTTTCCGGAGAAATTGACTGTGCGTCTTTTGCGGCGAGCGGCGATAAGAGCCTTTCAACATTCAGGTATCTGGAAGGCGCGCGTTTTTTCAGGCAGAAATCTTTTCCGGACGGCAAGGATATTGTGGTTTTTGAAATTGAGGCAAACGCTTTCCTGTGGAAGATGGTCCGTTCGATTACAGGAACGCTCGTAAATCTGGACAAGCTGAATGCGCCGGAAGATTCCTTTAGAAAAATTCTTGAGGCGAAAGACCGCTCTAAAGCCGGAGCGACCGCGCCGGCCAGGGGACTTTTTCTTTATGACATAAAATTCGACGGAATACGCCGTCATGTCTGAAAAAATGCGGTCTATAAAAGCGAAACCGGATCTATGTCAAATTCAATGTAAACCGACGCAGGATGAGTGTAGTTGTACATCAAATTTGAGATTGCCTGCTGCATAATGCGGATGTCCATTCCTCTCAGAATCACCTGGTATCTGAAATTCTGGCTTATCTTTAGAATCGGACACTCTGCCGGCCCTATTATATCCGTGTTTTTTCCGCATATTTTTTTTAAAATCTCAACTGAATCCGACGCGAATTTTTCCGCGAGGATTTGCTTCGCGCTTCTGAATACCAGCCGCGCCAGCCTGCTGAACGGCGGAAATCCCAGGATTTTTCTTGTTTCAAGCTCGTACTTGTAAAAAGCTTCAATTTCTCCGGAACACGCATATTTTATAGGCTCTTTGTAAGGATTGTATGTCTGCACAAAAACCTTTCCGTCCGGAAAGTATCTTCCGGCTCTTCCTGCGACCTGGGTAATAAGGCTGAATGTTCGTTCGCTTGCCCTGAAATCCGGCATATGAAGGCTTGTGTCGGCAAGAACAACTCCGACCAGCTGAAGGTTTGGAAAATTCAAGCCCTTTGCAACCATCTGAGTTCCAAGCATTATGTCATATTCACCGTTTCTGAATGAGTCAAGTTTTTCCTGCAGCTCGCCTTTTTTTGTAAGGGCATCGGTGTCAATCCTTAAAATTCTTGCGTCTGGAAATTTTATCCGGGTTTCTGTTTCAATATATTCAGTTCCGAATCCGCTGTAGCCTACGTCCAGGCTTGAACATTGCGGGCAGGAACTTGGCGGTTGAATTGACCAGCCGCAGTAATGACATTTTAGTCTGTTTTCTGCTTTGTGGTATGTCATTGGAACAGAGCAGTTCTTGCATTTTATTTCGTATCCGCATGAATTACACCTGAAAAAGTGGGTAAAGCCGCGCCTATTTAAAAATAAAATCACCTGTTTTTTGTTTTCCACGGTTTTTCTTATTTCTTCTGCAAGCTCATCGCTTATGCAGCCGGAATTGTCTATTGTGGAAAGGTCGATTATATGGATTTTTGGCATTGCGCCGCCGGCAAGTCTTTTTGTAAGCGAATGGCGTACAAGCCTTCCTGTCTGCATAAGATGCCATGCTTCTGCGCTTGGAGTCGCGCTTCCCATTAGCAGTGGAATTCCGAGCGCAGTGCATCTGTGCATCGCGGCCTGCCTTGCGTGATACCTTGGGGTTTCACCTGATTTGTATGAGCCGTCGTGCTCCTCGTCAATGATAATCATTCCAAGCTCCGGAACAGGAGCAAAAACCGCGCTTCTTGCACCTATGACAATCCTGGCTTCTTTGTGCATTATTCTGCGCCATTCGCATAATTTTTGGCTTGGCGTAAGTCCTGAATGAAGAACGGCGGCGGTGTTTCCAAATCTTGCGGTAACGGCTTTTACAACCTGCGGTGTAAGCCCGATTTCCGGCACAAGATAGATTACACCTTTTCCCTGATTTAAAAACCATTCTGCGCACTGTAGAAATACTTCTGTTTTTCCAGTTCCTGTAGGACCGTAAAGATAATGGTATGAAACGCTTCCCGATTCACCAGCCTTGATTACAGCGTTTACAGCGTTTATCTGTTCATCGCTGAGCTGGTTTGTGTTTTTTGCGGTTATATCGTCTTCAAATGAAAATCCCGGACAGCTTATTTCTCTTTTTGCGCGCGATGGAATTATTGAAAAAATCGCTTCGCCGATTGAGCAGATATAATATCTGGAAATCCATGCGGCAAATTCGTAAATTTCCGGCGTAAACAAAGGCTCTTTGTCTATGATTTTTAAAACAGAGCGGATTTTTTCTGCGGAAACAGGACATTCCTTTGGAATTTCATTTTCTACAGAAACAATGAATCCTGTCATTTTTCTGTTTCCGAACTTTACCTCGGCGCGTTTTCCGGTTTCCGGCGTTTCTCCGGAATTGTTTTCGCTGTCATTCCACGAGTATGTGAATGTCTGGTTCAGGGGAATGTTCAGTACAATCTGCAGATATTTCATTCAGGGCGAAATTCCTTTGCATAGTCCGGATTGATTGCAAGCAGTTTTGCCTTTAAAAATTTCAGGTCTTCCCATGCAGGTTTTTTAAATTCAATGTTCCGAAGCAGCGCGCTGGGATGGTATGTCACAACAAGAGGAATATTTCCGTAGCTGTAAAATTGACCGCGGTAACGGTTCAGGGAAAATTCACCGTCAAGTTTAAGAAGATTCCGTATCGCGACTTTTCCAAGCGCAAGAATCATCTTCGGCTTTAATACGGCAATCTGCGCATCTAAAAAAGAACGGCAGCATTCCGCCTCCTCTTTCTGCGGATCGCGGTTGTAGGGAGGCCGGCATTTTACTGTGTTTGCGATGTAGCAGTTTGAAAACCGGTCTAGCTGGATTGCGTTCAGCATTTTATCCAGAAGTTTTCCGGCAGGACCAACAAAAGGAAGCCCCTGTTTATCTTCTTCTTCGCCCGGCGCTTCGCCTATCACAAGAACTTCCGGATTTGAAACTCCCTGGCCGGGAACAATCTTTGTCCTTTTCTGGCTGAGCTGGCATCTTGAGCATTCCATGATTTTTTTATTTAAAGTTTCGATTGTAAGTCCGCCCGGTGCAATCCTGTCTTGGAAAGGTTTTTCTTCGGAATTGATGTTTTCAATTTTTTCTGCCGCGGCAATATTATCTGTCCCTTTGATTTTTTCAGCCTGTTCAAGAGTATCTGAAATGTCCGCATCATCCTTAAAATCCGGGGTTTTGATAAATTCCGGCGAAGTGTAGCCATAAAAATTGTCGCTTGCAGTTTTTAAAAGATTGAATATTAATTTTTTTTCCTGAGCTTTCATAAATTACTTGTATCTTATCACTTATCTTGTAAATCATTCAATAAACAAGTAAAATAGTATGTAGCTCAGAATTCGAGTTTTATTGCTGAATCCATAAATTGAATGAGCGGGAAGAAAAAGAAAGCGGCAACCGAGCCATTCGGTGCGATGGCAAGCAATTTTTGAAGAAAATTGCGCAGTCCGATACCTTGTTACGCTCCGTACGATAGCTTCGCTATCTACCGAATTGACGCGCCTTTTTCTGGTAGCTTATTCAATTTCTATGCTCAATTAATAGAACTTGAAATTTGGACTAAGTAGATGTTTTTTTTATTGAGTTTAAAAAAACTGAAAAGAAAATTTCCGGTCAGACATTCCGGATTTTTTCTAAAAAAATAATCTGGAATTTCCGATGAAAAAAAGTCTTTTTGTTTTTTCAATTCTGTTTCTCTTTGCGCCGGTAATTTTTTCACAGGTTAGTGTAAATCCACAGGAACAATTTTATTCTGATGCCGTCGGCTGGTATCAGAAAGGTTATGTGGAACGCCTTCCTCAGTTAAAGCCGTATCCTGTAAATGTTATAAAAAATATGCTTGAAACCGTAATGCAGGACGGAGAGCCTTCCGAACAGAAAAAGGCTTCCGTGTATTACAGCGAGTTTTTTGGCAAGCCGTGGAGAGTTTCGGCTTCCGGCGGATTTTATGAAAAAATCTATTCTCTTCAGGATACTGAAAATGAAAATGCCCATAGATTTGATAATTTTTACCAGGCGAGCGCCGATGTGAATTTTTCATCTGACTTTTCTGTGAGAGACCTTTTCGGATTCGGGCTTTTTACGGAGCTTCAGGGGCAGGGGGCGTATGTGAACACTCCAGACGCCCTTCCGCGCTATGCGGCAGATTCAGATATTTCTGTTATGGAGCCGTTCCGATTTGATGCCGGTGATATTGATTTGCTTATGAATCTTTCCGGAAATTTTTCTGTTGGAAACCGCGAAGTGTACGGAACTTTTGGATTTAATTCCCTCGGTTACGGACTTTTTCCGCACGATGACCTTATTCTTTCTGGAAATTCAAACCAGATTTTGAATGGAACTTTTAATTATGAAGGAAAATACTTTCAGTATGCGCAGGTTTTTGGTCTTATCGGTGCTTCCGACAAATTAAAAGGAAAGGAAAATGAATTTTCTTTTGACAAATTTTTTGCCTTTCATTCTGTGAACGTTCCATTTTTAGAAGGAAAATTGAACATTTCATATTTTGAAGGCGCGGTTTTTGGGGGACATTTCAATCCTTCGTTTTTAACGCCTGTTCCTTGGTCCATTGTTTCTCTTGCGGATGGAAAGGGTGAGACAGTTTTTGCCGGAACAAAAATCGAAGTCAGACCGATGAAGTGCATTTCATGGAATACGGAGCTTTTGCTCAGCGATTTGCAGCTTAAAAAATTCATCAAGCTGAAATGGAACGACGCCGCGATTCGTACGGCATTCAAGACCGGCATTACCTACACGCCGCTTGATTCTATCGCAAGCCTTATTTCCATAGATTATACGCTTGTAACTCCATACACTTTCAATGCGTATGATTCAAGCGGGACAAAATATAATTACCGCGACTACACTAATTTTGGCTCGCCGATAGGAACAGATTTGCTGCCTAATTCGGACAGAATCTCAATGGCACTGAACTTTAATCCTGTAAAAAATCTGAAAATCTCAACGGTTTCTGCATATTCAAGGCACGGAAATCAGTATGAAGACTGGGATTACGAAGATATTCTGAAACTGGACGGAACTGTGCAGACTGGAACGACATTTTTACAGAATTCTCAGAACCGGGATTCAGCGGAGGACGAGACAGGTTTTCTTATTCAGGATAACCTGATGTATACGATGCAGACCGGAATAGACATTGAGTATACATGTTATTCAAAAAAAACATCGTCAGTTTCTCTTGGATTTGGCTACACGTTTGAGTTTATTCAAAACGACGGCGTGGATGATGGAATTTTCACCGGAAATTACACGAATTTAAAATATTCTACGGATGAAGAGAAAAAAAACGCGAAAGAAATAATTGACGCCGACAGGGATAAATGGAAGAAACATCTTCATAATTCATATAATCATTATTTCAGGGCAGGAGTGAAAATCAGTTTTTAATGGCTAGCAGGAAATTTTTGTTTCTATATTTAAATACGGGCGCAGGGCATAAATCGGCCGCTAAAGTGCTTGCAGACTCAATGAAGCGGATGAATCCGGATGTTGAAATCAAAATGGAAACGGGATACAGCCGCCATGGGCTTGGACATCTTATTTTCGAAAAAGGATACAACTATTCTTTGAATTTTATCCACGGACTCTTTCCGCTTGTCTATGACCTTGGCCAGAGGAGATGGTTGCAGAGCCTTTTGAATTATATAATCGGTCCGGAAGCCCGGCATCACCTTAGAAAGATGATTTTAAGGGAGCATCCCACTGATATTGTCAGTTTTCATTTCGGAGTAACGCCATTTGTAAAGGATGTTCTTAAAAATATTCCATGGAACATAAATTTTACAGTTATTGTTACAGATCCGTTTACTGTTCCGCACTGCTGGTTCTATGAAAAAAATCTGAACTATATGGTTTATTCAGAAGAAGCAAAGAAAATCGGCGTTAATGAATGTGGCGTACCCGCGGAAAATATCACGGTGATTCCATTTCTTATGAACGAAAAATTCAGAAGTAAAAAGCATAGCGCTGAAGAAATCCGCCTTTTGAAAATAAAGCACGGTTTTGATCCGGAAAAAAAGGTTCTTCTGCTTGTGGGCGGCGGAGAAGGACTCCCCGGGGCAACAGAAATTGTAAATCAGTGTATTCTTCACAAGGCGAATTTTGCAACCGCTATTATCTGCGGAAGGGACATAGTAAAAAAAAGGAATATGACGCTTTTGCGGATTGCGCATCCAAAGCTGGATCTGCACGTATTCGGCTTTGTAGACTATTTTGACGAGCTTGTAAAAATCTGTGATTGCGCCGTTATTAAGGCGGGCCCCGCGACTTTGCTGGAAGTTCTTTCGTTCAGAAAGCCTGTTATAATAAGCCGCTATATACACAACCAGGAGCTTGGAAATATGCGTTTTGCGGTTAATAACAACGTAGGTTATTTTATTCAGAGCTCAAGAAAAATCTATAAGAAAATCAATGAAATTCTGAATGATGAGACTTTTTCCGCTGACATGCAGAAGAAATTTGACGCTATCAGGATTGATACTGACGCGTCAAAAGTTGCGGCTAAATTTCTTTCCCCAGTTCGAAACGTTTGATTTCACGCTTTTCAAAAGATTCTTTTATTAAGTCATCTGCTTCCAGCTCGTTAAAGATTCTTTCCGCGTCTTCAATGCGCCCTCTTAAAACCGGATGTTTCGGACTGAACAGGACGCAGCAATCCTCGTACGGAAGAATCGATGTGCTGTAAGTTCCGATAAATTCAGCGGTTTCCACAATTTCTTCTTTATCAAGACCCGCAAGCGGTCTTATCAGCGGAAATTCTGCAAAATGCCCGGTTACATTCATATTTTCTATAGTCTGGCTTGCGACCTGTCCAAGGCTTTCTCCGGTTACAATGCAGTCCGCATCAATGCGTCTTGCAAGCATGTTTGCGACTTTCATCATGCAGACCCGGAGCATAAGTGTAGACCATTCTTCCGGCGCTTTCTGCTTGATTTTCATCTGCACATCTGTAAAAGGAATTATGTTCAGATAAGTTTTTAATCCGAACCATGATAATTTTGCGGCAAGGTCTTCAACCTTTTTTTGCGCCTCAGCGGATGTGTAGGGATAAGAATGGAAATAAACGCATTCAATTTTCATTCCGCGCCGCATCATTCTGTAGCCGGCGACAGGAGAGTCTATTCCACCGGAAAGAAGCAGAAGACCGAGTCCGCTGCATCCGGCAGGAAGCCCGCGGTTTCCTTTTTTTGCATCGCTGTAAACGAACGTTCTTTCCCGCACTTCTACAAAAATCTTTATGTCGGGGTTATGCACGTCAACCTCAAGAAAATTGTCATTGCATACAGCTTCACCGCATTCACAGTTTATTTCAAAGGAATTCATCGGAAAACGCTTGTCGCCGCGGCGCGCGTCAATTTTAAACGTCCTGATTTTAGGATTCTGGGCTTTTTCTGATTCCGCGACTTTTCTGACACACTTTTTTATCTCGGTTATGTCGCTTTCGCACGTAAGGGTACGCGCCCAGCCTGTTATTCCAAGAAGATGGCTTAATGTTTCTTCAACGGCGGCGGAATCTTTTTCCTCGCAGTCAATATAAAGCCTGCCGGCGTGGCATTGAACGTTAAGGTCAAGGCCTTTAAGGCAGGTTTTTGTGTTTGTGTAAAGCAGTTTTTCAAAAGTTTTAAGGTTCGAGCCTTTCAGCATAAGCTCGCCGATTTTTGCAAGATATGTAATCATATTCTAAAAAGTTTACTGTTTTTTAAAAGCCGTGAAAAGTGATTTTTGTTTTTTTGAGTTTTTTTGCGTATAAAATAGCATTATAAAAATAAACAGGCAAAATCTTCCGTGTTTTAGAAAAAAAAACTAAATTCTGCGCTGTTCATTGAATCTCTTTCCGTGTTTATTTTTGCAAGTCGCCAGGCCGCGGCCCGAAATTCCGTTGGCGTTCTCGGACTTCTTCGATTGTTTTGTTTCCTTTTTCAAGCTGATTTATGAGCTCCCAGTGCCAGTCCAGTTCTTTTTCCGGAAAGAGCGGCGGCGGATCCGGTTTTCTTCTGGAATTTGCCTGGCGCACTATTTCCATAAGGTTTTCTGCCGATTGTTTTCCTTCTACTTTTGAAAGATACGGAGTTCCTTCTGCTATTATTTTTCCGTCCGCTGATATTTTGTATCCGTATGGAAAGTCTGAGTATTTTTCAACATTGCGGATGTTGCTTCCTTTTCCGCTTACGCAGGTGAAATTTGTTCCCGCGGAAAAAATGTGCTTTTTTACTGTGTAAATTGAGCCGCTGTCTGAAAAAACTGCATTCAAGTTTTCATGGCTCATTTTTGTAGCCCAAAATCTTATCTGATATGCGCAGTTTTCTGTTATGTACCAAGAAATTATGTTTTCCTTGCTGCGCCTCTGGCTTATCCTTATTGAATCAGCGCTGTTTACTCCTTGCCAATATCCTGTTAAATGATTTTTTTCTGTTGTTTCGTTTTCCGCAATATTTTCTGAAATATTTTCTTCGGAAGTTTCACTTTCTAAATCTTCCGGAGCGGTTTTCAACAGAAAATCAAGATAGATTTTTCCGTCAATCAGTGCGAGTGGAACTGTTGATTTTGTCTTTTCATCGATAAGAATCGTCATTTCCCACACATTTGTGTTTTTTTCTGACTGTTCAAAGCGTACTTTGTAGTCGTGCGCAGTTCTTTGCGTCGCGGCGTTTCTTTTTCGCTCCTGGATTCCTGAAAATTCTTTTGGTTCTACAGCCCTGTCGTAATACCATCCGTAATATTCCTTTAAGATGATTGAAATTTCATCCTTTCCGCCAAAAAATATTATTCTGTCTTTTCCAGTCCATATTCCTTTAAGAGGTTCAGGGATTTCTGAAAAAACAATTCCAGAGGTAAAAAAAAATAACAATAGCGAAAGAATTTTTTTTAACTGCATATTTCTTAAATAATCGGAAAAAAAAAGTAGTTAGTTTATGCTAACTACTTGAATAAAAATAACTTTTGTTATATAAAATAGTTAGGTATAACTAACTATAGAAAAAACTTATGCTCGTTGAGCAGGTTTTAGTAAAATACGGCGTGTCGACATTCTTCAGGCTGTGAAAAATTATGTGGCGTACAAAAATAACTTTAATATTTGAGGTGAAAAAATGAAAAAAGCGATTATTTATTCAACAACAACTGGAAATACAGAGGCGATGGCGAATGCTGTAAAAAAAGGCGCGGAATTGTCAGGTGCGGAAGTATATTTTTCAACCGCGGATTCAGCTGATTCTGCCAAGGTTCTTGCATGCGATGTTATAATCCTTGGAAGTCCAGCGATGGGCGCGGAAGAGCTTGAGGATTCAATGGAAGCTTTTTACAGCTCGATTGAATCTAGTCTTTCTGGAAAAAAAGTCGCCGTTTTTGGCTCTTACGACTGGGGCGACGGAGAATGGCTTCGTTTGTGGCGCGACCGTATTGCCTCTGCCGGCGCAAGTGTTGTAAATGCGGATGGGCTTGCCGGCCATCTTTTTCCAGATGAGGAAACTGTTGCTGCCTGTGAAAAACTTGGCAAGGAAGCATGATTAATTTGAATTTATTGAACTGCAAGTCATAAATTATAAAAGCAACCCGACTTTTGCACAGGATTTAAGCGAATCGTTCTCCTTAAAAAAAGCTTGAATCCTGTGTTTTTTGATTTTTAAGGATTTTGTCTTGGTGAATATTTTTTTTATTTTAATTATCCCTTTTCTTGGCACTTTGCTTGGTTCTGCTGTTGTTTTTTTTATGAAAAATGACCTGAACAAAAAACTGCGGAAACTTTTGCTTGGTTTTGCTTCCGGTGTAATGGTGGCGGCTTCTGTATGGTCACTGATTATTCCCGCGATTTCACAAAGCCGCGGAATGGGGCGGTTTGCCTTTTTTCCTGCGGCGGCTGGAATTTTTATGGGAATGGCTTTTCTTTATTTGCTTGATATGGCTGTTCCTCATCTTCATCTTGAAACACGCTATGCGGATGGCCCTGCTTCAAGATTGAAAAATACGACAATGCTTTGCCTTGCGGTAACGCTTCACAACATACCGGAAGGAATGGCGGTCGGCGTTGTCGCGGCCGGTTTTCTTTCAAATTCTGTGGAGGTCAGCTTTGCCGCCGCGTTTGCGCTTTCTGCCGGAATCGCGATTCAAAATTTTCCGGAAGGAGCGATTATAAGTCTGCCGTTAAAATCTGAAGGAAACGGAAAATTAAAATCTTTTGTGTACGGAACGCTTTCTGGAATTGTTGAGCCTGTTGCTGCTTTTCTTACGATTCTTCTTTCAAATTTTATTCAGGGAATTTTGCCGTATCTTCTGGCATTTGCGGCAGGTGCGATGCTTTTTGTTGTGGTGGAAGAACTTATTCCAGAGGCGAGTGAAGGTGAGCATTCGAACAATGGAACGATTGGCTTTGGCTTGGGCTTTGTTCTTATGATGATTCTGGATGTCGCGCTGGGATAGTTTATTTGGCTGAATAAAGTAGAATAAATGTTTGATTTGCGATATAATTTTTTTATAATATACGTTTTTTTTATTCAAGGAATTTATAGGATATGTATAAGCCAGTCAATCCAAAAGCAGATTTTCCAAAGCAGGAAGAAGAAATCCTGAAATTTTGGAAGGAAGATGATACTTTTAAAAAATCAGTTAGCCAGCGGGAAGGGGCAGAGGAATATGTTTTCTACGATGGTCCTCCTTTTGCTACAGGACTTCCGCATTTTGGTCATTTTATACCTTCTACAATCAAAGATATTATTCCGCGCTACCAGACAATGAAGGGAAAGAAAGTTGAGCGCCGCTTCGGATGGGACTGCCACGGTCTTCCGGTTGAAAATCTTATTGAAAAAGAACTGGGAATAAATTCCAAGCATGAAATTGAGGCATACGGTGTCGCAAATTTCAACGAAAAATGCAAGGCTTCGGTTCTAAAATATACTTCTGAATGGCGTCAGACAATTACACGAATGGGGCGCTGGGTTGATTTTGACCACGACTACAAGACTATGAATCCTGATTATATGGAATCAATCTGGTGGGTTGCTAAATCTTTGTGGGACAAGGGGCTTATCTACGAAGGAAAGTACATTCTTCCGTATTGTCCGCGCTGTTCAACTGTGCTTTCTACCCATGAGCTTGCCCAGGGGTACAAGGAAAAACAGGATCCTGCCATTACAATCCGTTTTAAGATTACAAAAGCGCCTGCCGCGATTGATGATTCTGATATGGCAAACGGAAAAACCTATTTTCTTGCATGGACGACAACTCCATGGACGTTGCCTTCAAATCTTGGTCTTTGTATGGGACCAAAAATTGAGTATGTGAAAATTCTCGATAAAGAATCCGGCGACTATTATATTATGGCAAAAAGCCGGCTTCATGCGTATTATAAGAACGAATCTGATTACGAAATTATTTACGAAAAACTGGGTTCAGACTTCCTTGACGCGGAGTATGAGCCGCTGTTTCCGTATTTTGCATATCTTAAGGATTCTGCAAGATGTTCTGAAGAAACCCATCAGCCTTGCGCTAAGGGTGCGTTCCGTCTTTTTAATGCGGACTATGTTTCCACCGAGGACGGTACAGGAATCGTTCATATTGCTCCTGCTTTTGGTGAGGAGGATAACAAGGTTTTTGCAGGAACAGGAATTCCAAATGTTGAGCCGATGGATGCGGAATGTAAATTTACAAAAGAAGTTTCTGATTTTGCCGGCCGCTTTGTAAAGGACTGCGATAAAGACCTTATGGACCGCCTTAAAAAAGAAGGAAAGCTTGTCAAGCGCGACACAGTTGTTCACCAGTATCCGCATTGCTGGCGTTGCGGTTCTCCATTGATTTACCGCGGAATCGGTTCGTGGTTTGTAAGGGTCGCTGACCATCACGAGCAGCTTTTAAAGGCGAACAGCCAGATTAAGTGGCAGCCTGCCCATATTAAGGAAGGCCGCTTTGGAAAATGGCTTGCTGGTGCCCGCGACTGGGCTGTCAGCCGAAACCGGTACTGGGGAAATCCTATTCCAATCTGGAAATGCGATAATCCTGACTGTAAAAATACTGTCTGCGTAGGAAGCCGTCAGGAGCTTGCGGATCTTAGCGGAACTTACCCGGAAGATTTGCACAAGCAGTTTGTAGACAAGATTTCAATTCCGTGTAAAAAATGCGGCGGAACAATGCACAGAATCCCTGAGGTTTTTGACTGCTGGTTTGAATCTGGAAGCATGCCTTATGCCCAGCAGCACTATCCTTTTGAAAATAAGGAATATTTTGAAAACCATTTTCCTGCGAACTTCATATCTGAAGGTTTGGACCAGACCCGCGGATGGTTTTATACGCTTACAGTTCTTGCCTCTCATCTTTTTGATAAGCCTGCGTTCCAGAATTGTATTGTAAATGGACTTGTTCTTGCTTCGGACGGACGAAAAATGTCCAAATCGCTTCGCAATTACACTGATCCTGTTGAGGCAATCAATAAATTCGGCGCAGACGCTCTCCGGCTGTTTTTGATTCATTCAGCAGTAGTAAGGGCGGATGATCTTCGCTACAGTGACGAAGGCGTTCGTGACGTAATAAAAAATATTATTCTTCCGCTCTGGAACTCTTACAGTTTCTTTGTAACGTATGCAAATATTGATAAAATCCAGCCGACTGGACATTTGTTTGATGAAAAGCTTCCTTCAAATCCGCTCGATGCATGGCTTTTGTCAATTACGCAGAAACTTGTAAAGGATGTTACAGCAGGACTTGATGATTACGATTTGAGCGGCGCGGTTGACCCGATTGTAAAATTTATTGATGAGATGAATAACTGGTATATCCGCCGTTCCCGAAGACGCTTCTGGAAATCTGAAAATGATTCTGACAAGAAAGAGGCGTATGAAGCCCTTTACATCGCGTTAAAGACATTCAGCCTTGTGGCTTCGCCGTTTATTCCGTTTATTACAGAGCAAATCTGGCAGAATTTAAAGACTGCCGACGACAAGGAATCTGTTCACCTTTGCGATTATCCACTTTACAACGAAAAATGGCACAATGAAGAGCTTGAGTTCAAGATGGCGACTGTTCAGAAAGCGGTTTCTATGGGCCGTTCTTTGCGAAACACGTTCAACTTAAAGAACCGCCAGCCGCTTTCTTCTGTAGCGTTGGTTACTAGAAATGAAGACGAAAAGCGCGTTCTTGCCGAGATGGAAGATTCAATCCGTGAGGAGCTGAATGTGAAGAAAGTTGAATTCCATGACCGCGAGGACGAGCTTGTTGAATACAGGTGCAAGGCGAACTTTAAGGTTCTTGGAAAAGAACTTGGTCCGAAAATGAAAAAAGCCGCTTCAATAATCCAGGAGCTTTCTTCAGAACAGATTCAGTCAATTCTGGAAGGAACAAATCTTTCTATCGATGTTGATGGAACACCTATAGAACTTAATTCAGAAAAGATTCTTGTAGAACGCCTTGAAAAAGATGGACTGAAAGTATTGAACGAAGGAACTTTGACAGTCGGCCTTGATTCAAAAATTACAGACGAGCTAAAAAAAGAAGGCTATGTCCGCGATTTGGTTCGAGGAATCCAGAACCTGCGCAAAGAATCAGGATTTGAAGTTACCGACAGGATCAATCTTTCTGTTTCAGGCGACGATGAGCTTAAAGCCGCTTATGAAATGTTCCGTGATTTTGTTGTTTCAGAAACCCTTGCTTCTTCTTCGGAATTTACTGATTCTATTGCGGATGGCGCAGAAGTTGATGCAGACGATAAAAAATGGAGAATTTCTATTGTTAAGGCTTAATAAAACGTTGCTTTCTGCTGTGCTGGCGGCTTTTGTTCTGATTGCCGCCGGCATTTCTGCGGTTGGCTGCAAGTCGGTGAATATTGCGGTTGAAGAAGTAAATCCTCTGGATTTGATTGATTCCAGGAGCGCTTTTTATATCCGCATTCCAAAGGCTGTTGATTCAAATTTAATTTCCAGAATGATTCAGAATAATATTCATGGACTTTCTGAGGGTGATGCCCGGAAAATTTCTGAAAGAATCGATACTGTGTATCTTGGAATGAAAAAATCTAAAAAATCCGTTGACTTTCAGATTGCGTCGTCTTGCAGTTTTCCTAGAATCGCAGTGTCTTCTGCATTTTCTAAAAAAAACGGCTGGATATCGGACAGGCTTGTCCTGGAAGGTTCGGATAAAAATGATGTTTCATATACGGTATATAATAATTCCGGACTTCTTGCGTCATTTCCTTCTGAAAAAATCGCGTTGATTGGAAGATCTGTTCCTGATATGGTTGAACGCTATCACTATATTTCCCAGAACCTTGAATTTGAGGACAGCTTCAGCCTGGATGATGATATTTATGAATGGCTTTCCTATGAAGAGGGCTTTTATGACGGTCAGATTCGATTCTATGCTACAAAACCGCAGTCTTTTCTTACAACTCTGATTGGCGCAAACCTTAATTTTAAGCTGATGTATGTAAAAGGTTTCCTTGAAAATGATATGGACAACAAGAACCAGTACGTTGCCCAGCTTGAATTTGAATTCCGGGACCCTCGTGTTGTCGGTGCTGCAAAGGCTATGCTGGAAGTTGTTTTCGGGCTTACGGATTCCAGCGTAAAAAGGACTTCTGATACGCATCTGATTGTTTCAGAAATAAAGATAGACAAACGGCAGCTGTATAAAATTCTTGTTCTCTGATTAAAATGAAAAAAAATTTGATTTTTTTGCTTCCAGTTATTTTTGTCTCATGCGCATCGTTTCGCGTTCCAGTTCCGGGCGAAACGGCTGTTCGTAAAAATAATATTTTTGTTGAATATATGAACATCGCGGATTCTTATAATGATTTGGGAAAATACGACAAGGCTATAACTTATTATAAAATGGCAAAGTCCAACAGAAAATTAAAATGGACTGCAAATTATAAGCTGGCCCGCGCATATGCGATGAACAAAAATTGGGATGAGGCGCAGAAGCTTTATCTGGAGCTGTACAGGCGCGATCCTGAAAATATTTCCATCCAGATGTCTATTGCGTATATTTATGCAATGAACGGAAAGCTGCCTTCAGCAGAAACTATATATTCTTCGCTTGTTAAAAATAATCCTGAAAACGCAGATGTTCTTGTGAATTATATAAATGTTCTTTTTGCAATGGAAAGGTATGAAGAGGCAGAGGCGAAGCTTTCTGTCTTAAAAGAAAAATTCCAGGACAACACGAATATTTCTTCATTTGAAAAAAAACTTGAGGAAATAAAATCTGGTGATACAGAAGAAACTCAGGACGGCGAAAACGAAGCCGCTGAAAAAGCGGAAGATTCCGATTCTTCGCCTGATAAAAATCAATAGAACTGGAAAAACAATAGCTTTTTGCATCCGTTGTTTTGCTCTGCGCGGAAGGCACATTCCTTGCACAATGCAGTGGTGTTTCCGGCCTATTGAGTTAGTTTATTTTTCTACCAGCTCGCGGTATTTTTCAATATCTACATGGAAGCCTACAATCCTTGCATCAGGATCGCTGTTTGCATGGTTTAAAGCTTCTTCCGCTTCGGCAATAAGTCTGTCTGCTGTAATGGTTCTAATCGAGCGGCTTGAAATGCCTATGAAAACATTCGGCTCTTCAAAAACTGTCCTGATGTTGTTTTCAATCAGCGCGGCTTTATCCTCGGCTTCATCAATGTTTGTGTTTTCCTTCAAAAGGGCAAAGACGTTTTCCCTGTAGGTATATACATTTTCTTTTCCATAATTGTCTGTAAGGAATTTTTCAATGCCGGATATTTTTGAAGAATCTTTGATTTCTATTAGCAGAATTGAAAAATCCTGGTCGCTTGAGGCGGCTTTTGTAAGCTCGAAATTGATTCTTTCCTTTAAATCCGGCGGATTTTCAGTATTGCTCTGTGCATTCTGCATGACTTTATGTTCGTTGTAATAGGCATCGCTGTCTGATTCGTCTGTGGAGCCGGTGGCATCAGGCTCTTCGTCAGGTTCTAAATCTTCCGCCTGAAAATCTGAAACTGCCTCGGTTTCTGAATCATTGTTGTTTTCCGGAGAAGCCTGAAAATCCGCGGAGCGTTTTTCATCTTCCGCATTTTTGTCCGTTTCTTGTGTTTCATCCTCAAATGAAAAATCATCGCTGAGCGGCTCTTCTGTTTCAATATCTTCTTCGGCCGGTGAAAGTTTTCTTGCTTTTACAGAAATAAAAATCAGTACGGCGATAGTTGCAATCGTCGCTGCCAGTATCGTGATAAAACTGTTTCGGGCCGCGTTATAGATTATATTCGGGCGCAGGATGTAAGAGGCAATCTTTAATTCGTATGTATCTTCCTGGATGACAATTGTTTTATAAAATACTTTTACCAGTTTTGAGTTTATCACCTGCGATGCGGTCTGTTCATCAGGATAAGCAATCAGCGTTTCATTGTTTTTTGAGTATTTTGCGGAAAGAATTCCTACCTCATTGGAAAAAAGTTCTGTTTTTATCTTGTCCGGGGAATTTTCTGCCAGCGCTGAAACTTCCCTGAATATTTGTTCGGAGCGGGAAAGTCCGTTTTTGTAATCTGCGCAGATTGTGTGAAAAAAATAAAAAATTGCCGCTGCAAAAACCGTCAGAATAAAAATAGAAAAAAATGTTATACCATTACGCTTCATATCTTATAATTATATCTTAGTATAAAGTTGAGTGCAAGTTTTGAATATTCCTTAAACGAAATGTTTTCATCATTTTTTATGCAGGTTTTAAGCCATGCGATGTACGGTAAAAGCGCCGTTTCTGTTTCTTCGGAATTTTCGGGTTTTGAAATATGCGCTAAAAAACTTTTCAGGTCAAAAGGCCCGTTTTTTATTTCTTCTTTTTGCCCTGAAGAATTTAATATTTTGTATGCGTCATCTTCCTTTGTTATAGTGCAATTGTTGTTTCTGCACCATGAAAAAAGATTCTGCTCATAGAATTTTAACGTTTCTGTTGTTTTTTTATTTTCTGAAAGCTCAAGAAGTTCAGTGCGGAACATCAGCCTTGAAAATTCTTTTTCTGCCGTGGTGAGTTTTGTCTGATTGGAATAATTTATTATATCCAGGTATGTTCCCTTTGCGTAGGGTTTTCCGTTCAGGTATGCAAAATCTGCGCCTATGATTTCTATTTTTGAAAAACCTGCTTTTTTTGCAAAATCCAGCGCGGCTATTGTTACAGTCCCGGACGTGGAGTCGATTTTTAGAAATGAATCTTTTTTAAACAGGTTCAGCAGCTGCTCAAAAGGGTGGGATGACACAGTGAAAAGTATATTTTCTGTATTTTTCGCAATTTTTCTTACAGCGGAATGATTTGCCATAAGTTCAAATATAAACAGGGTTTTGGGATTTATTTTCTCCATAAAATGTGAATGAGAAACCATCTGTCCGTCGATTGAAATCACCGCGTCGCAGAAAATATTTTCTGAAGCCAGAGTTTTAAAGGCTGTGTCAGTTGCGATTATGAAAAAAAATCCGCGGTTATTTTTAATGTATTCAATCTTTCCGTCCAGAGAAGGTCCTGCCGCGCAAATCAGGCAAGTTTTTCCGGCTGGAATTACAAAATTTCTTTTCCTGTCTGCAAGTTTCAGATTGTTTAGAATATTTGCCTGCCAGATTTTTCCAAAATGAGCCTGGACGGAAAAGTCCGACGAAATTTTTGAAATCGCCGAGTTGATTTTTTGCAAAAGAAGGGACTTGTCAATTTCCTGAATCCAGCTGTTTACAGTAAAAACTGAAAAATTTGAATACTTTGCCGGCAGATAATATTTTTGAAGGCTTTCTTCAAGATTGACCAGCGTGCATATTTTAATGTTTTCATTAAAAATGTCCCTGATATCCAGATTTTTTGTTAAAAAGTCAATGTCCTCCGCGGAATTTTCTACAGCAAGTATAAATGCGTCCGGAAATTTTTTGTGAAGTTCCCTTATGTGGAACGCGGCTCCAAGACCAGTTACAAGAAAAAAATCATTTTTTTCTGTGTTCTGGGCAAGCTGCTGTGCTTCCCGTTCCGGATTATATTTTGAATGAAAGGATTTTCCGTCTGTAAAAACTGGAATATCCGCGCCGTTTTTGGCTTTTACAATTTCTTTGTATATCATCTCAGTAAATTTTCTATTTTTTTTATGAATTTCTTGTTCTTTTTATGAATCTCTTCAAGAAATTCCCGTTTTTCGTCTGGATTTGATTTATTTTTAAGGGCGAACGCTTCTGCGGAAAAGAATTCGTCCATCCATTCTTCTGTCTTTGAATTTTCGGTTGAAAAATTATGGATTTTATTTTTTAATGACATTTTTTCAACGTTGATTTTTTTTACCGCTGATTCAGGTTTTAGTTTTTCTGCTTTTTTTTCAATTTTGCAGAAAAAATCAAAATCCACGTCTTTAATGCTGTTAAGACTGTTGTTGAATTTAAAATTTTCCGATAGCCGGAAAACTCTTCCCTGAAAATTTCTTTTTTTGTCGGAAAACCAGTCCTCGTAAATTTTAAGCGCAGATGTGTTCAGCTCGGATTTTACAGAACGGGTCTCGCAGGTTGAAATTTTAGTGTCGTTTCTTGCGTTGTAAAGTTCCAGCCTGTTCGGTCTTGTATGCTGAAAACCTTTTGAACAGTGCAGATCCAGTCCGCAGATATAAATGTTTTTTTCGGTAAGCGTCAAGGCTAGCTCAACGGCTGTTCCTGAAACAGTTCCGTTCCGCTGTGCGTCATTAAGCTTTATACCCGAAAAGTCCAGCATTTTCTTTGTGAATCCGTCGCTGTATTCAAGAAGCGCGACAGGATTTTTTTTCAGCAGGAAAGAAGGGCAGGCGCCTTCCGCGGCAAGAGCCAGCGGAATTTCAGTATGATTTTTCAGCGCCTCAAGATGTTTTTTTGCCCAAAATCCGCCGTCAGTGGAAATAACAAGGTCTGGAATTATTTTATATTTTAATAGAACTGAGGCGGCGGAGGAAACGCACATGAGATAAATTTTTTTTCTTTCTTCCTTTATTTTTGGAAGGCAGTCTTCAAGGCTTCTTCCGCTGGCGGCGATTAAAACAGGAAGGTTTGTTCTGTCCAGGTAGTAAAAATTTTCAGTAAGAACAATATTTTTTATGGAGTTTAAAAACCATCTTTTTGAAAAATAACTGTTTGTAAAAAGACTTGTCCTGGAAAAATTTACAGCATCCTTGATTGAATTCCATACGGCCTCGTCAGTTTCCTTAAAAGCGTTTGCTGCTGGAATCCACCGCAGGAATGAACTTGTCAGAATATTTTTTTCGCCTATTCTGCTTATTATTTCAGAAGAAATATTCTTTGCATCGTTCTTGCCGGAAACATAAATAATACTGTCAAAATATGAATTAAAAGAGTCAAATGCGTGCGTGTAGCGGATTGCCGCCAGTTTTGAATTTTTAAATTTTTTTTTGATTTCAGGTGCGATGTAGGAAATGCAGGGTTCTGTTATCAGAATATATGACGCATTGTCCTTGATTTCCATGCTGTTTACATAATTTTCAGCTTCTTTTTCAGGATTGTATTTTGAATGAAGAAATTTTCCATCTGCGGAGCAGGTTAGCGAGCCATTTTTTGCATTTTCAAATATAATTCCGTTCATTTTTGTAAGCATAAAAAAAACTGCTATAAATTCCGGATAAACAGAATTTATAGCAGCAGAATTGTTTTTTTATTTAGAAAGACCAAGCTCAGAAAACAGTTTTTTGTAAGTAGAGAACTGTTCTGATTTTGCAAATTCCATTATTTTGTCTTCCGGAAGATTTTCAAGCAGCTGATCCATATAAAGAAGTACAGACTTCACGTCATTCTTCAAGTCATCCGGGAGCTGCTTTTCTTCTGTCTCTAAGGAAGTCTCGTCTGCGGAAGCTGTTTCTTTCGGAGTAACTTCATCTGAGATTTCCGGCTCTTCGCTTTCCGCCGCGACTTCCGGCTCTGGTTCAGAAAGCTCTTCTGCCGGTTCTATTTCTTCCGCAGAATCTGAATCTGCCTCAGAATTGTCATCTTTCAGGTAATCAATATTTTCGTCAGATATACCTTCTGAAACTTCCGGGTCTTTTGCAATAAAATCTTCGTAGATTTTTGTTTCTTCATCAGAAGGGGAAAGGTTTTTGTCAGAAGTTTCTTCACCGGCATTAATTTCCTGCGCTTCTGAAAGTTCTTCAGCCGGCTCTGCATTTTCTGCGTCATCAAGCGGCATTTCTGGAAGAGTGGTTTCTTTTTCATCTACAGAATTTATCAGGTCGGAATTAGATGATTCAACAAGAATGTCGTCCAGCGGAGTGTCTGAGTCGTCGGCAAGCTCGTCAACCTTAGGAATGGAAATTTCTTCTTCCATGTTTTTCATGTTGATTTTATCAAGGTCTGGCTCTTCAAGTTTTTCCTCGTCGGAATTCATTGAAAGCCCGGAGTCTGGCTCTGTTTCCATTGAATTTGTTTCGTCAATCGTGCCAAACGGAGAATCTTCATTAAAATCGTCTGCGCCTTCATTCTGAATTTCTGTCTCTTCGGAAGGGGTTTCCGCAGGTTCAATGGAATTTCCCGCTTCTTCTTTCGGCTCTGATTCAGAGGCAGGCTCATCAATGGTTTTATCCTGCAAAAAATCTGTTTCTTCTGGAATTTCTTCAGCCGGAACATCGTGTTCTTTTGTTTCGTCTGAAAGTATATCAAAATTTTCTTCTGTTTTTTTAGAAAGATCTTCGTCTTCCGGTTTTACGGCAAATTCCTCTGGAAGCTCCTCTGGAATTTCAATGTCATCCTGCGCGGAAGCGTTCTCTTCAGTTTCCGTTATGTCGGCAGTGTTCATGATGTTTGAAAGCTCATCGCCTGACAGCGCGATTGTGTCATCGCTGTCGTTTTCGTCAAAAAAACCTGAGTTCTCATGTCCTTCGGGTTCTTCTGAAATTTCTTCTTCCTGGGCCTGCGGCTCTTCTGTGTTCTGTTCAGCTTCAGGGCTTTCAGAAACTGCTTTCTCTTCCGGAAGTTCCTGTGCGGCCGGTTTGCTGTCTTTCAGATTCTGGAATTCATCCCTGAGCGAATTTATTTCAGACTTTAAGCCCGAAAGTTCCTTCATAATCATATCAAGCATTGAAGAGTCAACTTTTACGCTGTTTTCATTTTCTGCCTGAGATTCCTGCTGTGTTCCGGAAGTTTTTACTTCTTCGGCTATTGGTGCTTCTGTCACGCTATCGTCCTCTGTTATTGCAATGTCGTAATCAACAACTTTTTTCTTTGAGGCATGAACATCCTGCTTTACCGGAGTTTCTCCGGCATCGCTGTCAATTCCAAAGTCTGAAAGATCCACTTCTTCGCCTTCTGCCTGTGAATTTACGGAAGCTCCCGCTGCAACGGCTGTGGCGTCGTCTGAATTTTCATCTATTCCGAAATCATTAATAGAGATTTCTTCAGTTGCTGAATCCATATTGTTATCTGAAAGACCGGCTGTCTCATCCGGCGCGCTGGAAATTTCCTGGCCGCTGGAAATGCTGTCGAACATATCGTCCTCGGCAAATCTGTTTGAATCATCGTCGGAAGCCTCTTCCTCTTCTGTTGGAACTTTGTCATCAGGATTTTCTGTAAAAGAAAGGTCAATGTCCAGCGGTTCGTCGTTTGAAACATCGTCTTCCTTGTCATTTTTGGAATCGTTATCAAAAAAGTCGTCGAGAGAAATTTCATCAGAACCTGAGCCGCCTGAAGAAGAAGCGCCGGAGTCTGAAAAGTCTCCGTCCATAAAGTCGTCCAGGGAAAGCTCGCCGTCATCAAATGACGGGGCGTCTGCCGCTTCTGCCGCAGGTGTTTCTGCCACAGGTGTTTCTGTGGCATCGGTTTTAGGCTCGAACGCCTTGTTCGGGTCATCGAAACCTTCTTCGCCTATAAAATTGTCCAGAGATATTTCTGAATCTTCGGATTCTTCGTTTTCATGCTTTTCTTCCGCGGAATTCTCTGTGTCGCCGAAGTCAGGAAGCTCGTCCTTGAAGAAATCATCCGCGCTTTCTGCTTCCGGTTCGGAAACGCCGCTTGTGATGTCTGAAACTTCTTCATCCGAGAGTGTAGAGTCATTGTCATTCAATGTATCAAAAGAAAGGTCTTCCGGGATTACAGGTTCATCTATAGAAACTTCGTCGGCATTTACCGCTGGCTCGGACATTTCTTCGGTAATTCCTTCTGCGTCCTGCGGAGGCCGTTTGACCCATACGCCGTAGCTGTCAATATTTTTTAAATCTTCTGTTGAATCACTCATACAAGTTCCTCGCTATTTCAGATAATCTTACTGTATTTTATCGGCATGAAGCGGCTGAAAATAAAGCATTATTTTGGAATATCTTTTACCATCTGCCTGAAAAAAAAATAGTTCTTTTTAACGATTTTAACATACTTTTTGCATTCAGAAAATAAAAATATCATCCGAAAAAAATATTATGGGAAAAATAAAAGTTTTGTTTGCGATTTTTGTCGGAACGGTTGCATATACAGTTTTATCTTTTATTGCCGGAAACAATGGAATTCTTGGCTACAATAAACTTGTGGAACAGAAGAAAGCCATTGCGCGCCAGACAGAAATGATTCAGAATATCAACAATGAGCTTACTCTTGAATATTCCGCGCTTCTGCGTGACAGGGATGTTATCGCCGCATACGCCAGAAAGCTTGATTACGTTGGCTACGGAGAAAAGCTGGTCAAGGTGAACGGCTTGAAGCCTGCGCAGACTGAGCTGTATGATATTGGAACTATTCTTCGGAAGAAGAATTTTGCATGCCTTTCGGAGCGAACCTGCAAGCTCTGCGGACTGACTTTTTTTCTTCTTACGCTGATTCTTATGTTTCTGATTGATTTGAATAACGGTAAAATCTGTTTTGGTGAAAAAAAAGTGCTTGTAAAGGGAATTCCTGTTTATGATATTAAGCAAATGTGATGAGTCTTCTATAAAAATATGCTCTGAGTTTTTAAAGAATCAGAAAATTCTAATTCTTCCGACTGATACGGTCTATGGTTTTTCCGGAATTGCCGGGAAAACTGCTGAAAAAATCCGGAAAATAAAGGGCAGGGCGGAAGATAAGCCTTTTATTCAGCTTATAGGAAAGCCTGAGGATATTTTTCTTATAACCGGAGATTCTGTCCCGGAAAAACTGATGTCGCTATGGCCTGGACCTCTTACAATTATTGTCCGCCGGAAAGAAAATCCTTCTGAGACCGTTGCGGTCCGCTGCCCTGGGGACGAATGGCTAAGAAAAGTCATTGTTGCCGCAGGTTTTCCTATTTATTCAACCAGCGTAAACCGGAGCGGCTCGCCTGTGCTTTCTAAAATTGAAGAAATTAAAAAAGAATTTGAAAAGGACGTTGACCTTATTGTTGATGCCGGCGATTCTGAAAGTTCTGTTCCTTCTACAATAGTCCGCATTGACGGCGATGGTTTTTCTGTTGTAAGAAAAGGCGCTGTCGCGCTTTGACCGGACTTGCTTTCGGTCAGTCCTTAGTTTTTTGTCCACTGCGCAAAAACTGATTTTCTTGCGATTTTTCCGCTTTCACTCTGAACTAAAGTTTCTACTGTGCCGGAAAGAATTCCTGTCTTTTCCATTTTAAAAGTCCAGCGTATCGGCTCTGCTGTCATGGCGAGCTCCAGCGCTTTCTGGCGGTCGATTTCTGGAAAATACGACGCGTTGTTTCCGCTTGTCTGCACGATTTTTACGCTCTGCGCCTGGTTTTCATCCTGCTCGATTTTTACGGAAATGTTCATGGAAGCGCCGTTCTTGAAAATCACAAAACCTCTTCCGCCGCGCATTATCACAATCTTGCTCAGGAATTTTCCGTCGCTCCAGTTTCCTGCAAGATTTTCCAGTGAAAAACTGCCTGCGCCGTTGTTTTCTGTTTTATTTTCTTCGCCTGAAGTTTTTGCAAGGTTTTCTACGATTCCCCTTAGCGAGGTTTTTGATTCCATAAGTATTTTGTAGTAGGAATTATAGATTTTGTTTTCAGTTTCAGGCTCTTTATGACCGTGGGTTTTTAGCACAAGCTCCATTTTCCACTCTGCGGCATCAATTTTTGAAATTACCGCGTAAAAAATGCCTGTGTCCGGTTTTTCCGACTGCGAGAAGTCTGCGTTTCCGCTGAAAAAATCCTCTGAAAAATTTTCGCTCCGCCTGTCGTTTATGGTGTATTCAAGCTCCTTTAGCTGTGCAAAAAAAATGTCTTCCGTCATGGAAAGCATGTTTTTTTCAGTATCCTTGGAGGCGATTCCGTAAAAGTCAATCTGAGCAAGGCTTTTCGGAAAAGCGTTTGAAATAAGAAGAATTTGAAAAACTGCAAGAGCCGGAATTAATCGTCTTTTCACTGACCTGTAAGCCCCTTTCGGAATTCGCGCTGCAGGTCGCGGTTTACATCGCGTTCTTTTATCGTCGCGCGTTTGTCAAACTGCTTTTTTCCTTTGCACACGCCCAGCGTTACTTTTACGCGTCCTTTTTTCAGGTAGAAATTTATAGGAATCAATGTGTATCCTTTTTGCTCGACTTGCCGTTCTATCTTTTTTATTTCTTGTCTGTGCAGAAGCAGTTTTTTAGGTCTGTCCGGGTCGTGGTTAAAAATGGATGAATAAGAATATTCTGAAATATGGAAATTCTTTATAAAAATCTCGCCGTTTACAATCTCTGCAAATGCATCCGGAAATGAAACAGCGCCTGCTTTTACGGATTTTACTTCTGTTCCCTGGAGTTCAATTCCGCATTCGTAGGATTCTTCTATAAAATAGTCAAAACGAGCTTTTCTGTTTTCGGCAATAATTTTTTTATCTTCAGCCATGGCATTAATTATAGACGATACTTAAATCGGTTGCAAGTTTACATTGTTTTTGATAATTTTACCTTATGAACAAAAAACTGTTTGAACTTTCGTATTCTGTCCGCAAAGATTTTGAAAAGAAAATGTTCTTTGCGTTCTTTTTTGTGATTTGTATTTTTGCCGCAATAAATATCCTTATCAATTTTGTTGTTTTTCCGGTAAGGACAGTTTCGGCCTCTATGGAGCCGGATTGTCCCGGAAATTCATGCATTCTTTTTTCTCCGTTAAAACGGAATGTCGAGCGCGGCTCGGTCGTGCTTCTTGAGCCTCTCTTGCATTCTGAAAATTCGGCCGCGGTGAAATTGGCTGACTGCCTTGTAAGATTTTTTACCGCGCAGCAGTTTTCCGTGGTTTCCAGCAGAAAAAATATGGGTGCGAACCGGCTTGTGCGCCGTATCATCGCGCTTCCCGGCGACACAGTCTATATGCGCGACTACGTTATGTACATTAAACCGAAAGGAGAGTCCTTTTTTCTTACGGAATTTGAGCTTGTTGAAAAGCCGTACAATGTTTCAATAAATGCGGCTCCATCATTGTGGGATTCTTCGATTGGAGTGTGCGGTTCTTTTGAGCAGTTTACGCTTGGAGAGCACGAATATTTTGTTCTTGGCGATTACAGGAATTCCTGCGTAGATTCCCGTTTTTTTGGAACAGTCACGGAAGAGGATTTTAAGGCAGGCGCGCTGATTTCTTATTTTCCGTTGAACAAAATAAAAGTTTATTTTTAATTTTGAAAACATCTCTTTACATACATATTCCTTTTTGCAGGTCAAAATGCTCGTACTGTGATTTTTTTAGCGTTCCGTGCGGAAATCAGAATGTTCCGGATGAGTATATCGCTTCTCTCTGCAACGAAATAAAAATACGCAAGGCTGAACGGAGCGAGGACTCTCTTGAAACCGTCTATATCGGCGGCGGAACTCCGTCCATTTTAACTGAGGGGCAGCTTTTCAGGATAATGAACGAAGTTTTTTCCGGGCTGCGGAAAGAACCGGAGGAAATTACGGTCGAGGCAAATCCTGATGATATTTCAAAGGATTTTCTGGATGCCTTGGCTTCTTGCGGAGTGACAAGAATTTCATGCGGAATCCAGACGTTTAATGCTTCTTCGTTAAAAAATGTAAAGCGCCGCGGTACGGATAAAGTTTCCCGAGGCGCGGCTGAACTGATAAAAACTTATTGGAAAGGAATATTTTCCGCGGACTTGATTTCCGGGCTTCCGGGCGAAAGCGAAAAATCTTTTTTAAGAACTCTGGATGAGCTTCTGAAATTCAAGCCGGAGCATATTTCAATGTATTCGCTTACTCTGGAAGAAGAAACTCCGCTGGGAAAGTCGTTCTATGACGGAACTCTTGAATACGATTTTGATATGGCTGATAAAATCTGGATTGCCGGTAGAAATTTCTTAATTGAAAAAGGGTACGGCCATTACGAGGTTTCTAATTTTTGTCTTCCTGGATTTGAATGTCGGCACAACCTTGCTTATTGGAATCAGGATGATTATATTGGCTGCGGCGCTGGCGGAACAGGAACATTTTATGGAAAGAATGCGCTCCGTTTTACAAATACCTCTGAGCTGAAAAAGTATGTTTCGTTTTGGAAAGACTCCGTTTCCACGGAGAACGCGCCGGGAAGTGCGGAAAGACTTTCCGGGAAAACCCAGGCCTTTGAGTTTTTTATGATGGGCCTAAGAACTTTGCGTGGAATTTCACGGGAAGAATACGAAAGAAGGTTTTCTGCTGGGATTCCTGAAAAAATCGCCGCGGTTTTTAAACACTGGACGGAAAAAGGGCTTTGCTGTGAAAAACTGTCTCCTTCGCCTGTGGCAAGACGCGGTGCGCCTGAGCATTTTTATTCCATGACGGAAGAAGGAATTCTGTTTTTGAACCGCTTTCTGGAAGAAATTTTGTAATTTTTTTTAAGCTATCTTTTTATTGAATCTTTTGAAAATGAATAGCCCTGTCCGAATATTGTCTTTATAAAAAGCGGCCTGGAAGAATCCTTTTCAATTTTTTTTCTAAGGCGCTGGATGTAGACTGCGACTGCTGTAATATCTCCGAACTTTATTTTCCATACGTTTTCATATATTTGCGCCGGAGACAGAGTTTCCCCTGCGTTTTTTACCATGTATGCAAGAACTTCATATTCTTTTTCTGAAAGCGGAACTTTTATTCCGTTTTTTTTCAGTACGCTGCTGCATAAAAAAAGCGAATATTCTCCGAACCTGATGCAGTTTTCAGTATCTGCGGAAAAAATCTCTGTTATTCTTAGCTGGGCATTCACGTGCGCCATAAGTAGTTTTGAGGAAAAGGGCTCTGAAAGAAAAGCGTTTGCGCCAAGGTCAAGGCATTTTATTATTTCATCTTCGGCCGCGTTTTTGTGTACGATTATAATCGGAGAAGCGGCTTTGTATTCAGTCCTGAGGAGCTTTATAAAGTCAGTTCCATTTTTCTTTAGAAAATTATTGTGCAGGATAAAAAGCGAAGGGGAAATAGAGTTTTTTAGTTCTTTGAATAATTTGTCAGCATCTGAAAAGGCTTTAGTCTCAAACTTCTCGTTTGAAAGATGAATCTGTATTGGATTTTCATTTTCAAGAGTGTCTTCGCCGATAAAAATCATTTGTAAGTTTCCTGATAATTTTTTTTCTATAAAAAACTTGTGGAATTCGGGTTTTTATAAAATGAAAAGCTCAGGAAGAATTGTTGTTATGATTTATAAAAAATTGAATTCAAGCCCAAGATTGATTCTATCACGGAAATGAAAAAAAGTGAATTTTTTTCTAAAAAAATCTAAAAAAACTCAATAAAAAAGGGAAATTTCATTATTTTTCATAAAAAAAACATTCAAATCTAAAAAAAATTAAAAATTGAATTAAAAAACGCCGTTAAATATAGTAAAATTAAGCAAATAATCTTGACGATATTTGTTTTGCAAAGGAAAATAGTATTAATGATTGAAGTTATGCGCCTGGATGGGAAAGTTTATTGGGTGAATCCGCACATGATTGAAAGTATGGAAACTAATCCTGATTTAACGCTGACGATGCTGTCTGGAAAAAAGATTATTGTCAAAAATTCCCCGTCTGAAATAATAAAAAAAATCATTGACTATAGAAAAAAAATCGGTATTGATAACCAAGAGGTTTTGTAAATGGATATAGCAACAATAATTGGTTTTATCGGCGGTGCGGCTTGTATTGTAATGTCCGTATTGACATCTGGTGGTACTCTCGGCGGAATTATTGATATTCCGTCTGTGTTTATGACTATCGGAGGTTCGTGGGCCTCTATTTTTATCATGGCGCCTCTGTCTAAAGCTGTCGGTGTTTTTAAGATTATCGGAAAATGCTTTAAAGTTCCTGATTTTGGAGAAAAAACGCTTATCTCAAAGCTGATGGATCTTTCAAATAAGGCCAGACGTGAAGGAATCCTTGCGCTTGAAGACGGTCTTGACGACCTTGATGATGCCTTTATGCGCAATGGCCTTCGTCTTGTTGTAGACGGAACCGACGGAAATGTAATCCGCACGATTATGGAAAACGAAATGAGCCAGTGCGAGGCCCGCCACATGGAATGGATAAACGTAATGAACCAGTGGGCCGGATTTGCGCCAGGCTTCGGTATGATGGGTACCGTTCTTGGTCTTATCGGTATGTTGAACAACCTTGAAGATAAGTCATCGCTTGGTCCTAACATGGCTGTCGCCCTTATTACGACACTTTACGGTTCTATGCTTGCAAACTGGATTCTTGTTCCTCTCGCACAGAACCTTATCAATCAGAACTCAATGGAAATGCGCGCCAAAGAAATGGTTATTGAAGGGGTTCTTGCCATTCAGGCTGGTGAAAACCCAAGAATTATGGGACAGAAGCTTCTTACGTATCTTGATCCGGTTTCGCGGAAGTCTATTGAAGCGGATATTCTAAAAGACTAAGGGATAAAAATGGCAAGGGAAAAGAAAGAACCTGAAAAACCGTCAACCGCCTGGCAAGGCACTTATGGTGACATGATTACGCTTATGCTCTGCTTCTTTGTTATGCTTTACAATCCATCCGAAGTGGACGTTACTCAGCTTGCTACGATTACGCAGGCATTGCAGATGAATGAAACAGAGTCTGTGAACGGCGGCCTGTCCCTGTCCACTGGAAAACTTTCTGATCTGGGAAATACAATAAATTCGCTTCCTGCGATTGAAAAAGGAAAATCGCTCGGTCTTGCAAAGAAAAAGGCGGTTTCTTTATTTGCTCCTGATGTAAAGTCTAACAGGATAACGATTACGAGCGACGAGCGGGGTCTCGTTATTTCTCTTGCCGCGGATAATTTTTTTGAGGAAGGCAGCGCAGACTTAAATATAGAGGAAACCAGGGATTCTCTGCTAAGGCTTTCTGATTTTTTTAAGGATCCTGCGCTAAAAAACAGAAAATTCAGGATAGAAGGCCATACGGACAACACCCAGGTTCCTGAGAATTCAAAATTTTTAAGCAACTGGGAGCTTTCTGCGGCCCGCTCCATGAACGTTCTTCATTATCTTGCTGATTATGGAGTTGATGAGAATCGTTTTTCTGTGGCAGGCTATGCCGATACTCAGCCTAAATTTTCAAATGACACCCCGGAAGGAAGGGCTTATAATCGCCGTGTGGATATAATTATCCTAGACGAGGGGCATTTTTAAGTGTATACTTTTTAAGCATACTCTTTATTTTTTTTATAAAAGTATTTTTTTGGAGGAAAGATGGCAGACGACGGACTTGATGGATTGGATGAAGGCACAGACTCATCTGCTCCGGCTAAAGGCAATAAAGCTGGCGGTCTTCTTAATTCGCTTTTAAAATGGATTGCCATTGCTTTGGGCGCGATAATTTTAATCGTTGTAATTGTTGTTGTGACTGTAAAAATTGTGGGAAACAATAAGCCGTCCGGTCCTGTTATTGCGATTTCTGAAGAATATCAGGCGCAGCGCGAAATTCTTGACTGGTATACGTCCCTTGGCGCTATAAGAACTAAAACCAGCGATGATATTCCGACAAGCGTTGTTGTTGACATTGCCCTTGGCTATAAAAAGGACGACAAGGCCTGTTCAACGGAAATTACTCAAAGAAATATTGAATTAAAAGACTTTTTGCGCCGATACTTTACACAGAAGACAATCTCTGAGCTAAGACCCCAGAATGAGCAGAAACTTAAGATTGAATTAAGGAATGAAATAAACGATGAGATTTTGAGCTCCTCAAAAATCAAGGATATTTCATTTCTTCAGCTGGATGTTCTGGAGCAGTAGCTGCTGACTTTTTTTTAAGGTGGAAGGTAGATGACAGAAGTTTTGTCACAGGATGAAATTGACCAGCTCTTGACTGCCATCAGTTCAGGCGATTCTGAGGCTGATGACTTTAAGCCGGTTAGTGATACCCGCAAAATAAAAATATATGACTTCAAGCGTCCTGACAAATTCTCAAAGGAACAGTTGCGTACGGTTTCCAATATGCACGAAACCTTTGCGCGTTTAACGACTACGTCACTTTCCGCTCAGCTGCGCTCACTGGTCCATGTTCATGTTGCCTCTGTAGACCAGCTTACGTACGAGGAATTTATCCGTTCTATTCCAACGCCTACGACTCTGGCTGTTGTGAATATGGATCCGCTAAAAGGAAATGCCGTTCTTGAAATTGACCCGGCAATTACTTTTTGTATGATAGACCGTCTGTTCGGCGGCCGGGGTATTACTGCGACAAATAAAAACCGTGACCTTACGGATATTGAGCAGTCTGTAATGGAAGGTATTATCGTAAGGATTCTTGCGAATATGCGTGAAGCATGGACGCAGGTAATCGACCTTAGGCCAAGGCTCGGTCAGATTGAGACAAATCCTCAGTTTGCGCAGATTGTACCGCCGTCAGAAATGGTTGTTCTTATTACGCTTGAAACAAAAGTAGGCGATGAGGAAGGCATGATGAACTTCTGTATTCCTTACTTGACTATAGAACCTATAATTTCAAAGCTTTCCTCTCAGTTCTGGTTTTCTTCTGTAAGAAGAAGTTCAACTACTCAGTATCTGGGTACTTTAAAGGAAAAACTCGCTTCTGTTGATATGGAAGTGGTTGCGGAAGTCGGTTCAATAAACCTGCCGGTCCGGGATGTTCTGGCGTTAAAGGTTGGAGATGTAGTTCGTCTTTCCAATACAAAAGTCGGAGAGCCTTTTTCTCTGAGTGTTGGAAATAAAAAGAAATTTTATTGTCAGCCTGGAATTGTTGGAAAAAAAATGGCAGTTCAAGTAACAGGTAAAATTGAAGATGTTGCTGCAGAGGATTTTGAAGAACTTTCTGTAGAAGGAGATGATACATTATGAGTGATGGTGCTATTTCCCAGGATGAAATTGATGCTTTGCTTTCAGGAGTTTCTGTTGACGGGTTGAATTCATCCGGTCATGTAAGCGGAGGCCCTGCTGTTCATATTGATGCGCAAACTTTGACAACCTTTGCCGGTACTCTGGATGCTCCTTTTATAGAAAAGCTGAATTCAATGACCGGCGCGAATTTTACAGGTGGAACGCCATCTGTGGAAATTCTTGACAGGGATGGGCTTTTGTCAAAAATTCCGGAGGTTGTTGTTTCTGTTACATCTGATTATTCTTCCGGAATGGCAGGTGAGCACCTTTATCTGCTTGCTCCTGAGCTTGCGCAGAAAATTGTAAATCTCATTACAAAAGAAGAAAACGCTGACTTTGATGATATGGCCTTGAACTGCATTTCAGAAGTTATTGCAATGCATTCAGGAACAGAAATCCAGGAACTTGATAAGACTGGAAAATTCCCGGGACTTGCGGCGAATCCTCCGGAAGCGGCGAACAGCCCTAAGGCTATGCTTAGAATTCCGCAGAATAAATTTCCGTTGATTAGTTATCCGGTTTCTTTGGACGGACAGTCCTACACATTATGGGAATGTCTCGGCGGCGAAATTGCCGAGCAGATTTGCAAGGCTTATGGCGGAACTGATACCGCCGAGCTTGAATCTGTTGCTTCTCCGGATAAGTCTGCCCCGCAGCCTGGAATGAACCAGATGAACGGAATGCAGCCTCAGATGGGGATGGGCATGAATCCAATGGGAATGCAGCCTCAGATGATGGGAATGAACCAGATGGGCATGCAGCAGCAGATGATGGGAATGCCGCAGATGGCGATGCCTCAGATGCCTTCGGGACAAACTATGGGAATGAATATGCCTAATGTTCAAACCCTTCAGTATCCGAACCTTCAGGGAGCTAATGTTCCTGGCGAGCAGGGAAATATCGGTCTGATCATGGATGTATACATGGAGATGACTGTAGAGCTTGGCCGCACAAAAAAGCAGATTAAGGAAATCCTTGGAATGGGCGAAGGTACGATTATCGAGCTTGACAAGCTTGCCGGTGAGCCTGTGGATATTCTTGTAAACCATAAGCCGATTGCAAAGGGAGAAGTTGTAGTTATCGATGAAAACTTTGGTGTCCGCGTAACTGAAATTCTTTCTCCTTTGGAGCGTGTTTCTGATTTGCACTAAAATTTGATATTATTCGATTTTTCAGGGTGGGGAAAATTGACTAAAAAAAATTTCGTTTTATTTTTATGTATAGTGTTTCTTTCTGTTTTTTCTGTCTCGGCGCAGAATAATCTTCCGGATGAGAAAAATCAGTTGATTGAGAACACGGAAAAATCTTTTGATGAGTCTTCTGTTCTTCTTGAGGAGGACGGACAGTATTCGGGACAGCCGAAAAGTTCTTCAACCTTTTTTCTTCTTTTAAGAATGGTTTTGTTCCTTGTTGTTGTTGTCGCGTGCATTTTTTTTGTGTTCCGTTTTATGAAAAAAACAATGGCGGTTCCTGATAACGATGATATGTTTATGAGGATTGTCTCTACGCTGAACCTGTCGCCGTCGAAATCTGTGCAGATTGTAACCCTTACGGACAAATACGCCTTTTTAATCGGCGTTTCTGATGATTCGGTTAATCTTATAAGCCAGATAGATGACCAGGAGCTTATTCAAGCGATGAATCTTTATTCCGACAAGCAGAAAAAAACGAAAAAGCCTAAAAATTTCGCAGACATTCTTGATATTTTTATGCCTAACGGTCCAAGGGACGGAGAAAATGTCATGTCCGGATCAAAAACGAAAATTACAGATATGCTTGAAAAACAGCGCAATAAATTTAATAACGGCGGAAGATAGTATGAAATCTTTTTTTAAAAAAATTCTGCTTTTCTCTGCTGTTTTTTTGTTCCTTGGAAAATTTGCATTTGCTCAAAGCGCTTTTCCTCAGGGGGCCGCGCGCGGAACTACAGAAATGAACCGGAATGTGCGTCCTGCTGAAATCCCCAATGTTTCAATCAATGTTACAGAACCAAGGACCGGGCGTGAGGTTGCCTTTTCGGTGCGCCTTCTTGTTCTTCTTACAGTCCTGAGCCTTGCGCCGAGCATTCTTATTCTTGTCACCTGTTTCCTTAGGTTTTCAATTGTCCTTGATTTTATAAAACGCGCCCTTTCCCTTCAGCAGGTTCCTCCTACAGCGGTTTTGAACGGAATCGCTTTTTTTATGACGATTTTTGTTATGTGGCCTACATTTACGCAGGTTTATGACAAGGCGTTCAAGCCTCTTTCTGAAGGCAATATCGAGCTTGCGGAAGCGTATCGCGAGGCGGAAGCCCCGATCCGTCAGTTTATGTATACGCAGATGGCTGGCGATACAAGCTATATTTCAGTTTTTATGAATATGGCGAAGCTTGAAAGACCGAATACTCTTGCGGACGTTCCGACTTATGTCCTTGTTCCGTCATACATTCTGCATGAGCTTACCGTTGCGTTTAAAATCGGCGTTATCCTTTATATTCCGTTTATAATTATAGATATGGTTGTGGCGAGTATTCTTATGTCTATGGGTATGATGATGCTTCCTCCGGTTCAGATTTCAATGCCTTTTAAACTTATGCTTTTTGTTCTTGTTGACGGCTGGGGGCTTTTAACGACCCAGTTGTTTAATTCTGTGATACATTAGTTTATCAGGAGGTGAATTTTGTCTATTGGTCAGATTGTCAGCCTTATGCGCGGCGGTGTTATTCAAATTCTTCTGCTGATTGCGCCTCCTCTTGGCGTTGCCCTTGTAATCGGGCTTATTGTGGCTATTTTTCAGGCAGTAACTTCAATCCAGGAGCAGACTTTAACTTTTCTTCCTAAACTTATAGGAATTCTTCTTGTAATATCGCTTTTGAGCGGCTGGATGTTTTCTGATTTAAGAAATTACACCATTTCACTGTTCCAGATGATTCCGCAGATTGCAAGATAGGTCTTATGAATATGCTAGATGAGATTGTGAATTCAGCGCCGGTTTTTCTTCTTGTGGCAGCAAGGTGCGCCGGTCTGATTTTTACGCTGCCTCTTTTTTCCATGAGAACTGTTTCCCGGACTGCGAAAGTCGCATTGATTGGATATATGGCCTACCTTATGATGGGCTTTGTGGATTTTTCCGCTTATTCAGCATGGCTTAAGGAGGACGGAGCGTTCAGCCTGGAATTTGCGCTTATCGCGGCAGGCGAGGTTTTAACAGGAATTATCATTGGTTTTTATGTCTCGATAATTTTTGCGGCATTCAGTACTGCGGCTCAGTTTTTTGCGTTTCAGATGGGGTTCTCTGCGGCGGCGGTCTATGATTCCCTTAGCCAGGTTGAAAATCCGCTCCTTGGACAGTTTTTTAATTTTGCGGCAATCCTTATTTTTCTTCAGGACCATTGGTTCCAGAAACTCTTTTTGAACGGATTAAAACAGACTTTTATTTCCATGAATGTCTTTACGCTTATTGAAAGCCGTGAGTCAGTGGTTAATTTTCTGCTGAAGGGGCTTTCAAATCTTTTTGCAGACGCCTTTGTCATTGCGCTTCCGATTATGGGAACTCTTGTCCTTATTTCAGTATGCACCGGGCTTCTTGCCAAGGCAGCGCCGCAGATGAACCTTATGAGCGAAGGTTTTCCGGTTATGATTTTGCTGTCATTCTTTTTGATTGTAATGATTTTTCAGCCTTTGTGCGATTTCTTTCTGCGTTCGTTTTATACAGGCTTTAATGAGCTTTTTAACATTCTGAATTTTGCCGGAGGCCGGGAATGAGTTTTGACCAGATTGACCTTCAGTGGTTTGCGGCGGAAGACGAAGGACGTACAGAAGAAGCCTCTGAATATAAGCTCCGGAAAGCCCGGGAGGAAGGCCGGATTGCAAAAAGTTCTGACTTGAACAGTTCGGTTGTTTTCTTTTTTTCGCTGATGACACTTTTTGTCATTGCCAGGCGAATTTTTCTTGAATGCGCGGAGGTGATGCGGTTTTTTTTTAATAGCATAAACGGTGATGTAAAAAGCGCGGCGTATTTTTATGTTTTCGCTGAAAAATTTGCAAAAATTGTGCTTCCAGTCGCGCTTGCAGGTGTTCTTTTTGGAATTCTTTCGAATATCGCGCAAAATAAAGGCTTTGTTTTTTCTACAAAGACTATAGCTCCTAAATTTTCAAAGATAGTTCCGAACTTTGCCCAGTATTTTAAAAATACTCTTTTTTCGTTCAAGGGAATTTTCAATGTTCTGAAATCTGTTGGAAAAGTCTTTTTGATTATTGCAATTTCTTTTTTTCTGATAAGAAGCGACATTCCGGTTCTTGCTATGGAAATTCAGAATAAAAGCCTTGTCCAGGCGGTTTTTTCTATTTGCCGGATGATAGGAACTCTTCTTGTTGTTGTTTCTGTGCTTTTTATAATAATCGCCATTCCTGATTATTTTGTTCAGAAGCGGGAATTCATGGAATCCCTGAAGATGACAAAATATGAAGTCAAGCAGGAATACAAGGAAATGGAAGGCGACCCGGAGATAAAGGCAAGAATCAGGCAGCGTGCGATGCAGATGGCGAGGCAGAATATTCCTAAGGCGGTAAGCGAATCTGATGTTGTGATTACAAACCCTACGCATTTCGCGGTGTCCTTGAAATATGATGTGGATGCGGCTCCTGCTCCGCAGGTTACGGCAAAGGGAGAGGATGAGATTGCGCTTTTGATGAGGCGTATTGCCTCGGAGAATTCCGTTCCGATTGTGGAAAATAAACCTATGGCGCGTGAACTATATACAAAAATGAATGTTGGTGATATAATTCCAGATGATTATTTTACTATAATAGCACAAATTTACACGCAGGTTGTAAAATTTGCTCCTAAAAAATAATGAGTAATTTGCTGGGTGGGGACTGATGGCAAACGAAAATGGCAGAGGAAAGGTATTAACTTTCATTAGAACCAATATGATTGGCATTTTTGCGGTTGTTGCGGTTCTTATGCTCATTATTCCGATTCCAAAAGTATTGATTGATTTTCTCATGATTATAAATCTGGCGCTGGCGCTTCTGGTGCTTCTTACGGTTGTGTATACGCCGCGCGCTTCTGATTTATCCTCGTTTCCGCAGATTATTTTGTTTGTTACGCTTTTTGGCCTGGGAATAAATATTTCTTCAACAAGGCTGATTCTTTCTGCGGACGGAACGAATGTGAATGCCCTTGCAAAAACGCAGAGCGCGATGGTCCAGGCTTTTGCCGATATTGTCGCAGGAAACAGTCTGGTTATCGGTTTTGTAATTTTTATCATTCTTATTGTCGTTCAGGTTGTTGTAATCACTAAGGGCGCCGGACGCGTTTCTGAAGTTTCCGCGCGTTTTACTCTTGATTCTATGCAGGTAAAGCAGCTTGATATCGATAATCAGCTTTCCAACGGCTATATCACGGAAGAAGAGGCGAACCGGATGAAGGAGCAGCTCCGCCGGGACATTGACTTCTATTCAAACATGGACGGTTCTTCAAAGTTTGTCTCGGGCAACGTAAAGGCTGGAATTTTCATTACTGTTGTAAACCTTCTGGGCGGTTTTATCGTCGGCATGGTTTACCGCCATCTTTCTTTCATGGAAGCGCTTGAGCTGTATACAAGGCTTACGATTGGTGACGGACTTCTTAGCCAGATGCCTTCTCTTATGCTTTCTTTTGCGACCGGTATTCTTGTTACCGCTGATAAGTCAGCAGATACACTTGGCGAAAAAGTTATAAAAGAATTTTCTATTGACGGAACTATTTATGAGATTATCGGCTGCGTGCTTGCCGCCATGGGAATTGTATTCCGCGGAGGAACTCAATTCCTTTTGATTCCTATTGGAATAGGATTCTTTTATTATGGCTATAAGCTTTCAAAGAAGAAAGAAAACGAAAAGATTCTTGAAGCCCAGAAAAAAGCGGAGGCTGCGAACGGCAAAAAATCGCAGAATTCTCCTGAGCAGGATGCGGTCGCGCCTCTCGACCCTCTGTGCCTTGAGATTGGATTTGCGCTGATTCCTCTTGTTGATAAGGAAAAAGGCGCGGAGCTTGTTGAGCGTATTTCCAGAATCCGAAGGGAATCTGCATTGGATATGGGGCTTCCTGTTCCAAAAATCAGAATTGTTGACAACATGAACCTTGAGCCAAACGAATACTGCTTTAAAATCCGGGGAATTCCGGTTGGAAAAAGCCAGGTTCGTCTTGGATACTATATGTGCATGAACACCGGGGCTGTTACAGAGGAGCTTAAGGGCGAGCCTACCCGCGATCCTGCGTTTGGAATGCCGGCGATCTGGCTTCCTGAGGACCAAAGATCTGATGCGGAGCAGGCTGGATATACAGTTGTCGACTCTCCGACGATTATCGCGACTCACCTTACGGAAATTATTAAAAACAATGCCGCGGATATTCTTGGCCGTCAGGAAGTCAATCTTATTCTTGAGCAGACAAAGAAAGACAACCAGATTATTGTTGACGAGATTCTTTCCGGCGACCGCAAGTTTTCTATCGGCGAAATCGAAAAAATTCTGCGCGGACTTCTTAAAGAAAAGGTTTCAATCCGTAATATAGTTACGATTCTTGAGACTATTTCAAACAGCGGATTGTATACGCGTGTTACCTGGAAGCTTATTGAGGCTGTCCGCGAGGCGCTTGGAAGCCAGATTTGCCTTCAGTATGCGGATAATGACGGAAAGCTTCGCGTTATAAACCTGAGCCAGGGCTGGTGCGAGCTTTTATTCAACCATGCCCAGTATCCTGAGGATGGTTCCGGCCCGGTTCTTGCTTTGGATCCGGCGGACAACAGAAAGTGGATTGGCGCGGTAAGCAATACGATAAAAAATGTCAGCGTTATGGGATATATGCCTGTAATCCTTTGCCCGGGCTCGATAAGAATGCTTGTCCACGATTCCATAGATATTGAAATGCCTGGTGTTGTGGTTCTTGCCGCCGAGGAGATAAATGCGGCAAGAGGCCATGTTACCGTGGAAGTTCTTGGCGAAATAGCGTATGAGGAATAAACTGATATGATGGATAGAAATATAAATGAACCTGCGCATACTATTTATGCAAAAAGTATGAAAGAAATCAGGGATAAACTTTACGATAAATATCAGAGCGATTACGAAATTACTAATAAGAAGCAGGTTCTTAAAAGCCGCTTTTTCGGATTGTTTAACGAAGAAGGCGTTGAAGTTACGTATGTGGTGAAGCGTCCTGGTTCACAAGCCTCGTCGTGCGCGCAGGATTCTGATTCGTTTATGCGTAATAAGGACGCTTTTTTGCGCTCGATGGCAATGCAGTCTCTTGACCCGACCCTTAATGCTCCTGTATCTCCGGCAATTACTGCGCCGCAGGTGAACAATGCGCAGCTTAATGAAATTAAAAAATCAATTGAGGAGTTGAAATCTTCGATTGAGCAGTCAAAACCGTCTGCGGTTTCTGGAAATGAGATTCATCCTTCTATTGAAATGATTCAGAATCTTCTTTCAGACAATGATTTTTCCATTCATTACTGCAGGTATATTACGGAGAAATTAAAAGGACTTTCGCTTGAGCAGCTTGAAGATTCGGATTATGTGCAGCGCTCTGTGATTGACTGGATTGGAGAGTCAATCAATATCGCCCCTGAAAAAGTCCACAGAACCCCTCATGTTGTTATTATTGTAGGACCTACCGGAGTCGGTAAAACCACTACGCTTGTGAAGCTTGCTGCCCAGTACGTTATGTCCGCAAAAAAACAGGACAGAAAGGTTGAGCTTTGCTTTATAACGACTGACACAATGAGGGTGGGCGCGCAGGAGCAGCTAGCGAAATTCGGCTCTCTTTTTAACCTTCAGGTTCTGAAAGCGGAAAATGCAAGTGATGTGCAGAAAATTTACGAGGATGTAAAAGATCATGTTGACGCTATCTTTATTGATACAAGCGGATACAGCCCGAACGATTCCGCGCATATCGGTTCTATGAAGGAAACTCTTGATGTGCCGGGTATGAATCCTGATGTCTATCTCGCCGTCATGGCTTCCACAAAATCTCGTGATTTAATAAATATTATGCGGAATTATGAACCATTTGGCTATAATTCTGTTATAATTACTAAATGCGATGAGTCAAATCAGTATGGAAATGTGATTTCCGTGGTTTGGGAAAAAAATAAAAACATTTCGTATCTTACGACCGGGCAGAAAGCGGCTGGTTGCATAGAAAAAGCGAATGTGTTTTATTTTCTTATAAGGATGATGGGTTTTAAGGTTGATAGAATTCACATTGAAGATAAATTTGGAGTTAACTAAATATGGAAGAACAAGCAGAAGATTTGCGTGAACTTTTGAGCGGCGGTTTGGCTGAACCAAAGGGTTCTGAAACAGAGAATTCTACAGAGAAAAATCATAAGACGCGCATAATTGCCATTACAAGTGGCAAGGGTGGTGTTGGAAAAACGAATATTTCCGTAAACATGGCGATAGCGTACGCTCAGCTTGGAAAAAAAGTTATCCTTATAGACGGTGACCTTGGGATGGCGAATGTCAATATCCTTCTGAATGTGGTTCCTCAGTATAATCTGATGCATGTGATAAATAAGAAAAAAACAATGAAGGAAATAATCCTTGATACTGAATTCGGAATAAAATTCATTGCGGGCGCAAACGGTTTTTCAAAAATAGCGAATCTGAGCAAGGAGGAGCTTGAATATTTTGCGAAGCAGTTCAGTACTCTTGGAAATGCGGATATAATCATAATTGATACAGGCGCCGGCATTGCGAACAATGTCCTTCAGTTTGTTGCCGCCGCGGACGAGGTTTATGTCGTTACGACTCCAGAGCCTACCGCGATTACGGATGCTTACGGAATAATAAAGATAATCACTACGGAAATTGTTGACCGCACAGTGAACCTTAAGCTTCTTGTCAATCGTGTCCATTCTGCGGACGAAGGCAAGAGAATCTCTGACAGAATCATTACCATTGTAGGACAGTTCCTTGGTTATAAAGTTGACTACATAGGCTATGTGTACGACGATCCTGTTGTGCAGGCTTCTGTTATACGCCAAAAGCCTTTTATCGTTGTAAATCCAACGTGCAAGCCGTCTGTTTGCCTTAAGCATATAGTCGGAAGAATTGAAAAGACAGATGTTTCTGGAAACGAGGGAGTTTCTTCCTTCCTTAAAAAGTTTCTTGGGAAAAAAGCAAGGTAAAAAAACTGGCTTAAAAAAGTTTTTCTGTCTTTTTGTTAATAATTGATATATAATTGAACTGTTATTCATACAGATTTTAATTTTTCTTAAAATGGGAGGTGGAAAATGAAAAATTTAAAATTCATTGCAGGTTTTTCGATTTTTGGTTTTCTGCTTTCTATTTTTTCAAGTTTAAAAAATGTATCAAGATCTTTTGGGGGGCGTTTTTTTATAGCGCTGTGTTTTGCCCTTGGATTCGGAATTCTTGCCGCGGCTATAATGTTTGTGACGCAGAAATTTGTTCTTGCGGAAAATACCGCGGATATTTCTGACTCAGGAAATTCTTCTGGAAAAAATCCTCACAATTCTGTTTCCAGCTCCCAGCCTGTGGATATTGTGGTCCAGGATGAGGACCTTCCGTCGGAAGACGGCGGCCCGCAGTTTTATGTCGGGGAAAACCATCAGATGTTGAATGATGAAGATTTGCAGGATATGAAAAAGGTTTCTGAGCCCGAAGTGACGGAAGATTCCGGTTTTTCGGAGCTGCGGCAGAAAAAAGAGGCGGAAAATATTTCGGAAACGGCCGCTCAGGTAAAAAAAGAAAATTCTTCTTCCGTGAATGCAGGCTTTGTTCCCCTGAACTTTGCGGAAAATCCATCGAACATTTCCAGCGTGGAGTCAAAGTCAGTTAATGACGTAAAAACCGTAAAAAGCTCCCCGGAATCCGATGATAGTTCCGCCTCGGGTGAAAATAACCCTGAGGCTCTCGATGTTCTTCCGGATTTGGATGCGCTTTCAGAGGCGGTGCCTGCCGCCGGCTCAGGCAGTTCCGATTTTTCTGAAAATTCTGATTTCTCTGAAAATAAAAATACAGTTTCTGCGTCTTCCGGCGATTCTTCCAAGGAAAAATCAAGCGGACAGGATGCGGAATTAATGGCTAAGGCTATCAGCACTTTGCTTTCAAAAGATAAATAAAAGGTAAGGTTTATATGGACGAAATTACAGCTGAAGAAAAAAAAGATCAGACAACCGCAGTGATATCTGTAAATGATGAAAAAGAAGAGGATTTGCTGTGGGCGGAATTCCATAAAACAAAGTCGACAAAGCTCCGTGATAAATTTATACGGCAGTATATGCCGCTTGTAAAATATGTCGCCGGAAAAGTTGCGGTGGGAATGCCTAATAGTGTGGAATTTGATGATCTTGTGGGCTTCGGCCAGTTTGGACTTCTTGATGCGATAAATAAATACGATCCTGAGAAAGGTGTTAAGTTTAAGACTTATGCTGTAACCAGAATTCGCGGAGCAATCTTTGATGAGCTTCGTGAAATCGACTGGGTTCCGCGCTCTGTGCGCCAGAAATCACGCGAGATTGAAGATACAATAGTTGAGCTTGAGGCAAGGCTTGGACGTACCGCGACAGATGCTGAAATCGCAGGCGCATTAAAAATCAGCGAGGATGAATATCATAAAACAGTTATGAAAGTTTCGGGAACAAGCGTGCTTTCTTTGAATGAAATATGGTATTCCGGCGATGATTCGGACAGCATGTCGATCGGGGATTCCATAGAATCTCCTTCTAGCCTGAATCCGGATGTTATAGCAGAGCGTGAGGAAATCAGAAAAGTTATAATTCAGGCTATAAACGAGCTTCCTGAAAAAGAAAAGATGGTCATAGTCCTTTATTATCACGAAGATCTTACGTTTAAGGAAATAGGCGAAGTTCTTGAGGTAAGCGAGTCGCGCATTTCCCAGCTGCATACAAAAGCAAACCTGCGGCTGCGCGCAAAGCTTACAAATCTGCGAAAAGGAATCATGTAGCCGATGTATTCTTTAGAAAAAATCCGTAAAGAAATGGCAAAGCGTCTCGAGCTTGACAATCAGCTGGATTGTGTCGAAGTCAATGCGGACAGTGTTGATGAGGCGCTTGCGGACGCATCTGTTCAGCTTGATACAAAACTTAACGGACTTGAATACGAGGTTGTTGAGCGGGGAAGCAACGGATTTCTTGGAATCGGGAAAAAACCGTGGAAACTTCGTATTTATCAGAACTCGGAGACTGTCGCGGCAAAAAGACGCGCGGCTTCTGATGATTTGTTCGATGAAAATACATTCAAGGAAGAGCAGATTGAAGAAAATCGAGACGGACTTTTTTATGTGCATCGTTTTGGCTCGTCTATCAAGCTTAAAGTTATTCTTCCGGTTGGAAAAGGGCGGCCGGTTGACGTTTCAGAAGTCCTTGATGCTGTAAAAAGGGATGACACAGAGACTTTTGACGAGAAACTTATCAATAAATTCTTAAAAAGCGGAACTGGCGGTGAATACGAAACTGTCGGTTCATACAAGCACATTGCCGCGGGCGATGCCCTTGTCTCGGTCGATGTTTCAAAGGATGAGATGCACGGAACGATTACAGTTGACCCGCCGGCAATGGGCGGAGCGGACTGTACTTTTGAATTGATAGACCGTTCTCTGAAGGCGCAGGGAATCCGTGCCGGCATAAACGAGAATAAAATCAGGGAATTTGTCGACAATCCGGTTTATTCAACTCCCTATGAAGTCGCATCTGCGATTCTTCCTGAGAACGGAAAGGATGCGTATGTTCAGTATAACTTTGAGACAGACAAGTCAAAGATAAGGGCTCAGGAATCTGCGTCAGGAAACATTGATTTTAAGGAATTGAACAACATACAGAACGTCGTTACAGGCCAGGCGCTCGCTACAAAAATCGCGGCGACACGCGGAAAAGGCGGAAAAACGTTGTACGGGCATTATCTTGAGGCTCAGAACGGAAAGGATATTCAGGTTCAGCTCGGGCAGAATGTTCACTTTGACTCAGACGGTGTGACAATTCTTGCATCCTGCGACGGACAGGTTATTTTTGAGAATGGAAAAATTTCAGTAGAGCCTATGCTTACGCTGGACGCTGTAAATATAAAGTCCGGAAATATAAAATTTGTGGGTTCTGTTATAATCAAGGGCTCTGTTGACGACGGATTTGACGTTCGTGCTACAGGCGCGATTGATATAGGCGGTTCTGTGGGCAAATGCACCATTGAATCTGTAAACGGTGACATCGTTATTCATCAGGGCGTTTTTGGCAAGAATGAAGGTTATATCAAGGCTGGAAAATCCCTCTGGTGTAAATTTGTTCAGGAAACAAAAATCGAGGTTGAAGAAAACCTTATCGCGACGGACAGTCTTATGAACTGTGATGTGACAGCGATGAAAAATATTATTCTTTATGGCAAAAAAGCCCAGATTACCGGCGGAAAGCTCTTTGCTACGGAAGAAATATGCGCAAGGACTGTCGGTTCGCCTGGCGGCGGTGCCACCACAATTCTTTCTGTTGGCGTCGACCCAAGGGCTAAAAAGAAACTGGACGAGCTTCTTGAGCATCAGGGCGTGCTTGTCAAGGAACTTGAGAATATCGAGCTTGATATTGCGACTTTGGAAAACATGAAAAAAGTCCGGCGCTCGCTCCCTAAGGAAAAAGAAAACAACCTTAAAAAATCTGTAGAGCGGAAAAACGAGATTATAACCGAGTCAAAAGAGATAAACAAGGAAGTCGATGCGCTTCAGGCTCATCTTAGGAATTTGAAAACTGTAGGAAAGGTAAAGGTCGAGGGAATAACTTACCCTGGCACAAAGATTTATGTCCGCGATGTTGTTGATGAGGTTCATACGGAAGTTTCCAGCTGTACGTTCTATTATGAAAATTCATTTGCAAAGCGCGGAAAATATGAGCCGCCATCTGTGGATGTTTCTAAAGGACCGGAAGGATATAACTGATATGGGATTGCAGCCGATAGATTTACAGACGATGTATTCTCAGATGTCGAATATGGCAAGGCAGGCTTCTGTCTCGGAGCATAGCCTGCAGGCTGTTCAGAACGCGCAGAACAAGGATATTGTGCGTCAAATGGAAGAGGAGAAGAACAAGGTTCTGGAGGCTGAAAAACAGAACGGCACCGCATCGGTAAACCAAAACGGACGCAACGCCCAGGGCGGCGCGGATTCTTCAGATAAAAACGGCGGTTCTGATGATTCCCGTGAAGAGGAAAACGATAAAAACAGGCTGAAAGAGTCATATCTCGGTCAGCACGTTGATATTACGAGGTGAAAATTGTCTGTTATTCTGATTTTAATTTGTATTTTCAATGTCGTAATGTGGATTGTTTTTTTGCGCCATTTTAAGAATCTTTTTACTACGGAAGATATTATCTCTGGAACAAAAGATGAGGTTAATAAAATTCTGATGGATTTAGACCGCCAGACAGAACGAAATCTTATGCTGATGGATAATTCTATCTCAAAAATGAAGTCTTTGAATGCTGAGATAGACAAGAAGCTTAAACTTCTTGATGACCTTAAGAATTCTTCCGCAGGTGCCGCCGGATTGACTGCAAGGATAAATTCAAAGACTTCCGCCGGGCGTAAGATTGCCGCCTCAGCGTACGAAAAAAGCCGGTCTCCCAAAAAGACAATAAGCTCGGAAGATACTGTGGTTCTTACCCGAAACGGAGAGCAGCTTTCTGTTGAACCGCTCCAGACCACTCTTTTTAATGAAAAGACTGATTTTTCACCTGAAAAAAGCAGTGAAATTCCGGTTAATACGGATATTCACGTAGATGAACAGGGCGCGGCCTATGCCCAGATTCCTGTTGTGGCGCCGAAAGTTTTTGTTTCAGATACCTTCGCGGATTTAAGCAAGGCGCCTGAAACCCTTAAGGATAAAATTCTAAAGCTCTATGACCAGGGATACGGCGCTGATGTTATTTCTAAAGAATTAGGCTGCTCTGCCACTGAAGTCCAGTTTGTGCTTGACATAGAACGCTAGCTGAAAAATAAAAAAAGTTTAAAAAAATATTCTATTTTGGATTAATTTTATTGGTCTTTTGCAATTTTTGGATTATACTTTAAACAAAACATTTTTTTAACAACTTTAGTGGGGTAAAAATGGATTTTCAGTTACAAGAGTTAATTGACAAAATAAAAAAAGACGGAGTTTCCAGCGCCGAAGCGGCTGCTGCGCAGATTACCGCCGATGCGGAAAAAAAAGCCGCATCAATTGTTGAAGAAGCACAGAAAAAATCAGATGACATGATTAAAAATGCCAGAGCTGAAATTGCCCGCCTTGAAAAAGCCAGCGAAGATGCTGTTACTCAGGCTTGCCGAAATATGCTCATAACTTTCCGTGATTCTCTTATTGCTGAGCTCGACAGTCTTATTCAGTCTGAGGCGGCAAAGGCATATTCATCAGATTTAATGAAAACCTTGATTCCTGAAACAGTAAAAGCCTGGAGCAAAAATGCAGATGCTTCCGAGCTTTCTGTTATTTTAAGCGAAAAAGATTTAAAATCTCTTGAAAACGAGTTGAAAGCCGCTCTGAAAGCAGAAATTGCAAAAGGTCTTGAAATCAAGCCGGACAGCGCTCTTTCTGCAGGATTCCGGATTGGAGTAAATAATGGTGCTGCATTCTATGATTATTCAGCAGAATCAGTTGCAGATTTGTTCTCCGCATATTTGAATCCACGTGTCGCAGCTATTATGAAAGAGTCTGCAAAAGGAAATAATTAGTGAAAGAACAATATTATTTGGTTTCGCAGCTGCCTGATATTTCTGCTGCTGGAGAAAAATCTTCGCTGCCAATTACCGAAAAATATTACAGAGATTTGTGTTCCCGCTTTTTTGATGCAAGACAGAATGAAATTTTGAATAAACTTTCTCTTGAAGCGCCAAAATTGCCAGAATCTACAGGTTCCGTTTTTCTTGACAAATGGTACGGCTTTGAACGGGCTTTGCGTTATGCGCTGGCTCAGGTCCGTGCGCAAAAAATGAAAAAAGAGGCTGGAGTTATTCCGGTTTCCGTTTCTGCTGATTTAGTTCAGGCGGCCCGTACTGCCGTAGGAATGGACAGTCCTCTTTCTGCGGAACAGTTTCTTTATGAATTCAGATTGGGCGTTCTGAACACGCTTCAGCCTATGGATTATTTTTCAGCTGATTATGTTTTTGCTTATGGAATCCGGTTGATGCTGCTTGAGCGGATCAGAAAATTCGATAAGGGGAAGGGAACAGATTCTTATCACAAAATTTACGATACTATACTTGGAGAAACTATATGACAGAAACAAAAGGTAAAGTAGTCGGTATCAATGGAAACATGGTTTCTGTTAAGTTTGACGGAAATATTTCCATGAACGAAGTTGCCTACGTTAATGTTGAAGGCAAAAAACTTCGCGGTGAAGTTATCCGTATCCGCGGTGACATTGCCCAGCTACAGATTTTTGAAATGACGCAGGGAATCAAGGCCGGAGATTCTGTTGAATTTGCCGGAAATATGCTTTGCGCCCTGCTTGGTCCGGGACTTCTTGGACAGGTTTATGATGGTCTTCAGAATCCGCTTCCTCTGGTTGCTGAAAAAGCCGGATTCTTCCTGGAAAGAGGTGTTTACGTTGAGCCTCTTGACAAGGAGACTAAATGGGACTGGACACCTTCTGTAAAACCTGGAGACAAGGTTTTGCGCGGTGATTCAATCGGTTCTGTTCCGGAAGGTCCGTTCTCGCACAAAATTCTTGTTCCATTCGGACTTCTTGGAACTTACACAGTAAAAGAAGTTACCCCGGCCGGTTCTTATACAATCACAGACAAGATGGCTGTAATCACAGACGAAAAAGGAAATGACCATACTCTTACAATGTGCTTTGAATGGCCTGTAAAGCGTGCTGTCGACTGTTATGCTGAGCGCCTTGCGCCTACAGAAACAATGGTTACAAAAACACGTCTTATTGATACATTCTTCCCGGTTGCTAAAGGTGGTACTTATTGTATTCCTGGACCTTTTGGAGCGGGAAAAACAGTTATCCAGCATACAACTTCAAGAAATGCCGATGTTGACATTGTAATCATCGCGGCGTGCGGCGAGCGTGCCGGTGAAGTTGTTGAGACAATCAAGGAATTCCCGGAGCTTATTGACCCGCGTACAGGCGAGTCCCTGATGAAGAGAACAATCATTATTTGTAATACTTCCTCAATGCCGGTTGCATCGCGAGAGGCTTCTGTTTACACATCTGTTACTCTGGCTGAATATTACAGGCAGATGGGGCTTCATGTTTTGCTTCTTGCGGATTCAACCTCACGATGGGCGCAGGCTTTGCGGGAAATGTCCGGCCGTCTGGAAGAGATTCCTGGTGAAGAGGCATTCCCGGCATATCTTGAGTCTTATATTGCGGCGTTCTATGAGCGGGCCGGATACGTTCGGCTCAGAGACGGCTCAAAGGGTTCTGTTACAATCGGCGGTACAGTATCTCCTGCCGGCGGAAACTTTGAAGAGCCTGTAACCCAGGCAACCTTGAAGGTTGTCGGCGGTTTCCACGGACTTACACGCGAGCGTTCAGATGCGCGAAAATTCCCTGCTATCGATCCAATCGGTTCATGGTCAAAATATAAATCCGTTATCCGCGAAGACTGGGTTAATTACGCCAGAAAAATTTATAAAAATGGTGTTGAAGTAAACCAGATGATGAAAGTTGTCGGTGAGGAAGGTACTACGACAGAAGATTTCGTTCTTTATATGAAGAGCGAATATCTTGACAATGTTTATTTTCAGCAGAACTCATTTGACGAGGTTGATGCGGCGGTAAGCGTTGAGCGTCAGACTTACACTTTCAGAAAAGTTCTTAAAGTTCTTGCTTCAGACTTTGAGCTTAAGGACAAGGATGAAGCCCGCGTGTTCTTCAACCAGTTGCGCCAGAAATCTCTGGACTGGAACTATATTGCCTGGGATACGCCTGAGTTCAAGGCGAAAGAAAAGGAAATTGATGAATTGTACGCTTCAAAGAATGGAACAGTAAAAGCTGAGGCTAGTGAAATGCTGAAGGATGGTGAATAATGAGTAAGATTTATAGCCGTATTGAATCTATTGTAGGTTCCGTTATCACAGTAAAAGCTGACAATGTTGCCTATGGCGAACTTGCAGAAATTGAAACCGTATTTGGAAAATCTCTTGCCGAGGTAAACAAGATTGACGGTGATACTGTTTCATTGCAGGTTTTTGCCGGTGGACGAGGTGTTTCAACTGGTGATCACATTCGTTTCCTTGGACACAGAATGGAAGTTTCTTTCAGCGAAAATCTCCTGGGCCGCATTTTTAATGGTTCTGCGGAACCTCGCGACAATGGACCGGCGCTTACGGATAATCTTGTTACGATTGGCGGACCTTCTGTAAACCCTGCGAAACGAATTATGGCAAAGCGCATGATACGTACCGGAATTCCAATGATTGATATGTTCAATACTCTGGTAATTTCCCAAAAGCTTCCGATTTTCTCTATTTCCGGAGAACCTTACAACCAGCTTTTGGCTCGTATCGCAATGCAGGCGGAAGTTGATGTAATCGTTCTTGGCGGAATGGGCTTAAAATACGATGACTACCTTTATTTTAAGGATACCCTTGAAAATGGCGGCGCGCTTTCTAAGACTGTTATGTTCATGCACACGGCGGCCGACCCTACTGTAGAATGTCAGAAAATTCCTGATCTTTCTCTTGCGGTTGCGGAACAGTTTGCCCTTCAGGGAAAAGATGTTCTTGTTCTTCTTACTGATATGACAAACTTTGCCGATTCAATGAAAGAAATTGCGATTACACAGGAACAGGTTCCTTCAAACCGCGGTTATCCTGGAGATTTGTATTCCCAGCTTGCAAGCCGCTACGAAAAGGCTGTTGACTTTGAAGGCGCTGGTTCTGTTACAGTTCTTGCCGTTACAACTATGCCTGGTGATGATGTAACTCATCCGGTTCCGGATAACACAGGTTATATCACGGAAGGCCAGTATTATCTAAAGGGCGGCAGAATTGAGCCGTTCGGTTCATTGTCGCGTCTTAAGCAGAATGTAAACAGTTCTACCCGTGACGATCACCGTGCCCTTATGGATGGTATGATTCGTCTTTATTCAAATTACAAGGATACCCTTGAAAAGAAATCTATGGGTTTCAATATGTCTGCATGGGATGAAAAGCTTCTTGCATTCGGAAAGGAATTTGAAGACGAAATGATGGATCTTTCAAAAAATATAAAATTGGAAGATGCTTTGGATCTTGGCTGGAAAATTCTTTCAGACTGTTTTGAGCCTTCAGAAACAGGCATTAAAACTGCCCTGGTAGAAAAATACTGGCCGAAAAAGAATTAAATATTCTGATTTGGTAGATTTTGCATTGCAAAATATAAAAAATACTAAAAGCAGAAGGAACCTGTATGGCTAAAATTAAGCTGACTAAAAATGAGCAGAAAGTACAGAAAGACGCGCTGAAAATGTATCAGCGTTATCTTCCTACGCTTACGCTTAAAAAACAGCAGCTCCAGACAGAAATTCGTACTATTGACGCAAAGGCAAAAGAAGTCCGCGCTAAGCGCAAACAGCTGGAAAAGGAATTTGATGAATGGATTTCCGTTTTCGGCGAGGCGGATGCATTTAAACCTGGAATGGTAACCGTAAAAAACATCAAAAAAGGTGTCGGCAATATTGCCGGTGTTGTTATTCCGGTTTATGAAGGCGCTGACTTTAGCCGTGGCGACTACGATTTGTACGAAACTCCTTTATGGATTGACATGGCTGCTGACAGAATGGAAAAGGCTTTGTCTTTGGATTTGGAGGCGGAAGTTCTTGATGAACAGGTACGTCTGCTTTCTCAGGAATTGCGTACTACGACACAGCGCGTAAATCTTTTTGAAAAAGTAAAAATTCCGGAAACAAAAGCAAATATAAAGAAGATTTCTGTTTATCTTGGTGATGAGCAGGTTGCGGCGGTTGTCCGCAGTAAAATCTCGAAGAAAAAACTTCAGGCTGCATCAGATGCCAGAAAGGAGGCTTTGAAATGATTGTGCAAATGAAAAAAGTCTCTATCGTAGTTCTTAATAAAGAACGAAAGGAAGCATTGAAACAGCTTAAAAAAGTTGGAGTTGTTCATCTTGAGCACCTGGAGGGAAATGGCGCGCAACTTGCTGCGTTTAAGGAAGCGGCCGGAAATTCTGTTAATGCGGTTTCCATTCTTTCAGAAATAAAGCTTCCTAAAAAAATGCCGGAGGCTGAAAAGCTTGGAAGCGCTGATATTGCGGCAAAGTGCAGGGAAGTTATCGGCCTTTCGGAAAACAAGAAAAAACTTCAGGAAGAAATTTCTTCATATTCTGCGGAACTGGAAAGACTTTCCCCTTGGGGCGGAGTTTCTCCGGCAGATTTTGCCTATCTGAAGGAAAAAAATATTTCGCTCAAAATGTACGAAATTCCAGAGGATAAATATAATCTGATTGACGAGAATTCAAAGACAATCTGCGTTAACCGCTATAAAAAGATTGTCCGCTTTGTTCTCCTTGATGCCACTGATGAGCGTCCTGCAGGTTTTCCTGCGGAAGCCTATGAAGTTCCTATGCCGGAATTTTCCACAGATGAAATAAAGTCCAGGCTCGATGCGGATTTTGAATCAATTAAGGATATTGACAAAAAACTTTCTTCTCTGGCGGTATTTGCGCCTCAAATGAAAGAATTTGAAAAAAGCCTTGAATCCGACATTGAATTTGAAAATATTTATTCAGGAATGGAACAGGAAACTTCTGGAAAGTCAACAGATTTGGCATGGCTTTCAGGTTTTGTGCCTGTCGACAGCCTTGAAAAGCTAAATGAAGCCGTAAAGTTGAATGGCTGGGCTATGGCCTGCTCGGATCCGGCGGAAGATGATGAAGTTCCTACAAAACTTAAGAACAATAAATTAGTAAGCCTGATTTATCCTCTTACTGATTTCTTGGGAACTGTTCCCGGTTATCATGAATATGATATTTCAGGATGGTTCCTGCTGTTCTTTACTATTTTCTTTGGAATGATTTTCGGTGACGGCGGTTACGGTGCGATTGTAACGCTGGTTTCATTGATTATGATTTTAAAGTCTGTCGCAAAAAAGCAGAAGGTCGCTCCGGTTTTTAGCCTTGTTCTTCTGCTCGGTTTTGCTACTATGGCGTGGGGAACTGTAACATGCACATGGTTTGGCCTTGCTCCGGAACAACTTCCGGCATGGCTTGTAAATCTTTCTGTTCCGCCGATATCTAATGCCTGCTCAGAACCGTGGCTTCCGTTCTGGTCTGATGATCCTTCAAAGGGAACTTTGACCACTGCGCAGAATCTTCAGATTTTCTGTTTTACCCTTGGTTTTTTGCAGCTTTCTGTCGCTCACTTAAAGGGAATTGCGCGTTATAGAAAATCTCTGAAGATGCTTGGAGAGCTTGGCTCGCTTTTCCAGATTTGGGGAATGTTCTATGTAGTCCTGAATATGGTTGTAAGTTCACAGGTTTTTGGATTTGGCGAAATTATCTGCGGCGTCCCGGTCGGCGAAGTTTCCGTAGGGCTTGTTGCGGTCGGCTTTATCCTGAGCTTTGTGTTCAGCAACTACGACGGAAATATTGGAAAATCAATACTTGAGAGCTGCAAGAATATAATTTCTGTATTGCTCGGTGTTGTCAATGTTTTCTCAGACATTGTTTCTTACATCCGTCTTTGGGCTGTAGGTCTTGCAGGCGCGGCGATTTCAAACACTGTAAATACAATGGCAGGACCGGTCCTTGGACACGCCATCCTGTTTATTGCGGCAATTCTGCTTCTTGTCTTTGGACACGGGCTGAATATGGTTTTGAACTTGCTTTCGGTGATTGTTCATGGCGTCCGTTTGAATACGCTTGAATTCTCGAACCACCTGGGAATGTCATGGTCTGGATTCAAATATGCTCCGTTTGCGGAAACGGAAAAAATAAAAAAATAAACTATTCTGCAGAATGATATGTTCTGCCACAGGAGATTAATTATGAATTTTGGTTTGTTAGGTGCTGCTCTTTGTATGGGTATTGCTGCGATTGGTTCAGCTGTTGGAATTGGAATTGCAGGTCAGGGTGCTATTGGCGCATGGAAACGTTGTTATGTAAACAATAAGCCGGCTCCTTTCATTCTTACTGTATTTGCCGGCGCTCCTTTGACTCAGACAATCTACGGTTTTCTTTTAATGCAGTCGATGGTTGGAAAAGTGAATGCCGGAGCAATGGATCCTGCTACAGCTCTTGGTCTTGGAATCGCTTCCGGTCTTGGAATGATGTTTTCTGCTGTTGCCCAGGGAAAAGCCGGCGCGGCTGGTTCTGACGCTCTTGGTGAAACAGGAAAAGGTTTTGCCCAGTACATCATGGTTGTAGGTCTTTGCGAAACTGTAGCGCTTTTCGCTATGGTATTCTCTATGATTGCCTAGTAAATAAAATAAACAGGTTGCGGACTGTCTGAAAATATTTCAGACAGTCCTTTTTTTGTTTAACAACATATTGTATAATATTTGTATGGAAACAAAATTTTTAAAGCCACGGACTGTGTTTCTAGGCGGTTCTGGAAACGTAAAAAGAATAGGAATCGGCGGAAACGAGCCTGTTTCAATTCAGACAATGTGGAAAACCGGCATTGCTGAAATATGCGAAAACGATGAGAAATTGACTGAGCTTTTAAAGCAAATAAATATTTTAAAATCCCTGGGATGCGATATTCTAAGGTTTGCTGTTCCTGATGTAAAGAGCGCCGAGTCTCTTGTGCGGATTCAAAATAATACGGACATGCCTCTGGTTGCGGATATTCATTTTGACCATCGTCTGGCCCTTGAATGTCTTAAAGGAAACGTTGCGGCTATCAGAATTAATCCTGGAAACATCGGAAACAGAAAAAAGGTGGAGGAAGTTGTCTGTGCCTGCCGCGAAAAGGGAGCGGCGATACGCATTGGCGTTAATTCCGGAAGCCTTCCTAAAGACCTTGCTGAAAAAGTTGAGAACGGACAGATTTCCAGGGCAGATGCTTTGGCCGAGACCGCAGCCCGCGAGGCGGCTGTTTTTGAAGAGCTGAACTTTGACCAGTATGTTGTAAGCATGAAGGCATCTAGTGTCCAGGAGACAATCGAGGCGAACGAGTCTTTCGCGAAAAAATACGATATTCCGCTTCACATCGGCGTAACAGAAGCAGGACCGCTTATAACAGGAATTGTAAAGTCAACGATGGCTTTTACGCGGCTTTTAAATGAGGGAATAGGCAGCACAATCCGCGTCAGCCTTTCTTCTTCGCCAGAAAATGAGGTTATAACAGGACGCGAAATTCTTCATGAAACAGGAAAACGTAAGGGCGGAGTTACTATTGTTTCATGTCCCAGGTGCGGAAGGGAAGGCTTTGACGTCCATGGATTTGTCCAGCGCTGGCAGAATGAGCTTCTTTCAATGAAAAAAGAAATTACCGTTGCGGTCATGGGTTGTGTTGTTAACGGTCCGGGCGAGGGAAAGCATGCGGACTTGGGGATTGCTGGAGCAGGCGGAAAAGCCATTATTTTCAAAAAAGGAAAAATTATACGAACAATAAACGATTCTGATGCCGATAATGCTTTTAGGGAAGAATTGAATTCTCTTTAAAAAATTAATGGATTTTTAAGGACTTGAAATGAAAAAGAACGGATTGTTTTTCTTGTTTTTCTTTTGCGCATTGAATTTATTTTCAAAAAATATAAAAAAGCCGGACTATATTCATAATTATGAGCGGACTTTGGAAGAAGCCCAGATTTTGTTTGATGAAAAGTCCTACGGCGAGGCGTTGAATCTGGCGGAAAAGGCAAAAAATTCTAAAAAAAATCAGTCTGAGTATGAGATTTATGTTCTTGAAAATTCCTTTAAACCTGCGGAAGTAAAACGCAAGGGCGACTCGCTGAATGCGATTCTTGGAATTCTTTCTGAACGGGAAGATTTTGAGGCTATTGAAATAATCAGAAGAAATTTCAGAAAATACGGCGAGGAGACATTCAATGATTCAAAATCAGTTTTGCTTTCTTTTTTAAGAAAAAATGCCGCTTTTCCAGAGTCGGACTTTTTGATTGGAAAAATTTACTGCCTTGAAGGTGAATATTCCATTGCGTATGACTGTTTTTTTTCAGCGTATAAAAATTCAGAACTTCTGGAAATACCAGACGAAAAGTACGATATTCTTTACGAGCTTGCAAATGTCAGCCGCCTTCTTAAAAAAGATGGAAAATACGAGGAATTTTTACTTCTAATCTTGAGCCAGAGCAGGGAATTTAAGGATGAGACTTTTTCTGCGGCATTGAATAAAACTTCAGGAAGCACGAGAAGTGATTGCCTTGAAAAATTTTTCACACTTTACCGTTGCTATGATTTTAGTCTTTTAAAAGCATATTTTGAGCTTTCTGATTTTTATATGGACAATAATCTTAAGGAAAAAGCATTGAAGTCCAGTCAGCTTGGTGTGATTACGGCATACACAAAGATTGTCGATGTGATAAAAAAAAGGAATGCGGAATTTGAAGTGACCGGGCTTGCTGATGTATTGAAAGAAGTCCGTTTTTATCCGGATATAATTCAATGGGGTATTGAAAACGATATCTGGGAAGGTTTTTATATGCTTGCGGAGCTTAACTATCTGAACGGCAACCTGATTTTTGCAGTTCAAATGTTCAATATTCTAAAAGACAATGAACCGGAAAACTACTGGAAAGAAAAAGCGGCTGTCCGTTTAAGCGAAATTATTCCGGACTGATAAATTAATAGTGCAAGCCCAAACCGATTGAAAGTTCATACGCGCTGACATTATCCCGCCAGTCGTGATTGAAGAACGATTTAAGCTTAGGCATTTTTCTGCTTAAATCGACACCAAGACTTGCGCGGACTTGAATTCCCCGTATTCGGAGAGGATATATGATTCCTTCTATTCCGCCGCACAAAAAACCGTCCTTTGGATTGAATGCAGTTCCGGAAGCTTCGTTATGGAAGAGCGCGAAATCAATGAACGGCGAAATTTGAGCTTCAAGGTTAAAATATTTTGCAAATTTTATTTTCTTGATCACAGGAACCTGGTCCCAGTAAATTCTGCAAATTCTGATTGGAATATCAAGGTTTACAACCAGAGCGCCGGCGGAATCACAGGCTTTTTCCATCATATGGCCGGATTCTTCGTTAAAATACTGCTTGTCTCTTACGCCGCGCAGCCGGCTTCCGAATGATTTTGTTCCGTTCATTACGGCAAATCCGTAGATGTCTGTGCAAATTGCAAATCTCTTGAACGCTTTGTATGCCAGAATTTCACCCTCTACGGAAGGCTTGAATGTATATGTCTGGAAATTATATGCAAAAGAATTTGTAACCGAAGCTGAAAGTCCGTTCCTGAAATTTTCTATCCAGTTTACACGTCCTGTAGAAAGAGTCTGTCCAAAAGAAATTTCCGGGCTGGTCAAATCCGTGTTGTTTTCGTTTATTCCGTCAAAATCCCAGTAATATACGCCGGAAAAGAACGGAGTGTAATAGATTTTTCCCCAGTTATCAATTTCCTGTATCGTTATAGGAATTGAAAGGCCGATTTTTTCGCCAAAATATGTTCCGTCCCCATAATGGACGTTTGTGCCGTTGACATCCTCGTCTTCGTAATCCAGGTTTCTTGCAAAAATCTGGTTCGCGTTTGTTACTACAGAAAATTTATTGAAATTTTTTGTAAGAGTCACTCCTGAGTCAATTTTCCATTCAGGTGTGGAATTTCCGAACGTATACGAAAACTCCAGGCTGTTGTTCCATGCCGCGTCTATTGCACCTAACTGAAAAGGTGTTTCAAAATCAAGTCCCAGGCCCAGAAGGTAATCTTTTACGCTGTCGTCATCGTTCAGCTCCATGGCAAATTTTCCTTCGCCGGTCATTGTTTCCATTGAGCCTAAAAAATTTGTGTCTTTTACTTTTACGGTAAGATTAAGCGAATCGCCGGAACTGTATTTTGGATACGGAGCTGCTATGAAATGCATTGAATCATGGGTTGAGATTATTAAAAATACATTGCAGATATCCGATTCGTCCGGTTCTGAAACAGAAAAATCAACGTCGACTTTGTCAAAGTTTCTTGTGTTTTCAATCTGCTGCTTTACATCATGGATGTACTGCATCAATTCTTCTTCGTCTGAAAAAAATCTTTTAAAATCAAGCGGAACTTTTGTCTTTAGCGCATATTCACGCGTAATTCCTGTAAATTCAGAGCGTGAGCCTTCAAGATTGTATTCAGCATCTTTTATTTTATATGATGAGGCTGAAAGAGCAGCGTACGAGAGCAACAGGAACAGATAGATAATTGTTTTTTTCATTTTTTAATATGCGCCTTTTCCGTTTATTACAACCCAGACGGTTTTTATGATAATCCATATATCAAGCCATACAGACCAGTTCTGTATATAGTATGTGTCAAGATTGATTCTTTCTTCATAACCGGTGTCTGAGCGGCCGGAAATCTGCCACATTCCGGAAAGCCCCGGTGTTACAGTAAGAATATAGTCGGCGTATTCTCCGTATTTTTCCAGCTCGCTTTCTGTGACAGGACGCGGACCTACAAAACTCATTTCGCCTATAAAGATATTCCATAGCTGAGGAAGCTCGTCAAGGCTGGTCTTTCTTAGGAATTTTCCAAATTTTGTGACGCGCGGATCATCAATGAATTTACGGTCTTTTTCCCATTCTGCGCGGCGCACCGGATCTTCGGCAAGGATTTTTTCAAGCATTTCCTGGGAATTCTTGTACATCGAGCGGAATTTCCAGCATTTTATATATTTTCCGTTTTTTCCGACCCGCTTATGACCATAAAAAACCGGCCCTGGCGATGTGGCTTTTATTCCGATCGCAATAACAACGGATACAGGAACTACAATAATTGCCGCTATAAGACAAAGAACAATGTCAATAAGTCGTTTTAAAAAGAGATTCCATCGCTTGGTAAGGTTATGCGTCGCGGAAAAACCAAGAATTCCGCCCAAGTCTCTCAACTGGATGGATGATGTGTAAGTGTCCTGTCGGTTGGAAATGTAAATCGTATACCTGTAAGAGGACATCAGAGGGCGTTTGTCTCCCTGAAAATCACAAATCATTGCGACTTTTATTTTTAGACTTTTTATTATCTCAAGAATTTCTTTTGAATCCGGAAAAACTGGAATTCCGCTGCTCATGTAGCATTCGTTTGCGGAACTGTCGATTATTACGGCTGGCTTGTAGCCCAGGTCAGGACGTTTTAGAAGTCTTTTTATTATTTCATTTGCGCTGTCTCCGGTGCAGTAGATTACTGCGGGAACACCGTAAAAATTGAATTTTCCAAAAAGGTGCCTTGAAATCTCCCTTGCGGTGGGCAATCCTATTGATGAAACTGGAATCGCAAGCAGAAAGGCGCAGACAACTCCCCATGTGTCGCTGTCCTTTATGAGGTTTTCGGCGATTGCACCGGTTATGCTTTCATTGTCATTAACAAAGAAAACCAGCGACAAAGAGATTCCGAAGTAGCAGAAAAACGAGATTGTAGTCATTTTCCTGACTTCCTCTGAAGGAGAAAGAAGAATTCCCGGATAAAGTCCGCTCGCGTAGAAAATAACAAGAATTATCGGAAAGAAAATTGAATAATAAATAAATGACCTGAAATTTATTGCAGACGGATTTATGAAATTCATTATAAAAAATGCAAGCCCGACGCAGCAGAAGAGCGCCACTGCGTCAGAAAACATAATCATAAGTCCTGAAAGAAAAGAGCTTGTTCTGTTCCTGTAAGTTTTCTGAAAATAATTAATAAATTCATTTGTGGTCATAGGCTTAATATTTTAACTTTTTAACGGTTTCTTGTACAGTATTTAAGAACTCTCTCTGAAATCGCTGCTCTGTGAAAGAACGTGCGTGTGAAACAATTTCTTCCTTTTTAAATGTGCCTTCTGAGTCAAGTTTTTCAAATTCCAGAATTGCATTTGAAAGGGATTCAGTTTCCTGCTTTGGAAAAAATATTCCTGTTTTTCCGTCGATTACTGTCTCTAGCGCGCCGCCGCGGCCAAATGCTATTACAGGAGCGCCGCAGGCTTGCGCTTCAAGCGGCACAAATCCAAAGTCTTCCTCCGCGCAGAACAAAAGCGCCTTGCACCGCTGAAGATTGTCCTGAAGAACCTCGTCGCTTGCCCTTCCTAAAAAGGTTATGTTTCTGCTGTTGCCGGCAAGTTTTTTCAGGTTTTCCATTTCTGAGCCGCCTCCGATTACTACAAGCTTTTTTCCTAGTTTTTTGCACGCAGAAACGGCCAGATCGATTCTCTTGTAAGGAACAAGCCGGCTGAACGCCACGTAAAAATCTTCGCGTGGTTTTTCTACGGGATTAAAGCGGCTTACGTCAACCGGAAGGTAGATGACCTTCGCGTCCCGGTTCCAGAATTTTTTGATTCTTCGCGCGATGAATTTTGAATTTGCGATTATTGTGTCAATCCTCTGGCTTGAAACGTAATCCCAAAGCCTGAGAGAAGGAATCCATCTGTTCATGAAAAATTGAGTCAGTTTACCGCTTCTTTTTTTGTAGTCAAAGAACAAATCCCATGCGTAGCGCATAGGCGAGTGGATAAACGCTACATGGGGAACGTACGGCGGAGTTATTACACCTTTTGCGCAGCATGAGGAGGATGAGATTACAAGGTCAAATCCTGTGAAGTCAAAAGATTCAAAAGCGGCCGGCATGAATTTTAAAAGTTTTGTGTAAATTCTGCTTGCCATCGGAAGTTTCTGAATTTTTGAAGTATGGATTTTGTTGTTCAAAAAATGGTTTCCGATTCTTTTTTTATCGTATACCAGTGTGAAAATTTCCGCGTCCGGGTAAATTTTCAGCAGGTATTCAACGAATAGTTCCGCGCCGCCGTAATTTACGAGCCAGTCGTGTACAATTGCAACTTTCATAGGGATTCCTCTAGCGTTTTTTGTATTATTGCCGCAGTTTTTTCAAATGAATAGATTTGCGGAAATTCCTTTATTTCATCAGTCTCGTCCTTTATAGAAAGCAATTTTTCCGCCAAATCGTTACAGTTTCCGGCTTTAAAAAATGTCACCGGAAAATCCCTGTAGATTTCCCTAAATACCGGAATGTCAGAAATAATCGCTTTTGTTCCAAGGCTCATCGCTTCAAGCGGCGGCATTCCGAAACCTTCGTAAAGAGATGGCTGGATAAGTCTTTTAGTCTTTCTGTAAAGTTCGTTCAGTTCCTCATCGCTTATTCTGCCGGTGAATTCTACAGAGCCTTCTGGCGCAGCTTTAATCTTTTTGAAAACAGTCTCGTCGGCGGTGCGGAAATTCTCGGAATTTCCCACGATTTTCAGCGTTAGGTTGAAACCTTTTTTCTTTGCGATTATTAGCGCGTCGATTAAAACGGAAAGTCCCTTGTGCTTTTTTATGTTTCCTACAAAGAGTATTGAATTTTCTTTTTGTATTTCGTGCGGGCTTTCAGGAGGCACACTGGCGTTTTTTCTGTTTTTTTCTGCGCTTTTTGTGTCCCGGCTGAACCAGTCCGGAACGGCATTGTACGTTACGACTACAGGTTTTCTGCACTTTAAGTGATGGATTATGCGTTCCTTTGAAAATTCTGAGACTGTAAAAATTTTTTCAGATTTAAGAACTGCGTATCTATAGAAAAATTTCCGTGCTAAAGTTCCGGTTTTTGAGGCAAGTCCCGGAACATCAAGAAAAACAACATCGTGGATTGTGGTAAAAACAGGAATTTTTATTCCGCCGGTTATTCTTCCAGGAACATTGAAGTATGGCGAATAAAAAATGTCGCATCCGTTGATTTTTTTTAAGATTTCTTTCGGAAAGGCGAAAAGTTCCTTTAATGAAAATGTTTTTGTGTCAAGGCTGATGACAGTTGTTTTTTCATCCTTGAATTTTTCCAGCTCGTTTTTATCTCCAAGAAGCGTACATTCATTTTTCTTAGTAAGATAGGGAAGAAGCGCATTTAAATATGAACCGACTCCTCCGCTGTTTGTCATTCTGCAGTCTATGGCAAGTTTCATACATATAGAATAGAATAAAGTGTTTATTTTTTCTACAAAAAATGATAGAACTAGAGGATGTATTTTACAAAAAAGATGATAAAAAAAGGTTGTGTTCTTATTCTGGCGGCATTTCTTTTGTCAAGTGTGTTTTTGAATGCGGAAACTTATGGAACCCAGCAGCTTATTCCTGCCGGACACTGGGTTTATGATGCGCTTTTTATGCTTTCAAATGAAACTAAGCGGACTTCTTTTGCGACAAATGCCCCTATTCCTGTCGGCGAGCTTAAAATGTACCTTGAGCTTGTTCCTTACGAAAAATTGAGCGACACTGGAAAAAATCTTTACGACAAAGTTTCCGGCTATCTTGAAAAAAAAGCGTTCAGCATAGACATGGGGCCGGTTTACTTTGGCTTTAACCTGAACGCCGCCCCCGGAATCCTTTATAAAAGCAATTCAGAGCTAGACTGGTCTTTTGCGACCGATTATACAGGACACAAAAATTCTGTTAATGGGTATGAGATTTTGTCGCCGGACAATTATATAAACAAGTCTGATGGATCTAATATTGATTGGAGAGAAATTGATAAGATAGAGAAATCAAAACTTGAAAATCCTGGAGAATATCAACTTGCTTTTATAAAAGACAGCGGTGCGAAATACGGCGCATATTCCGGGTTTATAAATTCCTACGGTTCAAAATCATTCGCGGAGCTGCCGCTTTACCTTGGCTGGGGAGACAGTTTTGTGATTCATACAGGAATAAGCCTTGCGAAAAGTTTCTGGGGAATGGAATCTGATTCAAATGTTACGAATATTTTCTACACTTCTGATGACATGGATTTCTTGTGGCCTAAGTATTCGTACGGAAGCGCCGGAAAGACGTTTGAAAAATGGGGCGTTAATGTTAATTTCGGCCGGCAGGGGCTTCAGATTGGAAAAACCCTTACAGGTTCTGTGATTTATAACTCGACATTTGAAACGGAAGGATACTTTCAGCTTAATCTTTATTCCCCAAGGCTGAAATATAATCTTGATGCGGTTCAGGTAAGCACAGACAAATATCTTTACATGCACAGCATAGAGGCCCGTCCGTTTTTTAACTGGATTCGTCTTGGAATCCTTGAGGCGACTCTTGTTCAGAGCGGTTTTGAAATCAAGCACTTTAATCCGCTGATGATAATGCATTCTTTCGGCTCATGGGAAGACAGCGACTACGTAAGCGATATTGAAAAAAAATATTATGGCGAAGCGCATATCTGCCAGTACATGGGAATTTCGCTTGAGCTTACACCATTTAAATATTCAAGGCTTTATTTTCTGTATGCGCAGAATGAAATGCAGACTCCTTTTGAGCTGGGCTCTGCAAGTGCTAATTCAATCCCGGACGGAATCGGTTTTCAGGCGGGATTTGAGCTTACAGTTCCAGACAAAAACAGCGGGTGGTGGACAGGAACTCTGGAAGGCGTGTATACAACACCGTTCTGCTACATAAAACAAGGCGCTGACTGGTCGCTTTACAGCACAAGGAATGATATGCAGTCAAATTCGGGTGTGCCGCTGTGCTCTTGGATTGGCTCGCCGTTCGGTCCTGATGCTGTTGGTTTTCAGGCAAGGATTGGCTACAGCCAGATTTCAAAATGGAATGCCGAATTGGATTATCTCTTTTTGGCGCACGGAACAAATTCATTCGGTTTGTTCAACAATACAATAGAAATTAACGGAAAAAAATATTATGCTTATTATCCGAGCGTATTAAGAAAGCTAGGGCTTGTGACGGACGAATATTCCGAGGAAATTGCGCGCACTTATGCTCTTACAGGTTCTGTTCAGTTTACAAACAGAATCATGGCAAAAGCTTCGTATAATATTACGCCGCAGATGACTCTTTCCGGAAGAGCGACCTATTCGTTCATATTTAACAACAGGAACGAAGAAGGAAAATTTGGCCACGGATTTGAATGTTCCCTGATATTTGAATATACACTTTTTGAATAAGGTTTTTATATGAAAAAAATTATTTTATCAGTTTTAGCGTTGTTTTTGTGCATTGGATTTGCCTTCGCCCAGAAAAATCTTTCCGTAAGGATTGATGATGAAATTTACAGCATTCTTGAAATTGCGGAAATGAAAGGGTTTTGTGGTTTTTTGCCGGGCGCAAAACCGTATACAGTTTCAAGAATTTTCAAGGCGATAGACGAAATCTTGGAGCATGAAGATGAACTGAAGCCTTCCGAAGTGGAGATTCTTGAAAATTTCAAGGCGCGGTATGAAATAAATCCTGAAAAAAAGAACAATGCAAGACACCTTGCGGTTCAGACAAAAGATGAGAAGTATCATTTTTCTTTTCTGTATGATTTTGGAATTGAAAGCAATGTTTCCGGCGGAATTTATAATGATTCAGAATTTAATTCGGTCGGCTTTGATTTTTGCCCTGAATTCAATTTTCGCGGCGACATTACAAAGTATGTTTCCTACGGTTTCAGTGGAATTTTTGATTTTACCTATATGCCGCTGATGGAGCAGGGGGAATATTTTATCGGCTATTCGTGGTTCGAGCCGGATGTAGAGAAATATTTTAAAGATGAAATGACTAATGAGACAGAGCGTGCGAATTTTGAAAAAAATAAAAAACGTACAGTCACAAAATATCTGAACAACAGTTATCTTCCGTATTCCTATAAAAAACCGTGGGACGGACAGGTTTATCTTCTTTCAAATCTATCAGCTTCCGGAACAGAAGGCTGGGCTACAGAATTTGGCGTGAGCGGAAGCGTTCTTGCGGAAATCAAAGCGTCTTTCCTTGATGACCATATCACAATCGGAGCCGGACGGCAGTCTCATGAATGGGCTGCAATGGATGACGGAAGCTCCCTTGTTCTGAACAGACAGGCCAGGCCATTCTTTGAATTCAATACAGGCGTTGAAATGTTCAGCTGGCTTAAATTTTCAACATTGGCGGGCATTCTTGAATATCCAAATGCAGACTACATGAATTCAAAGTCTTATCCTGGAGATAATATTGAAGGCGTGGATGATTCCTATTTCTGGCAGAACGCATTTTCCTTGAATATGATTGAACTTGACTTTAAGTATCTTCACCTTGATTTCGGCGGTTCAGTTGTCTATCCGAAGCGTTTTGAAATCGGCTATCTTTTTCCGCTTTTTATATACGTTGAATATCAGAATCATACCGGCGACTGCGACAATCTTGCGCTTTTTGGCGATATAATGCTCCGTAAGCCTGGAGTTGGAAAAATCTGGGCTTCAATTTATTTTGATGAGCTTAACATTCAGAACAACTGGTTCAAGGAAACCAGGGTAATGTTCGCAGGACAGCTTGGAGCAAAGGCTGTTATTCCGTGGCTTCCGTTTGCAAGCGTTTCTACAAGATATACAAAAGTCGAGCCGTACTGCTATACTCATCACGCGATAAACTATGTTTCAACTTACAATCATTACGTAATGGAAAATTATACAAACAACGGAGATAGCCTTGGTTATTATCTTCCGCCGAATTCGGATGAGTTTTTCTTCAGGTTTGAAATGAAGCCAAGAAGCTTTTTAAGCACCGCGCTTCAGTATCAGTTTATACGCCACGGCGCGGATTATGGAAGCCAGCAAGTTCCGGGAAGCTCTTTGTATTCGGAATTGAGCAAATATAACCGTGACGAGCTTGAAAAATATTTTTTGCATGACGGCGCGTACAACTGGATGCACATGATAAAGCTTGAAGCGACTTTTGAGCATAAGAATATCCGCAGGGATTTGCAGCTTAGCGTGAATTTAGGATTCCTTTACAGTTATTACACGATGATAGACAGCAACGATTATGACCGGAGCATTTATGGAAACAACGGAAACTGCAACAATGCGGATTTTTCAACGCCATATCATTTTGTAGACAATGAAGAGTATCCGGTTCAGTTCGGTGTTGTCATGGGCTGTGGATTTAAAGTTCTGTTCTAGTTTTATTGACATCAGCTTTTAGGAATTTCTTAAAGTTTCTAAAAGTTTTTGCGCAGCCGCGCCGTACGTGTATTTTTTTAAGATTTCATCAGGCGCGGCGGTTTTTTCTTCCAGCAGTTTTTTCAGCTGAACATCTGTGTCGTCTGGTGAAATGTAGAGGGCTGTATCCGCATAAATTTCTGGTAAAGACGCGGTGTTTGAGACAATTATTTTTGCGCCTACAGAAAGCGCTTCGAGCGGCGGAATGCCAAAACCTTCATAGTAACTTGGAAAAACAAAGGCCTTGCAGTTTTTCATCAAAGACTTTACTTCTCCGTCTGAGACATAGCCGAGCAGAGTTACATTTTTCAGCGTTTTTAAGTCATACAGCTCTTCCGGAACGAGTCCGCTGATTGCTTTTCCGCTTACGGCAAAAGTTTCGTCGGGATGATTTTTAGCATATTTGCATATCCATGCCAGATTCTTGCGTTTGCTCAACGAGCCGAGCGTAAAATAAAATTCACCTTTTTTTAATGAAGGAAATTTTTTAAGAATACATTCATCCTCTTCTATTGTAGTAAAATGATCCCAGCCATTTGGAATTACACAGATTTTTTCAGGTGAAATTTTATATATCTCTGCAATCTGTTTTTTGCTGAATTCTGAAACTGTAAAAACAATTTTTGCGTTTTTTGCAATGTTTTTATAGTTCAAGAGGCTGTATGCCCTTACAAGTTTGTCTTTTAGGCTGGAAAAATCGTTTGGAAAAACTTTTGCGTAAATATCGTGCAGAAACGCATAGCCGCATTTTTTTCCTAGTGGGGCAGTATTTGAAAAATTTAATCCGGTTGAGCCTGTCCGTCTGCAATATTTCGGAAATTCAATTAAATCCCAAAATGGAAAATTCTTTATGATTTTTTTTGAACGGATAATCTTTATGTTCCTAAAATCTGGAATCATCTTTGGATTTGCGGAAACAAGAATTGAAAAATCATCCTGTTCCGTTAATATTCCGTCAAGCCGCTTGCAGGTTTCCCATGAAAAGCGCTCGATTCCGGTAAGATTTCTGTTCAAAAAGTTTCCGTTTATAAGAATTTTTCTCATTTTTTTATTTGCTAACTTCTTTAAAATAAAAGGAAACTGTTATTTTTTATGTATACTGTGAGAAATTCACTAAGAACTTTTCACAGAAACTCAATTTCCATTTTAGTAATTTAACATAAAGAATATTTTTTTTCTATGTTTTTATTTATTATTTCTTTTCTTTTGTTAAAAAAACAGGATATTGAATTTCTTTTTTATTTCTCAATATACTGAAACCAGTTTTTATCATCAAATATATTGTCTTTTACTGCATACCATTCGTCATCTTTTATGTTAAATTTTTTATTTTTTCTTATTCTTGTGCTTTCCGCAGGGGCATTCGACATTTTTATAAAGTCGTTTTTAGTTATACCCCCCCCCATGGAATTTACATCAAGCGGATTTTTTGTGAACGGATTAAGAGCGTTTTCGTCAATGTCCTTTAATGCAAGGGCAGGTGTGTCGGCATTTGTCATAAAAGTGTAGTCTTTTTTTAATTTTCCTCTGCTTGAAAAATCTTTTACAAGCAAGGTTGCTGTCATGTTGTCCTTGTTGAATGGAAAATTCTGTGTCTTGTTGTCAAAAGTTCCAGTGTCGCGGCTCATTCCGTGATCAGAGACAATAATAATTTTTGTATTGTCGTAAATCTCATTTTTTTTAAGGAAATCAATAAAATTTGTAAAGCGCAATATAATTCCTACCATGGAAGAATATGTTGCGTCATTTCCGCCCGGACCGAATTGTGTGACATTTTCAACTGGAACATAATCCGGCGCCTGCAAGAGAATGGATTCATGGTTTGCCTCGTTATCCAGAAGAAAGAATGCATTTTTTTCGGATGAATCATCGAATAGTTCCGGGAATAAATCTATTTCGGAGTAATTGTCGATAAACTTTGCGGAATTTTCAAATTTATTCTACGAAATCCAGTATTCCTTGTGGTAAATAATCTGCCGCATGAACGGCGGTACAATCTTTAGAACACTGAACCAGATAAAATTGCGCTTGATTTCTTCGCTCATAAACGGCGATTTTTTCATGCCGTGCCTTGCGTACCATATATCTGAATAAGTTCCATGAGTTGTCACACGATTTATAAATTCATATCCTTTGTACATGTCTGTAACAGGCTGTTCAAGATAATTTTCATAAGGAAGATCTGCTACAGTAACGTTCCAGTTGTTGTTGTGAAAAACAACTGGCATTGTAAGAATCGCTTCGTTGTGTTTTTGCTGTAACGTTTTATCCGCGCGGCGGTTTATTTCAAACGGCGTATAGTCGTATCCGCCAAAAATTCCGGGCGTTCCAATCATTGTAAGTTTTCCAAAAGAAACTGTGTTCGGATACCAGACAAAACCGTCGAGCTGCCCGTTCAGTTCCGGGTTGTTTTTAAGAATTTCAGGAATCAGAGGAGAAAAATACCTGTCCTGCATCAGGATTATTACGTTTTTTCCTGTCTTTGAAAGATGGAATACCGGTTCAATTTTTTTTGAAAAATCAGGTGCTGGCATTCTCCTGAAAGAATTCTGAACAGAAATAATGTTTTTTCCGGAAATAGCTGCAAGAGAAATCAGAAAAATCGTGCATACAGAGTTAAGAATCTTTGCCTTAAAAGAAAATGCGGCTACAAGCGATGCTAAAATAACTAGCATACACAAAATGTTTACGATGACGGTTTTTATTCCTGGCATAAAATGCTGCGGTGTCATAAATAAAAGATTCGGATTTACAGGGCCGTAGTTTCCAGAAAAGGCAAAGCAGTTTAAAACTGCGGAAAAAGCTATGAAACTGAATAAAAATGTCAGAATCTTCTTTGTTTTTGCAGAAAAAAGAGCGTAAAAACAAAATGGCCAGACAACAAAAAATCCAAGGGCCTGAAAAAAAGTGTGCCATACAAAATATAATGGAGAAGTGTATGAATCAACATAGCTGTATTGTTCAGGTTCAGACTGCATTAATATAGAAGGAATTACAAGTCCTGTAAGAACTGCAAGAATAAATGCTGAAATTAAAAATATTGAAAGCCGCAGCTTTGGATTTTCGTCAAGAATTTTAAAATGACTTTCAAAAAGAGAACTAAAAAAACTGACAGCGAATGGAGCGGCTGGAATTATAACTCCTGCAAAAACAAGCCCAATTCGGAAAATTGTTTTTGCATTTTTAAATACAATCGCCGCGCATAAAATCATACAGATGCTTAAAATGCAGGCGATTATATACAAAACTTTTTTAGGATTTTTTATCTTGTAAAAAATATTTTTAACCAATGAAAGAATATTATTCATTGTCCAGTAAACAACAAGACCTGCCGGAGAATTGTAAAGCAAGAGCAAAAAGACTGCCGCGCAACCATAAATCTGTATTTTTTCAGAAAGAGAATGGCCCTTTGAGTAAATGAATCCCGCAACGCAATTTATTATTGTCATTGCAATCGGAAGAATGTTTACGGCAAATGAGCCGATATGGAAAGTCGCGTCCGGTTCGCCAAAACTTTTTATGAACAAAAATGAGTAATTTTTTAAAGGTTCAAGATTTGAAAGAAAATTGTATGCCGCAATAAAAAAAGGAATCTGAATCAAAAGACTGAATGATGAGCGCAACGCATATATTGGATGATAGTGGTTTTCCCTGTAAAAAGCAGTAAGTATCATATACTGCTCATCGCCCTTGAATGTGTTTTTTATCCGTTCAACGCCAGGTTTTAATTTTTTCTGAATATTCCGCTCCGTTTCCTGCCACTGTTCGGCAACCATATAAAGCGGAAGCGTAAAAATTGTAACAACAAAACTTAATCCAATTACAGCAATTCCCTGATTGCCAGTTACTTCAAAAAAAAGCGAATAAAAAAACTCCGTTAACTGAATTAACGGCATTATAAAAATCTGATAAAGAGCTGAAAACATAATAGTAATTATAGTGAATTAATAATTTTTTTACTATAAAATTCTGAAAACTGTATTTTTTTGTGAGTGCAAGAACTGTTCCTTGATATTCGAATCATGAGGTTATTTAACTCTTGCGCGAAGTGTTTTAAAATTTGTTGCGGTTTATATGGAATGTTAATGCTGATTTATTATATGACTATGAGAATTTTAATCTTTAAATAAATTTTTAGTTTCTTTTATCCTTGAATCCAGCGTTTTGCATAAGATTTCCGCGCGTTCCGGCTCAATGTATGGATTTTGTGATATTAGTTTTCCGAAGAATTCTAAAACGCCGTCGAGCCTCTCAAAGTCCAGGACCGTGCAGTAGTCCCTGAACGGAATTCTTTTCATCTGTTCTTTCTGGTTTGAGGCGAACGGCTTTGCTTTTATTTTTAAAGATTCGCGCAGGTATGGATTTTTTAGGTTATAAAGGATTTCATCATGGAACATTGAAGTTCCGCTGTCGAACACTGGAGCAAGTCCAATCCACTCAAGAGTGTCGGGATTCCTTAAAAATCCGAAGTTGTTGTAGTGCCTGTCGGTGTTTGCAATTATAAAGTCAACCGTGAGCATTCGGCAGATTCCCTGCTTTAATTTTTCTGTATCCTTGAATCCGAGTTCCTTGCAGCAGTTTATAAGGTGGTTGAAATTTGAAGTGCTGTTGTTCTTTTTTAAAGTATTCACAATGTGCCAGGCCGGAACAAGCTCTGTCTGCGGCGACACAAAGTCTGGGCATGATGAGTAAAAAGTTCCATCGTTTTTTATGATTTTGTATTCAACGTGTTCAATTCCAAGCCTGCCGCAGATTTCTGATGCAAGAACCTCATTGAAAGGTTCCTGCTGCCAAAGGCTTCCGGCTTTTAGAAGAATCCGCTCTCCATTGTTTATTATCCATTTTTTCTTGAGCCAGCCGTCGGATGTGTTGTCCGGGGAAACAAGGTTCAATGTGTCGGCGCTGTCTGAATTCAGAACCCCGAAGAGGGCTTTTCCTACGTCATCTGAAAAACTGTTCTGAAAGAAATTCACGTCTTTCCAGGACAGGCTGCTTTTTAAAGGCTTTGCCCAGTAGTGGTCAGAAAGGCTAAGTCCGTAGCTTTTTTCTATAAGATAATCCGTAGTGACATTTCCAAGCTGCTCAAGGGCGGTGTCAAGATTCTGTCGGCTTGCAGGAATTGAGCGGCTTTTCCACCAGGAGCGGAACTGGCTTTTTAAGGTTTTTCCTTTTTCATTGTCCGGCGAGATTCCGATTGGAAGATGCTCCCTGCTGATTATTTCAGAGACTTCGGTAATTTCCTCATCCTCGGTTGAAAATCTTAAAACCGGAATATCTTTGTGGCAAAGAATGTAGTTCATCACTCCTCCACAATTTTCCATTCAACAAGGTTTCTTTCCTTTGTGGAAAAACTTGC
>OIWU01000108.1_pt1 | contig 112921 bp, 161 predicted proteins | sample 1587711 | NCBI WGS metagenome assembly OIWU01 (sample SAMEA3888909, study PRJEB22519) | human gut metagenome | biome: human gut; feature: human-associated habitat; material: faeces | place: Denmark | collected 2010 | reverse complement strand
TTAGAAAAGGCACTAAGGTACATAATATTCTAGAAAAGTTAATGCCCTTAAAAGGCGTAAAACGTTCCTATGGTGCAGAAGTTTGTTATCGTGTTCCAAAGAGTGAATTTGAAAAAGAAGAATTATAGCTTATGAAAATAGAAAATATCAAGTTCAAGGCAAAGAAGACCTTGGATGGAAAATGGATAAAAGGTGACTTGGTTCATCACAAAGATTCAGATAACGTCTGGATGACAGACTTTGAGAAACGACTGACATCACCAATTGACCCCTCTACCATCTGTCAGTTTATAGGTCTGAAAGACTGCAAGGGTAATGAAATTTGGGAACACGACCTTCTGCAAAGCCAAGAAACAAAAGCAATCTATGAGGTTGTTTGGGATGAGAATGGCGGTTTCATTATTAAAAGTTCTGTAGGTGGTGGGCACTTATTGAATTTCTTAGGCTCTATATTGTCAGTATACAAATTCAAAGTTGTTGGCAATAAATACGATAAGGAGGGCAAGGTATGATTTACAAAAAGGTACTAACGAGATACATTCAAGGAAGGCTGTCAGAATTGTCTGATGTTGACACTTATGAACCAAACAAGTTAGCATTAACTAATATGTTGTGGTTTCTTGGCAAGGTAACCAGTAATGAAATAATTGTTGCAAAGCTTAGAATCATGGTTGAAGCAGACATTAAAAGAAAGAAATATCTAAGTAGATACGATGGTAATGAATCATTATATGATGATGAGTATTCCAAGGCTGTAAGCACTATTGGAAAGAAATGCTTGTCGTATTTACGAAACGCAAAAAAGGAGGTGCAAGATGAAAATAAGGCAAGCCAAGAAGATTTAGAAAAACCGGAATGATTATTGGTGGTCAAGAAGATATTGGTATAAGTTAGGATTTGACCAATTGCGTTCTAAAGACCATTGAATCACCTAGGCGATAAGTTTAACAAGAAAGAAGTAGCGTATGATAAAAATATTAGAAAAAGTATCTCAAAAACTGAATGCTTTAGCTGCTAAGGTGTTTAAGAAAGAGACTTATCCTTATCCTCCTCTTTCAAGAAGAGAACGAAGAAAGTTTGAACGTGGCAACATAAAAGCTGAGAAGAATATAGCGTTATGTCGTAGATGCATGAAGAACGCTCCTAGTTGGTGGTGTCCAGGAGAACGTTGCTATTTCTTCCCTTACCGAAAACACGTCTTATTTGGAGATAAAAAGAAGTAGCGTATGGGAATTTTATATATAAGTGTTAGTCTTATTTATATATTACTTGCTTGCTTAGACGGGGAAGATGTTAAGCCAAAATGGAAGCAATGGCTAGCTGACAAATTAGGCATCAAACCAAAGATAGAGGTTAGATACATAAAGCCACAAGTTATTAAGCTTCGTTCAAGAGTTGAAATGTCACACTTTGAAATGCAATACTATTGCCGTGACAAATCTGGCATGGAGCAATTGAAGAGAAGAGCAATAGAAAGTGTGTATGATGGCATTCTCCGGGAAATGAAGGCAAACGAATTGGTTTCCATTTCGCAATATAATGACATTTATAGTAATAACACTATTTATGAGGGGACATGTGAAATTTATAAAAACAAGTAGTATATGAAGATAAGACAAGCTAAGAAAATCTTGAATATGATGGCGAGAGGAACGGACACACGTTACTTCGATTCAAAATATACATTCAAGAAAGAGAGTAGATTCATTCCTAGATTAAAGAATCTCTATCAGAAAGCAACTATCAGATGGAATAAGGTAAATATGCCGAGTGCTAACGTTAGTTTGTTTCGTTCAATTTTGAGAACTTCAAAGGAATGCGGTCGTTGTAAACATTTCAATGGTATGTTTGCAGGAAGATGTACTAAACTACATAAGTATGTTGAAAGCAGCGATTGGTGCAATGGAACGTTTTTTCATAGAAAGTGAGGTTGACATGAAAATAAGACAAGCTAAGAAGATAATGAAGCAAGTCTATAAGACTAGATATTGGGCTTATAGACAAGGTTATTGTTGTGGCAAGAAGGATGCTGGAAAGCTAGCCGGAGACCATCGTTTGTTAAAGGCTATGCGTCTTACAAAGAAGTGGAAAAGCCGCAAGATACGAAACGAAGCGAATAAAATGTTGAAGAAAAATCCGTTCAAACCGAGGGAACTTCAAAGTAGTGTTTTAAGATTGAAAAGATATGGATGTAGCAAAGCTTAATCAGGAAATTTTAGGCGTAGATTTGGAATACAAAAACGTCTATATTGATGCGGAGAACACAAGAATGATACGTGCCAAATTACCTTATGGGTATTGCGATTTGGTTCGCACAGATGTGTGGAATGGTCGTGTGAATCATCCGGAAGAGCATGATATTGTAAAATATACGGCAATCTCTTGGTATAGAGAAGAATTTGTCGGTGGAGTTGATTTAGGTCGCAACTATATGCATGCTAAATATAAGTTCTTCGAGTTGGTTGTGAATAAAAAATATATTTTGGAAATGAAACATAAGAAAAATGAAAATGCTAGATAATAAGTTAATCATAGATATTCCTAAAGGAATGGAAGTGGATATTGAAAAAAGTGACTTGAAAGCGGGCATTATAGCATTCAAGAAGAGACCCTTCAGCTATGAGGATGTTATATCTACTTTAATAGACCGTGGTCTTGGCCCTGTCGTTGCTAATGTTACTAATAGCAATGTAGAGAAAATTGTTGCATTGGATAAGTTAATGGATATAGCTAAGTGTTATAATGGAGATTGGAAACCGGATTGGAATTCTAAAGAATATAAGCATAATATTATGCGAACCAGCGAATATGGTATTACTTCTAGTATTGATTATAACGAAGGTGCTATTTACTTCAAGAACAAAGAAGATGCCCAAGCCGTTATTGATAATCCGAATTTCAGAAGCATTCTTGATGCAATCTATAAGGACTAAGGCTTATGAAGGAAATGTTCTTTAAGAGTGTAGAGTTCCGTGAAGTCCAGCATTTGGCTTTCTCGGATGAATACATAACCGCATACGTATCGGTGAATAATGTTCCGAAGATACACATGAGTGTTAATACACCTCGTGACGAATATGGGTTTGTGAAAGGTAAATCAAAGTGTTACTTTAGAGTGGGGTTTGGAAAATGGCTCACCGAACGAGCGTTTGTTAAGAAATATTTTAGTGAAGAATAAATGAATATAAAAAAGTCAGATATGGGAAATAAGATTAATGTAGCGGAAATCCTAAAGAATAAGCCGCAAGGAACTAAGTTGTACAACTTATTGTATAATATAGATATAGAATTAGATACAATCGTCACCACAGGTACAAAAACAATAGTTTGGTGTACAGATAAGATTGACAATAATGATGTTTGCCATCGTTTTTATTCCGAATTTGGTACAATAGAAGGATACCCTGAAGGCTTACAGATTCTCCTTCCTTCTAAGGATATGCGTGACTGGGGTAAGTTCGCCTGGCAGAAGGGCGATTTGCTTATCAATAGTTGTGGATTTCAGTGCATTTTCAAAGAATGGGCATCTGATGATTATACAAAGTTCAACGGATGCTATTCTAATAGCAGGGATGGTTACGAAGACGTATCAAATGCAGAAACAGCTAAGTTTGACAAGTTAGATAACAATATTGCCTATGGATATGTCAGAGAGATTGAAAGAAAATTAGGTGGCATACTAAACCTTGAGACTTTGGAGATTGAGAAGACTCAGCCAGAGTTCAAGGATGGGGATATAGCTTTTGCCGACTATGGTAATAGACAAGATGTATTTATAGTATCAGACAGAACTAATTTATTAGAAGGTTATAGCTCATTTATTTCTTTAGATTTAAGTAGTCTAACTTTGAGTATGGGCTGTAGAACTAGTTTCTTTAAGAAAGACCTTTGTAAACTTCGCCTTGCCACTGACTCAGAGAAAAAACAGCTATTCTCAGCTCTCGAAAAGGAAGGCAAGGCTTGGGATGCTGATAAGAAAATGATTGTGAACTTGAAGCCAAAGGTTGAGTTCAAGCCTTTTGATAAGGTGTTGGTTAGAGATAATGAAGATGATATATGGGAAGTAAGTTTGTTTGGTTATAAAGATGAACTCTACTATAGATGCGATAATGGTATCCCTTGGATTCAGTGTATTCCTTACGATGGCAATGAACACTTGCTTGGAACTACAAATAATGTGGAGGGTTAGATATGTTAAATGATAAGAAAATAGAAGAAGTTGCAAAGCAACATGCGGCGGGAGCCTTTATTTCCGAATATTGGCAAGCTTGCTATAAAGAAGGTTTTGTGGATTGCGCTAAATGGATGCAAGAAGAATTTTTAAAGGATTTGTGGCATCCTGCTAGTGAAGAGCCAAAGCGTCATAGTTACATCATGTTTAAAACTACTAACAATAATGGATTCGGAACAGAATACATAGATTGTAGTTGGGAAATACTAGTTAGATGTCTGCAAATTACTCAATGGCTTTATGCTGAAGACTTACTTCCAAAGGAAGGAGGTGATGGCAAATGACCGATGCAGAATTTAATAAGTTTGTGCTTATACTAGAGAATGAAGCGTTTCGGTTTGCAAGAAGTCAAAACGTATTTAAGGAACATCGAGGGGTGATAGAGCAGTCTTTCAAGATAGGAGGGTTGTTCATTCTTCGAGAGTTGGAAAAGTATTTTAATCAAAAGAAGTAAGCGTATGATATTATATGATAATCAATGTTTTGAGCTTTTAAAAGCTCTGTGTTATAGTGTTCCACAGAATCCAAATGTTGATAGGTTTGAGATTGCAAATGTGATACTTGACACATTACAAAAAATAAAAGATGCGGATATTTAACAGCTTTCGGGCACAAATTTAAAGATAATGACAAAGGAAGAAATATTGGAAAAGGCATCTGATTTTGAGGATGAAGATGAGTTTGTAAAGTGTGATAGATTGCCGTTCACTGAGGAATGGTGGCTTTTACATCAGCTAGTGTATATCGGCTTGGCTTGTACCTATACAGGTCGTGGTTATATAATTGAAAAACTTAAAGATTAGCAAAGTTTAAGAGCGTGAGACACACGTTAAAAACAGAAAAGAAGAAACAGATGGAAAGTAAGATTGTTTTAACAAAAGAAAGCGGAACGGATGAGGTAAAGAAGTATTTCATCGCTGTATTGAATCTAGCTAAGTCAAGCGAAGAGTTCCCCGTGAACCTTGATGAGGTTTGGATGTTGGTGTATTCGGAGAAAAGTAAAGCTGTTAGGGCATTGATCAATAACGAACAATTCATTGAGGGAATTGATTATAAGGTTTTTGCCCAAAATGGCGAAAACCCACAAGGAGGAAGACCAACTAACGAATATTACCTGAGTATATCATGTTTGGAGTTCTTTATTGCTCGTAAAGTGCGTGCCGTCTTTGATGTGTATCGGCAGGTCTTTCATCATGTAACACAGGGAATGTTACCGACACCAAATTCGTATGAAGACAAAGTGCGTGGTAGTCTTGCTTGGGTAGATGGAATGAAAAATCTGCTCAACCTTAGTAATGCTGCTGTATTAAACTTGACAAACCAAGTTGCAGAGCCGCTAGGATTGCCAGTTCCCGAAAGTATAAAGAGTGATGGAGCTTTGTTGTCTGCAAGAGACCTATTGAAGAAGCATAATGTCGGCATATCTTCGCAAGCATTCAATAAACTCGCTGAGGCTAATGACTATTTGGAAACTTTGTACCGAACAGACTCTAAGGGAAAGCAAAAACCTTTTAAGAATATAACAAAGAAAGGTTTGGAGTATGGAGAGAATAGAAACGACAAGCATAACTTGAACGAGACGCATCCAGAGTGGTATGTGGATAAGTTCGGAGAATTACTTGAAAGGTTGGGTGTTTCACAAGGCAATATGTTTGAATGATATTTTAAAAGGAGAAAGAATAGAAGAGTAAAAGGAGAGGAATATCATTTCCCCTCCTTTGCCTTAATCTCAAGCTCGATAGGCTTGCCGCAATGAGGACAGATAAGGGAAGCACCCTGCTGTTCGTTTTCGTCCGCTACAAGCTCAGAAAGAGATACACCTATTATATTAGCAATCTCTTTTGCACGTGATAAAGACATAGTACCATTTATAAGTTGAGCGGTTAATGATGGCTGAGCGATACCCAACTTTTCTGCAACCTTTGATATGGTAAACCCGCTTTTTTTTATTGCTTTCTTTATATCCATAATATTATAGAATTAATTGTATATTATATTATGGTGCAAAGATAGCTAAAAGATTTGAAAGTACAAAGGATTAATAGATTTATCTTTATAAAATTAAAAATATTATAGAAATCGAGCTATAAATATGAATAAAGGTTAAATATAGAAAGAAACTTATATTTTTATTTGGTAATATAGAAATAAATCTATATCTTTGCATCGTGATTAAGAAACAAAGGTCACAATAACATTATTAATTTAGCTGAGGTTGCACCTCCGAGTCGGCACTCGTAAAACGGTATAGTGATTATGGCTACTACTTTTAAGAATATGATGAGAGAAGTAATGAATATGGCACACAGAGCCTTTCAGCTTAAAGGTGCTTATATGAGTTGGGCAGAATGCTTGAAGCAAGCTTGGCAGGTTATCAAACTGAAGGCTCGCATGAAGAAGCAGGTCGTTGAGTTTTACTTTCAGAAGATGAATGGTGAGATTCGTCAGGCTTTCGGCACTTTGATGGAGAGTCACATTGACTACACTCCAAACGGCAAGGGTTACGCTTGCAAGGACTGCACCAAGTATTGGGATGAGGTCAAGGGAGAATGGAGACAATTCAAGAACTACAACTTGATTAGAGTTGCATAACAGATTTCTAACGATTTAAAAAGAAACTAGATATGAAAATGTATTCCAGGCGAAGAAGGAAAAAACTCGAAATAATAAAGGAGGACTTAAAAAATGAGATTGATATATAAGTTTTATACAAGACATACAGAGCAGCTTGATACTTTGTTCAAGGTTTCAAACAATCTTTGGAACCAAGCCTTGTATGTGTTTCGTCAACGGCTCGATAATGATGGTATCTGGCTTTGGTACAATGATATGGACAAGATTATGAAGCAAACATTGAACCTTAATGGTGAATGTAACTATCGCCTATTGAAAGCCCAGTGCTCGCAGCAGATTTTGCGTACTTTAGACAAAAGTATCAAGGCTTATTGTAAGTCTATTAAGGATTGGAAGAAACATCCTGAAAAGTACAAGGCGATGCCTCGGATGCCACAATATCGCAAGCGTGGTGGCATGTTTAACTTGTTCTACACAAAGCAGAGCGCAACCATAAAGGATGGACAGATGAGGCTGACGAAAGACTTGCTTATAACAATTCCTCAATGGGAATGGTATGGCAAGGATGTCTCTATGTTTAACCAAATTCGATTAATACCAGAACGTGAAAAGGTAAAAGTGGAAATCGTATATGAAAAGGAATTAGTGGTATCTGATGTTGACAAAAGCAAGTATGCCTCTATTGATTTGGGGATTGATAATCTTGCAACGATGGTCACTTCCGATGGTTGTATCATTTGGAGCGGCAAACACTTAAAGTCGTACAATAGGTATTTCAATAAGAGACTATCCAAATTGCAATCCATAAAGGATTTGCAAGGTATCAAGCAAAGTACAAAACGCATCATGGCTTTGTATGCCAAGCGAGACAAATATTTCGAGGATGTATTTCACAAGGTGAGCCGTCAGATTGTCGATGTGCTTGTTGAGAAGAAAATAGGAACGTTGGCTGTAGGCTACAATGTCGGTTGGAAACAGAATACCGACATGGGCAAGCGAAACAATCAGAAGTTTGTTCAGTTACCTTTTGCGAGGCTGACTTCCTATCTTGGCTACAAGTGCAAGCTGGCTGGTATCGACTTCATCGAGCATGAGGAAAGTTACACAAGCAAGTGTGATGCTCTTGCCTTGGAGGAGGTTTGCAAGCATGAGGATTATTTAGGAAAGCGTGTCAAGCGTGGCTTGTTTCGCTCATCCGTTGGTAAAATTATCAACGCAGACCAAAATGGAGCTTTGAACATATTGAGAAAAGTAGTCGGTGATTCCGAGTTCGTTCGGATAATCGGTAGTGGGCATTCGTTATGTCCAGTGCGACACTGCAATCCGTTCAATCGGAGTGTAAGAGGCATAGATAAAGTATTAAAGAAATAGAATAAAACATAACACTTTTAATATTTTTAATAACGTGTGGGACGAAGCCAGCAAGAAGGTAGTAAAAGACCCTAACGCTTTCCGATGGGAGGAGTAAGAAAAGATAAGGTAAAGAACTTAATACAATTGATTATGGAAAAGTTTAATGATGGCAATTATGTATTCGAGACAACAAACGAGTTTCCGGATGGCTATGAGATTTGGGCGATTGGTCGAAGAAATTTCAAGCACAAAGGCTACGTACCATTGTGTGAGGTCGATGAGAGCCGCTACGTCAAAAGAGATACCTTGAAGGCTTTGAAAGTCAAGGATGAAGCATTAGCTTTGACTTTGCTCTCTGAAACCGTTAAACGAGGTGTTAACAAGAAGAAGTATAACATAATGATTAATGCAAAAGAAAATGGATGAGAATTTTCTGAATGTGCTCTATATCGAGCACACGGATAAAATAGGCGTTCTAAAGGACGATAAGGACGAAAGGGTATCAGTTATCCGTGGGACGGACAAAACGCTTGTAGAACGCAAGAGAGAGGGCAAAATGTATCTTCTTGTACCTTTGGCAAAGTACCACACATTTGTCTGCAAGGGTAATAGTATTGATGTGGATGGTGAGCATATCAAGAGTGAAATCTTCTTCCGTAAGGATGGTGCTCAGTGGATTGAGATTGACAAAGAAACGTTATTTAAGGTTGCGTAAGGAATTAGGAGGTTTAAGCTATGAAACTATATGTAGTAATATCTTCATACCAACATGGATTGGGTGAAGCAGTGGAGGTTGACGCAGAAGTCTTCTCTACCATAGATAAGGCAAGAAAAGCGATAAGACACAAAGGGATGAACACTTTGGAGAATTACAAGCGAGTTTTGAATTGCGATGATTATCTATGCAATATCTCAGATTCTTTCTTCCATATCTCAGACAGCGAAGGAGAAACGTGGGATAATTTCGACATCGTGGAACAAGAATTAAAATAATAAAGCTATGAAGATTGATGTTATTAAAAATATTTTAGAAGATGCGAAGGTGTGTGGTCACCTTGCGACAATTACACTTGTAAATGGGCAGGTATCTCATGTAAACTTTAGTAAGCATATAAAGACGTTTACTGCTACAGATGATATTATCTTAGACGAGGAGAGACATCTTGTGACAATAATTGATACGGATGGAAGTAGAGACTACATTGATAGCGATTCCATCATTCGCATATTTAGCAAAGAAGGTTTATAATAATTGATTAGATAAGAATATGGATGCTGGTCATGTGAATGTGATATTGGGCGAAGCCGAGAATAAAGGTCTTAGAGGAAATATCAACTTGGTAGGTGGAGCAAAGATAAGTTTCGACTTCAATAGTGTTGGTGGTGAAACCTCTTTCAATTGCAATACAAAGAACAGAACACTTATGATTGGGAGTGGAAGTACAGTAGTCTTTACACGTAAATATATTGATTGCAACTCTATCCAGTATATTGAAGTGCTTGAGCGTACAAACTAATTATAGGAGACAAGAATATGGATGTACTAGATTATTATGAGGTTGTCACCTCAAAGATTTTCAAGTTGGAAAGCATGAACGAGGGGCTTGTATTGATAGCGCCGGAGCAGGAGGTGGATGGAGTCCGTTCCTTGATGGTAGGATTATATGTTCCTGAGCATGAACGATACAAGATGTACACTTTCCGTTCATCTATGAACGAGGGTGAACTTGGAGACAAGTACAAGGCGATGGTCGGCTCAATGGATGTGCTTAAACCGGATTGGGACAGAATCAGAAAGAAAAGGCGGAAGAGGATCTAACCTCTTACCGCCTTAAGTACAGAAGAAACATACTTGATGGTTATTTATCTGAATACATCAAGCAAAAGTGTGTTGAAATATCTGAGAATGCAAATTATTTCAAGATTATTTTTAGAAAAGATGAAAATAAATTAGAGTTTTCTTGCATTTCTCGAAGGTTTTTATTACCTTTGCGAATGTAAACAACAAAACAATGAGCTTATGAAAGTATTATCTATTCGCCAGCCGTATGCTTGGTTAATCGCTATCGGCTGCAAGACCATTGAAAACAGAACATGGAATAGAAAGTTCCGTGGTCGTTTCCTTATTCATGCTAGCCAAGCCAAACCTGAAAAACTTGACGGATGGCAGGAGAGCGCAATGAAGAAATATTGCCAAGAGCATGGTATTGTTATTCCAGACTTCAAAGACTTGCCAACGTCAGCCATTATCGGCAGCGTAGAGTTGGATGATATTCAATTCCATGAGGCTTATCCGGATGCGTTTGCTGAAGATTTTCAGTATCACTGGTTCTTGAAGAATGCTAAATTGTTCGATGAGCCGATTAGAAACGTCAAAGGCAAGTTGTTCCTCTGGGATTATGAGTACAATGAAGCCGAAAAGTAAAATAACAATACTTCTGTAATAAAAATACAAGTCGTTGAAAATTAGAGCAAAAGTATTTGCTCTCCAATGGGTTAGATAAGAAGCAAATGTAAAAATAAAGAAAGCCTCAACCTCTAACGAGATTGGGGCTTTTACAGTTGTCTTAGTGTGTCTCACCATTATTATTTCGTTCAATCAAAGGTAAGATGCCTTTCTCTTTTAGGAACTTGTACAAGAATACGAAGCCCTCGAAAGTCCACTTTGTGTGATACTTGTAACCCTTGCTTCCATCGGAATGTGTGATAGGAACTGGTACGCTGCCAACATAACCCTTTCCCACATATTGACTATACAGAAACCATTGCTCACCAGTCTTGTATTGGATGCCGTAATCATGCAGTAACCTATTCATTCCGTTAGAAGTCATACCATAGTTCAAAGCAAAGGACTTCATATTGTTCATCTGTTTGTTTGCTACCAAGATGTCGTACAAGGTCGCCTTTGGCTTGCACTCCTTGTTCTCTGCAACCAGTTTGGCATTCTCTTCATCCTTGCGCTTGATAGTCTCACTACTCTCCAGTAATATTTGCTGCTGCTCCTCAATCTTCTTCGCTTGGTTGGCGGCAAGCAACAAGGCTTCGGAATAGCTTCTTGGGATGCCATAGCTTCCGGTCTTGCGGATGGTTGGTAAAACCTCGCCTGTTACCCAGTGTTTGAATGCCTTTGCGCCATCAACCTTACTGCCAAAAATGAGACTATACAAGCCACTCTCGGTTACGTAAGTCATTGATTGCAAGCCTCCACCCGTAGGGGTGTCGCATTTTGCGACATCCTCTTCTTCGACATGTTTACGTAATGCGTCACGACTATTTTTGTAGCCTAAAGCATTGCAAATATCTGCCAAGCAGAACAAAGGTTCTTCACTTGTCCCTGCAACTCGGATTCTTCCGAACATAGGACTTTCAAACACCCTAACCTCCTTTGGCTCGTTTGCGCCAAGGAATGCACCATCAATCGGTGCATCGTTTAATCTCAAAGATTTCTCAGTCATATTCTTAACTATTTAAATTTGTTTTGGCTGTGGTGGAAATGAAAAGCCCCATCCGCTAATGTGGAAAGTGCGAACGGGGCTTAGCCACTTGCCCACTAAAGTAGAGAGATGAGCTTGTGGCAATTCTCCACGCTTGGAGAAAGTGAAATATCTAACAAATTTTAATAGTTTCAATATCCTTATTAGCCGTGCTCTCTACTTCACAACCTTGTTGTTTCGGCTGCAAAGTTAATGCTTTTCTCTTTAACTTGCAAACGCTTTAGTGTTTTATTTAAAACGTTAACGTTTGTTTTACTTTGGAGGACTTCTGTCCTCGTCAGCACGACCAGCTATCGTGGCACATTGCTGCACATTACTTCTTCTTTCCATTGCTCACGGAATTTAATTGTTAAACATCAAAGATAATGTGCAGTTGTTCAAGTGTGCCTCACCTTATTTTATGTTACGCTACCATTAATAGCATTTCTTTTGATTGCATCTGAATCCATTGGCAAGCATCCTTGCGGAAAAAGATGTCAGAATCGAACCGCTTGCCATCCACGATAATGTGACTACAATTGCATTCGAACTTATGTTTTCGGGTTAGTGGTATCAAAAGGTACGTATTACCCTCTTTCTTGTCGTACACAAGCGTCAAATCCGTGCCGATAACCTGTGATACCACCTTGTACTCATCTGAGCTTAAAACGCCAATCTTGCCATCATGCTCAACGTAAAGAGCATCCATCAAATTCTTATCCATATCTCTTAAATATTTAATGTCCAAAGTCCGGTGCAGTTTAGCGTGTGCCTCACGAAATCTATTACAAGTCACACTCGTATGAGTATTGCTTTTTCAGCTTGTTCAATGCATTCTCGGTAACGTAGTAGATGTTATCGAAATACTCGCTTTTCTTGATGCTTCGGCTTTCCTTCAGCTCTACCTTGTGATTGAATGTCACTTCGTAGCGGTTAGCGATGCTTGTAATCAAGAAATCAACCTCACGCTTATGTCTGTCCAGCTCGGTCTCTTTATACTCACCACGCTTGATAAATGCGTTCTTGTTCGTCTCTTCGATGGTTGCAACCATGTTGCCTTGCATCACGATAATCTTTGCGCTCATATCTAGTTTCTTTTTAAATCGTTAATAACCTTGTTAAGCAACTCGAATCAAGTTGTAGTTCTTGAATTGTCTCCATTCTCCCTTGACCTCATCCCAATACTTGGTGCAGTCCTTGCAAGCGTAACCCTTGCCGTTTGGAGTGTAGTCAATGTGACTCTCCATCAATGTGCCGAAAGCCTGACGAATCTCACCATTCATTTTCTGAAAATAGAACTCAACGACCTGCTTCTTCATGCGAGCCTTCAGCTTGATTACCTGCCAAGCTTGCTTCAAGCATTCTGTCCAACTCATGTAAGCACCCTTAAGCTGAAATGCTCTGTGAGCCATATTCATCACTTCTCTCATCATATTCTTAAATGTAGTAGCCATAATCTTTCAATTTTAAACGTTAAACTTAAATTACTTACTTTGCAAGTCCGATGCTCTCACGCAAGAAGCTCTTGGCCTCATCGTTGTTCATATTGAGCTTAGTTGTTATCATATTCAACATTCTATCAACGTCCTTTTGGGTGTTTATCCTGTTGCTTACGAACTCTATCATAACGAACTTCTGAATCAAGTTTCTTCTTATCATTGAAGTAGTCATATTGCTATACCGTTTTACGAGTGCCGACTCGGAGGTGAAACCTCAGCTAAATTAATAATGTTATTGTGACCTTTCTTTCTTAATCACGATGCAAAGATACTAAGTTTTATCCTAACTACCAAATATTTTATTAAGTTTTATCCTAACTTTAACCTTTGTTTGCTGATTTAATATACAAATTAAGATATGTTTGCATTGTTAGGTTAAAAACTTAGTTTTTCATAATAAGTTTGGCAGTTTGCGAAAATATGTGTATCTTTGCAACATCAATAAATAAAGTTAGAACTTAATATATAATAAGGTATGGATATACGAGGCATAATTAAACGAAAAGGCTTTACGCTAACGTATGTAGCGGATAGGCTGACTAATAAAAAAGGTGGTAAGGGAGTATCTTTGCCATCCTTGATACAAACTATTGATGGGAATCCAACTGTCGCCAGTCTTCAGGAGATAGCAAGCATTATAGGTGTAACGCTTGCAGAACTAGTTTCCGAAGCTGATTGTTCGGATTTCATCGCCCTAATAAAACAAGGTGGTGAGTTGTATTCCGCATCGTCCATCGCTGAGGCTAGGGACGTGCTGGACAAGCTGGAAAGTGTTAAGTAGCGTGGGGCATTCCCCACAAAGTTCAATAATTAAATAATGGGATTATGAAGAAGAAAATATTGTTTGGTTTGTTGCTTTTCATACTTTTTGTAGCGACAAGCTGCAATAACCCTCGTGACATAAAGGAAATGCTTCAAGAAAAAGGGTATAAGAATATATCTGTTACTAAAGTAGATAGTTTGAAATGGTTTGATGATAAGATTTCTGATAAGGAATATCAATTTTATAAGGTTGAGATGAAAATAGATTCTATAATCAAATCAATTCCTAACAAATTTGATTATGCTTATGAAGAGAAAGTAGATAGAGACATTCAACCATTAGCAGCCGCTTGCTATTCTCTAATACAAGATGTAACATCTACGAAAACAAGGGAGTTTTGTGATTATGATGGAAAAGAACAAAAGCATGTTGGAATGCTTTATCATGTTAAGATGGTTGTTCTAGGGAAAAAGGATGAATATGTTGTAAGAACAGACAAGAATGTTACGAAAATCTTATATATAGAGCCTTCCGAAAGACCAGATTATAATATCTTGTTTAGAAATGGTTTGTTTGGCACATTGCAAGACCGATAATATAATAAGGTGTAATTTTTAAAATAGGTTTCAAAAAGAAAATAAAGTTTAAAATAACAAAGAAAAGCATTAAATAATTTGCGTGTTTCAGAAATTATGCTTACCTTTGCAAACGAAATCAGAAATGGTTTAGCCGTGAAGTCGTGAGCATGGTTACTGGGATAAGAAGAAATTTAGAAGTCTTCGGACTTTTCTATACTTTTAGCCTCGTTCGCTACTCACGACAATAAGCGGACGGGGCTTTTGTTTTGTCCCAAAGGTAAGAGGCATACCTGTAAAACTGCCGTGTTAATTTTTAAAAGTAAAGAAAAGTTATGAAGACAATTAGCTTTAAGTTGGTTGGTGTTAGTCCATTGATGTTGAACAATCCGAGAACTGTATCTCCTTTCGATGCTTACACAAAGCAGATTTCCGCTTTGACTAGCAAGAGACGAAAGACAGAGGAAGACCAATTGGAGATATGCCGATTGAAGTTCTTGGCATCCTTGTATCAGAATACAAAGGGCGAATACATCATTCCTAGTTCGCACATTATGCAAGCTGTCAAATGTGCTGCCAAAGAGATTCGCCTTGGTGCTAAGGTTGAGCGTTCTTTTGGTGTTATGGATGATGGCTTGTTGAAGTTCAAGGATGCGGACAAAACCCCTGAGCAACTTTATGAGCTTGGTATTTATGTAGATTGCCGTGCCGTTGGTATTCGAGGCGCAAAGGTTCTTGCTACTCGTGCGATATTCCCAGAGTGGAGTACAGAATGCACTTGTTGGTATGATGAAAGTCAATTAGACCGAGACCAAATTGTAAAATTGTTCGAGGTTGCGGGTCTTAGATACCACTTAGGCACATTCCGAGCAATGTATGGAAAGTTTGAAGCAAAGGTGATGAAATAGTTGGTTATCCCCACATGGTGCTAGTAGAAGTTCGATTCTTCTATGGGGAGCTAAATGTCCAGAAAAGAAGAGTGGAGGTAAAGTTCAGTCCTGTAAAGTTAAGTGTAGTTTAGTACAGTCGTGTATAGTTGAGTGAGGTCAACAAATGGTTTCTCTGTATGGTATTCATCAAGGTTCGATTCCTTGGCAGAGAACAATGTTAAAATAAAAAGTATGGAAAGTGTAAAGGAATTAACAAATGAAGTGCTAGGAGCATTCGAAGAAGAGTTAGTAGCAAGCTTTGATGAAGGTCAGCTTATTCCTCATAAGTGGTTAAAAGAGAAGTTTGGTTTACCGAAACTTGCTTTTGAAGATTATGGTAAGGATGTAGATGCTTATATTGAGGCTATCCAATTGCAGCAATTCACATACATGGCAATGGTTGATAAATTGCGTGAGGACTTGTTGAAAAATAAGCAATGTTACCTTCGAAACGTTTGGGGCAATGGTTATGTGATTGTTCCTAGCAACGAGCAAGCCAGTTATGGCTACGACCAAATGATGAGCGACATCAAGAAGGCATTAAAGCAAGGTGCTGACATCATAAACAATGTACGACCTTTGCCTATGGAAGAACAATCTAAGTATTACGATACATTGGCAAAACTTGCAAAAGTGCGTGATGTATTTGCTAATTTAAAATAAAAAGTAAAGTATAGTCAAGTGCAATGCGGTGCTGAAAAGTGAAGTGTAGTTAAGTTGACGTTAGTGAAGTCTAGACAAGTAAAGTGAGCCATCCTTCGGGGTGGCTCTTTTTTTGTTAATTGAGGTTAATATAACAAAAAAGTTATCCTTTTATTTGCATATATAACAAAAAAGTTATATCTTTGCATTGTCTTAAGGACAAAAGAGGTCTTTTACTTATTTATTAATTTCTTCTATTATATATGATGAAGACTAGTCAATTAGTGAGAAAGCTGACCCAAGCAGGTTGCTATGTGGTTCGGCATGGTGGTAATCACGACATTTGGTTTAGTCCAACAACAAAACTTAAATGTCCAGTGCCACGGCACGGCAGTCGTGAAGTTTCTCGAAAGACTTACGACAGTATTCTTGAAAGATTGCTTGGGCTTTAAGCCCAGCAATTTTTCGCTTATATAGCAAGAAGTTGATATGAGTTTAAGACCTCTTTTTAAAGTTTAGAATCGGAATTATGGCAACAAAGGTAATTATACAAGTAGAAAAGTGTAAAGAAGAAAAGAATTTTTCTTGCTATATGGTGGATAAATTTCCAGACTTCCATCTAGTCGGATTTGGCAACTCTGCAAAACAAGCGATGGATGATATTTTTGTAGCAAAGGAAGAGATTAAAGAGCTTCTTGAAGAAGAGGGAAAGCAAATGCCTGAATTGGTGTTTGAGTTCCGGTATGATATAGGTTCTTTCTTCGATTATTTTTCATATCTGAATATAAATGGTGTCGCAAAGAAAGCTGGCATTAATGCTTCTCTGATGCGTCAGTATGCAATGGGAATCCATGAGCCTAGCAAAAAACGTAAGCAGCAAATTCTTGATTGCTTACATGGAATTTCAAAAGAATTACAGGCTGTCGTGATTTGACGGTCTTTATATATAGAAGAAAAATAAGTAAACAACCGAGCCTTCTGCATGTGAATGTGGAAGGCTCTTTTTTTTTGTACCCAGCATTAATCTTTGCACTTAAATTTTTTGTGAAATAGCACACATTAATTCTTTCGCTATTCCTTTGATTATTAGCTAATTTTGCCAAGAAAAACGTATAAGGATGGCACAGTTAGAATTTAATATTAAGGCGAATTTCGACCAAATCAAGGAAGCCAAGCAAGAGCTTGAAAGATTGCGTGGTGAGTTATTGAAGACTTCGAGAGCGACAGATAAATCTGTGGTTCAAGACCTCACGGATAAATATGCAGAGCAAAAGCAAAAGGTGACAGAGCTTAGTTCTGCAATGTCTCGCTACGCTTTGGTGATGAGCAGCGATTATGCCAAAAAAATGCAATCTTTGACAAGGGAAATATATGCTTTTGAATTGCAAGCCGACTCGTCCAAGCGAAAGATAGAGGAGCTTTCAAATGAGATAGCGAAGATGGAAAGCAAAATGCGCAGAGGTGGTCTTGATGTAGGAACAAGCGCAATTCTTTCTGATAACATATCATCCGGCTATGCCTCGTTGAAAGACGAAAAGGCTAGACTGGAGAATCTTACAGGATTAGGCAAGCAAGCGAGACAAGAGTTACAGAATATGCAAACGGAATATGCTAAGTATTCGGGTTCTGTATCTCCAGCTAAGGATATGACCAATCAAATGACAAATGCATTTGCCCAAATGATTGCGGAAATGAAGCAAGCCCCTACTGTCGGTGAAGGTATTTCCTCATTATTTGGTCGTTTGAATGGAGACGCAAGACAACTAGCTATGAGTTTGGTTGGAGGTCTGGGCTTTGAACAATTGGCTGAGCATATCTTTAACGTCCGCTCTCAATTCCAACAATTAGAAATTTCATTTACAACAATGTTGGGTAGTGAGCAAAAGGCTGGTGCGCTTATGGATGAACTTATCCAAACGGCAGCTCATACACCTTTCGATATGTCCAGCATTACGGGTGGCGCAAAACAACTTTTGGCATACGGAACGGAAGCGAAAGATGTTAACAAAACCCTTGTCCAACTTGGTGACATTGCTTCGGGCTTGAATATTCCGCTTGGAGACCTTGTTTATCTTTATGGAACGACCGTTTCGCAAGGAAGAATGTTTACAATGGATTTGCGTCAGTTCATGGGTAGAGGTGTCCCATTAGCAGAAGAATTGGGTAAAATCTTACACCAAAACACAACGGAGGTTCAAGAGTCTGTTTCCAAGGGTAAAGTGACATCAGACATCTTCAAGGAAGCTATCGCCAACATGACGCAAGCAGGTGGACGTTTCGGAGGCTTGATGAGCAAGCAAGCCGAAACCCTTCAAGGTCGTTGGTCAAACATAGAAGATACGATAGACCAAGCAATTAACTCTATAGGAAAAAAGACACAAGGAATCTTTGGAACAGGTCTTGACTTAATATCTTCTCTGATAGAGAATTGGGAAACTTTGGTTAAAGTTATAGGTTCAGCGGCTGTTATGGTCGGAACTTACAAAGCTGGCTTGATGGCAGCGGCAAGCATTCAGAAAGTTCAGAATGCTATGACAATGGCATCAATCACAAAGGAACTTGATTCTAAGTTAGGAGAGGCAAGAGACCAAGAAAACAACTTCCGTTCCTTAAATGGCAAAGACACCAAGCAGTATCGGGCAAATAGATACAAGGCTTTAGGTGATGCTATTGCCGATACGTCAAACATTGGTGATGATAAGACAGAGGAAATCGTCTCAAAGCAAATTGAGATGGCGAGAAACGAGGGTCTTATCACCGAGCAGATGGCTCAACAACTTCAAACAAAGCGAGATTTATTGGTTGCCCAGCAAAAGGCTGCTGATAATGAGCGCATGGAGTATGAGAACGCAAAGCGGACAAAAGAAATAGAAGAGGAAGCCGCACGACAAAAGAGTGCCGATGCGGAAATGGCTGCTGAAATTAACGCAAAGGCTGCAAAGAAAGCCGCTATAGAAGAGGCTAACAATACTCCTTTTGGTAAGGCAATTCTTAACACAAATGCTATAGAGGAAAAGAAAAAACAGGCAGAAGCAAGCATCGAATTAGCCAAAGAAGAGGCAAGGGAACAACATGGAATTGTTGAGGAAATCGGTGCTCAAATCAAGAAGCAAGAAGAGCTTGTAGCCGCAAAAAAGGAGCAGGTAAAGTCTTCATACCAAGATGTGACTGATTTTGGCGGTTATGATGATGGCTTTGGTGATGATTTGAAATTACGAGACCAAGCTGTAAATCAATATGTGGCTGAGCAGCAAAAGTTGAACGACCTCAAACAGAAGAGTTACGAGGCTTCTCAAAAGGCATATCTCGCAGACCAAAAAGTATTGGGTATGCAAGAAGACCTTAAAGGTGTAACCCAAGAGCTTAATCAAGCTATAGAGGAGGAAAACCGAATCTATGGAGAAACTGGAGCTAGTGCGGACGAGATAAACAAGCTGGTGAATGAGGGTGTTGCTGCAAAAGAGGGCGATACGGCTGCGGTTAATGCAAATACTGCTGCTAAACAAGGGAACACGTCAACTGAAAATGCCAACTCAACGGCACGAAACGTTAATACCGGAGCTACCACAAGACAATCTGCATCAAATGCGACAAATACTACCACAGAGAATGTTAATTCTGCGGCTACCGGAGCGAATACTGCTTCTCAAAACGTGAATACAAGTGCGAAGCAACGCAATTCCTTTGTTACTGGTATGATGTCAGTTGGTACAAAGGCTGCAACCTTGGCTCAGTCGGCTTTTACTTGGGCAACTAATGCGTTGACAACAAGCTTGCGTAGTCTTTGGGCTGCTATGGTTGCTAACCCATTGACTACAGTCGTTACTTTAATGAGTACAGCTATTTCTGTATTCTCTATGTTTGGTGATGAAACAGAAGATATTGCGACCAAGACTGCAAGCATGGGGAATAAAGCATCCGAGGCAAGTGCTAAGGTTCGTTCCTTGTTTGCTATCTTGGGGGCTGGTAAGGATGCGGAAAACCACAAAGAGACAATAGATGCATTGAAAAGCGCATACGAAGAGTATGGCGTAAAGCTTGATGAAACAATTATGAAGTCCGAAAACGAAGCTTCAAAGGTACAAGAGCTGATGAAGCATAAGGAAGATTTGATAGGCGTTATCGAAGAGCAAACTATTGCAATGGAACATCAAAATGCCGTGCAGCAAGCGTATGAGAGCTACGATTCTGCGAGAAATGATGCAAAGGCTGATTTTATAAAAGCAACAGATGGTATTTTGGATTCTACACAGGCAGGTCTTGCTAGTACATTGTTTAAGCAGTCTGATTTAGATTTAATGACTCAATATCAAGAGCAACTATATAAGTTGGATATTGGAACAAAGGAATACCAATCTACGGTTGCAAAGGTAAAAGATTTAAAAGAAAAGATGATGGTTACTTTGAATAACTATTATAGTGGTCTCGGTCTTACTGATGAGCAGACTCAAAAATTACAAGGTAGTACCGAACATCTGATGTGGGATTACGAGAAGGCAAATGAGACCTTGCGTGATAAAATTGCTACAGAAAACAAAGCAAAAGTTTCTGCTGAGAATGCTAGTAAAGAGGTAAGAAAGCTTTCAGATAGTACAAAGGAGAATGCCGAACGTAACAGGTTGGCGAAAAAGTCATTTAAGGAAATGGCTGCTGAAATGGATGAAATCCGAAAGATTTGCGAGAGAACGTATCATATGAAAATCAAGGTTGATTATGATGATAAATCATTGCCAGCTTGGATTAAGAATATGTCTCAGAGTCAAAGAGCCAGAAGCGCAAGAGCTAGATTGGCTTGGTTGAAAACCCATAAGCCAGGAGATACAACAAAGAAGTTTGGTGGAACTAATAAGGATTATTGGACAATTTATAATGAAAACCGAGGGCTTCAATACAAGGGAGAGAAGGTAGAGAGTACACCAACCGAGACCGAGGCTCAGAGAAAGAAACGCCTTGCAGCTGAAGCTAAGAAAAAACGTGAAGCGGAACGTTCGGCAACTAAGGCAGAGCGTGAAGCAAATCAAAAGGAAACGATGGCTGGCAATAAGCGCAAGGCTGAGGAGGACTATGCCAAGTCTATTTCTTCCTATTCGGAGAAAGCCAGTGATGAGTTGTCAAGGCGAAGAACGGAATTGATTAAGAATGAGACCGAAAAGGAGATTGCTCAAATTAATATGTCTTCAGACAAGGAGAAAAAGGCTATAGAGGATTCGATTGACAAACTCGTTGAGGCTAAGAAGAAGAAAGACCAGACCGTTTGGGTAAATTCGGGAAAAGGTCATAAAGCCAACATGTGGAAACAGGGTAAGTCCGATGCGGAATACCGCAAAGAGGTATTGAGCACACAAATGGTTGACGACAAGGGTAATCATCTTGGGAAGACCATTGGACAGAACTCTGAAGACCAAATTGCCTTGATTGAGAAACAGAGACAATTAAAGCTGAAGGAAATCCAGCAAGCGGAGATAAAGGACATGTTGGATTTCATGAAGCAATACGGCAGCTTAGAACAACAACGTTATGCTATTCTGAAAGAATACACGGACAAGATAGACCTTGCTAGAGAGAAAGGTGATACTTTTGGCGCAGCGAGTGCGGAAATGGAGATGAACGACCAGTTGAAGAAGTTGAATTTTACGGATTTCAAGGATTCAATCAATTGGGATGTTGTCTTTCAGGATATGAACCGATTGAGTATTCCTTATCTTGAAGACCTTCGCAAGAAGATGAAGGAGTTGCTTGGTTCGGGTACGTTGGAAATTGATGACATGAAAACCGTATCTGACCAAATCTACAAGATTGATGATGCGATTTCCCAGCAGAAGGATAGATGGGGATTGGTTAATGATGCAGTCCGTGAACACCGTAGGCTTATTGATGAGGCGAAGGATGCGCAAGACCGATTGGCACAAGCCAGGAAGGGGGAGTTTGATGCCAAGGCTGATAATATGAGCCAAAGGAGAAAAATCCAAGGCGTGTTTGCTGAAAGTGGGGTTAACATAGATACCAGTAATATCACTTCTGCCAATAAGGACAAACTTATGGGTTCTACCAAGAATCTCAGTGCAAGCCAAACAGAGAAGTTACGTAAGCTTTTTGATGATTTGGCGGTTTCAGAGGTTAAGGTTGGAAAGGCAACAAAGGAAGTTGGAAAGGCACAGGAAGAAGCCAAGGTAAAGCAGGATGCCGCAAAGAAGAGCTTGCACGATACTATCGAGGAATGGGCTGAGGGTCTAAGAAAAATCCAAGAGAAACTGAAAGACCTTCCGGGGTTAGTCGATGCTTTGGGTCTCGGAAACACAGGCTTTGGTAAAGCTGTGAATAACGGAATGGATGCATTGAACAGTGGAACACAAGCCTTTTCTGATTTTGCAAGCGGAAACTACATAGGTGCAGCTATGAATGGAATAAAAACCATTGGTTCGTTGGGCAAGATGTTCGGTATTGGTGGAGGTAATGGTGCAGAAGTTGCGAAGAAAACAGAAGAGCTGACCGAGAGCAATGACAGATTGATGTATTCCATTGATAAGTTAAAAGAGTCTATTGACAAATCTTCCGGTTATACAGCCGTAAGCAACTATAATGCTGCTTACGATGCTCAAAAACAGGTTAACACCCAAACGATGGATATTCTCAAAACACAGATGGGATATCATGGGGCACACCATTCAAATGCTTATTATTGGAATCTTTCTGCACAAGATTATGCGGCAATCAATAAGACTTTGGCTGAGCAAAGTAAGATAAGGGGTGGTTATACTAATTCTTCGATAAACAAGGTTAATTCCTTGGAGGATATATACAAGCTCACTCCAGAGCAGATGGCTGACATTCGTACACATAATGCGGATGTATGGAAGAATATGACCGACCAAGGCAAGTATGATAAGACGGAATATTGGGAGCAATATACAGAACTGGCGGGAAAACTAGAGGAGTTGACGGAGCAAATCAATGAGAATTTGACTCAAACAACCTTTGATTCGATGAAGAGTGACTTCATAAACAATCTTATGGATATGAGCAAGTCTGCAAAGGATTTTTCTAATGACTTCACTACAATGCTCAACCAGTCGATGCTCAACTTCGCTTTGGGAGACCTTATGAATAAAAAGCTTAAGCCTCTTTATGAGAGCTGGGCAAACAAGATGAAGGAGAATGGAGGAAGGCAGCTCACGCCAACCGAATTGAATAATCTTAAAGAAGAGTATGATAAGATAGTTCAAGAGGGTTTGGCTATTCGTGATAACATTGCTGATATTACGGGTTACAAGCAATCTTACGAGCAGTCCGCTTCTTCAGGTTCTTTTGAATCCATGAGCCAAGATACAGGAGAAGAGTTGAATGGTCGTTTCACAGCGGTGCAGATCGCCACAGAGGGAACGTATGAGGAAGCAAAGCTCATAAATACCAAGTTGGATGCTATTGCGGCTCGTGATGGTGGTACAGAGGGTAGCTTATTAACGGCTAGCGTGAATACTATTATGGGTAATGTAGGTAACATTTGGACCGCCGTTGATGAGGGTAGAACTATCCTTGCACAAAGCTTGATGTGCTTGCAGTCGATAGATGAGAGACAAGAAAGCTGGCATAAGCCTATGTTGCAAGCATTCAATGATATACACGAATTGAAAGATAAGATGAGTAGATTGTAAAAGCTATAAAGGTGTGGAGAAATGCAACTAAGCGCAGGTATGCGTCCAGATGCAAGTCTCCACACCTTGAAAGTAGCTGAGGGAAAAATTCCCCGAGGGTTCATTTCCTAAATTTGTGAAATGAAAAAGTAAGAAGATGCTCGCTTAATAAAATTATTAGATGAGGGGTTAAGCATCATTTACCCCCATTGAAAGCAAATGGTAAGGTTTTTCCTAAAGTTATGAAAAACGTATGCAGGGCAAATCTCTATAAAATGTATTCATAATAAGTGTATGGAAATTGACAAAAAGTGTCAACAATAGGCAAAGATACAAAAATCCTATTAGTCTATATTATTTATCAGTAAGTATGGGTGTCGCAAATCACGACACCCCATTTGGCTATATGAATGTAGGTTTTAGACAAAATTGGCAAAAACCTAAGATGTCTAGTAAAAACAGGAGTGACCTAATAGGAATGTTTTCCCCCATTTGGGTGAAAACCATCGGGCTTGTTTTCTAGCTCGTTGAATGATTGGTGTTATCTTCAAAGGTTCAATAGGACAGAATATCCGTCCTATTTATCCTTTGAAATGCAACCACAAATCACATTTGGATTGTGGAACGGACGCAAATCTGCGTTGGTTGCATCCTACATTTGTGGATTCTCTATTAAACTTTTTCTATCTATTGGTGGAACAAAAACTTTCTTTTCTTCCTTTTCTTCACCAATTGCAAGAATATAATGCTTAGGATATGTTAGGCAATGAAACGTTACACGTTTTCTTCCATAATACCATTCTGCCTTAACCACAAACTTATCATTCCTAAAGAAAAAGCTATTATTCTGGGTGAGTATGAAATCCTCCTTTAACTTCTTCTTAATAACATTGGTATTGATTTCTGTCAGCTCATATTTACTAGGTGATATAGGAACATAAAGCATCTTCTTGGAATCTACATTCTTGTCATCTTCATATATAGCATCCTGCATCATTAAAAAGAAACTTCTATCAATACGCCCTACATACCTATCCATCACGGCATAACCTATAGTTCCATAGACATTTGCCAACGTTACGGTATCACCATCCATTTCAGATACATCATGTGTCTCTATATACTGCCAAAATGTCTGAAATCCTTTCTTGGGAACTACAGGCATCGCCTTGATATATTCTTGTGCCTTAGATGGCAATGCAAGCATTATTATTACGGCAACTAACAAATCTTTCTTCATAATCTAATTGTTTTAATTATCAATACTTGAGAGGAACGCTCACCTAATTACTTTCCAGCTTGTCAAGCAAAGCCCTAGCCTCAGCAATGGACGATGCGGAATACTAGTATGCAAAAGTACATCTTTTATACGAAACCGCCATTGTTCGTCTTTATATTTAACTATCATTATACTATCTGTTATATTTTGTTATAACAATCTTTATTGCATTAATATACTTGCAAGTTATACTAAAAAGTCGTATCTTTGCATCCGATTTCCGCATTATAGAAATAATAGCTTAATTTTTAGAGCGTGAGACACACGTTAAAAACTGAAAAGGAAAATAGAATGAATGAGATTAAAGTGATTAACAAGTCAATGCTTCTTGAAAAGGAGATTGATGTGTATGGAAGTGTTGATGAGCCTTTGTTCTTGGCAAAGGATGTAGCAGAGTGGATTGAACACACCCAACCATCTAAAATGGTCGAGACGGTTGATGAGGATGAGAAGCTGATGGGAACAATATTCCTTTCAGGTCAGAATCGTGAAGTGTGGATGTTAACAGAAGATGGTCTTTACGAGGTCTTGATGCAATCTCGCAAACCAATAGCCAAACAATTCAAGAAAGGAGTAAAGGAAATCTTGAAGACTATCCGCAAGACGGGTTCTTATTCAGTGTCAAAGCCGTTATCACAATTGGAAGTGCTTCAAATGGCAGTAAACCAAATGGTGGAACAAGAGAAAAGGCTTAGTGGCGTGGAGCGATTAGCTCTGGAGCAGAAAGAACGCTTGGATAAGATGGAGCTGGAGCAAGCGGATAACGCAAAAGCTTTGTTGGAGATAGAGCTTTCAGACAACAAAGTTCCAGAGGTTACGATGCGAAACAAGATTAGAAAGTTGGTGAACCAGTATTCGAGGGCGACCAACACAAAACAGCAGGATGTTTGGCACAGCATCTACGACACATTGTATTACGCTCACAACATTTCCATCAACTCGTATAAGCGGAAAAAGAGACAAAGTAATCTTGATATAGCAGAGGAACATGGGTTCTTGGGTAAGATGTTCGATGTAATCTCAAACATGGCTAAGGCTGCGAACTTGAAGATAGCATAATGTATTTGTATATCCCAAAAATGATATATATATAAATACACCATTTTTGGGATATTTGTTTCCAAGGATGAGGACTATTCCCCTCTCTTGACGCTGATTTCGATAGGCTTGCCACAATGAGGGCAAACTATAGAAGCACACTGCTGTTCATTTTCGTCCGCTACAAGCTCAGAAAGAGATACACCTATTATATTAGCAATCTCTTGGAGCTTTTCAATACCAGGGTTGTTATTTAATGTAGAGGATAATGCACCTTGACTAACGCCAATACCTCCTCTTTGGTTTTTTACCAATGCCGCAACCTGCGAAATAGTAAAACCTTGTCTCTTGATTACTTTTTGAATGTTCATATCTAATATATTAAATGTTATTATGGGTGCAAAGATATGAAAAGTTTTTGAAACTACCAAATAAAAGTACTAAAAACATCTAAGAAATTAGATTTTAGTTAATAAACCTTTCATAATCTTAGATAATTGTTAACACTATGTTAAATATCTAAGATTTTAAATAAAATATTTGGTAGTATCTAAGAAATTAGTTACCTTTGCATCGTGATTAAGAAACAAAGGTCACAATAACATTATTAATTTAGTTGAGGTTGCACCTCCGAGTCGGCACTCGTAAAACGGTATAGTGATTATGGCTACTACATTAAGAAATACATTGAGTGAGGTAATGAAGCTTGCTTGGCAGTTCATCAAGAAGAACGGCTACACAATGAGCGAGGCTTTAAGGTTGCTTGGATGAACATCAAGCTGAAGGGTCAGATGAAGAAGCGCATCGTGAAGTTCTACTTTCAGAAGGTTGATGGCAGCTTGCGTGAGGCATTCGGCACATTGAGTGAGAAGGTTATCCCAGCAACACAGGGTGCAGGTCGCAAGATGAATGACACTTGCCAAGTGTACTTCGATACTGAGAAAGAAGAATGGCGTTGCTTCAAGAAGGCAAACCTTATGAGAGTTGCATAACAGATTTCTAACGATTTAAAAAGAAACTAGATATGAGCGCAAAGATTATCGTGATGCAAGGCAACATGGTTGCAACCATCGAAGAGACGAACAAGAACGCATTTATCAAGCGTGGTGAGTATAAAGAGACCGAGCTGGACAGACATAAGCGTGAGGTTGATTTCTTGATTACAAGCATCGCTAACCGCTACGAAGTGACATTCAATCACAAGGTAGAGCTGAAGGAAAGCCGAAGCATCAAGAAAAGCGAATATTTCGATAACATCTACTACGTTACCGAGAACGCATTGAACAAGCTGAAAAAGCAATACTCATACGAGTGTGATTTGTAATAGATTTCGTGAGGCACACACTAAACTGCACTGGACTTTGAACATTAAACATTTAAGAGATATGGATAAGAATTTGATGAATGCTCTTTACGTTGAGCATGATGGCAAGATTGGTGTTTTAAGCTCAGATGAGCGCAAGGTGGTATCACAGGTTATCGGTACGGATTTGACGATAGTGTACGATAAGAAAGAGGGTAATATGTACCTTCTGATACCATTAACGAAGAACCATACGTTCAAGTGCAATGGTGATAGTCTTGCGGTCGATGGCAAGATTATCCCTAGCAAGGTGTTTTTTCGCAAGGATGCTTGCCAATGGGTGAGAGCGAATAAAGCTATCATTTCCAAGGTAGCATAAGATATATGGTACGAGGCAGCAAGTCGTGAGCGGGACACGACAGAAATCTAAACTCCAACTGGTATGCTGCCAACTACCTTTTTTGTTTAACAATTTAAATTTTAGGTAAATGACATTAGGATTTAACAAAACTGATGTAAATGTAGAGGCTTTACCAGTAGTCTCAGAGTTCCTTAACAATGAAAAAGGAGGTGTTGAAGTTGTAGAGATTATCGAGAATGACGGGAAACAAGCCGTGAACGCAAGGGAGCTGCATCAAAAGTTGGGTAGCAAGCGTGATTTCTCTAATTGGATTCAAGACCGTATCAGTAAGTACGGATTCGTTGAAAATCAAGACTTTGAGGTTTTCAACAAATTTGTTGAAAACTCAAAAGGTGGCAGACCAAGCAAGGAGTACGCCTTATCTTTGGATATGGCTAAGGAGCTTTGCATGATTGAGAACAATGAGCAAGGCAGGTTGTTCCGCAAGTACTTCATCGAGGTAGAGAAAGCTGCCAGAGCTAAGTACGAGCAAGAGAAGTTAGATAAAAAGGCTTCCGATTCATTTGACATCAAGTTGAAGTGGTTGAACTTTCTTCCTGGTTATCTAAATCTCAGCGATGTTTCCAAATTGGCGATGGCTAAGAAAATTGCCGAACCATTAGGATTACCAACACCCGATTACGTGAGCGCACCGAATGGAGCAAAGCATTCCGCAACGGAGTTATTGAAATCTCATGGTGTTGGATTGTCTGCCCGAAAGTTCAATGAGTTGGCGGTTAAGGCAGGTTTATTGGAGCTAAAAGAGCGCAAGGGTACGAACAAGGTACATAAGTATTGTGAGATTACCAAGAAAGGATTGGCTTATGGCGAGAACGACATCAACGAGAAGAATATGAACCAAACACAACCACATTGGTATGATTCTAAGTTTGGGGAGGTGTTGGAAATCATCGGTTACAAGCCATCTAGTCAAGGAGATATGTTTGCAAGCGGTGAGACACACTAGAACAACTGTAGTAATATTGATATATAATCGAGAAGGAGGGGAAGGCGTGATGCACTCTCCTCTTTTTTTTATGGAGAAAGTTTTTGTTTTTCACAATATAGATAAGTGTTGTTAAACTGAGTGCTAATTTTTGGTAGAGTGGAATATAATAGCTATCTTTGTGGTCGAATTTTAAAACTTATAAGGACATGAAGATATTAGAACCGAGATATGAAATCCTATCCCAAGGTGAGGGCATGGATGGAGTTTATAAGCAGATAGAGTTGTGTGGTCGCACTTGCTATGCGTCAAGCATGAAGATTGATAAAGACAGCGCAAAGCCTTTCGTTGAGCGTATGGTAAGCAGCAATCATCTTGCCATGTGTGAGCATGGAACGATTTATCTCCATGTTGCTTACGATAATGACTTCTTTGTTCCGGAGTCTCTACTGGTCAAACACTATCGTGAGAACAAGTATTCCAAGGTGATGCAGATAGGTAACGATTACTATATTACGACCAACTACAGAGTTATAGTAGAGAATGAATGGTTTGATGATTTGGACTATATCTGCGAGCCTATGGAATGGCATGAGAAGCGAATAACCGTCCGCTTTACAACTCAGATAGCGGTAAGTAGAGAGGCTAACAGACATCGTGTAGATTCCATAGCGGAACAAAGCACTCGATATTGCAACTATAGCAAGGATAAGTTCGGAGGCGAGATTGCTATCAACAAGCCAAAGTGGGTTAGCGATGATGATGCGGTTAATCCATTGTCTTTTGATGGTGGAACATTTGTTGACCTATCAAAGAACATCGGTAGTTATGAGCATTGGAGTTCAGTAGAAAAATGGTGGTTTGCCAATAGAGTATGCGAAATGATGTATTTGTCTTTGGTCAAGGATGATGGTCTTAAGCCACAGGATGCGAGAACGATACTTCCTCTTGATACCAACACGGAGTTGATTCATACTGCATTCGTGAGTGATTGGCTTCATTTCTTCGATTTGCGATCAAAAGGAACTACCGGAAAGCCTCATCCAGATATTGAGGTCTTGGCAACCCCATTGATGAATGAGTTCAAGGAACGAGGGCTAATCTAGGATATTTGAAGGAGAGGAACTTTAATTCCCCTCCTTTATTTTTTGCAAGATTTCTTCTGCCTCTATTATAGAAGATGTGTACTGGCACTTGTCGCCTTGCTTGTAGAGGGCGAAGAAATCTGCTTTTGTTGTCTCTTCTTTTGTTGGTGCAAATAATTCACTCATATTCACATTTAGAATATCAGCAATTTCACTAAGTGTAGAAAGTGACGCACCTTTGCCACCATTTATTATATTACTTATATATTGTGGTGCTTTGCCAAGGCTTTCTGCAAGTTCTTTAGAAGAAATCCCTTTCTCCTTTAAGATGTCTTTAATTCGTAATTTTATATCCATAATCTTATTTTTTCGGCAAAGATAAGCAAAAATGCGCAAATAAACCTATTTTCTTTACTAATAAAGGTTAAATTAAGAAAATAGTTTGATTTTTATTTGGTAAATTAAGAAAATAGGTTTATCTTTGCAATCGAAAACAAGAAACAATAACATTTAGATGCTGCTATGCAGCCGAGTGGCACTCGTAAAACCGTTTAGTTGATTATGGCTAATTCATTCAAGAATATGATGAGAGAAGTGATGGCAATGGCACACAGAGCCTTTGAGTTGAAATCAGCAACAATGAGCTGGTCAGAGTGCTTGAAGCAAGCTTGGGCAGTTTTGAAGTTGAAGCTGGCGATGAAGAAGAGAGTTGTCGAGTTCTACTTTCAGAAGGTGGATGGCTCTATCCGTCAGGCTTTCGGCACTTTGCAGGAGTCTTTGATAGATTATACTCCAAATGGCAAGGGATATGCTTGCAAGGACTGCGTTAAGTATTGGGACGTTGAGAAACAGGCTTGGCGACAGATGAAGTTCTTCAACTTTATTAAGGTTGCTGCCTAAGAGTTAGATAAGTGAGCGCACACGTTAAACTGCACATATATTATATTTCGGATTTAAAGTTAGAAACGAAATGGATAAGAATTTGATGAACGATATGGATAAGAATTTGATGGATAATCTTTATGTGAGATACGATGATAAGTTTGGCGTGTTGAGCGACGACAAAGACAACACTATTTCACATATATTAGGTACTGATTTAACCTTGGTGTTGGATAAAAAGGACATGGCGGTCTATCTGCTAGTCCCATTGACAAGAAACCACAATTTTGAGTGTAAGGGTAATTACATTATCGTGGATGGTAAGAGGTTTGATTCAGACATCTATTTTAGAAAGTATGGTTGCCAATGGATTCAGATGCAATCAAAAGAAATGCTATCAATGGTAGCGTAACATAACATAAGGTGAGGCACACCATAAACTGCACTTAATTAGAATTTCGGTGAAAGTTCTTGCCGATTCCCTTGCATATATGGAGAAATTTTCGTATCTTTGCAAGTGGATTTCGGTGAGACACACCTTTCAAAAACTGTTTAAAATTTAGGAATATGATTTCATACAAGTACAAGCTATATCGGACAAAGAAGACGAAGCATTTGGATAAGATGCTCCGAGAGGCTTGCTATGTTTGGAATCATGCGCTAGCCTTGCAGAAGAGGTACTATAAGCTGTACCGCAAGTACATTCCAAAATTTACGATGTTTAAGCATTTTTCTAAGCGATATAAGCCAACGTTATTGCATAGTCATACCGTTAGGGAAATCTTGGATAGATTGGATATAGCTTACAAGCGTTTCTTCAAGCATGATGCGAAGCGTCCACCAAAGTTTAAGAAAGCATCTGAATTTTGTTCCTTTGTTTTTGAACAAGGTGGCTATACCCTCAATGGAAATGAGTTAGTGATAAACAAGATAAAGAAGTCTTTCAAATTCTCGTTAAGCCGTCCCTACGATGGCAAGGTAAAGAGGGTAACTGTCAAGCGCAACAAGCTGGGCGAGTACTTCATTATTCTTTGCTTGGATAAGCAAGCCGAGCCTTACGGAAAGTCACACGATGGTGCATCCGTGGGCATCGACTTTGGATTGAAGAAGTACATGACTTTGAGCGATGGTCGTGAGATTGATAACCCTCAGTTCCTTAAAGCTGACTTGCAGGAGCTTAGGCGCAGGTCTCGCAACCTCTCGAAGTGCAAGAAGGGCAGCAACAACCGCAAGCGCAAGAAATTGGAGTTGGAGCGATTGTATCGAAATATCGTGAACAAACGTTCCGATTTCCAGTGGAAGTTGGCGCATGAGTTGTGCAAGCGTTATGACTTGATTTGCTTGGAGGATTTGAACTTGGAGGGAATGAAGCGTAATTGGGGACGCAAGATGTCTGACTTGGCTCATGGTGATTTTGTCTTGAAGTTGGAACACGTTGCGAAAAAATATGGCGTTCAGGTTCATAAGATTGACCGATTCTTCCCTTCGAGCCGCCTTTGTACTTGTGGTTATAAGAATGATAAGCTGTCATTGGGCGATAGGATTTGGACTTGTCCTATTTGTGGTGCAGTTCATCCTAGAGACCTCTTCGCAGCTGAGAATATACTTCGGCAGGGTATTGCCGAATTGGGGAGTGGTAGTAAGCCGTCCGAGCAATCGCAAGGGCGCAGCCACGTTAACAACCCAACAATCCCTTGCAAGTAGTGAGGGAGTATGCCATGGATTCTTTGGCTTTTTCTGCTATAGAAAGTTAATTTTGTGCCTATATATACAATAAGCGTTAAAATATAAAAGAAACACATTAAATAATTTGCATATTTCAATAATTCTTTGTATCTTTGCATCGTAATTAAGAAACAAGGTTACTAATTTTAAAAGGTGAGACACACCGTAAAAACTGTGATTCGTTATGAATACTAGATTGAGTAAGAAAGAGACAATGGTTTATGGCAACATCGGAGTGATGGCTGACGTAATCGGAGGTAATAAGTACTTCACTTTTGAAGACTTGTATGATTTCGATTTGGATAATACCAAGGATGAGTTGAGAGAAATCTTAAATTCTTTGACCGAAAAGGGTTATCTGAAGAGTTTTAACGATTTCGATAAAACTTATCGAGTTTTGAAGTAAGAACAATAAAGGGGATATAAAATCCCCTTACATTATAAATTTAGAACGTGAGACACACGTAAAACTGTATTGAAAAAAATGAAAAAGGTATTCACGATTGAGAATGCATTAACGCTTTTGTTTGCTCTTGAAATAGTATCATTAATATTTTTTCTAGGATAGGGCTTATGCAGATTAAGTTTGGTAAGATAAAGTTTACTGCGGCTAAGTCCGAAAAAGGATGCCGCTTTGATGCTTGCTACAAAGGGGAGCATGTGGCTTTTGAGAGTGAAGATATGTCTTTGTATGATGATGTTTTTTCTGATAATAACAGAAGAGCAAAGGCTGCAAAGAGAGTAATTTACGAGAATATTAAGCACAAGTATTATGAGACCCATAGAGATTAGCGATTTCAACGCTGCCGATGAATTTGTCGTTGAGGCGATGATGCAAGATGGCAAATTCAAGGTTATCGGCAAGGTTATTATTGATAATAATCTTCTGAATGATGATGATTTGGAAACCATCTGGGATTATGCCAACTGGGAGACGAACGGCTATGAAAAGATGGTTGTCTCTAACGGAGTGTACAAAGGCTTGAAAGCATTTAGCGATGGGCGTTTGTTCTATGTAATTACTGATGATGAGCTTGGAGTGGTAAATGACAATATCATGGTACGTAAGCATTATGATGTCAACAATGGCTATTATATTAAGTCATCAAGGTTGCACAAGGAACAATCCAGGGACTTATGGTGCTTTGGTAGCCGTGAGACCATAACTAGAGAATATAAGTCAAACCATTTTATATGTGGTAAGTGATGGCAAAAAAGATTAATCATATTAAGCCTTCCTTCATTGAAGGTGGTGAAGTCTGGCATGATATTGATAAGTTCCCGATGCTAGACCACACTATTCTAGTTGAGTTACAGGTAAAAGGCTCAGACGGATTGATTTACCGGACGCAAGATGTATGTGTTGAGCGTGCGGATAGGTTCGTACCTACGATGTCTTTTGTTCCTAAGCGTTGGGCGTATGCAATAGACTTAGCTCAATGCAGGCAACTTGAAGGATAAAAACAAAATACAAATTAAGAATAAGCATATGGAAGAATCAAGAGGTGTTTACACATTACCCGTCTTGTATAATGAACAAAGTGGTAGAAATGAAGGTGTATGTGTCAGAAGTGAACTTGGAGTAGTTGTTGCAATTGACAATGAAGATGAGTTTAAAGGTGTTTTTTCAAAGGATGGTGAGGTTGATGTATTCAAGCAGCTACTATCACAAGAAGTGTATCGTTTCAACACAGAACACCATGCATTCCCAACTGAGCCTTTGATTTCTTACAAGATGGATGGCGACATTATCTTTGATTTCGTTGAAGTAACAATCGGAAAGATGTATGGCGGTTATGTTTATATCGTGCATTACAACTTTGCAAGCACGGCATCATAATAAACAAGTTTGATTATGACAGTAGTAAGAGAAAGATTAAAAATTGCGGCTCAGATTGAGGTGCTGGAAGATATTGCTATTGATTATAGGGGAAAGACTATAGATAACATCATCCAACAGCTAGAAGCGAGGTTGACTGCGTTGAAGTAAGTTCAAGTTTGAAGTTAAAAGTCAATGAGTGGTGGACGTTTTGATTATGCTCAGTATCGGATTGCTGACATATATACAAAGATAGAAGATTATGTTGATGGTCATCCATTGGATGAGGAAGACGAAAGATGCTTTCTCGAAGACCGATGGTTAGAAGAGGATGAAGACAAGTATGTTAGAAAACATCATCATACGATGCCTAACAGATATGGCTTATCTAAAGAGACTATCAAGGAATTCAAAAAGGGTATTGAACTTCTGAAGAAAGCTCAGGTTTATGCCCAAAGAATTGATTGGCTTCTTTCCGGTGATGATGGAGAAGATAATTTCCATCTACGTTTGAAAGAGGATTTGGCAAATTTAAAAAGTAAGAAAGGATAGATTATGAGTTGGAATTATCGCTTAGATACACCTATGATGCAATTAGCTGAAGAGGTGAACATGAAATATGATACTGATGCAGGTAAGATGCTTCTTTGCACTTATCTCTTCATGGTATCAAGTGAAGAGATCAAGGACAAACAAGCTTTCTTTGATTGGGTAGAAGAGCTGAATAAGTCCTGTAAGTGCGATGCGGTAAGGGAGTACGTGAAAATCAACGGCAAAGCCGATTGGCTGCATGGTGGATTCAGTAAGCCGATTTACCGACACTATAAGGGCAATTTCTATGAGTACCTTGGTGAGGTTACTGATAGCGAGACTTCTGAAGCTAAGGTTGCGTATCAAGCAGTGTGCGGACAGCATGAAGTTTGGGTGCGACCAAAGGAAATGTTCTTTGGTAATGTTGAGGTAGATGGTAAGCCAGTTCCTCGATTTGAGAAGGTAGATTTAAAAAACTTAGAGAAACAAACCGAGAAGAGCAATGGACAGAGAAAAGATTAAGAGCTTGTTAGGTCAAGCAATCTTGCGAGTTAATGAAGTCGTACCGGATTTCGAAGACTTGGATAAGGTTCTTCCTTTGCTTAAACAAGCATATGATGAAGCGGATAAGTCTGATTGGATTTCGGTTAAGGAGCGTTTGCCGGAGTTCGGTGAAGAAGTTCTTGTCACTAATGAAGAGGATAAGGATATGTGGTTTTGTCATCGAAGTAACGACCCGTCAGTAAAAACCGCAGAGTATGAGTTTTGTAATTACATCGGGATACCAGTAACGCATTGGCAAGAAATTAAAGAGTTGGATAATGGCAAATAGGCATACGGTAAAACCAAAGGTAGTTCCTTTTGAGATAGCCAAGCTTCTGAAGGAGGTTGGCTACGATGAGAAGATAGCCGAATTTTGGGCTTACGCCAGCCCTTGGACAGCAAAGGGTGGTATTCGTAAGGGTGGAAAATATAGTGAGCATTACGGCAGTTATATTGCTTACTCCAATTCCGAGTGGGAGAAATCCAATATTGAGTTTTCTGCTGCATTAAAGTTGAGTAGTAAGCATCCGGCAATATCCGCTCCAAGCTATGATATGGTGCTTGATTGGCTTTTAGAGCATTTCGGTTATTATATTTGTGTCGCAAATGTCTCGAAAGGAAAGTTCTGTTGGCAAACTACATCATGGCGTGTAGAGGAAGGCTTGTGTCATACGGATGGCAAGGAGTATTTAGGCAGATACGAGGCGATGGATGCCGCTTTCAAGAGTATCTTAAAGGCTCGCATTGAGAATAAAGATAACGAGGAAATCAAAAGACTTTTGGAGGAAATACAAGATGGAAAGACTTTATGATACTTTTGTACACGCAATAATGATGAAGTTAGAAACTCGTTTATGTATTGAACTCGAATGTGTTTATAAGAATATAACAAACAAGATTGTTGAGAAGAAAGGTAAACTCACCAACGAAGACGTAATTGAGTTTCAGAAAAAACTACAAGAAGTGTACGACACGAATGCTGCTATTCGTGAAAAGGTTACTGGTATTAAAGATTTCAAGAATTGCATCTTAACTAAAGAAGCATGTGAAGAGCTAATAAAGCGACTTAGCATGATTAATATAAAAGAAAATGAACAAGCAAAGAATGATAGAGTGGATAGCCACTTGTGATACAGGTGGCTCTTCAATGACTATGTGGAGTGCATTGATGGGGGTAAAACGAAAGAAAGATTTGAATATTCCCAAAGACAATAGTGACTTCCGTAGATGCTATGACATGGTAGAATACGGACACGTAACCTTGGATGAACTACAAGCTGTGAAGGAGCAGTATCCTTGGTTTGCTCCTGTTGTTGACAATTGGAAGGAATTGTCTCTTCTGTTTGAAGAAGAGCTGGACAAACGCTTGTATATGCGTATTCGTCAGCTTTGCGAAGAGTCAGATGCTATCCGGTATGAGAAAAAGGGAGAACTTTATTATGAGAGGAAATTTTGGTATAATATAACATAATAATCAAATTAAGAATGAAGAAAATTATCTTAATGTTTTGTTTTGCGATACTCGGCATGAGTGCGCTTACAAGTTGTCATTCGGTTTCTCCCGATGCAGACGAAGAAGCCGTAATCGTAAAGAAGCCTTGGTTTATTGGGCATGGAGGTGTTGAACAGCAAGCAGTGCAGACTGGTCTCACTTGGTGTTGGTGGTCAACGAGTGGTTATTACTTCAAGATTGTTCCAGTCCGTCATGAGATTACCTTAGATGATTTGTTTAGTGACGATAACACGCCACTTGACTTCCATACTGTAATCATTACTCAGATTGAGCAAGGCAAGTCCCCAATTCTTTTGCAAAATTATGGAGAGAAATGGTTTGATACTAATCTCAACAATTATTTCTGCAATCTGGTTCGAGACCATATTTCTCAGCATTCCCCATTTGACTTGATGTCGAATCGGCAAGTGCTTAATCAGATTGACACCAAGATACGCAAGCAGATGCAGGACTATGTGAACGCTCTATCAAAGAAAAAGCAGATGCCTATCATCATAAAGGAGGTTATCATCGGTAAAGCTACACCAAACAAGGAACAGCTTGATGAAATGAACCGCACGGCAAAGGTTGTGCAAGCCAAGCAGACACAAGAACGTGAATATGAAGTGCAGATAGCAAGAGAAAAGGCTGAGCGACAAAAGGCAAAGGCAGATAAGGCATATATGGAAGAAATGAACCTTTCCGCTGGTCAGTTTATCAACCTTAAGTGGATTGAGACAGTAGCAAATAAGCAAGGAGCAAATATTGATGTTATGGTTGGTCCTGCGGAAAGCATGTGGAATATAAGACGCAATTAATTAATTTTTAAATCAAGTAAACAGAAATGAATAAAGACAAATTAAAGGTCAGTTTTGAGATTGACCGTTACAAGGTGATTGGTATGCTCTCACGAAATTGTGAGAGTGCTGAAGAATACAACGAGATTGTGGGTATTCTTGAAGGCAAGAATGAGTTTGTGCGTGATGCGAATGGTAACGAGGAACTTGCAAGCCGCATTTGCAATTATGCTTTGGACTCTATCTTGGTAGAGAATCCAGACTTGACTCTTCGTAAGCGTTTGGATAAGGAACAAAAAGGCGAGGATGTTCCAGAAGGAATTTCCAATGTCATCGAAATCAAAGGTGATGACGCAAAGAAACTTGTAGAAACCATCTGTGGTATTCTTCGCAAGGATGAATGATGTAAAAATCATCAAAAGAGTCTAAATAAACACTAAAACATTTGCAAGGATAAAATAAAATGCTTATCTTTGCATCGTGTTTGAAACAGATGGCCTTCAATGAGGTTTCTTCTACCATAATAAGTCAAGACTTAGGAGTTTACGGCATGGTTTCCAGGTTATCCAGCCTAGCTAGACTATAACAAGGCAACTCTAATTAGGGTGAGAATCCCTAGATGCTGCATTAGACAAGTGGTTAAGTCGCCAGTTTTTCACGCTGGTATTCAAAGGTTCGAATCCTTTATGCAGTATAAATTTGCCCTATGGTGTAATGGCAACACTACAGGTTTTGGTTCTGTCATTAGTGGTTCGAATCCGCTTGGGGCAACAAGGTGATATTTGATATGTATTCCACAAATGGTGCAATATTCAAGCGGCTAAAGAAGACTGACTGTAAATCAGTTCCCATTGCGGGTTCGGTGAGTTCGAATCTCTCTTGCACCACAAGAGTAACTTTGTCAGATTACGGGGAATGTAGCTCAGAAGTAGAGCACTTGGTTCGTAACCAAGGGGGCATTGGTGCAACTCCAATCATTCCTTTACGCTTTCGTAGCTCAGTGGCAGAGCATAGGATTTTTAATCCTAGGGTCGAAGGTTCGAATCCTTCCGTTGGCACAATGATACACAAGAAGAGAGCCGTGATGTTTGTTCTGTTGGAATCTCGGACATCTGTCAACGGATAACGTAGGAAGCAGATGGGGCGAATAAAGTTGTGAATAAGCTTATGAACTAGGGAAGCAAGCGGAATGGCCTCTTTTTTGTGCTTCATTTGATGGTTTAACGAAAAATTGAAGAATATGAAAAGTCCGTTAAGAATGGCAGTCGCTTTAGAAAAGAACAACAAGGTATATCCAAAAGATGTACGGAAGTTCTTGATGGGATTGTACGCCACGCTGCATTTGACAGATAACGCAACGGCTAAAGATATGGAAAAGCTGGTATATTATGCTTTTCGGAACGGTTACCTGCTAGGTGTCAAGTCTGAAGGAGGTGATGACCAAAAAGCGTATGACCGACTGCCGGATTTGGGAGTAGAAGAAGATATTGGTGATGATTCAAGAAGATAGTTGATAAAATTTGGTAATTAGTTAGTAAAGTTTTTTAGGCTTTGGTGTGTGAACATCGAAGCCTTTTTATATATAATAAGGTAAAATAAAAGCTGAAATGTTAACAAGACCCATATATTAGTTACGAAAGGTTAAAATACAAAAGAAAAACATTAAATAACTTGCATATTTCAAAACTTATTCGTATCTTTGCATCGTCAATCAAGATAAGTTGGTTGATTTGCCGAGTGACAAGTTTCACTCAATAAGGTGAGAGCGACACCAAGGGGTAAGACCCGAAACAACTAGCACAATTGATTATGTCTAAGCAGACTGGTTTTTCATTCGCAAGTTCAAAGAAGTCATTAATCGAGACTATTGACGAAATCAAGAAGTCAAAGATGCCTCGCAACGAAAAGATTGTTGCATTGAAGGCTTGCGGTCTTCGTGAGAAAGAAATCTCCGATATGTTGAAGGTTTGTGTACCAAGCGGTTCAACTTCAACGAGATTCGTTTATACATTCGGTGTTGAGATTGAATGTGTTCATGCCGAGCGCAATGCCTTGATAGAGGCGGGTCGTCAGAATGGTGTTGATATTCATTCTGAGGGCTATAACCACACCGACAACAAGAGTTATTTCAAGATTGTTAGTGATTCTTCAGTTGGTGGTGATGTTGACCCTAACGAGGTTGTAAGTCCGGTATTGAATGGCAATACAAATGGTATGGCAACTTTGAAGAAGGCTATCAAGTCTTTGGATGCCGTAGGTGCAAGAGTAAATTCTACTTGTGGTCTTCACGTTCATATTGGTGCAGCTAAGTTGACAGGCGAGCAGTATGTTAACGTCTTCAAGAATTATCAGAAGCTTGAAAGATTGATTGATAGTTTTATGGCTCCTTCAAGAAGAGGTAATTGCCGTTGGGCAGCCAGCTTGCTTGACAAGGATTTCTCTAATTGCCACGACAATTACGATATAAGACGTAGTGTTTTTTATGGAGACAGATATTACAAGGTAAATGCTGAGAGCTATACACGTCACAAGACTATAGAGTTTCGCCAGCATCAAGGTTCAACTAATTACAAGAAGATTGAAATGTGGGTTAAGTTCTGCGCAAAGCTTGTCGGTTGGTCTCGTAACAATGTCTTCACTAGTGAGGTTATGAACATCGAAGATATACCTTTCTTGAATAAAGAAGAGAAGGCTTTCTTCCAGAGCCGTAAGGATGCATTTGCAGCCAATAACGATTAATTGATGCAGTCCTAGGGTTAAATCCCTAGGGCACAAATAAATCAAAGTATTATTAAGAAAAAGAAAGGGTAAAGATATGTGTGTTATTATTGTATGTCCGAAAGGTGTTGCTTTGCCATCCGTAGATGAGCTGAAGGCAGCGTATATGAGAAATCCCGATGGTTGCGGATTTGTGAGTGAGTCTGACCATTATAAGAGCTTGCATTTCTCTACATTTATACGTAGATTGATGAAGCGAGATATAAATGAGAATGTAATCATACATTTTAGATTTGCTACTCATGGTTCTGTCTGTGTCAAGAATTGCCATCCGTTCTACAAGGCTGGTTATTGGTTCGCCCATAATGGAGTGCTCCCGATCTGCTCCGAGCATGATAAAACGGATAGTCAGATTTGCTTTGAACGTTTCATTTATCCTACTATCAAGAAATATGGTTGGGGGTCTGATGAACATATGAAAGAAATGAATAAATGGACAGCTCATGGTTCTAAGTTTGCAATGTTGCATAATGGTGAGATTTTGAAGTCCGGTAAATTCATAGAGCGTGATGGACGGTTCTATTCTAATTTGAATCATTTGGGTTATATGAGAAATGTCATAAACTTTTAGATATTTTTTTAATGTTTAGGTTCTTTTTAATTCGACAAGCGTCAGATGTCCGTGAGGATATTTGGCGTTTTTTTGTTATATAAGGTGTTTTATTTTGTGTTGCAATTAATTATTCATATTTGTGATAAAATAGCCTTAAATCGCTTATAAACACCCCTATTACTCACTTTTAAGCAAAAGTGAGATACTTGCAAACGGTTTAATGTGTTTATTGTTCTTTTCGTATTATCTTTGCACTAGTTTTAACAAATATATCGAAAGAATGAAAGATAAAATTTTCCAGTTACTAAAACAAGAGTATAAGTCTCTTGGGTTAGGTGATGAAGTTCTTCAGGCACATGCCGAAATGCTTGATAAGATGGGGCTTGTTACTGATGACAACATCGAGACAGTGGTTGCTAGTCAAAAGAGTTTTTTGGAGTCCTTGCAAAAGGACAATGACCGCAGAGTTACCGATGCCAAGAAAAAGTTCGAGGAGGCACAGAAGGCTAAAGAAGATGCTGAACGCAAGGCTGCTGAAGAAGAAGCTAAGAAGAAAGCTGACGAAGAAGCTAAGAAGAAAGCCGCTGAAGAAGCCGAAAAGAAACGTTTGGAGGAATTGGCAAAGAAAAACGAAATGCCGGACTATCTCAAAAAGTACTTTGAAGAGCAGACAGCAGAGAAGAAAGCTTCTGAGGAAGCAAGAACCAAGGAACGTGAAGAGTTTAAGAAACTCGTTGAGACCTTGACTCAGAAAAATACAGACCAAGCCAAGGCTTACAACGAACAGATGGAGGAGCAAAGCAAGACCATTAAGGAATTGCAAGAAACAATCCAAAAGCAAGCTGATGAGGCTAAGGCTAAGGAAGAGGCTGCTGCAAAGGCAAAGGCAAAGGCAGACCACGATGCGAAGATTTTATCGAAGGCTAAGAAGTTGGGCATTCCCGATAGTCGTATTGACGAGGGTTTCAATCTGAGCGATGATGCTACAGATGAAGCTATCGATACATACCTCTCAAAGGTAGCGAACAACTACAAGGCGTTGCAACAACCACAATTCGGGGGCAGCTATCGTGCAAGCGAAGGTGAGCCAACAAAGGAGGAAGTTGACAATGTAGCCGCATCATTAGTTCAGTCACTTTAAAAATTGAAAAACATGAATCAGGAATTGAAGACTACGAAAAAGCAAATTGTCTTTGGTGAGGATTCCGTCATTATCCAGAAATGGGAAGGCGACATCAAGGGCGGTCGTGCTTTGGATTGGACAGGTGTAAACGATGAAGTTCTTTACGCAGGTCGTGTTATCGTGACAGATGATAAGGGAACTTACAAGCCATTGCCTATCGAAGCAGGCAATTATAAGGCTTTGGGTACAGCCAGTGACCCATTGGAGCATTACAAGTATGCAGGTGTTCTCTATCGTTCCATTCTGAACGGTGAGCCAGCGGCAATTATGACTGCTGGACAAGTAAACAAGGTAGCAGCTAAGGCTGCGAATGGTGCAGACTATCCGGATGCGTTCCTTACAGCTATGCCAAAGATTGCTTTGGTTAGCGATGAGGATGCTAACAAGTTCGATGAGTCTGATGCAACTATGGATAAAGACTAAAAGAAGGAGGATAACAGATGGAAAAATCACTTTATTTTCAGTTGGTCAATAAATACTTCCCACAACTTGTTGCAAGTGTAGTAGAGAAGTTGAACGGCAAGAATCAGACCACATTGACCTATATGTACCGAGACCACTTGACTAACACATATAGTCAGGACGGACGCTGGGCATCAATTACTGCGGAATATACACGAGTTGCTGCTGACGTTGTATCAATGGATGCAGAACTCCCATTGAAGAGCCGTGATAAGGTTTCAACCGCTGAGGGGCAAATCCCAAAGGTTGGTATGAAGCTTTACATGACAGAGAAGCAGCTTAAGGATTTGGATAACATGATTGCGCAACGTTTGCCTCAACCACAGATTTTGCGTAACTTGTTTGCAGACCTTCCTCGTTGTATTCAGGCGGTTTACGAGCGTATTGAAGATATGTTCCTCAGTGAGCTGTCAACAGGTGTAGCTTTGGCAACTCGTTCCGGTGGTACTGGTGTCCGAGTTGATGTAGGTTTTGCCGAGAAAAATAAGTTTGGTCACGGTGCTAAGGCTTGGGATGCAGAGGACGCAACCCCACTTGATGATATTCAATTGGTTTACGACAAGGCGATGGAAGACCAAAACACCATCACTACTTGTTACCTTGATGATTACACAATCAAATTGCTTGGCAAGAACAAGCAGGTTCGTGCTCAGTTTGCCTTCAATCAAGGCATTGCAATTAATAGTAATAGCAATATTCCTATTTTGAGCTTTGAGCAGATTGCGTCTATCTTTAGAAATAAGTGGCAGACCAACTTGGTACGTGTAGCCCGTACAATCAAGACCGAGCTTAATGGCAAGAAGGGAACACACAATCCTTGGGCTAAGGGTCACATGACCTTTACATGCTATGATAACCTTGGTGATTTGTTCTGGACTAACGTAGCCGAAGCTACAAGACCAGTTGCAGGTGTTACTTATCAGTCAGCCGATGAGTATATCTTGGCTAGCCGTTATTCTACTAACGACCCACTCCGTGAGTTCACTAGCTCACAAGCAATGGTTGTTCCTATCTTGAATAACGTTGATGCCATCTACTCTTTGGACTCAACACAAGCGGTAGGTTAGGCTTATGAGAGGTGAGGTAATTAGTCCGTTCCGTGATAAGTTCCATTTTAACACCATCTATGAAGTTGGTGCAATCTTGGACTTTGACGAAGAACGTATGAACTCCCTTATCGAACGTAAGCTTTGCAAGATGTTGGAGGTGCAGGATGATAATCATTCTGCATCTCCAGAAGACGATAAGGAAATTAAAGATACTCCTAAAAAGGAAGTCTTGAATGATGGAAAGGGAAATACCGTAAAGGAAGAAGAAAAAAAATCAGAAGAGACACCTAAGAAGGAAGTCTTGAAGGAAAAGAAGGAGAGCAAGCCTAAAAAGGAGAAAACCACCAAAAAGGATGCTACCGAGTCAACCGAAGAGACTTCTGAAAAGGAGAATGTAGAAAAGGAACTTGACGAAAAAGCAAAGAGCGAGCAGGAGGCTGCAAAAAAAATCGCTGAGGCTATGAGTCAGGCTCAGAAATAATGATGTCACATGAAGATAAGAGAATACATTTCGCAGAAGTTGCGTGCTTGGAATATTACCGATGCCCAATTGGAAGATATTTCGTCAGGTATAGACCTTGACGAAGAATATACGTCTGATAATTCGCAGGTTGTAGGCAAGGCGATGATTTCCGTAATCGAGGAACTTATGCTTGCTCCATATATGAGCAATGTGAACGAAAATGGATTCTCTGTCTCTTGGGACTACTCTAGGATAGGACAATACTATATGTGGCTTTGCCGAAAATATGGTGTTGCTCCGGATAATGAAGTGGTGGCAGCTTTAGGGCTTTCCACTATCACGGATAAGTCTGATATTTGGTAAATGTCTAGGTTATGTTATATTCCCCTCATATATTAAAGAAGAAGTTCGTGAATAAGGTTGTCAACAAGTACAACGAGGTCATTAGCTCTTCTGAGGAATGGAAAGAAATGGGGCGTTGTCGATGCGATGACAACTCTACCGAGCATTTCACTACCGATAATGGTAGCATATATACACCGAAATATCACATTGTTTGTGACAAGTGCCAGATTTCCGAAGGTGATGAAGTCAAGGTCTATTCCGATGATGGAAGCTACCGAGGAGGTGGAAAGGTCTATAATGCCCCTAAGTGCAATTATCTTGGTTATATGAGTATCTATGTCTGATGTTATAAAGGATGAGCTAGACGCTTTCTTTGCGCAGGGAGAAAGGGAAGTTGATGAGTTTCTTGACAGGTTAGGTAAAACAGCCGTTGAGCTTGATAAGACTAACGGAAACTACCGAAACCGCACAGGTAATCTCAGAAGGTCTAACTATAGTAAAGTACATGACCACACCTTGACCCTTGGCAACAAAGCGGAATATGCGTCAGATGTTTCCTCTAGGGGATATGATGTTATAGATTCGGGTATTCAGTATATCAAGAAAGAAATCGAGGATATGCGATGATAACAGAAATAGATGCAGGTCATGTAATCTATGATGACTTGGAGCTTATGGGAATGGAACGAAGACTGAAAGGACATCTGAAAAAGGGTGGACTTGATGGGGAAGAACCTATGGTCGGTGAGAAGATTCCCGATGATGGCATGATAGTCATCATCCCTAAGCGTATGAGTGCAGACAAGACATATTTCAATGATTGTACTATAGAGGTAAATATATTGCTCAAAGATATAGAGGACGAGGCTAATCCTCAGTTGAACGAGCTTTTAAAGAAGGCTATTGAAATTCTGTCCGACAATGAAGTCGGAAAAGCAGAGGATGTATGGTATCGTTATTCTATCCGCTCCCACGGCATAGAGCAAGAGAGTAGGTTGAGTTGCCATTACGCAAACATTACTATTGATTTTGAAACATTAAACGTAAGATAAGATGAAACCATTTATTGGAATCAAGAGAATTTGGTATGGTGCTCCTCTTACCGAGGCAAATACACCTGCTAAGTTGGCTACATGGTTGAAAACCGCTACAGAGGTCTTGAACAGCCATGAGGGAACATGGGGATATTCTCAGGATGACCCTAGTGTTACCGAGTACAAGAACGAGCTGAACGGACAGGTTTACTATCGTGACAAGACCGATGAGGGTGCTAAGACAATTACATTCTCTATTGGTGTCTTTTCATGGAAGAATAAGGTAGACTTGCAGGGTGGTAAGATGTACAAGGCAACTGGAGAAGAGACTACAACGGAGGCAGATGCAGTAGGTTGGTCTTCTAGCCAAGATTTGGCTAATATCAACAAGTGTATCGTTGCTCAGACCAAGACAGGGAACTACATCGTTTTCTCAAATGCGGCTATCGTTGCCAAGGGTGACCAGCAGGATAAGAATATCACTTTGGGTATTTCTGCCGTTGCTATGGAAAGCGAGATCGATGGTGTGGCTGGCGAGTACCAATGGGAAGGCTCTGCGGTTCAGGAACAGGAATAAGGTATAAACGACAAATGATAGAGGGGGATGGTATTACTGCCGTTCCCTTTTTTTATATTAAGAACTATGAGTAAGGCAAGTAAATTAATTACGGATGCAATTCTTGGAGAGGACACCGTAACGATAATCGTGAATGGAAGGGCTTATTACGTTTCACCACCTACAATTATAAAATTGGTCAAGGCGGCTAAATACCTTGATAGTTTCGAAGAGGGCAAGACCTTAGCGGAAGTCTTATGCATGCTTAAGAATTTGGATGATGCTTGCAAGGCGTTGTCCGTATTCATACAAGGCGATGAATCCATTAGTGATGAATTATCTAAAGGAACGCTTGAAGAGGTTGTCAATGGCTTACAAACGGCTTATTCCTTAATCTCTATAAAGGATTTTCAGACGCTATCAATTTTGGCGAAGAGTGCGGCAAGGATGATAGCAAAACCACGACCATAGGTAACGATACACTCTTAGGACAGATTGCATCTTTTATGGATAGTCTGCATTTATCTTACCAAGAAGTCGTGAAAGAGATACCTTATAGAAACTTATTGCTGATGGCAAAAGACAAGCAAAGAGTAGCATGTGGTGATGTAATGTATGAGGTAACGGAAGAAGAGTTTGGAATGAACTTCAAAAAAGGATAAGTTTAAAATAATGCAAATAAAGTATTAAAAGCACTAAAACGCTTGCAAGTTAGCGAAATATTATTTATCTTTGCAAGCGCAGAACAAAAAAGGATAAAATGGCGATTTAAGAAATTGATAAGATATTAGAAACACGAAACCCGATGGACTATACCGAAAGGCAGTCCGAGTCACTATTCCTTTGACTTTGCAATCGGTAGTTTCGTGTTTTTTGTTTAAAATAATATGCAAGACGTAAGGTTGATATTCGAGATACTGGTTTCCATGTTGCTTTGCGTTTGTCTCATATTGCTTGCTGTAAGTAGATATAGGCAAAAGAAAAAGCGTGAAGAACCGGAGCGAAAGGAAATGGACTTGATAGACTTCTTTTCTTTGGGAGGAGTTGCCTATTATTGGAACAAAGGTGGTAAGCAGCAGAAATGCTACACATACGAAGAATTTCTGAAAATCAAGGCTGACTACGTGGAGCTTTGGTTGAATCAGAATAGATATATTTTTAACTCTCAATTAGATTGCGATGATATATAAAGTATATGTTTTGTTGCCGACAATAGTTGTAGCAGATGGTATTGTTGGTATAGCTTGGCTAGGAAAGGTCTTTGGCTGGCGATATGGAAAGAACAAGAAAAAGAGCAAGAATGTGTCCTTAATGATAGGATATAACACAGGAATGTCTCTTAAGTCGAAAATAGACGATAACGCAGCGGATGATTATTTAAGACGCATTGCCGAAGAAAATAGAATCTAAATTCAAGGGTTAGAGTCCCTTTTTTACAACCATATTACTTGTGGTTATTTTTATACATCGGTTTTTATTAACGATTGTTTTTTATGGTAGATAAATGTATAAAAACGAGCACAAGTTCCCTTATAGATGGACTAAAAAAGATGCTAATTTCACAAAAGACAAAGGTAAGGTGATGTCTTGCTTTTGTTGTGGAGGTGGAAGTTCCTTTGGTTACAAATTAGCTGGCTACGATGTTGTAGCCTGTAATGAGATAGACCCAAAGGTTATGAAGATGTACTTGAAAAATCACGATGTCAAGTACGCTTTCAATTGTGATATTCGTGAGTTGATTACCAATATCAATATGGGGGGGCATATTATGAAAGAAGAGCTTCATAATTTGGATATATTGGATGCTAGTTTCCCTTGTTCGGTATTCAGTATTGCAGGTGACCGCCAAAAGGCTTGGGGAAAGGAAAAAGTATTCCGAGAAGGTCAGAAGGCGCAAAGGCTTGACGATTTGGCTTTCTACTCAATCGACCTCGCTAAAGAACTAAAGCCAAAGGTAGTAGTTTTTGAGAATGTTCAAGGTTTATTACAAGGTGAAGCCATCGAGTACGTAAAGGAGATTTATAGACAGATGAATGATGCCGGATATATCTTGCAGCATTGGCTTCTCAATGCACGTAACATGGGTGTTCCTCAAAACAGACCTAGGGTATTCTTTATTGGGTTACGTAAAGACCTTTGCGAGCCGTTTATGGTTCAAAAGGATTTGTTCGAGCGAGTGCCTAAGATAGATATGGACTTCAACGAGAAAGAAATTGTCTTGGATGAGTTCTCTGACTATTGTGGAAGGCAAATTCCTAAAGGAATGATGAAGTATTGGGAGCATAGAAATGAGAAAGATAATTCTATCGGTGATATTGTCAAGCGGATGGATAATCGTCTTTCTATGTTCAATAATATGTTTCTTAAAAAGAATAAGGTATGCAATACCATATCAGCAATGGAGGATAGACTTGTGTATTATGATAATCCAAGTTATCTTTCAGCACATGATACGATTTTAGCATCAACATTTCCGATGGATTATGACTTTAATGGCATGAAACCTTGGTTTGCTTGCGGAATGTGTGTTCCTCCTGTTATGATGGCTAATGTAGCTACAAGAATCTGGGATTGTTGGTTGTCAAAGATTAAAAAGGAGGAATGCGCATGATAACAGCAAGTATGACTTCGGGTGAGATGCGTAGAGTACGAAACTTAGATGAAACAAGAATCTATGAGTTTCAGATGCGAAAAGCTAATGAGCTTAAACGTGAAATGAGAAAGCAGAACGTACGACAAATAACAAAGACCTTTGAGCTTGCTACACCGAATGCCGATTATCTCATCGTTGTAGGTGTAAAACATGGCGATGTATTTGCTTCCGGTTTGTTCATTTATCTGAAGGAAACCAACGAGTATATTCCTATGAGTAGAAACGAGGGGTATAGCGAAGATTGTTTTGCTATGAGCGTTCATTTTCTGAAGAGATTTGCAGAAAGGTTTTTGAAAAAAGACTTACCGATTGCCAAGATATTGCAAAAGATATATACATCGTTTACAGGTGCAGTTCAGCTCTATAGTGATGACAAGACAAGAAGAGTGGTATTTGCTATTCCGGAAGGGCTTATACTCACAGAATACGAGCAAGAAAAGCATATCATCCACTACAAAACCTTTGTAAGCATGGATATGCTAAAGAAGACACAGAAGCGAAGTTACGAGAAGATAAGTGCATTTCTCATGGAATCTTGTCAGCAAATAGCTAAAGCAAGAGACACCGGAAATGACGAAAGGCTGTGCGTTGTGTACAGAAGGTTTTACAATGATATTGATTTGCTAGATACAAAGGAGGCGCAAGCCATATATTCAAGTTTCTTTGAAAAAGGAGGTAACAATGAAAGATAAAAGTATAACAAGGTTTCTTGGTGATGTTAGACCAGTAAAGGGCTACGAAAGGTATTGTGTTAGCAAACAGGGACAAGTTTTTACGATAGGGAGTACATATCAATTAAAGGAAATTTCTCCTTGCAAGACACCAAAAGGTTATTTGAAGGTATGGCTTTACAAAAACGGAAAGCGAAAGATGTTCTATGTTCATCGTTTGGTAGCGCAGGCATTCTTGGAGAATCCAGATGCATTACCAATGGTGAATCATAAGGATTTCGATAAGACAAACAATGATGTTGGTAACTTGGAGTATTGTACTGCAAGATACAATATGATTTATTCGGCTATTGCAAAGAAGACTTCATCCGCATACTTGGGTGTGACGTGGAATAAGAGCGCAAGGAAATGGCAAGCCCAATATCAGATCGGTAAGAAGAAAATCTACATTGGATGCTTTGGTACACAAGAAGAGGCTCATGAAGCTTATGTAAATACTATAAAAGAGATTTAACATGCTAGAATTCGATAGAATATACAATTCCGACTGTATAGAAGGAATGAAGCAAATAGGGAGTGGGGAGGTCAATTTAATTGTTACTGACCCACCATATTGTATCTCCTATAAGACCGGATGGAGAGCAGACGACCATCGCTTTTCGAAGGAAATACTCAATGACGATAATGAGCAATTGATTATTGATTATATGAGCGAATGCTACCGGATTTTGAAGGATGATAGTGCTGCTTATATCTTCTGTAGTGCCAAGACATTGGACTTTTTTATGCAACAAGCGAGGAACGCAGGGTTTACCATTAAGAATGTGCTCATTTGGCGAAAGAACAACCATACGGCTTGAGATTTAGAGGCGCAATATGGGCAATGTTACGAGCCAATCCTGTACTTGAATAAAGGCAGACGAACCATAAACGGAAAGCGTTTGGAGGACGTATGGGACTTTGATCGTGTTCCATCTGATAAATTGGTACATCAGAATGAGAAACCAATTCCCTTGCTTATGCAATGCATCTTGAAATCATCGGACGAAGGAGATTTGGTATTTGATGGTTTTATGGGTTCAGCAAGTACTGCTTTGGCTTGTATGCGAACAAACAGGAATTTCCTTGGCTTTGAATTAGACGGGGAATATTTCAAGGTAGCACAAAGAAGAATCAAAGAAGAAATGTTTAATCAAAAAGATATGTTTGGATATGTTGGAGATAGATAAGATTTATCAAGTTGATTGTCTGGATGGTATGAGCAAGATTGATGACAAATCTGTCTCGCTTATACTCACAGACCCTCCATATGAAATTTCAAGGAATTCCAATTATGCAAAGTCCGCTCCTACTGGTAAAGATACTGATAGATTCCGCATATCTATCGACTTTGGAGACTGGGATAAACAGGAAGCATTTGATATAGGCTCTATGATAAAAGAATCCTACAGGTGCTTGAAAGATGGTGGATATATAGTTTGTTTCTATGATTTGTGGAAGATTGGGGTCGTAAAGGATGCGATGATTAATGTCGGATTTAAACAAATTAGATTTATAGAATGGATAAAAACAAATCCTGTTCCAATAAATAGTAAGACAAACTATCTCACAAACGCAAGAGAGGTCGCTGTGTGTGGGGTGAAAGGTAAAAATCCTATCTTTAAAAGCGAATATGACAATGGAGTATATAGCTTTCCAATCTGTCGTGATAAGGGGAGATTTCATCCTACCCAGAAGCCTGTTAGTCTTTTCAGAAGCATTATAAACAAGCATTCCTGCAAAGGAGATATTGTACTAGATTGCTGTATAGGTAGTGGAACTACGGCTATTGCGTGTATTCAAGAAAATCGTAATTTTATTGGTTTTGAAACTAATAGAGAGTTTTACGACAAAGCAAACGAGAGAATAGAAAATGAATTAATGATAAAGCAAGATAGTTTATTTAGTAATGAAAGTTAGTGGGTGATATGATGGAGCTAAATAGAATTTATCAAGGTGATTGCCGAAAGCTTCTAAAGCAGCTAGACGATGAATGTATAGACCTAGTATGCTCTGATGTTGCTTATCCGGTACAAGCTAGAGGTGGGCGCAGTAGTATGAGTGGATATTGGACGGATTCTCAAACTAGAAAAGGTAAGATATTCAAGAGTAATGACATAGATATTTCGGAGTATATCAACGAACTATATCGAGTACTAAAGGATAAGACTCATTGCTATCTTATGTGTAACGACTATAATCTGATGCACTTTCTAGATGAGATAGGACGGAGTGAGTTTCACTTCACAAAGTGTTTAATATGGGATAAATGCACTAAGGTGTGTGGAACGTATTATATGAACCAAAAAGAGTATATCATTATGCTTCGTAAGGGAGGTGGAAAGCCAATTAATGAGTTTGGCACATCTGACATTCTGAGTGTTCCTATTCCAACCAACAAACGCAGGGATAAAGAAGGATTGATCAATCAGACCGAAAAACCAGTTAAGTTGATGGAGATTCTAATCAGAAACTCAACAAATGTAGGTGATGTTGTTCTTGACCCATTTATGGGGAGTGGCACAACAGCAAGGGCTTGCGTTAATCTTGAAAGAAAGTATATAGGCTTCGAAATAGACCAGCGGCAAGTAGATTTTTCCAATAACGAATTAAAGAGCATGAGTAGGCAATTAAGTCTGTTTTAAAACAATGGATATGAGTATGGTTATTCAATGTAACACAGTTGTAAGAAATGGGAATAAAGAGATAACGGATGCTCTGATAAAAGCCATTAAGGATGAAGCCTCGAAGCGTGGGTTGGTACGTGATGAATTGGTTGAATATTGCAATCAATTGTTAAGGAAAGGCGAAATCAAGGCTTGTATTAAGAATTTGTTTTATAATTTCAAACGTTATTTTTGGAGGTATTATTGATATGAGAAGAAGAAAGTTGAACAAGTCTCCAGTGCTAGGTCTCTGCGGATTTGTTGTCGGTTACGAGTGCAAGGAAAAGGGAATAAAGCTGATGGAGTGCGATAAGGCGCAAGCTGATGCAATCATAGTTCCTCATCACTTTTCACACAAGGTAACGAAGAATAGTTGCTTGAATCTTTTGGTATTGTACAAAGGCAAGATTAGGGGTGCTATGCAAATTGGGTATGGAATTCGACCGCATATCAAGACTGAAAAGGGCGAAGTGTTGGATTACCATCAAGTGAGGGAATTTGACCGAATGTGGTTGTCTGATGATATGCCAAAGTATAGCGAAACCATTTGCCTTTCTCTCTTACACAAGTATATTAGGGCAACGCATAAGGAAATCAAGTATCTTATATCTTATGCCGATACGTCCATAGGTAACAAGGGAACTATATATAAAGCTGCAAACTATGAGCATATTGATACCATTAAGGCAGATTTCTATGTATTACCAAGTGGTGAGCGTGTGCATCCGGTAACTATGTGGCATCGGCACAAGACAAGAGCATGGGAGGTTCTAACAGAACTATACCCAGGAATAAAAAAGGCAGAAGGGTTTCAACTTAAATTTCTGAAGAAGTTATGAAGAAAAGAAATAAATATATGCCTTGTCATTTGCATCCAGATCCTGAGCATTGGGTTAGAAAAGGTCAATCTTGGAAGACGAAGGTTGCTTATGAGACCGAGGATGATGCTTGGGAATTTTTGAACCAGAATCCGAAGTTAAAGACACTCGGTTGGCATCCTTACTTATGCAAGGTTTGCTCTAAGTGGCATATTGATAGGTAACATTAACGATTATGAAAAAAGAAGATAGACTTAAAATATATCGCAAATACGATGGGCATTGTGCTTATTGCGGTAAGAGTATAGAGTATAAGGATATGCAGGTTGACCATCTTGTTCCGAAGAATCGAGGTTGTTACTCTCGGTGGAGCGACAAGGAGGGAAGGTTTGTCGTATTTCATGGCGATGACTGTATGGAGAACTATATGCCATCTTGCAGGTCTTGTAATCTTCGTAAGCGTGATATGAGTTTGGAACAATTTCGCTCAGAGATTACTAGACAGGCTAAAGGATTGCTTAATGGTAAGGCTTCTTTCCAAGTAAAGATGTCGCTTGCTTATGGTTTAATCGAAGAGCACTTTGATAGACAAATTGAGTTCTACTTTGAGAAATTTAAATAATAGGGAATATGAAGAAGTTTAAGAAGTCGATAGAGATTAGCACTGAGAATATTTCAGACGTTCTTCAAGTGCCAATTGTTACAAGTTTATACAAGACTAAGAATTTTAAAAATCCTTGCCTTGAAGGTCGTAGCGTTCCTTATGATACTATAGCATTGATGTATGTTCATATCGAAGGCTTTGATAGCGATTTTTGTATTGACCAAGGCTACATTCTCGCTCTTGATATTTGTGATACTTGGTATGCTTTTTCGAGGCATGGATGGGAAAAACATAAAAACGATGAGATATGAAGAAGAAAGGATATTACGAATACGACCCTGTTATCTATCCAAGAATGTTATGTGTCGCTATTGGAATGAACCAAGAGGACGCTAACAAGTGTTTTGAAGGTAGAAAAGGTGAGGTTTTGAAGGTTGATTTCTCTAATTCTAACGCAATAACCTACGATGAAGTTAGGGAAAAGTCGAATAAGAAGCTTTGTTCATTTATTAATTTTGCAAGCAAGGATTCTATGAGGATGGAGATTTGTTGCCATGAAGCTTCTCATGCCTGCGATGCCATCGAGGATGCTATTGGTATGGAACACGGAGGCGAGCCTTCTGCCTACTTGATTGGTTGGATTGCGTCTTGCATCAACAAGGCACGTTTGGGTATTGGTGATTTCGTTGAAATTAAAGATAAGGAAGAAAAGTAGCCCAAAGACAAAATACCTTTGAGTGCTTTGCCCCATCACTATATATAATAATGTAGTGGTGGGGATTTTTGTGTTAACATCAGCAAATTATCTGTCTGTATTATTATAGTATGTTAAATACTAAAAGAAACACATTAAATAGTTTGCATATTTCGAATATTCTTTGTATCTTTGCATCGTAATTAAGAAACAAGGTTACTAATTAAAAAGGTGAGACACACCTTAAAAACTGTAATGAGAAAATGAAAAAGTTTTTTGAAAACTTATCTGAAAAGATTAATGATGCGGCTTTTGAGGCGCAGCTTGATGATTTTGCTTGCGAGTTTGATGCTATTGACAAACCTGCCGAAATCGTGGTGTCTGTTAAGAGTCGAAAGGTTATCCATTCAAATGGAAATGTTTCCTTTTATCCATATTACAATGTAGATAAGATAAATATCTATGATGAAGACGGAGAAGACGTTTCTTCAAAATATCCTTTGTTCTGCCAAAGAGTTAAGGATTGCGTGCCTTCTTACAAGGATATTGAGAATAGTCTAGAAGAGGCAAATATGAGCGATACCGAGCTTTATTTCGGCTCAGAGGCTAATTATTTGCGTTATAAGTATGGTAACTAAATTGTTTGGTTATGGAGTACGAAAATAAGTTTGTAGGTCTTTCATCTGTAACGAGTCACGACCTTGAAATATTAAGGTATGAACTAGAGTATGGATGGAAATTGGCTCTTATGCCAAATGATGTATGGTACAACTAATTACATTTAAGATTTCAAATTATGGCATATTATAAAGTTAGTGTAGATGTACTAAAGACGTGGAGGGCAAATTATGGGCAATGAGGATTTAACGAATTGCATACCTTGGTATTGCCCACCACGCTTAAAGCGTGAAGATATACAAGATGGTAAGGCGCAAAGAAGAATGCGTAGAAAGAATCAACTTAGAAAAAGAAAGGGTAGATTATGAATGATGAAAGCATAGATGTTAACATTAGTTTTATCAATAATGATTATTTCTCAATATCTGTAAGGAATGGGTATATTTCAGTTATTGGTAGAATAACCAAGTCAGAGATGGAAAATTTTATAAAGGCTCAATATTTCGAGATTAAAGAGGTATTGGATAAAAATAGTAAGAAAGGAAGATAATTATGATAGACAAAAATAAAATAGCAAAAGCTGCAAGAAAATGTTTAGCAGCTTTTAGAAAGGCAAATCCAGATGGATATTCATCATCCATCATTGACATAGAGAGTAATTGCTTAAAAAATTTTAAAGATGGTGCTAAGTGGGCTATCAATGAGTTCCAAATGGACTTGTGGCATCCTATGCAAGAAGAGCCTAAACTTGTCGGAGAAGAAATAATAATAGACGAGTTTCTAGAGGGTAAGAGATATCCTATGGTTCAAAAGTATATGGTAGGTGTAGAGTTTCCTCCTACTATTGAAACCATTAGATGGATTAGTAATTGGGATTCTTTTCTCTCCGAAATTTGTGATGAAGTAAAAATGATTCGTTGGTGTTATTTTAAAGATTTGCTTCCAAAGGAAGGAGGTGAGCAATGAAAGAGCTTAAAGATTTGGTTGCTGGTGATGATGTACTAGTTGTAGGTAGGTCTTACAGACGTATCGCCAAAATTGATAAAGTAACAAAGACTCAAATTGTTGTTAATAACGCTAGATTTAGAAGAGATTCGGGCTGGCAATGCGGTGGTGATAGATGGAATGTTAGAAAAATATCTGTTCCTACAGAAAAGGAAATATCAGATGTTAAGGAAGAGAATCTTCGTAAGACTCTCATCTACGCTATCAGTTCTTTTGATTTCAAACGCTTAACAACAAATGAGTTAAAACAAGTGTACAATATTGTAAAAAGCAAAGAAAATGAAAGAACTTAAAGTTGGAGAAAGAGTAAATATTACTCTTGAAATTGTTGAAAGCAATAGTTGTGATGGTTGCTTCTTTGATAATTTTGGAGGTTGCACAAAAGGAAGTTTTGAATGTATTGCTGGAAGACGTTCAGACCACAAGAATGTAATCTTTAAAGAAGTAAAGGAGTAGCTATGAGCAGAAAATTAATGAATTTGGCTTTGATGTATACTGCTATCACGGCTTATGCTAGTGAGTATCCGTTTGGACCTCCAAGCCCTAGACTTGGTACACCAAATGGCAACATTCCTTCTGATAAACAGAAGTATCAGCCAAAGTCACAACATGAGTTCACCGTCAGGGGGATTAAGATTATGGCAGCTTCTAAGAAGGATGCTATTAAGAAGTATAATCATCGTAAAAAGTAAGCGTATGGAAAAAGAAATATCTGAAAATGCTATATTTTTTATAAATGAGCTTTCTTCTGCATCAAACAATATTCGTAATATGGCTTTGAATTTTGCATACAATAATAGTAAATTATCAAAAGCAAATGTTGATTGCTATGAAGCTGGATTTAAAGAATCTCAATCTAGGTTCTTTGATACATTATGCAAAGGTGTAGAAATAATGAAGAATCGTTATTCTTTAGAGTTAAACAAAGCTGATATTGAGTATGAAAGAGAATACTATAAAGATGACAGTACTTTGTGTAGATGTAATAAATATAACGCTATTCTAGACAAGTTAGAAGAAGCTATACACATGATTAAACAATTATAATTTTCGTAAAAGCTATGAATAAGTTAGAATACATTCCAGGAGATTTGGTAATGACAAACGGAGTACCACTAGGTACAGCACAGGATGTCGTTTACCGAGTAACATCATCAGACCCATCAAAGACTTTGAAGTTGGACGATGGAACGGTTCTGAAAGGTGTTGTCTGCTTAGAGAACATCGAAGGTGCGGAATTTGGAGAGAAAGGCTATCTCTCAGGTGACTGCTGTGCTTGGGTTAAGGATATTGTTCCTATCCCTCTTACTCAATTCATTATAAAAAAGAATGGATGGGTAGCATATGAAGCTGATTACATTAATGCTAGTTGTCATATAAGATTATCAAGAAGATTTGAGGAATACTCTGCCTACAAAGCTTCGCATTATAATACAGTATGGCTAAGATACGTAAGAAGTGTTTCCGATTTACAACACCTCCTCTTCGGTCTAGGACTTAACTCAGAAATGGAGGTGTAGGTATGAGTGTAGCAACACAAGTAAATCACCATTGCCCTTTCTACGGAAGAAAATGTTACCAATGCGGTTATTGGAATCGTAGAGGAAATGAGTGTGAGATAATAACTCATCAAGACAGAAAAAATGGTGTTTAACCGCCTTCGGGCACAAGAAGCAAAGCGTATGAATACAAACAGCTATTTACGAATAGAAAATGGATTTGATGTATCTAAGATAGATGGATTTATCCCTCAGAATATTGGCGAAGGATTTCAGTTTGAACTCTCCGGGAAAACATATACTACTAAGGGTAGCTATACGAAAGACAAAAAGAGACTTGCTAATATTGAAATTAGTTCTTTTTGTGGTCTTTGTGCTGGCGCAAAGACATTATTATGCAACATTGTATATTGGTGTAAGCAATGTGTGTGGTAATAGTTTTGTAGGAGGATATTTGGGAGGGATTGAAATTCCAAATGAGTATAAATCCATCAAAGGGGAGTTTGTCAGACCTCTCACTCAAAAGGAGAAAGACGAACAACCAGACAGATGGGACTATTGGTATCAAGTAGGGGATTTAGTTAATGCCTTTGAATCTCTTGAAGAGATAGAGAGTTTAATTAAAAACCTCAAAAAGAAGTTCTCTTCTAAGGAGTGGAAAGTTGAGATAAGACGCAATTATTAACAGCCTTCGGGCATAAAAATATAATAGTATGCTTATAAGTGAATTTATTCAACAGCTTCAAGACCTTTGTGATAATGAAGGTGATATGGAGATAGTTATGATAACAGATAGTAATAGTCTTGGTAGTGAACCTCATCTTCGTAAATCATCATTTTACGACCAATTTGAAATTTTAAATCATTAACCGCCTTCGGGCATAAATAGATAGAATATGAGTAAAAATGTAATCACCTCGTACAAGGGATTCGACAAGAATATGCAATGCCGTGGATTCCAGTACGAAGTTGGAAAAGAGTATGAAATGGACGGAGAAATCAAGTGTTGTAACCGAGGTTTCCACGCTTGCAAGTCTCCACTTGAAGTGTGGGACTACTACGATATACTTAACTCTCGCTATGCAGAGGTAGAACAGTCTGGTAAGATTGAAGAAGAAGAAAATACAACAAAGGTATGCTCTTCTCGTATCAAGATTAAGGCTGAGTTGAAGCTGGCTGACATCATTAATATCGGTGTCGAGTGGCTGAAAGACATAACCACCCCATCTAAAGTTAAGGCAGATTGTGCGTTGAACGATAATGGAGACAGAATGAAACAGATTGGTTCAAGCGGTTACTATGCTAAGATTGGTTCAAGCGGTGACTATGCTAAGATTGGTTCAAGCGGTGACTCTGCTAAGATTGGTTCAAGCGGTTACTATGCTAAGATTGGTTCAAGCGGTGACTCTGCTAAGATTGGTTCAAGCGGTGACTATGCTAAGATTGGTTCAAGCGGTTACTATGCTAAGATTGGTTCAAGCGGTTACTATGCTAAGATTGGTTCAAGCGGTGACTCTGCTCAGATTGGTTCAAGCGGTGACTCTGCTCAGATTGGTTCAAGCGGTGACTATGCTAAGATTGGTTCAAGCGGTGACTATGCTAAGATTGGTTCAAGCGGTGACTCTGCTAAGATTAATAGCACTGGAGAAGATTCCGTTATCATGTGTGCTGGCAATAGTTCTAGAGCAAAAACAAAGGTAGGCTCATGGATAACGCTGGCAGAATGGAAATGGAGCGATGAAAAGAAACGTAATGTTCCAGTATATGTTAAGACTGAGTACGTTGATGGAGAGAATATCAAGGCTGATACTTGGTATCAACTTAAAAACGGAAAGTTTGTTGAAGTTGAGGAGTAACTAACATCCTGCAAAGGATATAAATATAAGTAATATGGAAAAGTTTATTGGTACAAAAGTCATTATGGCAGAGCCTATGACTATGGTAGAAGCACAGAAAGTGCTTGGTAGAGAACTTAAGCCAGCAATCGTTGAGGAAGATGGCTACTTGGTAGAGTACAAGGACGGATATAAGTCTTGGTCTCCTAAGAGTGTATTTGAGGAAGCCTATCGTGAAGTAGGCTCTGTTAACTTCGGTGGTGCTATTGACTTACTGAAGGCTGGTCTTGCTGTAAGACGCAAGGGGTGGAATGGTAAGGGATTGTTTATCGTGAAGCAGGTTCCTTCTTATATCACTGGTGACATCATCCCTAAGATGCAGTCACTCCCTCAGTCTGCCAAGATCATCTTGATGAACCGTGAGAATCCTCACATTGACTATACTAATCAGATGCTTATCATCAATCCAGATGGAAGAGCAGATTCTTGGGTTCCTTCCGTATCCGATGTATTTGCGGAAGATTGGGAGGTAGTAACAGATTAACTAACCACCCTCTCCTTGGCAACAGGGAGAGGGTAAAAAGAAAAGAATATGGCACAAGAAGGATGGATATGCCCTAGATGCGGAAAGGTAAACGCACCTTGGGTAATGCAATGTTCCTGCAATAGGAGCACTCAGATATTACCTAAAGTCGGTGCTCCTTACTATGAAGGAGACCAAGCAACGTGTAACGCAAAGAAAGAGTTGGAGGATTGATTATGACAAGAGAAAAAGTTAAAGAAATGCTGCCTATTCTGCAAGCTTATGCTGAAGGAAAGGTAATTGAGTGTAGAACAAAACCAAGTTTCATAGAAGGTTTAGATGTTCCGAATAATTGGATGGAAATGAAGGAAGTAGAGTACTGGAATAATACAGAGTATCGCATCAAGTCGGATAGTAAGGCGAAAGCAAAGTACCGCCCTTTTGCCAATGTAGAAGAATGTTGGCAGGAGATGTTAAAGCATCAGCCTTTTGGATGGGTGAAGAACAATAACCTCTATCGGAATATCTTAGAAACAAGCGATGGAGCTATTTTATTACCATCATTTCCTGGGGAGATGTTTGTGTTTTCTTTTAATAAGGCTAAGGAAAAATTCACCTTTGCTGATGGGACTCCGTTTGGGGTAAAAGTGGAGGAATAGTTATGGATAAAAACGTTTGTGATAATACATTAGTCTTTGGTAGCTGCTATGCTAGAAGCTGTATTGAAGTGCCTTCTTTAAAGGCAGGAAGAGCGAAATGGAAGGCTTTCTATGATAAGTTCCCTTGGCTTAAAGGTCAACCTTTCTATCTTAGACGTTCATGCTTCTGGGATGGAGGTGAAAGAAATTTGAAGGCAATAAAGATAAAACTTAAAAAGATATAGTTATGGCAACATATAGAATAGTAGATATGTATCATAAAAGCAAGGCTGTTAAAGGCATACATTATGATTCTTGGAATGAGCCAATCTTTGCTTATCGTGTAGATAAAAGACATTCATTGCTCTTTGGGCTTATCCATTATTGGGATTATGGCGCATATAACCTTTGTCCAGAGTATTTGTTTCCTTCGGTTGATAAAGCCAAGGAGGCTATATTGAAGGTTGATAAAAGTAGAAGAGTAACAATTTTATATGAATAGCTTATGAAAATAGAAAATATCAAGTTCAAGGCTAAAGAACTTGGAACAGGAGAATGGAAAGAAGGTTTTCTTCAAAGAGATATGGATTACAATCTGTGCATTCTTGTTGCTAACGAAGAAGACCATTCTTGGTATTGGACTCAAATCGACCCTTCTACAGTCTGCCAGTTCACAGGGTTAAAAGATTGTAAAGGTAAAGAATTGTTTGAGAACGACCTAATACATTTCGTAGGTCATAAGCCTATAGGCAAAGTGATTTGGTCAGAAGAGAACTATGCTTTTATGGTAGCCAGCGGAAATGAACCTCTTTATTGGCTTTCAGATGTTCAGGAAATTGGTAAGATAGAAATAGTTGGCAACAAGTTTGATAGAAAGGAAGGTGAGAAATGAAGAAGTATGAGTATATGGTAACTTCAATAGTTATCAAGAAAGCTGATGAGATTACCAAGGTTCTATCTGATAAATTTAATCAATACGGCTATGATGGTTGGGAATTAGTACAATATAACCTAATACCACCATCTGCATTGATAACAGCATCTACGATACCTTGTTGCGGTTCAATCTATATACTTGCGACATTCAAGAAAAGGTTAGAGAAATAGCGTATGAAGAAGATAAGTTTTAATCTTAAATATCTTATAACCAAATACGATTGGTGCTTTTATTTCATTCCAAGTTTAATCGTATGGAAGCCTTATAGTGGTGTTTATGAAATTAATGTAGCCTTTCTGCTTTGGGAGTTTAATATTAAATATCAATTAAAAAGAAAGAAGAAATGAAGAAGGAAACATTTGACTTCTCGAAGGCTCTGAGAAGAATGAAGGAGGGAAAGAAAGTGAGAAGGGTAATTTGGGAAGAATGTGGAGCTTATATCCATATTGTCTCTGAGACTATTGTGGCTGTATGCGATGGCAAATTCTTTCCTTGTGTTTTCAAAGATTCTGAGGATATTCTCGCAACAGACTGGGAGGAGGTGAAAGGATGAAGAATAAAAGTGATTTGTTACCAGATACAATAAAGGTGAAGGTAGGTAAAGACGGAGCACCCTTAACACCACCAAAAACACTGACGGTACATATGGATTATTCCCGCAGAGAGTTTACGACGGATTCTTGGATGTATGATGCTCCCGACAATGCAGGCGATATGGATGCAGTCTCTTTCTATGATGTTTATGATGGAGGAGCGCATTATAATGCCCAAAAGCTCGCAGCTTCAGTAATGCCGGTCTTTAGCACACTGCCGTTCAGAGTAGAGTTTCTTGTAGTTGGTAAGCCTTACTGGGTTCCAGCCTTCTTCAAGCTCAACCCATTCGTCAAACGGCTTGGCATCCCTAGCCCTGCGGCGTTCGTTTCTCCCATCCACTGCGTTTCTATCATTCCTAAAAATATATAATATGGCAGAAAAGAAAGTTTTAACCCTCACAGTCAGCAAGCAATGGTTCGATATGATTGCATCGGGCGAAAAGACTGAGGAGTATCGGGAGATTAAGGGTTACTGGACAGTTCGACTTTATGATGTTTTTGCAAAAAATCCTACGAAGTATTTGATGGATAAAAAGATAAACGGAGATATTGATTATCTAAAACTGATGATACGTTGTAACCATTTTATCGCAAAACAATATACTCACGTCCTCTTCATTAACGGCTACCGCAAGGATAGTCCACGAATTGAGAAGGAGATTGAGAGCATCACCATCGGCAAGCCAAAGAAAGGCTTATGCCCCGACAAGTGGCTTGATACCGAGTTTTTTATCATTAAATTCAAGTGATATGAATTACATACAATGTGATGAATGTAAATATAGATTAGTCTGTAACGGAGAGCCACTTACTAGTGGAAGTACAGGAAGTTGCGACCATCGTGTTATCAGCAATACTCCTATATTTCCAAAGATTAAAACACCACCAGATGAAAGATACGCTGACATTTGGAATTGGTAAATATTCATAAATTAAGTTTAAGGGATATGAAAATAAAGAATTTACCTAAGAAGATTTATCTCAATATCTGTAGCAATGAAGATGAGGTAGATTACAATGAGCTGAACGGGGTAACGTTCAGTACAGAAAAGATTGGTGTTACTGATTGTAACACAGAAAACGTTCCTTACGTGAATGCTGCATCATTATGGCACGACCTAAAGGAAGAGAAGCCACCATTAAAAAAGTGGGTAATGTTCCGATATAGTGGTAGAGGCGTAAATCCTACGGCTCTTCATTATGGAGCAATGAGTGACGATATATGGGTTGTCACAAGAGGAGACGGAACACAGCGTATAGAAGTTCTGTACGAGTGCTACGATAAGATAGAGTGGTTTGACTTTGATGAACTAAAATAGCGATAGCGTATGACAAATAAAGATTTTTTTAATGCGTATCGTGGAGAGCCTGTTCTTTATAAAGGTAATGATATTGGTGCATACGTTGCAGGGTATGTAGAAGAAAAGTATATTATCCTTGGGTTCTACGATGACAAAGGATGTATTCTTGCTTTTAATACAGGTGTGAATGTAGATGAGGTGTATGAATCATACCGATTCACAAAGTTGAAGTATTTAAAAATAATAAAGAGTTAAGTGTATGGAAAAAGATAACTATTTTTTTAAGCTTTTATTTATTCTTTTTATATTAGGAATTTTTGCTTATATGGGTATTAATGATAGGTCTCATAAAGGTAAAACTTTTTGGTATGAAGTAATAGATAAACGAGAGTCTGTAGGAAGTCACTTCTCAATTATTAACAAGGGAGTGAGGACAGATTATAATATAATATTCAAACGAATTGATAACGGAAAGCTGTTCCCATGTAAAGATGTGGAGTATGGAGACTATATTCAATATCAGTTAAACTACAAATACTCCATAACAGAGGAAGATATGCAAAGGCTTTCAGGTATTTATAATAGGGATTTCTATAAGTAATAAAAAAGAGAATATGAAGAAATATAAATATACGAACAAAGAGGAAAGACCAATACCCAAATATAAGAATGGTGATATTGCTTGGTATATTGATGGATGGTTTGATGCCCCACAACGCTGTATAGTAAAGGGATGCTGCAACGTATCTTGGTTTGAGGGGAACGAATTTAATTCATCGGGTTGGTGGATAGATTATAGATACAAACCCGACCATTGTAAACGAACCGTACAGCATACAATTAGAGAAGAAGAGCTTTTTGATACCGAGCGAGAAGCTTTAATTGCATTGTTCGAGCAGTTTAAAGAAAAAGTAAAACGTAAAGTAGAATTCTTTAATAAAGAGTCAAAAAAGCTTGGTATTAAACAAGAGTTGCGACTGCTTTAAAAAGGGTAGGGGAAGTTATTCTTCCCCTATCTCTTTTAAACCCAAATCTATTAATAGCTTATCCAATATCTCATTCACGTCATTACGGAAACTTCGGTAAGTAACATAATAGAAACTGATGTTTTTGTAATCATGGCTTACATTAGAACATGTACACCCCAAAACCTTAGCGATTTTTTCTCTTAACCCTCTTCTCATTTTAGAACCGCCAAGGGCACTAGGAGAATAAAGATAAAGAATAACAAAGATAAATTGCTTGCGTACCATTGTGGAATTTCGTCCGGCATGATAGCTCATAAATTTATCGTAAATATTGCCTACTTGCGCCAAATCTTGCATCAATGGAACGGAAAGGCTTATTTCTTCCTTGGATAAGATGGCCTTAGTTTCTCTAATCCATTTTATGCGTTCCATGATTTTCTTTAGATTCATTTCAATGTCTGATTCTTTCATTCTTTTCTGTTTTTAGTTCAACATTTCTTAGACGAAGTAAACCTCGTCTGCATCTATTTGTTTCCTAAACTTTTCTATGTTAGAAACTATCAACGAGCAGTGCTCAAACGAACTCTGCCCATTGATAACTTTTTTCTATTCTTGTTATTCGGTATCTCATTTTATTTCGATAAGAGTTAAAATGCAATAACCCAAAAAGTCTTTATAGCTGTCAAGAATAGGTTCTTCTTTAGCATCCTCGTTCAAAGTAAGCAAAGAGCAAATACGATTAATCTTCTCTTGCAAATGACCGAATGCATACGGATAACCATCCTTAGAGAAACATTCCGAGAAAGCGTTTCCATACCGCTTATTCTTGGTTTTGAAAAGCTCGATTTGCGACCCGATGATGTCGTTATAATCAGAAACAATATACCAAGAGAGCGTAAGCAAGGCTTCCATCGCCATTACGCTGATATGATTTCGTAAGGTTTCCTTATCTTCAGTAGATGCTCGAATCTCATACATAAGGCGAAGGAAATTGGCTGCGCTTGAAAATAATCCGAGCTTTCCGAAGTCCTCCTTTAGAGATGAAACAAAAGCAGCATTATCCTTGCATTCAATCATGTCTGCCAAATGTCTAATCTCAAAGATATACTTGTTAGCATATTCGCTACACCCATTGTTATTTTGTTCCACCATGTCCGTATCCTCCTCCACGATTATTTTCCATATTCAACTCTCCAAGTATGCAATCTGGATTTTCTACCTTGCGGAATGCACCCTGACAAATACGAGTACCTTTCTTGACTACGAAAACATAATATTCGTAATCTGAATTTAGTTTAAATTTGCTATCCTTTGTCGGCATATAACGGTCGGAATTAACTCTATAAATCGCACCAATATCGTCCCTATAGTCTTCATCGATCAAACTTAGACAAATATCAAGATCCGCTCTAACATTAGTCATGTAACCAACTTGTGTTTCGTTCTTGTCAATAAAAGCAACATCTACAAGCATACCTTTATCAGTAAAGCCAGAACGTGAACGAATATCCAAACCAACACCTTTAGGAAGTTCAATTCCTAAAGATAGATTGATATGACCTCTACCCATTTTCACCCAAGGCATATTCAATACTACATCTTGTGGGCAGTAAAAATCAACTGCCGCTGCAATACCTTCCTTATAAGGGACACTACCACCTCGCAAGTCAAGTACATAAGCCTTGCCTTGTGCAACTAACTTTTTTGTTAACTCCTTATCCATTGTATATAAAGCCTAAATCATTTAAAGTTCTACAATTCTTAACCAGTCCTTTTGCCCATAAATTACGCAACTCAGGTAACGGGTCTTTTCCGTACCTATTATTTATGGTTGCTAAGGTCAAGATTTCCGGTTTAATATGTTTATCTCTTTTCTGCTGCCTTAGCTCCTTCAGAATATTCTCCAAGTTCTCCATTGACGAAATCCTCCATTGTTATATTGTCAACCCCAAATTTATCAGCCAAATCATCATTCCCAATAATCAGCCAATTAGATTTGTCTTTGAGAAACTCTATACTCTCGGTGCTTTTTGCAGCATCAACAAAAGTATCATCAATATTATTAGTAGAGCGATATGGAACTACCGCCTTATCAGCATACATAGCAATTTCGTAAGTAATAACCGATACCATTTTTGCGAATGTTATATCGCTTGAATACATTGCTTGGTTCTTGTCATATCCTAAGATGTTGACACGGACTATATTATCATCTGCTTGCAACGCTCTAAAGAAATCGTGCTTTAGCTGAAAATCCGTAATATCTACCGGATGTTCATTACCCGATGGAATACTTATAATATTCAACAGGCTTACAAAAATAACTTTTTTATTCATTGTCTTCTTCTGTCAATAATTTGTCTATTGTTTTTTCTAATTCGTCCAATCTCAAAGTATAATCCTCTTCGTAAACGCATGTCAATGTAGAAATAAAGAACTTATCATTATCTGTTCTCAATTCAATCTCCATGTATTCCTCGTAATAGCTATCGTATTTAATCGCTATCGAAAAGGAGTTCATGTAATCTGGGTTAAACCTTCTCTGTAAGGCTTGTGCCCTCGTAAAGGCATTTTTAAATTCATCCGTCATGGCTTAATATTTTGAGTAAGCATTTCCTTGTTCTTTGCCATCGCATCATGAAAGCCTATATCGTATCTGTCTGTTTGCTCCAGCTCATAGTTTCGCTTAATTAGTTCACTTGTCTGATACGAACTCTTTGCAAGTTTAATCTTAAAATAGACAAACTCAACAAACATAACCATAAAGCAAAGAACAAAACCGATAATCACCGCTACCTTTGTGTTCTCTTTACAGAACTTTACAATACACTTAGCAACCCAGCATGTTGTACTAACTATGCCTACAAGTACAAGGTAAGGAATTCGTAGCAGAACCTTGCATAACATACCCATAGTTCTCTTCGTATAAGATGCGAAATCCGTACTCGTAAAAACTAACTTTAACTTCTTCATATTTTAGCCTATTTAATGTTTATCAAAAGTCTCTTATTTACGAACCACAACAAATCAATTCCGTTCATCATACAATATCCGCAAAGCATGCCAATCAATATTATGATCTTCTTGAATACTCGGTAATGCGTCATTTCTATCTTCAGCATAGACATCATCAAGTCTTCAAAGGAACGGTCTCTCATTGAGTCTGGGTCTAGCCTCAACGATTTGACATTCATCTTGTACTTATTGGCCATTGAGAATAATGTAATAGCAAACTCTGCTAATTTGTCCTCTAGTGTTCCGGTGACGAGTTTAGAATACACTTCTATCGTACCACGTCCATTAACATTTTCATATTCCCAACGCTTGGCATTGAAACGACCTTCATATTTGCGCATTTCTACAATAGCGTCAATTACGTTGAATGTTTCAGCCATTTGGGTCTGGCTAGCAACATCGAAGTTGCAAGCCTCTATAATCTGTTCTATTTCTGCTATCTCCATTTTTTTATACTATTGAATCTAAATCAAAATCATTAGAGGGGATGAAAGCCACATGGTCTTTCTCCCTAGTCATCGTTCTCTCTCCTGTTCGCACGCAATTGATTGGCTTGGAATTTTTGTGTCGTACCACAAACGTTCCAAAGCTACGTATTGTTACTCTATCTCTATTACGTAACGACTGCTTGGTGAGGTCTATAAAAAAATTCACAATGGCTTGAACATCATCCTTACGGAACTTCTTGCCATTTACATCTCTAAGGTTCTTAATGATTGCCTTGACAATTTCTTCTTTCTTCATATTCTCTAAGTTTTTTATTCCCTAAACTTCTAATCAAGTCGTATGGGTCTATATCATATTTCTTGATAAAGCAATCCCTCAGCTTGCTTAAAGCATTGAAATCTGCATTTGTTGTATTCTTGACTATCATATAAGCCGAGTCTAACCGAGCATCTGTTTTAGGGGCTTTAATCCGAAAAAGCTTGTTGCCTTTCTCGTCTTCAATAAGTTCCAGATTAACTTCCTCGCCTTTAGCTTTTTTTCTTGCTGACCATTCTTCATAAGTGATGGCATTTAGCTTGATAGTCTCATCCTCTTTAGCCTCCTTTTCTCTCTGTATATTTGCCTCTACAGATTTTATGGCATCTATGCGATGGGAGCAAAAAGTATTCAAGCTCTTTGTTATAACTTGCGGATTTGGCTTCTTGTAGAACTTTTCAAACTTTCCGGCAATAAACATCTTGAAGAAAGTAATCAGTTCATTCAGATTAAGGAAATAATACTCATCCTTTATAGCATTCGCTGTCATTATCTTAATATTGTCCGTAACCTCATTATTAACAAAGCCACAAATACCATAGACATCAGAAATCCATGCTACAAGCCATGTTATTGCACTTCCTTCTCCATAACACAGGTCAAGATAGGTTAGTGTTGGTGCGTTGCTCTTAAAAGCTTTTCCGATAGGCATCTTACTACCTACTTGGCTTGATGGAGAGAAAGACATTAGAATGTTATCGAACGTTCCATACTCATTGAATATTCGTTGCTTTTCTCTGTTGATTGAGACGCTGCACGAGGTTGGCTGACTCTTGATAATAGCCTTGCTCTGCATCTTTATTAGTTCCTTGCTTTCTGTCATCATAATTTCCTTCCAATACTTTAACGAAATTGTTTGGTCTCATAATCCAATCAAAACTTGCCATCCACCCATTGCTACCATTAAGAAATGCAGATGCGGCTGCTTTATCTATCACAAGTTTCATCTGCTCACTCCCATATTCTTTAAGCCGTGAATTAATCATTGACTTTCTCTTCGAAGTCAGGGCATGAACAAGAGGCATTCCTCTTCCAACGATAACCTTATTGAAATATTCGCAAACCTTCTTTGCTTTATCATCCACTTGTTGTACACTAGGGACGTTGTTCAATGCTATTCGTTCTGGTTCGTTCTTGTGTGGTTTAGATTCTTCACCTTCAGCAAATTCTATGTTGTCTTCATGCTTCCAAATAAAGACTTTTCCGCTACCGATAGATAACATTTGTTTCTCAAATAGCCCCTCAATAGCTTTTTTTACCTTTGCCACCGACATGCCTATCTTTTCCGATAATTCTTTGTTGCTTCCATATACATATCCGTCTTTGTCAGCATTAAATGACAAACGGACGAAAGCGACTAATTCATCAGCATCCAAGCTACATGCTTTTTCATCTAATTTTACTACCATATCTTAAAAGAATGTATTTGTTAATTGTTTATTTCCACTCATTATTACCCACTTTCCTTTGCCGTTTTGATCTAGCAATTTCAAGTCTTCAACCTTCCCGAACCTCTCATAAGTACCGCAGAGGTCAACAAACCAAGGCTGTTTCCCTTTTGATAGTCTAAGAAGTCTTCCTACAACTTGATAGTATTGCGCTAATGAGCGTGTTGGCTTTGCATACACGACCGTATCTAACTCCGGATAGTCAAAACCTACGACTAATATTTGACTATTTACCAATACTTTAGTCTGCCCATTGCGGAAACGCTCGATGATTGCTTCACGTTCTTTTGGAGGAGTCTCTCCGCAAACCATTTCGCAGTTAGGTATGGAATATGTCAGCTTCTGAGCTTCCTTAACGAACTTCGTAAAAACCAAGATACCTTTACGCTGTCCACCTCGTTTAGGATTAAGCAATCTTTTAACAACACTAACTAGCCATCCGTACAAATCTACACGTTCATATTCTTGCTTGACACTTTGGTCAGTGTAATCACGGCAAGTTGAATTGAGCTGCAAGTTTCCTTCGTTCCATTGTGGTGGCGGGCATTTGTAATAGTTCGGAAGACAGATATATCCGTTTTTTGCCATATCCTCAACTTGAACATAGTAAATAAGCTCCTTGAAAATCTTGTCTCTACTTCTTGTCAGAAACTTCAGTATGCTACCATAGTTCTGATAGGAATACAAACGGAAAGGTGTTGCGGTTAAACCTATGACCTTACTCTTTAATTTATCAAGAAACTCCTTATACATGCCGGATTCAGGTTTCACTAAATGAACCTCATCAATCAATATGTACTTGAAGTCAGTAAACAATTCGGGATGTCCTTTCACGCTACCAATTGTAGCAAAAGTAACATCGCTGATCTCTTTTGATTTAAAGCTAGCGGAATAGATGCTGGCATTATCAAATCCATAAGAACAATACTTCTTGTAGTTTTGTTCCAAAATTTCCTTAGTAGGAGAAAATACAAGCACTTTATCTTTGAGCCTAGCAGCTATATCTGCCAAAATCAATGATTTGCCCGATGCAGTAGGGAGCACTTCCAGAGCGTTCCAGTTTTTCTTCTTATCCAAGAAAAACTCAACCGCCTTCTTGCTTGCCTCTTCTTGATATGGTCTTAATTTAAACTTCATTTCACAAATAATATGAAATCACTTTTGTTACTATATAGGAATGCACAAGTCTTATGCATAACAAAAGCCAATAGAAAAATGACCTTACAGTTTTTATGGTGTGTCTCACCAATACGATTGCAAAGGTACGAAGAATAATTTAACAATGCAAATAAATTAGTGTCTATTGTTGTAGCTATAACATTATTTAAACCTTATTGATTATCTTTTTCTTCATTCATTTTCAGAATTAGAGCCGCATAGTATTTATAGAGTTCCTGTAATTCAAACACCGACCAATTCTTTGCTTGATGCTTCATTACTTCCAGTAAATCGACTTGTTGTTCTCCGAGCCGCTTTACTTCTTCCATATCTAAAGGAACGTGAGGATGCTTTTGCAAATAAGCCAATCTTCCAAGCTTCATTACTAAATTCTTTCTATAACCGATAAGATGGTCAGAAGAGAATCTGTTGCATCGTTTGCATTCCGCATTCTGATTACGTGTATCAAAGCGCAAACTCATATGAGTTCGTCCGCAATAATGCCCATTGTCGGCTTGGTCGATTGGCAATATTCGTCCACAACTGATACATCTGAAGTACTTATAGTGAAACTCTCTAGAGTCTCTCATGCGGATATAAACCGACATAAGCCTATCTAGCTTGTCAACCCACTTTTGCTTCTCGCTCCTTTGGTGTTTAGGCTTCTTTCCTCCTTTGTTAAATCTATCATAATATCCCATAACTTTATTCTTTGTTAAATCTAGAATCGTATTTCCATCTAAAATCACCACAATAGTAGCCTTTTACGCAAGCCCTCGTAATGTTCCTACGGATAAGTCCTAGTTTCCTTGCAGCATCAGCTGCCGATTTATACCAATGAACCTGCTCTCCATATTCGTCAATAGCTATTACTGGTCTTGAATTCCATCCGGCTAATTTCGGATTTCCTTTTCCTTGGTATGTTTCCAAATTTTTGCGCATAGCATCTTGCTTCTCCTTCGGTATACCCATTTCATTCCAAGATATGCCTTTATTCCAAGGCTTGTGCCCTTTAGGAAAATACCCATGATGTTTTACATTAGGTGGAATATATAATTCGTAATTTCCTTTGCTCTGAATATTTTCTAAAATATAATCTCTTTCCATAGTTGCTGCTGTGGGGGTCGATTGACATACTCACTCGCTACTTGCAAGGAATTGTTGGGTGACTAACGTGGCTGCGCCCTTGCGAGTGCTTGGGTGACTTGCTACCACTCCCCAATTCGGCAATGCCCTGCCGAAGTATATTCTCAGCTGCGAAGAGGTCTCTAGGATGGACTGCACCACAACTAGGACAAGTCCAAATCCTATCACCCAATGACAGCCTATCATTTTTATAACCACAGGTGCAAAGGCGGCTCGATGGAAAGAAGCGGTCTATCTTATGAACCTGAACGCCATACTTCTTCGCAACGTGCTCCAACTTCACAACGAAATCACCATGAGCCAAGTCAGACATCTTGCGTCCCCAATTACGCTTCATTCCCTCCAAGTTCAAATCCTCCAAGCAAATCAAGTCATAACGCTTGCACAACTCATGCGCTAACTTCCATTGGAAATCGGAACGCTTGTTCACAATATCCCGATACAATCGCTCCAATTCCATCTTCTTGCGCTTGCGGTTGTTGCTGCCCTTCTTACACTTCGAGAGGTTGCGAGACCTGCGCCTAAGCTCCTGTAAGTCAGCTTTAAGGAACTGGGGATTGTCAATCTCACGCCCATCACTCAAAGTCATGTACTTCTTCAAACCAAAGTCGATGCCCACGGATGCACCATTGCGTGACTTTCCGTAAGGCTCGGCTTGCTTGTCCAAGCAAAGGACAATGAAGTATTCGCCCAGCTTGTTGCGCTTGACAGTTACCCTCTTTACCTTGCCAACGTAGGGACGGCTCAAAGAGAATTTGAAAGACTTCTTTATCTTGTTTATCGTCAACACGTTTCCACTGAAGGAATAGCCATTATCCATAAAGACGAACGAACTAAATTCAACCATCTTTTTGAACTTAGGTGGACGCTTTGCATCATGTTTAAAGAAACGCTTGTAAGTTACATCTAATCTATCCAAGATTTCCCTCACGGTATGACTATTAAGCAAAGCTGGCTTATATCGCTTAGAGAAATGCTTAAACATCGTAAATTTTGGAATGTACTTGCGGTACAGCTTATAGTACCTCTTCTGCAAGGCTAGCGCATGATTCCAAACATAGCAAGCCTCTCGGAGCATCTTATCCAAATGCTTCGTCTTCTTCGTCCGATATAGCTTGTACTTGTATGAAATCATATCCCTTAATTTTAAACACTTTAAGCAATTCTGCTCTTATTTTTTTCTATTTATCTTTATGCAGGAATACATCCATGATTGATGTTTCCTTAAGGCTTGTAATATTGTAATCAATCATAGTCTTACCCATAATCTCATCTACATTCTTACGAGCCTTCTCAATGGTATCACCCTGCACAAGATAACGAACCTTGGTCTTCCTCTCCTTGCCAGATTTTTCGTCAATAGTAATCATGTTAATACTGCAATCGTAGTATTTATCCTCACTATCTATCTCTGAAAGGAACAACTCAGAGAAACCTGCTTTCTTCATAGTGACAATCTCCATATCACCATTTGTGTATACCGCCATTTCTTCTGTAGTCTTAGCCTCGCATTCTGACCATGACAAGGCATCTACAACATATTGCTCTGTAGTTTTAGCGTTCGTTCCGTCTTCTAGAGTTTTCTCATAACGAACACCTACGATAAAATACTTTCCTGTTAATGATTTCATATTCTTTATTTTTTATGTTAGAGAATGTGGTATCGGTGAGGCTTGAACTCACGACCTAATGTTTAGGAAACATTTGCTCTATCCAACTGAGCTACGACACCAAGCATCCTATAAAAACTCTTTATTTAATTCTGCTTGCCTCTCCACCTGTGTTTGCCATACCATATAAGCATGGTCTTGTGGAGTAGGAATATATAATCCTCTTTCCATAGAACAATGATGAAGCCATCGGTCTATACATAAAGACATTTCTTCTTTGTCAAGGTCTGGTATGTGCCTCCAATATTGGAAAGTCTTACCTTGTTTATTCTCACGCTCCCTAAGAAAAATATCCTTATTTACACGTTTGAACTCTTGTTCGATATAGTCCTTGGTATATCCCTCTTCTATAGCTACATAAGTGATTGTTACCCACAGATAAGCATTCTGCTGGATTGTCCTAGATTGTTGTCTCTCTTTAAGGTCAACAACAAAGAACTTCTCATTATAATAATCACCTTGTAGTTTCTTGGCTTTGGCTATCATTGCCTTGGCTCGTTCCTCGAACTTTTCAAGTTCTACCGGATTTAACATATTGTAAACCATCTTCAACTAGAATAAAAGGTGGAGAAACTTAATTCTCCACCAAAACAAGTTTAAAATGGTGCTTCAGATGCAGAAGTGCCACTTGGCTGCGCTGGTGGTATTGGGGCTGCACCTGCTGCTGGAGCTTGTGGTGGAAAAGGATTATTAGCAGCAGCTTGTGTTTCACCTTGTGGCGCATTGTTCTGTGTTTCAATCTTTTGCATCTTGTAGCCACGAACTGATGTGAACCAATCTGTTGTACCATCCTTCTTTGTTCCTTGATATGATTCAACGTCAAAGAACACTTCAGCCATATCCCCGACTTTAAATGTGTCCGGAACATGAACATTCTTACCGCTGAAATCAAAGATGATGCGCTTTTCGTAGCCGCGTTCACCTGTCAAACCATCGAAACGTGTTGCGTCAAGCATCAAACGTCTCTTTTCAAATGGTTCTTTACCTTGTCTCGGAATAGACTGAATGCCTTCGATAGCGACAATCTTACCTTTATAACTATTTGCCATAACTTAAAATATTTAATAAAACAATAAATTATCCAACTCGTTTTAATGTCAAACTAGGCTTTACCTTAGTTACCTTTTTGTACTTTTCCAAAAGATGGCTATAAGTCTCTTCGTCATCAGCATCAAAAGCCTTCGTGTCTAACGTAACTCTTTCAGAAGCGGACTTCAAGGAATAAGTGTAATTAGAAGTTTTATACGATGTGATATTGTCATTTGACATACCATCAAAGATAGCTGCCTTCAACTCCTTTTCCTGTTCTTGCAATTTAGCAATGCGCTCTTGAACGTCCATGAGTGCGATTTCGTTATCTATAATATAGTAAGGTGTTTTTGTATCATCACTATACAAACGACCTTCTTTCTCGCATCGAAACAATTCTTTAACATCACTCGCAGGTCTTGGCTTGCCTAATGGGATGAGTTTACAGATTGTTCCACGCTTCTCGTCATCACGCAACCACATACAACATATACGTGTAACCTTCAGATGAGGATTCAATGTTTCGAAGCCGAACTTATACATCGAGTTCTGCCAACGCACATACTCCTTATTAACGGAATAAGTACCCTTAATATCCCAAATCTCAACCTCATCGTCCGGTGCATCATCCTTGTGCATCACCAAGTCGATTGCACTTGCATGGTCTTCTCCGACACGAAGGACATATTCGCTACCAATTATCTCATATCCATTCTTTTTGATATAAGCGACAAAAGCCTTGACACTCTCTGAGGCTGGCTCAATACCCAATGAAGCAAACAACTCTACCTGCTCATGGATAATAGTGCCTTTTTCGGCAGCTTTCTTCAATACCTCTTCGCTTACGTTAGAGTACATATTGGGGAATACATACTGATGAAGCATACCTGTAATGCCACTTAATTCACGACCATCATAAAAGTACTGATGTGTGGAGTCCTCATAAAGAACTCCACTGTTATTCAATTGTATCATACTAATCTTGATTTAAATTGTGTCAACTTAGCTAAGAACTCTGCATTCTTTTGATATTCGGGATAAGCATCATAAACTGCTTTTAAATCCTTCTTGCTCTGTGCGAGTTCCATCTTTCGTAATGCACATTTGCGTTTAAACTCTTCGGACTTCTGAAGGTCTGGGAATCCGTTCCAAACTCTATCTACGTCCTCCCAAATTTGAGCCTGTTGCAATTGTGGATAAGCATATTGTTTTTGTTCATTAAGATTTTCGTCTTTTTCTTCCTCGCTCTTTGGGGCTGGTTCAGAGTAACCATATACTTCTTTCTGCTTATTCATCCATTCAAGAACTTCTTGTTTTGTCATGCCGCAATACCAACGCACAATGTTATTCTCATCTTGAATAATAAGTTTGGTAATACATCTGTTTGTATAACCTACATATCCAACATGGAAAATTGTCTTCAACTTTCCGCTTTGAGAATATTCGGTGTTTCGGTTGAGGTTGATGAATATCTTCTTGGGAGCAGTATACAATTCTCGACCGATACCTAAACAAGAGCATGCACGCTTGAAAGAATCACTTGCTTGACCTTTAACGGCTTCAGTGTTACTTGGCGTACCAACATCTTGCTTATCTATCCAACCGATGCCTTCTTTATAAACGGAAACCGTACAAAAGAGGTTTTGACCAATAAGCTCATGCTTACGTTTCCAACCATAGATGCCGAACTTCTCATCTAATCGTCTCATGTCACATCTTGCGTCCTTGTAAAGCAACAAGGAACACCAGTCCGGTGACTTCTGATTACCACCTTGACCGACACGGACTTCTATCTCATCCGCATCAAGGAGGCGAAACTCATAATCCTTAATTTCTACGCTCTGCCCTTCTACAGGCTTCGCTGCCTTATTCTCTGCCATAGTCGTATATTTTAAATAATCATTTTCTTTATCTGACAAGAAACAACAAGTTCATTGATTTCTTTAAGGGAATAATATCTAGGTGAGTTCTTACAATCGCCTACATATTCTTTCATTAGTCTGTTCTTGACCCATTTGTCAATCATCTGCTTTTCGAATCCTTTAGATGCAAGATAGCATTCGGCATCTTTTCTGCGTATCCTGTCGGAACGCAAGCCCATATCAAATTGGGCATCCATCCGCCCAGCTTGAAATGCTATAGATACTAATTGCTTAATCTCGCTTAATGACATTTTCTTTCTACAGTTTTTATGGTGTGTCTCACCTTTTTATGCAATATTACAAAAAATATATTAAATTTCTTGCAAGTTACGATATTTTTATGTATATTTGCAACATATTTAATGTTTACGAGTGCAAAGATAAGAAAAGTATCGCAAATATGCAAATAAATTAGTGTTTAAATATACTATATTAACCTTTATTATCTTTAAACTCTAAATCTTTACATAAATTAAGTTACACATGCGCTTACTGCGTATTAAATTTTAGGTTATGAATAGTGCATACGAAAGACTGAAGGCTGTAATCACTGCTTTGGGTTACACTTCTAATGAAAAATTCGAGGATACCGTAGGCTTAGGACATGGCTTCGTAAGCCGTATAACTAATCGTGTATCTTCCAAAAGCTTGCAAGCTATAACGAGAAAATTTCCGCAGGTAAATCCAAGTTATATTAGGACAGGAATGGGGGAAATGTTCATCTCTTCACCTATAAAGGTAAGCGAAAACGAAAACGCAAAGACTAGACTGCGTGAGTATCTTAAATATAAAGGAATTACCAAACGTGAATTTTGCGACAAAGCCGATGTGGCCTCTAACTTTCCAATCATAGGGAAAAATGGTGTGTTCACGGCAAGGGTATCTTATAGAGTGAATTCTAAATTTCCAGATCTTAATATGGATTGGCTAGCTAATGGAGCTGGTGAAATGTTGCAGCCGGAGGCTAATATTGAAAAATTCAACAACTACAAAAGCAGAATTGCGCCATTCTGTACGGAGATGGGAATTAGTACTACATTCTTCTTGCGGAAGTGTAAGAGTTATACCAGTGCGATTAACAGATTGCCGGATATGCCTAGCGAGACATTCTTGAAGAATATCTCTTTGGCTTACCCTCAGCTTAACTTGAACTGGCTTAAGACCGGAGAAGGAAAGATGTTCAACGATGACATCAAGTCGAATATCAATTCAAGCGTCAGCTTTGTTCCTCTTGTTCCTCAGATGGCTTATGCGGGTTATCTCAGCGGATATGCAGATGATGTATATATCTCATCACTTCCAACAATCCCTATCGTAAAGGAAGATAAAGAGAGGTACGTAGCATTCGAAGTAAGCGGTGACTCTATGGATGATGGCTCGTCTAGAGCTTACCAAAATGGAGACATCGTTATATGCAAAGTCTGTCCTGATTACATGGTCAAGAACAATGGACTGCATATAGACGGAAAGGAATATATCATAGTTCACAAAGAAGGTATTCTGTTGAAGCGCATCATTGACTTGAATATGGATGACGGAAAACTTATTTTGCGTTCCTTTAATCCTACTTATCGTGACTTAGAGTTGGATTTAGCTGATGTAAAGCAGCTCCTCATTGTAGAATATCAGCAGAAAAAGAAAAGATAATGTAAATTATATTTGTATATTCTGTGGAATAGGCTTGCATTAAATGTCGCAAAATTGCCGCAAAACGATTATTCACCTGTAGTGTAAGCTACTATTGCTTAGTTATTTATTGATATTCCGAGCAACAGCCTTCTAAGCTGTGGGTCTTGGGTTCGAACCCCAACGGAATCACAAAAGTGGATTAATCGAAAGGTTAATCCACTTTTTGTTTTATATAACAGCCAAATACGCTTGTGGCTCAGGAACGGGCTGAAGGCCCAAAAGCTCCTAGCCCAGGGCAACGCCCTGGGTATAGTAGCAGTCAGCAAGGCGCCCTGTAAGGGCAAAAGCTTTGTGTATTGATTGGTACTTGAAAGCTGTTGCCCTTACAGGGCGCAGAGCAGATGTAACAAAAAACCCAGGGTGTTACCCTGGGCTATGAGCTTCTGCCCTTTCAGGGCGTTTGAAAGTGCAATCCTTTGATGTACCTTTAATTTTATTATTTCAGTTTCTTGAGATAACCCTCAGCACGGGTATCTCCCAGTTCCTTTGCTTTTTCCAGATTCTTGCGGGCCTCTTCCTTCTGCTTGTTCTCTATCTGGAGCAAACCGAGGAGGAGATAGCCATCGGCATATTCTGGAGCAATCTCTATGCAATGCTTGGCTGCACTGATGCCTTCTGCATATCGCTTCACACGTAAGTCAAGACTAGCCCATTCTGCAAAATAAGTAGGCTCGTTAGGAGCGAGGTAGCAGGTACGGGCAATATCAATCAGCGCTGGCTGCCACATGCGCAACTTGGTCTCAGCCTTGTATCTTGCATAGAAAAATGCAGGATTAACAGGACGGACAATCGAATCATACATATTGTAGTCGGCTATTGCACTGCGATACTCTCCCTGTTCCGCCTGGAAATCACCACGAGCCAGATAGTAAGGACCAGCCATGGTGCCCGAGTTCTTAGCCTCATTGACAGCACTGTCCAGCAAGACCTTGATCTCTGTAGCTGGAGCCTTGAGCTGAATCTTAGCCTGAGCTGCCTCCAGGAAGATTTCCGGATTCTTGACCGAAGTCTTGGTCAGGGCGATGAACATATCGTATGCCTTCTGATAATTACCCTTGGTAAAGATGATACGTGCCTCCTGATGCTGATATACAGGATTGGCATTGATGGCGTATGCCTTCTGTGCTTCCTCTATCGCCTTGTCGTAGGTCCAGGCTGTATAGGTAGAATCACCCTTATAGATCAGTTTCTGATAGATGACATCAGAATAATTGGAGTGGGCTTCATCCTTGGCTGAAGATTTCTTGATTCCTTCTTCCATACATTTGGCTGCCTCGGCAAACTCGTTCTTATCTACAAGAATAGTTGCTTTTTCCTTATAGCCGAATGCTGAAGCAGGGAACTTTGCCATAAACTCATCTGCATACTTGTCATAGATGTCGCGGGACACCTGACTCTTATTGAGCGTCATCATCGTAATCGCCTCCTGTTCTGTATCAGGAAGAGCAGTACGGATGCCTGTTTGGCGAAGGGCTGCATCCAGTGTGGAAAGACCCGTCACCTTCAACTCCTTGGCATAGTTGGCATCAATAGCAGTTACCTGACCATTGCTATGCATGATACCAATCACCTGACCGCTTTTGTTGACGAATGGGCAACCCACTGCATTGTCCGGTACGGTGTTGGAGAAGATGTAGTAATTGTAAGTTTCCTTAAACTTCTCAACGCTTGCGATATCCTCCTGCTGGAAAGGTGACTTCTTGATAGAATAAGGAACGAGCCAAACCTTGCTGCCCGCAGGTGATTCTGCCGTAGCAATGTTGGCAGCCGTGGTATGACCCAGTACCCTGAACTTAGCCACATCGTAAAGTTCATCGGCACCGAGGATGGCATCCACGTCCATCGACTTTCCGCTGACATCCACGATGGTAGCCTTTACAGCACCGATAAACGGTTTGAAGGTACCGATAGCCGTTCCCTTGTTATCAATAAATACACCTTGTGTAGAAGAGATGATGTTACCATCCTTGTTGAAGGTGGTGAGTGTAAATACGCTCTTGGCGGCTTTCTGCACAGAGCCTGGCTGAGCGAAGAGGGATGATGCACCCAGCATCAGTCCCATCAGTATCATATTTATTCTTTTCATATTCTCAATAATTCTTTGGCATTGGCAAGAGCTGCCTGCGTGATGTCACTGCCACTGAGCATCTGGGCAATTTCCTCAATGCGTTCCTGGTTGTTGAGTTCTTTCATGTGCGAGATGGTTCCATTCTCGGTTTCCTCCTTCAATACCTTGTAATGATGGCTACCCTTGGCAGCAATCTGTGGCAGATGAGTGATGGAGAGTACCTGTCGGTTCTGGAGTCCCATTTCTTCCATGATATCTGCCATCTTTTCTGCTATCTTTCCGCTTACACCGGTATCAATCTCATCAAAGATGATGGTCGGCAACTTCACGGCTCCACTGATCATTGCCTTCAGCGAGAGCATCACACGGGCAATCTCACCACCCGAAGCAACCTGACTGACAGGCTGCAACTGTGTACTCTTGTTGGCACTGAAGAGGAAGCTGACCTTATCGGCACCATTTCCTGACAGTGGCTTTTCTGCGAAGGCAATCTCGAATCTCACATTCGGAATGCCCAGCGGGATGAGTCTGCCCTTCATCTCTTTTTCGATTGCCTTTGCTGATTTCTGACGGATGGAAGTGAGTAGGGCAGCTTGCTTTTCAGCCTTGACAAGGAGAGCTGCAACTTCTTTTTCCTTCTCTTCTATGTCTTCATCGCCATTATCGATATGTGCAAGCTGTTCTGCGATGCGGTCACGGGTAGCAATGAGTTCAGTCACCGTTTCCACATGGAACTTCTGCTGCAGGGTGTAGAGTTTGTCCAGACGGGTATTGATGGCATCCAATCGGTTAGGATCGAATTCCACGTGATCTACACTACTGCTGATTTCCTGCGCGATGTCCTTCAGTTCGATATAGCTGCTCTGCATTCTGCCAGCCACATCAGCCATGCTTGGATAGACATCACAGATATTTTCCAGTTGATGAGTGGCGTTCTTCAGTTTGTCAAGTATGCTGTCGTCTTCTCCAGAAAGCGCACTGTCTGCCTCGAAGAGAGCGGTCTTGATATCCTCCGAATGGCTCAGGGTCTCTGCTTCCTGCTCCAGCTGTTCCAATTCGCCTTCCTGTAGATTTGCATCATCCAGCTCTTTATGCTGGAAGCGCATAAACTCCTCGTTCTCACGGTTCTTGGCAATCTCGGCTTTCAGTTCTTCCAGAAGTTCTTTGGCTTTGCGATAAGCATAATACTCCTTTTGGTAAACCTTGAGCTGGTCGGCATCCTGAGCGATGATATCCACCACATTCAACTGGAAGTCTTCTTTCTGCAGAAGAAGATTCTGATGCTGCGAATGGATATCCACGAGTTGCTCTCCCAATTCTCTCATACGGGTGAGAGGCACAGGGGTGTCATTGATGAAGGCACGGCTCTTGCCGGCTGCAGTCAACTCTCTTCGGATAATCGTATCATCGGCATCATAGTCGATGTCGTTATCATCGAAGAATTTCTGCATACCATATCTAGAGAGATCGAAGTGAGCCTCTATCACGCATCGGTCTCTTCCAGACTTGATCGCCTTGCTGTCGGCACGGTTACCCAGAAGCAGTCCGATGGCACCGAGGATGATACTCTTTCCTGCTCCTGTCTCACCCGTGATGACGGAGAAGCCAGGATAGAGAGAGATGTTCAGCTCGTCGATGAGCGTGAAGTTCTTGATATATAATTGCTTGAGCATATTTATTCTACTTTTTGATAAAGATATAAAGGGAAAGCTGATTCTGATTTTCAGAAGCTTCCGTTCTGGAAGATGATTTTATGAATGATGACTTCTTCCTGAAAGATTATTCCTTGACCTGATCCCAATATTTATTCTGTGAAGGATTGATGGAGAAGAGGAGTTCATAGATGCTCTCCTTTTCCTTTTGGGTTCCCTTGCCGCGATAGATGTTGGCAAGTTCATCCTTCTTGAAGTCGGTCCATATCTGTGGCAACAAACTGAGCGGGCGGTTTTCCTTCGCCTTCTTCAGTCCTGTTTCCAGGGCTGCGGTTATCTCGGTACGACCTCTTTCCGCATTATTCGCCATCTCGTCGAGTCCTTTCCGATAGTAGTCATACTGCAACTGTCTGAAGGGTTCCAACGCTCCATCCAGATAGTCTGAGATGATGGCATATCGGTTGCGGTCATCAGAGAAAGCCTTCCATCCGGGATAATCCAGATTCTGGGCATTGTTTGCCAGGTTCATGCAGCGCTGCAGGATGTCTTCACCGCCTTTGGGTGCAAAACTATCCAGATCGATGCCGATGATAAGATATGCATAATAGGCAAAGAGAGCCGTAAGCTGATTGTCTATCTGCTGCTCATTGAACTCCAACTGGTCGTATTCGGCAAAACGAAACGTGAAGTTATCGTCCACATTATTATATAAGGTGGAGGTGTATGCCGAATTGAAGACGGGGCGATTGGCCTGTATCAGCGCCTTGCAGGTAAAGAGATTCTGGTCTCTGTCATACTTGGTGACGGTGATGTTGAAGTTGCAGATGATGCGTTCGTTCTTCTGAAACTGAAGATGAGTCCATTGGCGATTGTTGACGAATTGCTGCAAGGTCTGTTGCAGATTGTCGAATACGCCTTTTTCCGTACCCGAGATCTGGGCATGGTTGATGGTAATCTTAGCTTGCAGCTCCTGTGCTGAAATCGCAGAAGGACTGCAGCACAGGAGGCCACCAGCTAAAGATACCGGACTAAAACAGGAGAGCCAGCTCGTCAATGATGTCGTGAGCCACCTCAGTCTTCGGTTTCTTTTCATATTCTTTCTTTCCCTTTTCAGAGATGATGGTAATCTGATTGTCATCAGTGCCGAAAGTAGTGCCCGGATTACGGGTAGAGTTGAGCACGATGAAGTCGGCGTTTTTCTTCACTCTCTTCTTCTGTGCATTACTCTCTTCATCGTTGGTTTCCAGGGCGAAAGCTACGATTCGCTGATTCTTTTGTTTCATCTGTCCCAAAGCTGCTGCGATGTCATGGGTAGGCACCAGTGTCAACTCCAGGTCATCCTTTTCGCGCTTGATTTTCTTATCCGCTACATTGGCAGGACGGAAGTCTGCTACGGCTGCACAGAGAATGGCAGCATCAGATGAAGCAAAGGCTGCTGTGGCTGCCTGATACATCTCCTCACAGCTCTCCACATTGATGCGGTGGATAGCAGGACTACAGTCTAATGAAACAGGACCTGCCACCAAAGTAACATCCGCACCACGGCGAAGACATTCTTCGGCAAGTGCGAATCCCATCTTTCCTGAAGAATAATTGCCGATGAAACGCACTGGGTCTATCTTCTCATAGGTTGGTCCAGCTGTAATCATCACCTTCTTGCCGCAGAGATCTTTCTCCGTATTCTTCAGGTTCCCTGATTCTACTTCAGCAACCTCATCGGCACTCTCCATCATGTTGAAGTATCTATCCAGGTAATCCACGATGACATCCGGTTCCTCCATGCGTCCCTTTCCCTCTAATCCAGAAGCAAGGAATCCCACTTCCGGTTCGATGATATGGTTACCATAGCCGAGAAGGGTCTTCATGTTAGCCTGGGTAGAAGGATGCTTGTACATATCAAGGTCCATGGCAGGAGCAATGAAGACTGGTGCCTTCATGGAGAGATAGGTGGTGATGAGCATGTTGTCTGCAATGCCATGCGCCATCTTGCCCATGGTAGATGCCGTACATGGTGCAATGACCATCGCATCCGCCCAGAGACCGAGATCCACGTGCGAATTCCAGGTACCATCACGCTGTGAGAAGAACTCGCTTACCACAGGCTTGTGGGTCAGTGCCGAGAGGGTGATAGGGGTAATGAACTCCTTACCGGCAGGCGTAATGACCACCTGTACCTCAGCTCCCTTCTTGATGAGACCACGGATGATAAGACATGACTTGTAGGCTGCAATGGAACCCGTAATGCCCAATACGATTTTCTTTCCTTTTAACATATTATTTTCCCATTCTCTTGTTGAACTCGCGCAGACGGATACGGGTGAGTACCTGCTTGGTATTGTTGGTGAAATCGCTTCCCAATACCCAGGTGAAGTAACCAGGATCCTTAGTCAGGATCTCTGCCACATCCCATCCTTTGTACTTGCCGAAGTTGAATACCTCGTGCTTGCGAGGCTCGCCTTTTTCGTCGAGTATCACATTGCCGTCGGCATCCTTCAACTCCTGCCAAACGATGCGTCCGGCAAAATCTACATTGTCGTTGCGCTTGGAGAACTCAGCAAGCTCGTCCATGTCATTATTGAGTACACGGTCGGCTTCCTCCTGAACACCAGGGGCATAACGGTCCAGCTCGCCTTTCAGCACGCAATAGGTAGCCTCGGTATCTTGGTCGGCACGGTGTGCCTCGAAGTCTTCCTCCATCTTTCTGCCGCAATAGAACTTGTAGGCAGCAGCCAGGTTACGACGCTCCATCTTCATAAAGATGTTCTGGGCATCAATGAGGCGACACTTAGAGAAATCGAAATCGATGCCTGCACGCAGAAATTCCTCTGCAAGCATAGGTACATCGAAATGATTGGAGTTATAGCCAGCAAAATCACAACCGGAGAACTCCTGGTTGAAGGTAGCCGCCAACTGCTTGAAGGTTGGTGCATCCTTCACATCATCATTGCTGATACCTGTAAGAGCAACCACCTCTTCAGGGATTGGCTTCTCTGGATTGACAAACTGGTTTTTACGTACCTCTGTTCCATCTGGATACACCTTGATATAGGAGATCTGGATGATTCTGTCTTTTACCATGTCAAGACCGGTAGTCTCTAGGTCGAACACGATCAGAGGCTTAGTAAGATTTAATTTCATTACTTCTAGTATTTATTACTATATATTACTGATAGGGAAGGGGTGTTTAGATGAACCAAGCTCCTTATTCGTTAAGGAGCATTGGCATGATGAGCATGAGGATGTCCTCGTCTTCTGGCTGCTCAGCTGGTACAATGATACCGGCACGGCTAGGATCAGCCAAGTGGAAGACAACCTGATCGCTGTTCAGATTACCCAGGATTTCCATCAAGCTGCTACCCTTGAAACCGATGCTGATGCTGGAACCGCTATATTCGCAAGCCAAAACTTCCTTGGCAGAAGTAGAGAAGTCGATGTCTTCTGAAGAAACCTCGAAACGGCCGCTCTCGATATGGAAACGGATCAGCTGGCTGCTCTCGCTGGCAAATGGCAAAACACGGCGCAATGCACTCTGCAAGCCCTTGCGATCTACGGTTATCTCACATGGGTTGTTGGCAGGAATCACTGAGTTGTAATTAGGATAGCGACCATCAATGAGGCGGCATTTCAATACGCCATCGCTAAACTGAATCTCAGCTCTGCGTGCATCAAACTTGATGGTTGCCTCATCATCCTTGCTCAGAATGTTCTTCAGCAATGATGCCGGTTTCTTTGGCAGGTTGAATGAAGAAGGAGTCTCACTCTTGACAGTGAAGTTCTTGCTTCTTACCAACTTATGGCCATCACTTGCAACGATGGCAAGCGATTCGGGAGTAAGGTCGAAATAGATACCATTCATTACAGGGCGCAGTTCATCGCTGGCTGTTGCAAAGAGAGAACGGTTGATATTGTCGATCAGCACCTGTGCTGGCAAGACGAGGGTAGTGCAGGCATCACCCATATCCTGTGTTGGAGGATAGTCATCAGCATTCAAGCCTGTGAAATTATAGAGACCATTCTGATATACAATCTTAATGGCATAACTATCTGTATCTACATCGAAGCTGAGAGGCTGCTCAGGCAACTCCTTCAATGCATCCAGGATGACGCGGTTGGCAACGCAGAACTCGCCTTCGCCATCGCAGTCAGTGAGAGCGATGGTACTCTTGATGATGTTGTCACTGTCGCTTGCGGTGATGGTCATCTCGCCGTTGGCAACTTGAAACAGGAAATTGTCAAGGATAGGCAGAGAATTCTTGCTGCCAATCACCTTAGCAAGCATATTGAGCTTGCTGTTCAATGCTGAACTTGAAACTGTAAATCTCATGAGTCGTTATTTTATATTATTAATTTTCTATATTCCTTATCTCATTTTCATTGCTGATGCTCCTTACTTGACGGGTAAATTGGAGCATTTGCGCAATTATGAGCACAAAAATACAAAAAATATTGGGGATAGACAAAAATAATCGAAGAAATGTTTTTGTTTTAAAACTATTTTTAGTAATTTCGCAGTCAGAAAGAAAAATAGTAGATAGATTTACTCGTTTTTGAGCCTCTTCATACATCTTTTGATTCTCGATGAAAATGGGGCTTGGCAGGCGAAGGATTGAAACAATTTTTAAAATAATAATATGGAATTACAAGGAAAGGTAATTGCCGTTTTACCTGAAAGAAGCGGCGTTTCTGCAAGAGGTGAGTGGAAGGCTCAGTCGTTCGTTATCGAAACTCACGAGCAGTATCCAAAGAAGCTTTGCTTCGATGTTTTCGGAGCAGACCGTCTTGCTCAGTTCAACATCCAGAGTGGTGAGGAACTTTTGGTTTCTTTTGATTTGGATGCACACGAATATAATGGTCGTTGGTTCAACAGTGTCCGCGCTTGGAATGTGCAGCGTGTAGATCCTAATGCTGTTGCTGCTATGCAGGGTGGCATGCAGCCTGTTGGTTCTCCATTCCCTCCAGTAAGTGCGGCTCCTCAGGCAGCTCCAGCTCCTGCTCAGGGTGCAACAGCTCCATTCCCTCCAGCTCAACCAGCAGCTCCAGCAGCAGGTGGCAGCGCAGACGATCTCCCATTCTAAGAGAGAAAGCATGTAAGAAAATTGCAAAGAGCATTCGAAAGGGTTTGTTTCCACAATCCTTACGAATGCTCTTTTTCTTTAATTGGACTTTTATGCCGGTTTAACCAGCTGAAACATTACCCTTAAGGAAAAAAAGATTTATCCTTAAGGAAAAATATAATTTCCCTTAAGGGAAAATATTTCTAGCCTTAAGGGTAAAAGTTTAGCCCTTGATGGAAGCTAAACTTTTACCTGGAAAAAACTTATACTTTTTTATTCCTTTGCTAATCGTTTCGTCTTCTTTTTTCAAAGAATGCCCGGGAGGCAGCAAAGAACAATACCACTGCGGCGGCATTTTCGACCGCTACCATCCAGAAGGCACCACTATAACCGAAATGCTCGGCTACAACACCACCCAGAAGACAACCGATTCCGAATCCCAGGTCCCAACCGGTCAGAATACTGCTGTTGGCAGTACCACGCTGGTCGTGGCGGGCAACATTGATAAACATATTCAGGAAGGCTGGATACAGGTGACCATTTCCCAATCCTATCAATGCAGCTGAAAGATAGTAGGCTACCGGATGCTTGATGGCTACGAATATCGTAAAACCAACGAGCGATATCAGCATTCCTTCGGCAGCATTCTGGGTCAGCTTACCCTGACTCAAAGCCTTTCTGCCTTGTAATCTGCTCATGAACAATCCCATAGAGAGGATTGCAAAATAGGTACCCGTTCCTCCGGTAATGCCTAATTCCTCCTTACTGTAAATGGCGAGATAGTTGCTCAATACACCCCAGCAGAAACCAAACATGCAGATGTTGATGGCCAACAGCCAGGCGCGGGTCAGGAAGAAGCGGTCGAGCGAGAGCTTCTCCTTGTTTTTGATGATTTCCTTCTCTGGGAGTTTCACCGTTCCAGCTATCACTACAGAAGCAATGGCTACCACAAAGGCTATCCAGAAAAGTACCATATAGCTACCCACCAGATTGTGCAGATAGATACCTATGGAAGGAGCTATCGCCATGGCGAAGTTGTTGCTCAATCCATAAAGACCGATACCCTCATTGCGTCTGCTCGATGGCAAGACATCGATGGCACAGGTACTGTTGGCAACAGTTACCGCTCCGAAAGGTCCACCATGCAGGGTTCGGCAGATGGCAAACATCAGGATGGTACTGGCTGCTATGTATCCTGCAAAGAAGATGGCAAAAGCCGTCAGACAGACCATCAGCACTTTCTTACGGGAAAATCCATCCACCACATATCCGCTAAACGGACGGATGATGAGTGCCGCCACCGTATATCCGCTCAGAACAATGCCTATCACATCCTTCGTAGCCCCGAAAGTCTCACTCAGATAGAGTGGGAGGAGTGGGGTGAGGAGATAGAAGGCAAAGTAGAGCAGAAAGTTGGTGGTCATCACCTTGATGTAATTCGCATTCCAAAGTTTTTCTTTCATCTCTTCTGTATTTCTTAATTTCAAGATTCTACCCTATACTTATCATTAGTCCAGGGCGAGTATAGCCTGCTTGCGAAAGTTTATATTCTATTCTCCAACCAGGCATCAATGAGTTTGCGGGCAATCGACAATTTCTCCGGCAGAACAGGGAGATTGTCCTTGCTGAACCATTTGCCGCGGGAAAGCTCTTCCTTCTGAAGATGAATCTCACCATCTACATATTCGGCTGTATATCCTACCATCAAGCCACTTGGGAACGGCCATGGCTGGGAACCGAAATACTTGAGGTTCTTGATGGTCAGACCAGTTTCTTCCATCACCTCACGATGAACAGCTTCCTCCAGACTTTCACCTGTTTCCACAAAACCGGCTACCAAGGAATCGAAGTTACCCTTGAAGTTGCGGGCATGAACCAGCAGCACCTGATCGCCCTTCTTGATAAGAACGATGATGGCTGTAGCCAGAGAGGGCCAGACAGACTTGCCACACTCGGTACACTTCTTACTGATATCTGTTGACATCTTCATAGGTGAACCGCATACACCGCAAAACTGGGTGTTCATATCCCAATAGTTCAGTTCTTGACATTTTCCCGCCTTCTGATACAACTCTGGGGAGAGCTTGTAAAAGCTAGGACGCAAACCGCACATCTCATATTTCGGATTGTCGGTTACGGGCTCTGGAATGGTGAAAGTCTTCACTTCCGTACCGTCATTCATCGGTGTGATGTTGAGGATATGGGTCCAAGGCTTGGTTGCTACCGGACTTTCCTCACTACATGGAATCGTATAGGTTCCATCTTCTCTCTTCTCGAGCAAGATATCTGTCTTGCAAAATATAAACCAATACTTCATAATCTATTATTTATTCTTTCCGAAAAGCAACTCATAGTCACGCTGGGCAGCAGGCTTGGTCCATGCTTCCGGCACAAACTTCCAGTTGTTGTTTGGCTTGGCATCTACGGTTCCCATCTTTTCGATGGCCTCCATCAGATAGTAACGCTGGTCGCGCTCACTGCGATAGATGATTCTGCTATCCAGACTATCCTTTGGAATACCGGCACCACGGGTAAGGAGCTCGCCGCCGCCATTGCCGCGATAACTGTTCACTGCCACCTTATACCATTTCTTTTCATCGAAAGGCTGGCCATTGCTCATACGCAGAATCTTCACCTTCTCGCCGTCTGGCTTGGTAACATCTACCTCATAATCGATGCCGGCAGCACTGTCAAAATTGAAGGAGAGGTTCTTGAAGCCCAGACGCTGCTGATCGCCCTTGGTCTGGGTATCGAGCAGGAGAAGATGGTCTTCAGGACTCTTCATCGTATTCACCCAGAGATCATAGCTCATCTCCAGATGCTTGCGGATCTCCTCACCTGTAAGGCGCATCACGTAGAGCTGATTCTCATATTTATAGAGGTTGAACATGTCACCAACGTAGATAGGTCCCGCCTTGATGGTAGAATTAAACTGGAGGGGCGCATTGAAGGCAATATCAGCATTCGTGATCTGTAGCTGCAGGTTGAGGATGAAGTCATTGAAGGCGCAGTTGCCGAAGAAAGACTCGCGGCTGTGAATGGTATTCTTGAAAGTTCCGATCTGCTTGCTGACAAACTTGTTGATTTCTGCAATCTGAGGCTCGAATGCCTTCATGAAATCCTCATCAATAGGACATTTTGTCACATCTGGCAGACTGCCAACTATCTTCTTGTCTGTCACAACATACTGTTTTTTGCCATTCACCTTCTTCTTGTTCAGGGTAATGGTCACCTCGGCATCTGCCACATTCAGTGCATTATTGGCAGGGTCGAGACACACCACAGGCTTACCTTCCACATTCAGGATCGTCTCATTGCAGCGGGTATGGTCATGTCCGAAGAGTACCATGTCGAAGCCTGGCACCTCCTTTGCTACCCGCAGAGAGGCATCCTCCTCATATTCAGGAGTGACAATACCGCCATCCTTACCGCTGTGGAAGACTCCGATGACAACATCCGGCTTCTCCTTCTCCTGGATGATCTTCATCCATTTACGGGCACAGGTCACCATATTCTCAAACTTCATACCGCTCCAGAGATTCTCTGTCAGCCAGTTAGGAATAGCTGGAGTCAGCATACCGAGAACGGCTATCTTCACACCCTCACGGTTCAGGATGATATAAGGCTTCACATAAGGCTTACCGGTCTTGGTATCAATGATATTGGCACCCAGCACCGGGCAGTTTAACTCCTTGATCCACTTATCGTAAACCGCATGACCGGTCTCTACATCGTGATTACCGAAAGCCTGGGCATCATACTTCATATAGTTGACGACATCAGCTGCTACATTACGAGCCTGGGTGTTGATATAATTATAGAAGTAGCAGGTAGGTTGTCCCTGAAGGATATCGCCATTCTCCAGGAGGATGACATTGTCCTTATAGGTCTTGCGCAGATCGTTTACATAAGAGGATACGCGTGCCAGGGTTCCTGCCTTCGGTTTGCGATTGATGAAATCGTATGGGAAGAAAGAACCATGGACATCACTCGTCTGAATCACTCTGAGTTTGACGGTGCGCGGCTGAGCCATTGCCTGCGAATTAAAAGTGAGCGCCAACAAGAGCGCTGCGAATAACTGTTTCATACTTTTTTCTCGAATTTATTTGTTTCAACTGCAAAATTACAAAAAAGTTGGCAATTACGGCATACTTTTTGTTGGATTCTTATAAAAATCATAAAAATAGGAGGTATTATACTATGGCATTTGTAGATTATTACAAGATTCTCGGTGTAGATAAGAACATCCCGCAGAAGGATGTGCGCGCTGCATATCGCAAGCGTGCTAAACAGTTTCATCCGGATTTGCATCCTAACGACCCAAAGGCAAAGGCTAAGTTCCAGGCGCTGAACGAGGCGTATGAGGTGATTTCGGATCCGGAAAAGCGTGCTAAGTACGACCAGTACGGCGAGCAGTGGAAGAATGTAGGAGGCTTCGGTGGCGGAGGCTATGATGGAGCTGCCGGCGGAGGTGCAGCTGGTGGAAATCCATTCGAAGGCTTCGACTTCAGCAGCTTTGGTGGTGGAGGAGGCGGTTTCTCCAGCTTCTTCGAAAATCTCTTCGGCGGAGGTCGTGCCCGTGGTTCACAAGGTGCCGGTTTCGGTGGCTTTGGCGGATTCGGCGGAGCAGGTGCTGGTTTCGGTGCCGGTGCAGAATATGGCACAGGCGGATGTAACGGCGGCTGCGGTGGCCGTAGCGGCAGAACGAATACCGGCGAGATGAACATGAATGTGAATATCGACATGTACACCGCACTGCTCGGTGGTGAGGGTATCATCACATTGAGCAATGGTTCAAAGATTAAACTGAAGATCAAACCGGAAACCCAGAATGGTACCAAGGTACGTGTTCGCGGCAAGGGTTATGACAGAGGTGATGGAACCTTCGGCGATCTGATGATTACCTATAACGTGAAGTTGCCTACTGGTCTGAATGAAAAACAGAAGGAATTGCTCCGACAGATGAAGGAAGCAAAGTAAAAGGAAAAAAGAAAGCTCCGAAGGACTCAACAAATCCATCGGAGCTTTCTTTTTATATTGTTTTAGAATCTTATGATTCTTTTATATTGTTTTAGAACTTACGAATCTTTTAATCAGGACTCATCTATTGCTGTGGCTCAGAAACCTTATTCATATTGAAGGCAGAAACCTTGCCATCAGGTGAAACAACTGCAGAAATCTTAAAGAGTTGTTCCTTCTTGGTACCATCTGTCAAATCTACGTCCTGGCGGGCAGAGAACTGTACCTGATACTCATATTCCTCATCGCCAACCTCACGCTTCTTGATCTGGTAGTCGTTGTTGATGTGCCAGTTCATATTGGCAACATTGTCTTTATAGAGCTTATCCATAAAGGTAACGACATCAGCCTTGGTAGCCGAGTTCTTACCAAGCAGGGAAGAGAGAATATCCTCGCAGGTAGCTGTCAATCCATCCGCATTACGGGAATTGATGCTCTGGAAGAACTGACGGAACAATCCGCTCACCATCTGCTTTTCTTCTGGCTGGAGGTCACGGCTCTTCACCTTCTTCAGGGCATTTTCTGCTTCTTCAATATGAGCACCATCTGTATGAGCATTCAGGTATGCCTGGTAGGCATCAGCAGTATCTGCAGCCTTAGCTACATTCCAGTCGAGGGAATCTATTTTAAGCAAAGCTTCCTGCTTGTGCAAACTGTTAGGATACTTCTGGAGATATTCTTCCAAAGCTTCTTTCGATCCGCTCACTATCGCATTGGTCCAATCCTGGTCGTTCTGCTTCAACAGATCAAGATGAGCCATGATGGAATCGCGATGTGCTTCATCTGCATCCTTGTAGGTATCGAGATAACTCTGCAGTACCATCGGATCGCTGCTTTGCATCGCATACTCATAAGCTTCCATCTCCTTGTTGCGATTGGCACTGTCGTAGAAGTAATACATAATGCCACATGCCAAGACTGCAAAGATGAATGAGATGATGAAGATAGAGCGGGTGTTCTTTTTCTTCTGTGGTTCCTGAGGAGTATTGCCCTCTCCGCCATCATTTCCGCTCGCAGTAACACCAGGACGACGTACAGGAGGTACTGGTGGGACAGGAGGGGCTGGAGGAGGGGCTGTCTGAGAAGTCGAAGATACTACGTGAGAAGTCGAAGGAATCTCTGAAGCTGGAGAAGATACCGGAGACGGAGATGCAACCGGTGTTGGATCTTTTACAGCTGCAGATGATGCAACAGGATGCGTAACACCCACTGCTATCTCATGGCAGTTTGGACACATCTCCTGACTGCTGAAATAAACCTCACCGCAATGAGGGCATTTGGTGATTTTTCCAGCTATCTCAACGCCACAACTAGGACAGGTTGGAGCCTTGTCACTGATCTGGCGGCCACATTCTGGACATTTAATAATTGCCATAGTTTTATTTAAAGTTTATATTTTACTAAAATCGTTTCTATGCTTTCAGACCTTATTCACTCTTTACCTTGAAACTAATCATCAAGTTAAAAGCTCCAAGTTCAAAGTTACAAAGCCTTATCTGTGTCTGAATCTAATCTCTCTCAATCGATGCCTGCCCATGAATCTGCTCTTATCCACGTAGCCATTGATACCGTTCAGTTTTCCCTTACCGGTATATTGCCACATCTCAAAGTCTCTTCCATCCTTGAGCACTGGTTCTCGCTTGGTATATTGTGCTATCATCAGCTTGTAGTTGTCGAGCTTTCCCAGGAGATAATGGTCATAGAAGTTGGCACCCGTATAGATGAGCGGCTTCTGTCTGTATGCCTTTTCCACGAGATGCAGGAACTTGAAGAGTGAGTCGCAAAATTCTTCTGTTTCCAAACCACTCTTGGTCTCTACGTCGATCATCGGCAAGAGATCCTGGTCGCCTGGGCGACACTGTGCCTTGAAATTCTCCAGCTGGGTTTGCTGAGGAATACGGGCACGATAAAAGTGGTATGAACCCACCTTGAGTCCATATCTATGAGCCAGATCAATATTCTGCTTATATTTGCTATCTACATTGGTTCCACCCTCGGTAGCCTTCAGATAGACATACGCCATCTTGGAGTTATCGCCCACCGTTTCCCAGAACACATTGCCCTGATAGTGACTGAGGTCTATGCCATGCACATGACTGCAGGTATCCTCGCATTGCACCTGCGCACTTGCGCATAGTGTTATAATAGATGATATTATTGTTATACAAAATCGTTTCATAGATGCAAAGGTACGAAAATCGCTTGAAATTCGTCACAGAGTATGCTTATTTTTTATATATTTTATATTATTCTTCGATTTCTGAGAGCGAGCGGTAGAAGTTATTGCAGAAATTGCTGATAGTTTCTATGGGCGCATATTCCAGATACCGCATACTGCGGCGCAGGTTTTTGCGCATCGTGCCACCGGTGGTGCGAACGAATCCAGCCTGAGTCTGCTCGAATAAAATTTCCTGCTGATCGAGACTGTTATAATAAAGCGAACGGAGGGTCAGCTTGTAGGCACCACGTTCTACACGGCGCACGAAAGGTATCTCATCCTGTTCAAATTCGAAGAAAAGGATAAGTACACTGCCCTGCAACTGCGCCATACGCTGGATGCGGAGCTTGCGCAGCCATTTTTCCAGTTTTACGAAATCTACCTTGTCGCCCTTGGTGCGCAGGTAGTTTCCCATCTCGATGATACCGCCAAGATTAATGCCATTGGCTAATATTCCATTGATATTGGATACGATGATGCGAAGTAAATAAATGGTCTCAATAGAGGTGTCGATGGCATGACGCTCATTTTCCTGTATGCTGGCTAAACGTCGGTTCAGGAAACCATTGTTCATGCGTACTTCACCCGCAGGCACATCGCTGAGGTTCTTCATCATCTGGGCTATCTTCTTCTGTTTGAAGGTAGTCATCGGTTCCATCTCCTCCTTCGTATGAAAGTGATCGGAACGCAGCTTGACAAAAAGGTTTCTCTGTAAAAAATCCATCGTGTATTCATTTAAAAGTTAAACAATTGGCAATAAGCTACTTCCATTCTAGCTGTATCGCTTCGGGTAACGAAATAGTATCGAAAACAGCGCAGCTATACCGATAGCCAGAGGATAATAGAGGTATGGAAGGATATCCATCGGACTCAGATTGGCAAGACCTGCTGCCAGAAGCATCTGTACTCCGTATGGTATCAAGCCCTGAACCGTACAGGAGAAAGTATCGAGGATACTGGCTGCCTTGCGGTTGTCAACTCCAAACTTATCACCGATTTTCTTGGCTATGTTGCCTACCGTGAGGATGGCAACCGTATTGTTGGCAGTACATACATTGACCATGGAAACCAGTGCTGCAATAGACAGTTCGGCTCCTCGCTTATTGCTGACGTGAGCCGTAATCTTGTCGATGATATAATTGATACCGCCATTCTCACGGATGATTTCGAGCATGCCACCCGCCATCATTGCGATGATGACCAGTTCGCCCATACCGATGATTCCGTTACCCATGGCTGAGAACCAGCCAAAGAGATCGTAACCTCCGGTAGCACCCAGAAGCTGACAGCTCACACCAATCACACCACAGAGCAATGTTCCCATCGTAAGAACCGCCATCACATTCATACCCGCCACAGCTGTGACAAGTACTACCAGATAAGGGAGCACCTTGACATATTCAACCTCCGGAATATCAGTAGGTGCCTGCAGACCGATACCCATCACGGCATAGATAGCCAGTACAATAACGGCGGCAGGTACTACGATAAGAGAATTGACACGGAACTTATCACTCATCTTGCAATTCTGAGTCTGGGTAGCTACTACCGTGGTATCAGAGATAAAGGAGAGATTATCTCCAAAATAAGCTCCACCAACGATGATAGCTGTCATCATACCTGTATTAACATCCATGGAGTGGGCGAGTCCCGCAGCTATCGGAACAAGTGCCACAACGGTACCGACACTTGTTCCGATGGATACGGAGATAAAGCAGGCTGCCAGAAACAGCCCCGGCAGAATCATGCTGGCCGGAAGAATGCTGAGTGCAAGATTAACTGTTGCATCGACAGCTCCCATCGCCTTAGCCGAAGCTGCGAAGGAACCTGCCAATACATATATCCACAGCATGAGCATCAGATTGTTGGCGCCGGCACCCTTGCTATAGGTATCTACACGACTCTTGATGGGCATACCACCAGAAATCGCAATGGCATAGATACTGGAGATCATAAATGCCACGGTGAGCGACAAATTGGTATCCTTATGACTGGCATCTACCGAATAGACGGTGAATGCCACGATGAGGACAATCAACAAAAACAATGGCGACAACGCCAACAATCCTTTCTTATTACTCATGTTTCTTTTTAAGTTATTACAATGTTACTCCATTCTTGAAAATGGAAATCTCACGATAGCCGTTGTACTCGTTGCGAGCTTAGATCTGCGTTCTGCGGTAGAAATCGATATTCTCCTTCATCAGCAGCTCAATAGGCATGTAATTCACCGGATTCACCTTCTTCTTGAGAACGATGGCACGGAAGAGGGTATCCACGCAATAGTAGCCCTGCATATAGGCATGCTGTGCGATGAGGAACGAGATGCTGCCTTCGCGCAGACATTTCGCATTCTTGCCCACCATATCATAACCCATGATCTGTACATCACGGCGATTGGACTTAAGCAGATAATCTCCCACGATATGCGCCTTCGATGTCATTGTTATACAATGATGTGTAGCAGGATGTTCATCAAAGTACTGACCCAGCATCTTCTGGTATTCGTTGCGGGTTCCATTGAGCGGAAGATCAAGCACATTGATGACAATCTGTGGGAAATGATCGTGCATATAATGACGGAATCCCACCTCACGGTTATCCTGCTGCTTGCTGACCACATGACCATCCTTGGTCTGTCTCATCAGCATCACCTCTTTCTCATTGCCCGCAAGCATCATCAGCATCTTGGCTGCAAAGTAGCCAGAGCAGAACGAATCCTGTCCATAGAAGGAGAGAGGGCGCAAGTCTGGCATATAAGAATCGAGCAGGATAAATGGAATACCCTTTTGATGCAATTGGTCTGTAAAACCACGTGTCTCTTCCAAAGATGATGGTACTACGATAACACCTTCCGGATTGGCATCAAGAATCTCTTGTGAAACAGCCTTGAAAGAATCCTCATTGGAACGCTCGTAGAATCGAATCTCTAAATCAATATGGAAATCCCGGCGCTGGTCTTCGCACTTTCTTGCACCTTCTTCTATCTCTTCCCAATAGGCTTCCGACTCATGCTTCGGTATCAGAAGGCAAAAAGTATAAGCCTTGTTGTATGCCAATGCACTGGCATACATATTAGGTTGATAATTCATTTCCTTGAGCGCTTGTTCCACCTTCTCACGAGCCGGCTTCGACACGTTCGGGCGGTCGTGGAGCACACGGTCCACTGTTCCTACAGATACGCCTGCTCTTTCGGCGATATCCTTGATTCTGATTCTTTCGGCCATTGTTTTTAAGTTTATGGTTAGAGCACATCGCACGTACATTATTATATAATAACTGTGCGCACAAACTGTGCTTTTTACTATGTTTTGTTGAACTGCTGGTTTGTGTGCGGTCACACCATCAGCATTCGGGCGCAAATATACAACATTTTTTTGAATTGTGCGAATGCACAGCTCTTTTTTTGCACAAAAAACGAAAAAAAAGGAGAAAAATACGAAAAAATAGGGCGATAAATGAAAAAAACTGCGATTAAATTTTGGTATTCGAGAAATTATAGCTATTTTTGCCAGCGGTTACGGACAACTACAATAAAAAATTGTCTATTAGTAAACAAACAATAAAAACAAAGAAATTAAAACTATCAAACAATGGCAAAGATTGTAACATTAGGCGAGATTATGCTTCGTTTGTCACCAGAAGGCAACGATCGTTTCATCCAGAGTGAGTCACTTCGCATCATCCCTGGTGGTGGTGAGGCTAACGTTGCTGTTAGCCTTGCTAACTATGGTCACGATGCATATTTCGTATCAAAGTTGCCAAAGCACGAGATTGGCCAGATTGCAGTAAATGGTCTTCGTCGTTATGGCGTCAATACTGAGTTTATCGCCCGCGGTGGTGATAGAGTAGGTCTCTACTATGCAGAGACAGGTGCTTCTATGCGCCCATCTAAGGTTATCTACGACCGTGCTCACAGCGCTATCGCAGAGGCTGATCCTTCTGATTTCGACTTCGACAAGATCATGGAGGGTGCTCAGTGGTTCCACTGGAGCGGAATTACTCCTGCTATCAGCGACAAGGCTGCAGAATTGACCAAGTTGGCTTGTGAGGCAGCTAAGCGTCATGGCGTAACAGTATCTGTTGACCTCAACTTCCGCAAGAAGCTCTGGACATCAGAGAAGGCTATCTCTGTGATGCGCCCATTGATGCAGTATGTAGATGTTTGCATCGGTAACGAGGAAGATGCTCAGCTTTGCCTGGGCTTCAAGCCAGATGCAGACGTAGAAGGTGGAAAGACTGATGCAGAGGGTTACTATGGCATCTTCAAGGTTATGATGGAAGAGTTCGGCTTCAAGTATGTCGTTTCTACGCTCCGTGAGTCTCTTTCTGCTACTCATAATGGCTGGAAGGCTCTTATCTATGATGGTAAGGAGTTCTATCAGAGCAAGCACTACGACATCAATCCTATCATCGACCGCGTGGGTGGTGGTGACTCTTTCTCTGGTGGTTTGATCCATGGTCTCCTGACTAAGGAGACTCAGGGCGAGGCTCTTGAGTTCGCTGTTGCTGCTTCTGCCTTGAAGCACACTATCCCTGGCGACTTCAACTTGGTTTCTGTTGACGAGGTTGAGAGCCTTGCTAGCGGTAACGCTAATGGTCGTGTACAGCGATAACATTTAACATTAAAACAAGAAGATGGCAAAGTTTAGCAAAATGCAGGTCATGGCAGCTATGAAAGAGACTGGTATGGTTCCTGTATTCTTCAATAAAGATATCGAAATCTGCAAGAACGTAATCAAGGCATGCTACGAGGGTGGCGTTCGCGTATTTGAATTCACCAACCGTGGCGATTTCGCTCACGAGATTTTCGGTGAATTGGTAAAGTGGGCTGATAAGGAGTGCCCTGAGATGATCTTGGGTGCGGGTACAGTGGTTGACGCTGGTACTGCTTCCTTGTATCTCCAGTTGGGTGCAAACTTCATCGTTGGTCCTAACTTCAACCCTGACATTGCTCCTGTATGTAACCGTCGCTTGGTGCCTTATTCACCAGGTTGTGGTTCTGTAACAGAGATCAACAATGCTCAGGCAGCAGGTTGCGATGTAACCAAGGTATTCCCTGCAGGTAATGTAGGTGGTCCTTCATTCGTTAAGAATGTAATGGCACCATTGCGTTGGAGCAACATCATGGTAACAGGTGCAGTAGAGCCAACAGAGGAGAACCTTACTCCTTGGATCAAGGCGGGTGTTTTCTGTGTAGGTATGGGATCTAAGCTCTTCCCAAAGGAGACTGTTGCTGCAGCAGATTGGGCTGCCATCACAGCCAAGTGCCAGGAAGCTTTGGGCTACATTGCTAAGGCACGTGCATAATCAGGATGCATAAAAAATTTCATCATATTTATGACATCGCCATCATCTGTATGATGGTGGCGATGTTTGTTTTTTCAGCTTGTTCGCCATCGCATAAGGGCGAAGTAGATGAGCTGAATTATCTTTCTTATGCGCTTCACTATCGTAACCTTGATTCCACTAAAGTATTGGCAGAGAAGGCTTTGGCTCTTTCTGAAGACTATCCTGCCGGATACGCAGAGGCTTGCAACAACCTGGCTTTTGTGGCTATTGCCAAGATGGATTACCATACTGCCAAGCGATGGCTTGACAAGGTAAACGAACGCAGTGACAACCAGATAGAACTCCTTATTGCCGACGTTCAGAATATGCGACTCTGTCAGCGTGAGGCCCGCAACAAGGATTTCTACAGCTTTAGAGAAAAAGCCATCCGTAAACTGCGAAGAATCGGTGAGGAAATAGATAACCTTCCTCTTCGGGAGCGTCAGCGCGCCATTTATGCGAAGAGTGAGTTTGATATCGTTGCTGCCACCTATTTTTATTATGTACAGCTAGACAAGCCGATGCTCAATGCGCTGGCAGATCTTGACCCGGATGAAGTGGAACAGGATACGGCACAGTATCTCAACTATCTTTATAATATGGGAGCTGGTGGTGCCATCACTCATGGCACCCCACAGGAAATCTGTCAGGCTGAATTTGATATGCTCATTCGCCTCTACTTTTTGGCAAGTGGCAGCAATCCTTATCCATACTGGCAGGCAAACGCACTGCAATCTATCAGCGAACATATTCAGGATCCGGAACAGCGCGATTTTCTGGTAAAGAACAATCTGCCGGCTTTCCAGTATCTCAATGTTGAACAGATGCCTTTGGAACTTCTGGCAGGAAACTTTGCGCAACGCGCACTCAATATCTTTTCTGAATATGGAGACGTTTACCAGACGGCAGGAGCATACCGCACACTGGCAGAATGCTACTGGCAGATCAAGGATTATAAATCGGCAGGCGATTGCCTGAACAGGGCACTCAACCAGAACAGGGCAATCCAGCAGGCGCCCGACCTGGTGGCATCTATCCGAGAAAGACTCAGCCTGGTTTATTCCGCCATCGATGATAAGCCGGAAAGCGATTACAACCGCAATATTTACCTCGATTTGCAGGAGCAGAGCCGACAAGACAGGCAGTTGGAAGCGCGTGCCACTCAGTTGGACAACAATGCCGTCCAGCTGAACACGATGATTGCTGCAGTAATCTTTACGATAGTCTTGGTTGTGGTCTTGCTCTATGTATTCGACAGAATGAAGCGCCGCAATACCAAGGAAAGCTCTGTAGAATCCCTACTGATACCTTTACATGAATGGGAAGAACAGAACATACAGCATATCAATTCGTTATCAGAAAAGCATGAAGAATTGGAAGAAGCCAAGAACATGGTCCAGCTTCATATATCTGACAATAGGCGTCGCAACCTGGAACAGCGTGCCAAACTTTCTCTGGTCAATAGCATCACCCCATTTATCGACCGTATGATCCATGAGGTAGATAGGCTGATGAAGGGTGATGATTCAGAAGAAGTGAAACAGGAGCGATATACCTATATCTCAGAGTTGACTGATAAAATCAATCAATATAATTCCATTCTCACCGATTGGATACAGATGCGCCAGGGAGCCATCAATCTCCGCATAGAGAGTTTCCCGCTCCAGCCACTTTTCGATATTGTAGCCAAAGGAAAAATGAGTTTTCAAATGCGTGGGGTCAAACTGACCGTACAGCCTACAGATGCCATGGTAAAGGCAGACCGTACGCTGACACTATTCATGATTAACACCATCGCCGACAACGCCAGGAAGTTTACACCTGCAGGAGGTGAGGTCGTGGTAAGCGCCAAGAGCCATCAGGCATTTGTGGAAATATCTGTAAAAGATACGGGAAAAGGTATGGATGAAGAAACACTGGAACATATCTTCGACCGTACCTATACCGGCGGACATGGATTCGGATTGCTCAACTGTAAGGGCATCATCGATAAGTACAAGAAAATCAGCTCGCTCTTCTCTCCTTGTAATATTCAGGCAGAGAGTGAGCCGGGAAAGGGTAGTAAGTTCACTTTCCGACTGCCTTGCGGTATTCGGAAAATGCAAATGATACTGATGCTTGCCTTGATGCTGATAGGTTGTAATATCCCATCTGCCGTACAGGGAAGCACTCGGAAAAATGTCTCTATGCACAGAACTGACAAGCACAGAACTGACAGGCACTGGGGCAATAAGCAGACATCGCGATTGCTGCAAAAAGCAGCATCCTATGCCGACAGTGCCTATTTCAGTAATATCAATGGCACCTACGAGCGGACCCTGGCTATGGCAGATTCGTCTCGCAGCTATCTCAACCGATACTATCTGACATTGAATCCTGATGGAAAATATCTGATGGTGGCACATCCCATGAAAGGAACCGCTGCCGAAATCCATTGGCTGCACGACAGTTTGCCAACCAACTACGAGGTCATACTCGATATCCGCAATGAGAGTGCCGTGGCAGCGCTGGCGCTCCACAAATGGGAACTATACGATAGTAACAACAAGGTATATACACAACTCTTCCGTGAACGGAGTGCGGATAATTCGCTCGATAACTACGTAAGAACCATGCAGACTTCAGAAAACTCGAAGGCTGTAGCCATCGTCTTGCTGATTATCCTGCTGTTACAATTGCCACTGGCATATTATCTGCTATACTATCGCCACATCCTCCGTTATCGCTATGCCGTAGAAAAGATCAATGCTATTAACAAGGTGTTGCTCAGTGGTGATTCCAACACGGATAAGCTGAAACAGATTACCGGAATCTGGACTCCATCCGGCAGCAATAACATACGTAACGTTCAGCTTTTTCCTCAGCTCAACGAGGTGGTGAAACGTATCTCGCAGGCACTGAAGCAAAGCATTGAGATGCAGCAGAATGAGGCTACGAATATAGAAATGGCAGAAGATGAGCTGCATCGTGCCGAGTATGAAAACGGAAAGTTGCACATTGCCAATTCCGTACTCGACAACTGTCTCTCTACGCTCAAGCACGAAACGATGTATTACCCTTCGCGAATCAGACAGCTTATCGACAGTACACCGGAGGATGTTACTTCCCTGCAGGAGTTGGTGGATTACTACAAGGCAATATACACGATGCTCAGCGCACAGGCAATGGAGCAGGTGGAAGGAACCGTGAAATGCGACGCTGACTTGCTGGCATATCTCAGGAAGCTTATCACTGGCGGAGTGAAGAACTTCACTTATCAGGAAACAGCCGCATCATCCGCCTATGTAACCTGCCAGTATATCCTTCACGATATTCCATTTGACGCAACCCGGCATCCACATCTCTTCACACCGCTCACCAGCGATATGAAATATCTGGTGGCCCGCCAGATTGTGAGAGAAATAGGGGAGGCAACCAACCTGCGTGGCTGCGGCATTCTTGCCAAGCCTTCATCTGATGGCAAACTCATGATAGAAATCGTTTTACCTGAAAAAATAATAAAGACAAAGACATGAATAAATTTAAGGTTATTATAGTAGAAGATGTGCCTCTGGAATTGAAAGGCACAGAAGGAATCTTCAAGAACGACATACCCGAAGCTGAAATCATCGGCACTGCGGATAGTGAAATCGCTTATTGGAAACTCATCAAACAGCAAAAGCCAGACCTTGTTCTGCTTGATCTTGGCCTGGGTGGCTCCACCACTGTTGGAGTAGAAATTTGCCGTAGTACAAAGGAACAGTATCCTGATGTGAAGGTCCTGATCTTTACCGGTGAGATTCTCAACGAGAAGTTATGGGTAGATGTGCTCGATGCAGGATGTGAAGGCATCATCCTCAAGAGCGGAGAATTGCTGACCCGTGGTGACGTGGCTTCCTGCATGAGTGGAAAGAAACTGGTTTTCAACCAGCCGATTCTCCAGAAAATCGTTGATAGATTCAAGCAGAGCGTAGGAAGTCAGCTGATGCATCAGGAGGCGATGATCAATTACGAGATTGATGAGTACGACGAGCGATTCCTCCGCCATCTCGCCCTGGGTTATACCAAAGAGCAGATCACGAACCTGCGAGGAATGCCATTCGGAGTGAAGAGTCTGGAAAAACGGCAGAATGAACTCGTACAGAAGCTCTTCCCTGATGGTAATAACGGAATGAGCGTGAATGCGACCCGACTCGTGGTACGTGCCTGCGAGTTACGCATCATCGATATTGATAATTTGCAGGCTGATGAAGAATAGTCATACATTCAGCAGGATATGTGGCTATGCCATGTTCCTGCTGATACTGGCACAGATCGTACTGGTGCTGGCTTCATGGCTCATCACTGCCGCCATGCCCGATGTCTTTCCCCGGTCATTGCTCAGCCCGGAAGGTATCCGATGGTTCTTCGGCACTTTCACCGCCAACCTGCAGTCACCTTGGCTGGTATGGCTGTTGCTGATCAGCATTGCCTGGGGAACGCTACGGGCTAGCGGCTTGTTAAACTACGATCATAAGGTTTACCGACAGCGCAATGCCTTGCGGTTGGTTTGCCTGGAATTCGTTCTGTTTATCGGTGTGATGCTGTTGCTCACGCTCATCCCTCATGCCATCCTGCTCAATGTGATGGGAGGCTATGCCTCCAGCAGTTTTTCCAGAAGCATCTTGCCCTATATCTGTTTGATGGTCATTGTCATGGCACAGTCTTTCGGCGTAGTCAGCCAAAGACTGAACAGTATCGAGGCAATGGGAGAGGCAATGGCGGATGGAGTTCGCCTGTCTGCTCCTCTCTTTATCATCTATATACTTGTCATTCAATTATATAGTTCTGTAGATTATCTTTTTTGATGATCTTTGATAGTACATCAATTCATCATACTAAAAAATCAAAGGGGCATCCCAATCACTTGGAATGTCCCTTCTTTTGGTATATATTTGGTTTGATAAATTGGTCTAACTATCTTCTGCCACCGAATGATCCGCCACCATTATGGCTCTTGCTACGGGAAGAACCACCACCAAAGGAACTGCGGGCACCATTGCTGCCTCCGCCAAAGGAACGGCTTCCATTGTTGAATGAACGGCTGTTATTCAACGAATTGCCGCCACGGTGACCACCGAAAGAACCATTGCTTGGAGTGCTGGAACGTGGAGTGAAACCATTATTAAACGAACGGCTGTTGTTGGTAGAGCCACTGCCGAATCCGCTTCGGTTATAACCTCCGAAAGAACCACCGCCACGGACACCACTTCCAAAGGTAGCATTATTTTGGCGACTGTTGCCGAAAGAATGATCACGTGTAACCGTAGTTCTTGTACTGCTCTGACGATTGAGATTGCCGAACGTCTTGCCACGACCATAATCGCCACGGTTGAATCCATCGCGCATACCGAATCTTGGTTCCTGACCTCGAACACCGATAGGGCGCGGACCGCCGAACTCACGTCCGTGATACCAGCTTCTGCCACCATTCATTCTCCAGCTGTGTCCACCACGATATACAGCATAGAAATGAGGTCTTCCGAAGAAGAAGTAATCTCTGCGTGGGTAGCGTGCATAGATGCCGAAGTGGAAGAATCCACCATCCCAGTAAAGAGGACGGTAGAAATAGCTTGCGGCACAGAATGAGCGATACTGCCAATCCAGAAGGATGTAGCTCAAGTCGAGATTACGCTGACGCCAATAGATGCCGTAGAGATCGTCGTAAGTATCCACGCCCATCAGATAGTCGAGGTTCACCTCATAGGCTGCCTCATACTGATCATCTGTCAGATTCAGCTCGTAAGCCATCTTGTCTGTCAGAAACAGAGCCTGCTGGCGAGCCTGTTCATAACTCATTGCTGATGCAGAAGTGAATGTCATCATGAACATTGCTACTAGTGCTATGATAAACTTCTTCATAATCTTATCTTATTTTATATGTTAAACTTCCATTTTCCAGGAAACCATCAGATTCCAGAATCATCGTCAATTCAGTCATCTTTCTGATTTCTGCTGCAAAGATAAGGCGATTTATGGAGGTATAGTAAGGATTTTCCCTAAACCGATAGAGGAATTTCCCTAAACGATGCTTTTTTTCGAAAAAAAATAGTAATTTTGCAGTCGGAATGAACATTTAGAGTGATTCAAATAGATAATTTAGAGTGATTTAAATAAATAAAATGATAGATTCAATACAGAATATTTTAGTTCAGGTTAGCGATTTTCTTTGGTCGTATATCATCATCACCATCTTGATATGCTGTGCCGTGTTTTTCACTTGGCGTACCCGTTTCGTGCAGTTTCGTCTCATCCGCGAGATGGTCAGGCTCCTGCTGCATCCCGATAAGGTTCAACCAGAGGAAATTGGCCAGGAAGAACTGTCTATGGATGTAAAGGTGGATGGTGAGATGAAGCACATCTCTTCCTTCCAGGCTTTCGTGGTGGCATTGGCCAGTAGAATTGGTACAGGTAATCTTGCAGGAGTAGCTACAGCCATCAGCATCGGCGGTCCGGGAGCTGTCTTCTGGATGTGGATGCTCGCTTTGCTGGGTTCTGCTTCAGCCTTCATCGAATCAACGCTTGCCCAACTCTATAAGCGCAAAGGTAAGACTTCCTTCTATGGTGGACCTGCCTATTATATGAAATATGGATTGGGAAAGGGCTGGATGGGTATCCTTTTTGCCGTTCTTATGATCATCACCTTTGGTTTTGCCTACAATTCCGTTCAGAGCAACACCATCTGTCTGGCATGGCAGAAGGCCTTTGGTATCGAGCCTGCCACCATGGGCATCATACTCACGGCGCTTACATTGCTCATCATCTTTGGTGGTATTCAGAGAGTAGCAAAGTTCTCTTCTACGGTGGTTCCAGTAATGGCGGTTGTCTATCTCCTGATAGCCGTTGGCGTAGTGATTTGGAATATCACCAGTTTGCCTAAGGTATTATTAATCATTATTGAAAATGCCTTCGGATTCAATCAGGCTGCAGGTGGAGTACTGGGCATCACAGTTATTCAGGGCATCAAGCGAGGCTTGTTCAGCAATGAGGCCGGCGAGGGTAGTGCTCCTAATGCTGCTGCGGTGGCTACGGTGAGCCATCCGGTAAAACAGGGATTGATTCAGGCGCTGGGTGTCTTCACGGATACCTTGGTAGTATGTTCCTGCACAGCATTCATCATCCTTATGAGCGGGGTAGATGTCACTGCTTCCAATGGTATCCAACTGACTCAGGATGCCTTGACCCACGAAATCGGAAGCATCGGAAATCCTTTTGTAGCAGTCATGATATGGCTCTTTGCCTTTAGCAGTATCATCGGCAATTATTATTATGGTGAGACCAACGTGAGATATATCAAGGATTCCAGACTGGGCGTATTTATCTATCGCCTTGCCGTGGCAGCGATGGTGATGATTGGAGCCATCGTGTCACTGGATTTTGCCTGGAGCTTTGCAGACATCACCATGGCACTTCTTACACTTTGTAATCTTGCTGCCATCGTTTTACTTTCTCGCCAGGCAGTCTTCCTGTTGCAGGATTACCGCCAGCAGAAGAAGGAAGGCAAGAATCCTGTATTCAACAAGGAAAAGATGCCTAAGATAGCAGATAAACTGGAGGCATGGTAAATTCACCATGCCACCAGTTTATCCGTTCAACTTATTAATAAGTTTGATATTACTATAAGCGCTATTTATCATAACGTCCCTTAAAAGTAAAATAGTAGGGGCTCTCTTCATACTTAGAAAGAGAGCCCAACTTATAGCTTATTTCAATACAAACACCTTGGTTTCGTGAGCTTTCACTGTGCCTTTCCATCTGTTTGCCTTCTTGGCAATGTCGCGATGCTGCCATACATCTCTTATCAGATACTTGCCGTTTAAGCCCAACTGCTTGAAATCTGCCTGAATAGACTTATCTTTATCACCACAGTTAAGAATGGCAACGGCATGAGAACCATTTGCCAAAGGACGAACATAAATCTGATGATCAGCCTGATTCACCTTGCGCTCAGCAGCCTTGCCCAACGGATCCTGATCAATGGCGATGATTTCCTTGTTCAGGAGAATGCGCTTATCCTCAGCAGAAAGCTTTCTCAGGTCGTTGCTCAATGCCAGTACTGATGACATCATGCACCACATACTCATCTGGGTCTGATACTCAGTATAGCTGCAGCCAACTCCACCCAGATCACTGGATGGTCCGCCCTTGCCATTCAATCCCACAACCAGCATATCCATATCAGGCCACTGTCCGTGGCGAACATCCTTGGCGAGCGGTGCTGTGATATTCACGATATCGAGAATACCCATACCGCCTTGCTTCACGATATCTTTCCACATATCTCTTACATCATAGCTGGTTCTCCAGAGCGAACCGCCAACCTGCTCACACCATTCTTCGCCGTTGCGCTGTCCCCATTCACAGATACCGAGAACGATGTTTCTACCCGATTTGCTCAAAGCCTGAGCCATCGTATGATAGCGTTTACGGGCTGTGGCACTGTCCTCCGGAGCATTGCAGTAATCATATTTCAGATAGTCGATACCCCACGAAGCAAAGGTGCGGGCATCCTGCTCCTCGAAACCATAACTGGCTGTCCATCCACCGCAGGTAAGCTGGGCGGCATCAGAATAGATACCCAACTTCAATCCCTTGGAGTGAACATAGTCGGCAAGTGCCTTGATACCATTCGGGAACTTCTTAGGGTCTGGAATGATGTTATTATGGCGGTCACGACCTCCCTGCCACAAGTCATCTATAAAGATGTATTCGTAACCGGCATCGCGGAAACCGTGTTCTACCAGGGCATCGGCAGTTTCCTTGATCAGCTGTTCACTGATGTCACCTTTAAAGAGGTTCCATGTCATCCATCCCATAGGAGGAGTTTTTGCTAATTGGTTGCGCTCCAGCAGCGTTTCGCTTTTCTGGGCAAAAGAAGATGTTGCCAATAAGGCAGCAAAAGCAATAGATAAGATTTTCTTCATATTGAATTTTAATTATATGGTTTATTCCAGCATACAAAGTTACATCTTTTTTCTAAAAAAACGTTAGCTCTTAAATATATTTAATACTTTTTTAATACTTTGTTCCCCTTACATTCGCCATAATTTCATACCTTTGCAAAAAATAACAAAAAGAAGAAGATATGAAAAAGAAAGATGGTATGACAGGATGGCTAATGAAATGCAGCAGCAGCTGTCTGATATTCATGGGATGCAGTCTGATGATTACGGGATTCAGCCTGCTGTTGACAGGATGTACGGAAAAAGCCAGGAAGATGGAAAAGAAGAATATCAAGGTAGAAACAATCTCTGTAGGAAATACAAACCTGGGGGGAACGAAAGACTATGTGGGTACCATCGAGGAAAAGATGGGGTCAACACTCAGTTTCGAAATCGCCGGAAATATCACTTCCATCCGTGTAGATGAGGGTGACAGAGTCAGCAAAGGTCAGTTGCTCGCCACCATCAACCCTACTACCGTGAAGGAGGCTCACCGGGCTACCCTCACCACCCTGAAGCAGGCTGAAGATGCCTACAGGAGATTCCTGCCCCTCCATCAGTCGGGAACCATCTCGGATATGAAATGGGTGGAGATAGAAAGTAAACTGGAACAGGCGAAGGCAGCCGAAAGCATCGCCCGTCAGCAACTCTCCCACTCCACACTCACAGCTCCATTTTCAGGCGTCATTGCTACCAAGAATGTGGATATGGGAACCTACGTGCTTCCGGGTCAGCCCGTGCTGAAACTCGCCAATGTGGCTCAGGTCAATGCCAAGGTTTCCGTACCTGAAGCTGAAATCTCGCATCTCCACGTAGGCGACAAGGTGAAGCTGACGGTTACCGCTCTTTCAGGAGCCGTCTTCTATGGAACCATCTCAGAAAAAGGCATCGATGCCAACCCTATCTCGCATACCTACGACATCAAGGTGGGTATCACCAATCCGCAGGGTCGTCTGCTCCCGGGTATGGTCTGCAACGCCCAGATTCAGGGCAGCGCAGCAGCACCGGCTCATATCATCGTTCCGCCGCAAAGCGTTGAATTGGATGTAGATAACTCCCGATTCGTTTGGACCGTAGTAAACGGCAAGGCGCACCAGCAACCTGTAACCATAGGCGATTTCGAGGGAGATGGCATCATCATTCTCTCGGGACTTCATACTGGCGACCAGGTCATCATCAATGGTCAGCAGAAGGTATCAGAAGGAATGAAGGTTGATACCGGAAAGAGTAACAACCGATAAAATGTGGAGGGAAAAGATATGAATCAAGACAAAAATCAAGATACAAACAAGCCGAGGATTCCGCAGAAGGACACCGCTCTTCACGACCATATCAAGGCTCGCATTACGAGAAAACCCAACCGCATCATCAAGCGTTCGTTCATCGAATCGGCGATGTGCAACCATAATATCGTGATGCTCCTCATGGGTATGCTCGTTTTCGTGGGCATTCTGGGCATCTGCATCATGCCTAAGCAGGAAATGCCGCAATTCACCATCCGCCAGGGAGCCTGCGTTGCCGTATATCCCGGTGCAACATCCGATGAGGTGGAAGAACGGGTAGCGAAACCCCTGGAGAATTTCATCTTCGGATACAAGGAAGTAAACAAGAAGAAGACCTACACCCAGAGCAAGGACGGCATGCTGATCGTATTCCTGGAACTCAACGATGATGTAGAAGACAGGGATGCCTTCTGGAGCAAGTTCAAGCACGGACTGCAGGCCTTCAAGGCATCACTCCCATCAGGCGTTCTCGCCCTGCAGGCTGTGGACGACATCGCCGATACCTCTGCCCTGCTCATCACGATGGAAAGCAAGCAGAAAACCTATCGGGAACTGAACACCTACATCGACCGGCTGAAGGACCGCCTGCGCCGCATCGATGCCATCTCCAACCTCCGCACCTACGGACTGGAGAACGAACAGATCAGTATCTATCTGGACCAGAACAAGTTGACCAAATACGGCATCGGTTCCTACAAGGTACTCAACCAGCTCGCCCTACAGGGCTTCACCACCATGAGTGGAAACCTGGAGCTGGGCAACCTCAACCTGCCCATCCACATCACCGACTCCTACAACAACGAGCGCGATGTGGCAGAGCAGATTGTCTATTCCGACCCCAAGGGCAACATCGTGCGGCTGAAGGATATTGCCCAGATCAGGAGAGAATATCCCAAATTGAGCAAATACATCAAGAGCAATGGCAACAAATGCGTGCTCCTCTCCATTGAGATGCGACCGGGCAATGACATCGTGAAGATGGGAAAAGACGTTCACCAGGCGATGGATGAGTTTGAGCAGACCCTGCCCGATGATGTGCATATCAATACCATCACCGACCAGAGCAAGGTGGTAAGCGAATCAGTGCTCAACTTCCTTCGCGAACTGCTCATCTCGGTCATCTCCGTCATCATCGTGGTCATCCTGCTTATGCCACGTCGCGTGGCAGAGGTATCCGCCCTCAGCATCCCGATCACCATCTTCTCTTCGCTGGGCATCTTCTATCTTTTCGGTATGGAACTGAACACCGTCACCCTGGCAGCCCTCATCGTAACCCTGGGTATGGTGGTGGATGATTCCGTTGTCATTATCGACAACTATATGGAGAAGCTGGGCCACGGCATGTCGCGCTGGCACGCAGCCATCGCTGCCCCACGCGAGTTTTTCATGTCGGTACTCTCCGCCACGCTCAGCATCTCGCTCACCTTCTTCCCGTTCCTCTTCACCATGCATGGTGACATGGGCGATTTCGTCAAGTCGTTCCCTTGGGCGATGTTCATCATCCTGAGCATCTCGCTCACGGTTTCGCTGCTGCTTACACCTTATTTACAATATAGGGTGATTCATCAGGGCATCAGCAGTCAGCCTACCCCCAACGCCCGGAAGAAGCCGCTCGATTATCTGCAGATGGGTTACACCTGGCTGTTGAAGCACTGTTTCGCCAGTCCTCGCATCACCCTCATCGTGGGCGTGGTGCTGGTAAGCATCGGTGCCGTCATCTTCGTGAATCTTCCGCAGCGAATGATGCCTATTGCCGAGAGAAACCAGTTTGCCGTGGAGTTCTATCTCCCTAACGGAACCACGGCCGATAGAACTGCACAGGTAGCAGATTCGATGGCTCACGTCCTGCAGCGCGACTCGCAGGTAACGGCGGTAACCACGTTTATCGGACAGGGTTCGCCCCGTTTCCATACCACCTACGCTCCGCAGATTGGCGGTCCCAACTTTGCCCAGTTCATCGTGAATACAGTAGATAACGGTGCCACCGAAGAGGTACTCGACCGATATGCCGACCGCTACTCCAACTACTTCCCTGATTGCTACATCCGCTTCAAGCAGATGGATTACAACAATGCCAGCTACCCTATCGAAGTAAGAGTGAGCGGCGACAGCATCAGCGATTTGAAGGCAGCCGCTAGGAAGATAGCCGCCTGCATGCATCAGATAGAAGGTATCAATCTGATCCGCACCAATTTCGAGGAGCCGTTGCCGGGCATCCGGGTTACGCCGGATGCTACCGAGGCCAACCGTCTGGGTGTGAACAAGACGCTGCTCTCTGCCGATCTTGCCATTCATTTTGGCGATGGCATTCCGATGTCCACCCTCTGGGAAGGCGATTATCCGGTGAAGATGGTACTGAAGTCGGAGAACGACAGCGACCTTGCCAACGAATACATCCCTGTGATGGGCGGAACATCGAGTGTACCGCTCCGTCAGCTGGCTAAGATTTCTCCAGACTGGCACGATGGCTGCATCGTCCGACGCAATGGCATACGCACCATTTCCATCGTCGGAGAACCGATGAGAGGTTATAATGCCAACCAGTTGTCCAACAAGCTGAAAGAGAAAATATCGAAACTCCCGCTCGGTACCGATCTGGATTGGGAGATTGGCGGTATGGCAGAAAAGGATGGCGAAACCATGCCACAGGTGATATCGGGAGTGCTGATAGCGGTATTGATCATCTTCTTCATTCTGCTCTTCCATTTCAAGCGCATCAGCCTGGCTCTGGTGAATCTCTCCTCCATGTCGCTCTGCATCTTCGGTGCTGCGATAGGACTCCTGATTACCGGCTTCGATGTCAGCATCACCTGCATTCTGGGTGTCGTGAGTCTGATGGGTATTCTGGTAAGAAACGGTATCATCATGCTCGACTATGCCGAGGAACTTCGCCGCGACAAGGGTCTTTCGGTAAGAGATGCCGCCTTCCAGGCTGGTGAGCGCCGTATGCGTCCTATCTTCCTCACCTCAGCAGCAGCTTCGGTAGGCGTATTGCCGATGATGATAGAGAACAACACATTGTGGTCTCCGATGGGAGCCGTCATCTTCTTCGGAACCCTCATCTCGATGGTGCTCATCGCCACCATCCTTCCTGTGCTCTATTGGATTGTATTCGATAAGCACGGAAAGTATAGCTTGAGGAAAAAGGCTTCCTGTGAATAAGCAGAAGGTACAGTATCAAAAAGCAAGGTAAAAGGCAAATAAAGAAGAAGCAAAAAAGGCTGGCAGGAAAAATTCCTACCAGCCTTTAATTTTTTATACTGTGGGACTCTATACCTCAGCTTACCAAAAATAATCCGATGAACTCTTAGTTTCTTATACTCAGTAATATGCTTTTTTATGAGTTACGAAGATTCTCAATGATTTTCAAGGGTAGCAGAGTTGCCTTAGCAACCTGTTCTGGAGAAAGTCCCATAGCCAGCAAACGTTGGGCAGTTTCTGTATTAGCTTCTATTTTACCTTCTCTTTTCGCAGTATCAATGGAATTCTTGATGTCACGATA